>Ga0080064_1000251_pt1 | contig 155422 bp, 182 predicted proteins | sample Subgrocontami54m_FD_69260 | JGI IMG/M metagenome (GOLD analysis project Ga0080064, IMG submission 69260) | Subsurface groundwater microbial communities from S. Glens Falls, New York, USA - GMW46 contaminated, 5.4 m (SPADES assembly) (version 2) ...
CGTCCGCGCCACGCCCCGTCTCCCGTACCCTGATACCCCCCCCCCCCCGCCACGCCTTCGCCCTTCGGGCTGCGGCGGGCGACCTCTCCCCGCACGCGGGGAGAGGTGAAAGCGAACTGGTTGGCGTTGCTCATCCGCCCAACACGAACGAAACTTGCCGGCCGCCGCGCATCAGCGTGACGCGCCAGAGCCGGTTCGCCTGTTCCGTGGCGCGTTCGAGATCGCGCGTCTTGGCGATCTTGTCGCCGTTGATGGAAGCGATGACATCGCCGCGTTGCAGACCCAGCCGGTGCGCCGCCGACCCGACGATCACGTCGAGCACGACGACGCCTTGGGTGGAGGCATCGAGACGCAGCTCCTCGGCCAGCGCCGGCGATATGTTGCCGACCTTGGCGCCCTGGAAGGGCGAGCGGGTGGAAATCACCACTTCATCGCGCGGCAGGTCGGGTGCTGTTTGCAGCGCGACGATCAGCGGCGTCTCCCTGCCCCCGCGCACAACGCCAAGCGTCGCCTGGCCGCCGAGGCTCTTGGTGGCGAAGCGGTAATCGAAGGCATTGGGATCATCCACGCTTTGCCCATCGATGCCGACGATGAGATCGCCTGATTTCAGGCCGGCGCGGGCCGCCGGGCTGCCGGCCACCACGCTGGATACAAGCGCCCCAGCCGGGCGTTTCAGCGCAAGGCTTTCCGCGATCTCGGGTGTGACCGGTTGAAGCTTGGCGCCGAGCCAAGGGCGCTTCACGCTGCTGCCGCCGCCGCGCGCGGAAGCCACCACCACGCGCACCATGTTGACGGGAATCGCGAAACCGATTCCCTGCGAGCCGCCCGAGCGCGAGAAAATCGCGGTGTTCACGCCGATCAGGCGGCCGCCGAGATCGACCAGCGCGCCGCCGGAATTGCCGGGATTGATGGCGGCATCGGTCTGGATGAAGAACTGATAGTCGGTGATGCCCACCTGCGTGCGCGCCACCGCCGACACAATGCCGTGGGTGACCGTCTGACCCACGGCGAATGGATTGCCGATGGCGAGCACCAGATCGCCCACTTGCAGACTGTCGGAATCGCCAAGCTCGATGACGGGAAAGCGCTCGCGGGAGTCCTTGATGCGCAGCACGGCGAGATCGGTGCGCGAGTCCTTGAGCACGATCTCGGCTTCGAACTCACGCTTGTCCGCCAACGCGACTTTGACCTCGCTGGCGCCTTCGATCACATGGTTGTTGGTGACCACCAAGCCGCTGGCATCGACGATGACGCCGGAGCCAAGCGAGCTTTGCTTGCGTTCACGCTGCAAGCCGCCTTCCCCGCCGAAGAAGCGGCGGAAGAACGGGTCGTCCATCATGGGATTGCGGTTCTCGATGACCTTCGCCGCGTAGACGTTGACCACGGCGGGAGCCGCCTTCTGCACCACGGGGGCGTAGGAAAGTTTGACCTCGGCCGGCGAGACCGGCACGCGCCGCTCCTGCGCGTCCGCCAAGGGGGCGAGAAGCAGGACGGCGGACAGCGGCAAAAGGGCGAAAAGCCCGAGGCGGTGCATAGGAGAATCCCCGATCGGAGCCAAGATATAGGCCCCTCAGCACGGCAATTGAAGGGCAGCCCGGCGAGGCTGGAGCGCCTGCGGGAGGCCAGGAAACGATGGGTCTCAGGCGGCCGCCTGGCTAGGCTCTACCGCTCCAGCACGGCGATGACGGTGTATTGCTTGCCCTGCGACGAGCCGGTCCAGGTCCAGGCCAGCCGCCCGTTGACCAAGTTGACGGAGATCGTCCCGCCGTCGATGCAGCGGCCATAGGTGATGTTTTCGCGGAACTGCGCCGAGGTCCCGCTGCCCGAGAGCCGCGTCAGGCTGCCTCCGCATTTCAGCGAGGGATAGTCGATCGAGCCGCCGCCCCCGGTGATCACCATTACCACCGGATAGTCGGAGCCGCTCGCGGCGGCGGGTGTTTGGTGGCCCACGCCGCGCCACGTCCCGCTTATGGAGGGTACGTTCACCACGCAGCTGCGGTTCTGGAAGATCGGGCAGATTTCGCTGCCGCACTTCTCGCATTTGTAGACTTGGCCGCTCTGGCAAAGTTCCTGGCCGATACGCGAGCATTGCGCCGATGCCGGGGACAAAGAAAAAAACGCGCCCGTCAGAAGCGCGCAGAACACGAATAAAATGCGCCGCATAATGCACCCCCCTCGAATAACCCCGTATTGTTACCGGGGTGGCAGCGGAAAACAACGCGCCGGGGAGGCTTATTTCGCGCCCGCGCCCTCGAGAATACGGGCGATCCCGGCATAGCCACGCCGCCTGGAATGAGCGAGCGGCGTGATGCCGTCGCGGTCGGCGATGGCGACGTTGGCTCCAGCCGCGACCAGCAGGCGCACGATCTCGGTATGGGCGGGTCCGCCGTCGCCCAGGATCACGGCCTCGAGCAGGGCGGTCCAGCCGAGCCGGTTGACGTGGTCCTTGTCGATCGAGGTCACCAGCAAAATCTTCACCGTTTCGACATGGCCGTGATGCGCGGCCGGGATCAGCGCCGTGCCGCCGTAACGATTGGTGCTTTTGAGGTCCGCGCCAGCGGCAAGCGTCATGCTGAGGATTTCGTTCCGCCCCTCCGCGCCGGCATAGAGAAAGGGACTATCCTCGATGGCATCCTTGGCGTTCACGTCGGCGCCGGCGGCAATGAGCAAACGCGCCACCTCCACGTGATTGCCATGGGTAGCAGCAAGCAGGGCCGTCCTGCCGCGCCCGTCGCGGGCGGCAATGCTCGCGCCTTGTTTCAAAAGGCGTTGGATCGCGGCGCCGTCGCCGCGTTCGGCAGAAGCGATCAGCGATTGATCGAGGGCTGTGTCGGCGCGGACAGGCAGAGCCGTCACCGCAAGCCATGAAACAAAAAAGGCGGCGCCGAGCGCCGCCCTTTTGAAACTTTGTCCCAGCAGGCTGGTCACGCCGCCGCCGTGGCCTCTTCGTCAGCTTTCTTCTCCTGCACCGGGCCGGAGTCGAGACCCTTGGCGTCCACGTCGCGATCGACGAATTCGATCACGGCAACGGGCGCGGAATCGCCGAAGCGGAAGCCGGCCTTCAGCACGCGGGTGTAGCCGCCGTCGCGGTCCTTGTAGCGGGGGCCGATGACGTCGAAGAGCTTTTTGACCATGGCCACGTCGCGGATCTCGGCGACGGCTTGGCGGCGGGCATGCAGGCCCCCACGCTTGCCGAGCGTCACCAGCTTCTCGACGATCGGGCGCAGATCCTTGGCCTTCGGCAGCGTCGTCGTGATCTGCTCGTGCTTGATCAGAGCGGCGACCATGTTGCCGAACATGGCGCGACGATGCTCGGCCGTGCGGCTGAACTTGCGATGAACTTTTCCGTGACGCACGGCAGACTCCTCAGTTCTTGGCTTCATCCTTCGAGACGCCCGCCTTCGGCGGGCTCCTCAGGATGAGGGCTAGTATTTTATCTCCCCATGGTGAGGAGCGCGGCGCAGCCGCGCGTCTCGAACCATGAGGCCCCGTCTCAGTAATGGTCCTCGAAGCGCTTGGCCAGTTCGTCGATATTCTCCGGCGGCCAGCCCGGCACTTCCATGCCGAGATGCAGGCCCATTTGGGCCAGCACTTCCTTGATCTCGTTGAGCGACTTGCGGCCGAAGTTCGGCGTGCGCAGCATCTCGGCTTCGGTCTTTTGAACCAGGTCGCCGATGTAGACGATGTTGTCGTTCTTCAGGCAGTTGGCCGAACGCACCGACAGCTCCAGCTCGTCCACCTTCTTGAGGAAGGCCGGGTTGAAGGCGAGATCCGGGATAGCTTCCGCCGCCTGCTCTTTGCGCGGTTCTTCGAAATTGACGAAGACGTTGAGTTGGTCTTGCAGGATGCGCGCGGCATAGGCCAGCGAGTCGTCCGGCGAGATGGCGCCGTTGGTCTCGACCTGCATCGTGAGCTTGTCGTAGTCGAGAATCTGCCCTTCGCGGGTATTCTCGACCTTATAGGAAACCTTGCGCACCGGCGAGTAGAGGCTGTCCACCGGGATGAGCCCGATCGGGGCGTCTTCCGGGCGGTTGCGCTCGGCGGCCACGTAGCCCTTGCCGGTGTTGACGGTGAATTCCATGCGGATCTCGGCGCCCTCGTCGAGATGGCAGATCACGAGATCGGGGTTGAGGATCACCACGTCGCCGACGGTCTGAATGTCGCCGGCCGTCACGGTGCCCGGCCCCTGCTTCTTCACCACCATGCGCTTGGGGCCATCGCCCTGCATCTTGATGGAGATGTCCTTGATGTTCAGGACGATGTCGGTGACGTCCTCTCGCACACCAGGGATGGAAGAGAATTCGTGCAGCACGCCGTCGATATGCACCGACTGCACCGCCGCCCCTTGCAGCGATGACAGAAGGATGCGGCGCAGCGCGTTGCCGAGCGTCACGCCGAAGCCGCGCTCGAGCGGCTCGGCGACCAGCGTCGCCACGCGTTTCCCATCGGCTCCGGCTGATACCTGGAGCTTGTTGGGTCTAATCAGTTCCTGCCAGTTCTTCTGGATCACGTCGGTCACCCGTCATCACGTTGGCGGCGCGGTTTGCCCCGCGCGCATCCCACTCCGCCCCGTGGGGAAAAATCGGCGGCGGCGGATTTATGTATCCGCCGGATGAGCAATTAAACTCGCCGGCGCTTGCGCGGCCGGCAACCGTTATGCGGGATCGGTGTTACGTCCCGGATAGATGTAATCGTGAAACCAGCCGATTGCAGCGCGCGCAGCGCCGACTCACGGCCCGAACCCGGCCCCGCCACCTCGACTTCGAGGGTGCGCATGCCGTGCTCCATGGCCTTCTTCGCGGCGTCCTCGGCGGCGACTTGCGCCGCGTAAGGCGTGGACTTGCGCGAGCCCTTGAAGCCCATCGTTCCCGACGACGACCAGGCAATCGCGTTGCCCTGCGCATCGGTGATGGTGATCATCGTGTTGTTGAACGTGGCGCTCACATGCGCGACGCCGGATGCGATGTTCTTGCGTTCACGTTTCTTGACGCGGGCTTCCTTACCCATTCCAAACCCTTTCACCGATCGGCACCGGGTATCCGGCGCCGTCACTCTTTATCTGCTCAGGCAGAATGTCTGCCCAGGCTGCGCAAACCGCCTGCGCGAGGCTTATTTCTTCTTGCCGGCGATCGCCTTGGACGGCCCCTTGCGGGTGCGGGCGTTGGTGTGCGTGCGCTGGCCGCGGACCGGCAAGCCACGGCGATGGCGCAAGCCGCGATAGCAGCCGAGATCCATCAGCCGCTTGATGTTCATCGAAACCTCGCGCCGCAGATCGCCCTCGACCATGTAGTCGCGGTCGATCACTTCGCGCATTTGCAGCACTTCCTGGTCGGTCAGTTGCGAGACCCGGCGGTCGTCGGGAATGTTGACCTTCCCCATGATGTCCTTGGCGGTTTTCGGGCCGATGCCATGGATGTATTGAAGCGCGATGATCACGCGCTTGTTGGTCGGGATGTTCACACCGGCAATACGAGCCACCGCACCACTCCTGTTCGCTGGTCAAAGACCCAGCTTGATTATTTTCAGCCCATCGGGGAGGAACGCAAACGTAAGACGACGCCCTCCCCTGCCTGCGGGGGCCCGGCATCGTCTGCAGTTCTCAAACTGATGCCTGTTATTAGGGGATTCCCAGGCGTTTCGTCAACTCCGCTGGACCACATGACTGGTATTTAACCCCGGCCTGACCGGGTACGCCGGACAGGCGTCTTGGAACGCTGGCGGGAGGCTACCTTTTTCTTCCCGGCCCCTGATTTTCCTGCCTTTTTCGCGGCTTTCGGCTTCCGGCCCGGCCTTACCGGGGATTTGGCCTTGGGCCGCGCCGTCTTGGCGGGCCTGCTGGCCCGCTTTGGAACCTTCTTCCCGCCGCCAGCAGCCTTGCCCAGGATACCGTCGATGGCGGCAGCCACCTTCGGAATCGAGGCCATTCCGTCCAAGGTCGATAATTTTCCCTTGCGGGCGTAATAGCCGGCCAGCGGGGCGGTCTGGGCGTAATACCCGGCGAGCCGCTTCTTCAGCGCCTCCGGATTGTCGTCCGCCCGGATCGGCTCGCCTCGCGCGCGGGTGTCGCTCACGCGCTTCTCGATCCGGTTCAGCAGCGCGCCGTCATCCACTTTGAGTTCGATCACCCGGTCGAGCCCGAGGCCCTTCTTGCCAAGCATGGCGTCCAGCGCCTCGGCCTGCGGCACGGTGCGGGGAAATCCGTCGAGGATGAAACCCTTCTTGGCGTCCGGCTGCTCGATGCGGTCGGCGACGATCGCCACCACAACATCGTCGGGAACCAGCTCGCCCCGCGCCATGATGTCCTGGGCTTTCAGCCCGATCGGCGTCCCGGCCTTCACGGCGGCCCGAAGCATGTCACCGGTAGAGAGCTGCACGATCTTGTGCTTGTTCACGAGACGTTGCGCCTGCGTGCCCTTCCCCGCCCCCGGGGGTCCGAGCAAGATCAGCCTCATCTACGGCGCCCTCGCAGCTTGGAGCGCTTGATCAAACCTTCGTATTGATGCGCCAGCAGATGGCCCTGCACCTGCGCCACGGTATCCATGGTGACACTGACCACGATCAGCAGCGACGTGCCGCCGAAATAGAACGGCACCGCGGCATAGGAGATCAGGATTTCCGGTATCAAACAGACGATGGAGAGATAGAGGGCGCCGACCACGGTGATGCGCGAGAGCACATAGTCAATGTATTCCGCCGTGCGCTCGCCCGGCCTGATGCCGGGGACGAAGCCGCCGTGCTTCTTGAGATTGTCGGCGGTTTCCGTCGGGTTGAACACGATCGCCGTGTAGAAGAAAGCGAAGAAAATGATCAGCGCGATATAGGAAATCAGGAACAACGGCCGGCCGTGGCTGAAATTCGTCACGATCCATTGCAGCCATTCCGGCCCCTGCCCGGCATTGAAGTTGGCGACCGTCGTCGGCAGCAACAACAGAGACGACGCGAAGATCGGCGGAATCACGCCCGACGTGTTGAGCTTGAGTGGAAGGTGCGAGGACTGCCCCTCGAACATGCGGTTGCCGACTTGGCGCTTGGGATACTGGATCAGCAGGCGGCGCTGCGCGCGCTCCATGAAGACGATGAAGGCGATGACGGCAACGGCCATCACCAGGATGATCAGGATCAAGCCGGTGGACAGCGCGCCTTGCCGCCCGAGTTCGAGCGTGCCGGCGATGGCGGAGGGCAACTCGGCCACGATGCCGGCCATGATGATGAGCGAGATGCCGTTGCCGATGCCGCGCGAGGTGATCTGCTCGCCCAGCCACATCAGGAACATGGTGCCGCCGGTGAGTGAAATGACGGCGGAAATGCGGAAGAACCAGCCGGGCTCGGAAACGACGTTGCCCGCGCCCTCCAGCCCAATCGCGATGCCATAGGCCTGGAAGGCGGCCAGGATCACGGTGAGATAGCGCGTGTACTGGTTGATGACCTTGCGGCCGCTCTCGCCTTCCTTCTTCAACGCCTCAAGCGTCGGCGAAACGGTCGTCATCAACTGGATGATGATCGAGGCCGAGATGTACGGCATGATGTTGAGCGCAAAAATCGCCATGCGATTGATGCCGCCGCCCGCGAACATGTTGAACATGCCGAGGATGCCGCCCGCCTGCGTGCGGAAGATCTGCTCCCAAGCCGAGGGATCGATGCCCGGAAGCGGGATATAGGTGCCGAAGCGGTAGACGATGAGCGCGCCGAGGGTGAACCAGAGGCGCTTCTTCAACTCTTCGGCTTTGCCAAGCGCGGAGAAGTTCAGATTGGCCGCTAGTTGTTCTGCTGCCGAGACCATCCCAGGCTCCGATTTCCCGCCCCGCTCCTACCTGTCATGCCCCGCGAAGGCGGGGCATCCGGTAGCCACGGCTTAAATATGCCCGGGCGATGAAAACTAAAGCCTCGGGTTACCGGATTGCCCGCATGCGCGGGCAATGACAATTACTCAGCGCCCTTGCCTTCGGTTTCGCCTTCCGCGGCCTTGGCAGCCTTCGCGCCCTTCTTGGACCCGCCTTTGCCTTTGCTCAGGCCCAACGCCGCACGGGCATTTTTGCCTCTCGGCTCGTCGGGCGTTTCCTTCTTCGGAGCGAGCACCTTCACGGAGCCGCCGGCCTTCTCCACCGCCGCCAGCGCGGACTTGGAGACGCCGAACACGACGATATTCACTTTGGCCTTCAATTCGCCCGTACCGAGCAGGCGGATGCCGGCCTTGGCGCGGCGCATGACGCCGGCCTTGACCAAGGCCTCCGCGTCGATGGTGCCTTTCGGATCGAGACGGCCGGCGTCGATCGCAGCTTGCAGGCGGCCGAGATTGATCTCGTTGTACTTCTCCTGGAAGGCGGTGTTGCGGAAGCCGCGCTTCGGCAAGCGCCGATGCAGCGGCATCTGGCCGCCCTCGAAGCCCTTGATGCGAACGCCCGAGCGCGCGGTCTGGCCCTTGCCGCCGCGGCCGCCGGTCTTGCCCTTGCCGGAGCCGATGCCGCGCCCGATGCGGAAGCGGTTTTTCTTCGCGCCCGGATTGTCGGCGATTTCATGCAACTTCATCACACGTCCTCAGTCTCGGTCTCCTTTCGTCATGCCCGGCCTTGTGCCGGGCATCCCGCTTAGGAGGGCACGAATGTGCCAATCAATCGGGATGGCCGGGACAAGCCCGGCCATGACGACATTAGTTCTTCCCGACCACGCTCACCAGATGCTGGACCTTGGCGATCATGCCGCGCGTCTGCGCGGTGTCCGGCAATTCGGAAACGCGGCCGATCTTATTCAGGCCGAGCCCCACCAGCGTCTCGCGCTGCGTGTGCTCGCGGCGGATCGGGCTGCCGGTCTGCTTGATCTTGATCGTCTTGCTGGGCTTGCTCATGGCGTTCACTCAGACGCCGCTTCGCCGTCGCCTTCGCGGCGGCGCGATTGCAGCGTGGAAACCTTGATGTTACGGCGGGCAGCGACCGAGCGCGGCGAGTCCTGGTGCTTGAGCGCGTCGAAAGTGGCGCGCACCATGTTGTAGGGATTGGAGGAGCCGAGCGACTTCGCCACCACGTCCTGCATCCCAAGCGTCTCGAACACCGCGCGCATCGGGCCGCCGGCGATGATGCCGGTGCCGGGAGGCGCCGCGCGCAAATAGACTTTGCCCGCGCCGTGGCGGCCCTGCACGTCGTGGTGCAGCGTGCGGCCCTCGCGCAGCGGAACGCGGATCAGGCTGCGCTTGGCGGAGTCCGTGGCCTTGCGGATCGCTTCCGGCACTTCGCGCGCCTTGCCGTGACCGAAGCCGACCCGTCCCTTCTGGTCGCCGACGATGACAAGAGCAGCGAAGCCGAAGCGCCGGCCGCCCTTCACCACCTTGGCTACCCGATTGATGTGGACGAGCTTGTCGACAAACTCGCTGTCGCGCTCTTCCCGGTGTCCGTGTTCACGTGCCATTTTGCGTTCCAATCAAATGGGGCGAAGCGCCCCCCATATCCTTAGAAATTGAGACCACCCTCGCGGGCGGCATCGGCCAGCGCCTTGACGCGGCCGTGGTAGAGATAGCTGCCGCGGTCGAACACCACGTCCTTGAGGCCTTTCGCCAGCGCCCGCTCGGCAATCAGCTTGCCCACCGCTTTCGCCGCGTCGACATTACCGCCACTCTTCAGCCCGGTGCGCATCGGCTTCTCCAGCGACGAGGCCGACGCCAGCGTCTCGCCTTTGATGTCGTCGATGATCTGCGCATAGATGTGCTGCGACGAGCGAAAAACGGACAGCCGCTTGCGCGCGCCGGCCGCGGCTTTGATGCCTTTTCGCACGCTCGCCTGGCGGCGCTGCGTCGGTGTTTTGAACTTCGCCATCGCCTGCTCCGTTACTTCTTCTTGCCTTCCTTGCGGAAGATGTATTCGCCGGCATATTTGACGCCCTTGCCCTTGTAGGGCTCGGGCCCGCGGAAGCCGCGGATTTCCGCCGCCACCTGCCCGACCTTCTGACGGTCGATGCCGGTAATCGTGATTTCGGTCGGCTTCGGCGCCACGATCTGGATCCCTTCCGGGATCGGATAGACCACGTCATGGCTGTAGCCGAGCGCGAGCTGAAGGTTCTTGCCCTGCACCGCCGCGCGATAGCCGACGCCGGTGATTTCGAGCTTGCGCTCGAAACCCTTGGTCACGCCGGTCACCAGATTGGCCACCAGCGTGCGCGAGGTGCCCCAGAGCGAGCGGGCGCGCTTGGTTTCGTGGCGCGGGCCGACCTCGATCTTGCCGTTGTCCAGCTTCACCGACACATCGTCATGTAGCACGAGTTGAAGCGCGCCTTTCGGCCCCTTCATCTTCACCGTCTGCCCCTCGATATTGGCGGTAACGCCGGAGGGGACCACGACTGGTTTGTTTCCGATACGAGACATGATCAGAACACCGTGCAGAGGATTTCGCCGCCGACATTGGCGTCGCGCGCGGCATGGTCCGCCATCACGCCCTTGGGCGTCGACAGGATCGACACGCCGAGGCCGTTGTTGATACGCGGCAGCGCCTTGACCGAGGCATAGACGCGGCGGCCGGGCTTGGAGACGCGGGCGATTTCACGGATCACCGGCGCGCCGTCGAAATATTTCAGCTCGATCTCAAGCTCGCTCCGGCCGGTCGAATGCTCCACCGAGGCATAGCCGCGGATGTAGCCCTCGCTTTTGAGGACTTCGAGCACGCTCTCGCGCAGCCTGGAGCCCGGGGTCGAGACCTTAGACTTGTTGCGCATCTGCGCGTTGCGGATGCGGGTGATCATATCGCCGAGAGGATCGTTCAAAGACATGGTCTGACCCTCCTCACCAACTCGACTTCAGGAGGCCGGGGATCAGCCCTTGCGAGCCGAGGTCCCGCAGCGCGATGCGGCTGAGCTTGTGCTTGCGGTAGAAGCCGCGCGGACGCCCGGTCATCTCGCAGCGATTGCGGATGCGCGTGGCGGACGAATTACGCGGCAGCTCGGCCAGCTTCAGCGTGGCCGCGAAGCGTTCTTCGATCGGCTTCGACTTGTCGCGCGCGATTTCCCTGAGCTTCGCCCGGCGCGCGGAAAACTGCTTCGTCAGCCTGCGCCGCCGGTTGTTCTTCTCTATCGAACTCTTCTTCGCCATTCGTCTCTCCTAGGTTTCCGCGTTTGAGGGGGAAGCCCCCCTCACTGCCGGAACGGGAAGTTGAAAGCCGCCAGCAACGCGCGCGCTTCGTCGTCACTGCGCGCGGTCGTGCAGACGGTGATGTCCATGCCCCAGATCTCCGCCGCCTTGTCGTAGTCGATCTCGGGGAAAATGATGTGTTCCTTGATGCCCATGGTGTAATTGCCGCGGCCATCGAAGCTCTTCGGGTTCAGGCCGCGGAAATCGCGAACGCGCGGCAGCGCGATGTTGATGAGGCGGTCGATGAATTCGTACATGCGCGCCCGGCGCAGGGTTACCTTGGCGCCGATCGCCTGGCCATCGCGCAGCTTGAAGTTAGCGACCGACTTGCGCGCCTTGGTGATGATCGCCTTCTGACCGGCGATCAGTCCGAGATCGGTGGCCGCGGCATCGACCTTCTTGCGGTCGTTGACGCCCTCGCCCACGCCCATGTTGAGCACGATCTTGTCGATCACCGGAACCTGCATCTTGTTCTGGTAGCCGAACTGCTCCGCCAGCTTGGCGCGCACGACCTCGTCGAAATGCGTGCGCAGGCGCGGCGTCACGCGCTCCTCGCGCGCTTTCTTCTTCGCGCCCTTTTCGCCGGCCTGGGCTTGCGCCTTGGCCTTCTTGTCCTTTTCCGCCTTTTCAGCCTGCTGGGCTTTCTTTGCCTCAGCCTTGGCGGCTTGTGTTTTTTCCGTTTCAGCCATCGATCTCAACTCCCGAACGCTTGGCGACGCGCACTTTCTTGCCGTCCTTCATCAGCTTGAAGCCGACGCGGGTTGGCTTGCCGTCCTTCGGATCGGCCAGCGCGAGATTGGAAAGGTGAATCGTCCCTTCCTTGGAAATGATGCCGCCCTGCTGGTTGGCGGTCTGGCGCTGGTGGCGCTTGACCATGTTGATGCCGCGCACGAGGGCGCGCGCATCGTCGGGCCGAACCTCGACCACCTCGCCGGAGCGGCCTTTGTCGCGGCCGGTGAGCACGACCACCTTGTCGCCTTTGCGGATCTTGGCAGCCATCACAGCACCTCCGGAGCGAGGGAGATGATTTTCATGTGGTTCCTGGCGCGAAGCTCGCGCGGCACCGGCCCGAAGATACGGGTGCCGACCGGCTCCGACTGCGCATTGATCAGCACGGCGGCGTTGCGGTCGAAGCGGATGATCGAGCCGTCCGCGCGCTTGATCTCCTTGGAGATTCGCACCACGACCGCCTTCATCACCTCGCCCTTCTTCACGCGCCCGCGCGGGATCGCTTCCTTGATCGAGACGACGATGACGTCGCCGATGGTCGCGTAACGGCGCTTGGAGCCGCCGAGCACCTTGATGCACATGACACGGCGCGCGCCGGAATTGTCCGCCACGTCAAGGTTGGTTTGCATCTGAATCATGCCGGGCCTCTAAATCTTCCTTCGCGCACAGTGCGCGATCACTTCGCCGTCTTTTTCTTCTCGCCTTGAACCACCGTCCAGCGCTTGAGCTTGGAGATGGGGCGATGCTCTTCGATCCGAACAACGTCGCCGACGCTGTACTCGTTGTTCTCGTCGTGCGCGTGGTATTTCTTCGAGCGCCGGATCGTCTTTTTCAAAGCCGGATGAGTGAAGCGGCGGTCCACGCGCACCACCACCGTCTTTTCCTGCTTGTCGCTCACCACGACGCCTTGGAGCGTACGCTTCGGCATCTAAATCCCCTTACTTCGACTTCTTCGGTTTCGCAGCCTTCTTGGGCTGCGCTGCCGCGCGCTTGGCCTTCGGCGCGGCGACGGATTTCTGTTTCGGTTCAGCGGCGCGCTTCGGCTCCGGCTGGCCCTCGCGCTTCTGGTGCGCGACGGTCTTGATGCGGGCGATGTCGCGCCGGATGACGCGCACCCGCGAGGTATTCTCGAGCTGCCCGGTCGCACGCTGGAAGCGCAGGTTGAACTGCTCCTTCTTCAGCTTCAGCACTTCGTCGTCGAGCTGGTCGATCGTCATTGCTCTTACATCGGCGGTTTTCATGGCGTGCCTTACTCCGCGATGCGTTCAACAAAACGGGTCTTGACCGGCAGCTTCGCCGCGGCGAGCGCCAGCGCTTCCTTGGCCAGTTGCACCGGCACGCCGTCGATCTCGAACATGATGCGGCCGGGCTTTACGCGGCACACCCAAAATTCCGGGGTGCCCTTGCCTTTGCCCATGCGCACTTCGATCGGCTTCTTCGACACCGGCACGTCCGGATAGATGCGGATCCACACCCGTCCGGCGCGTTTCATGTGGCGCGTGAGCGCGCGGCGAGCCGCCTCGATCTGCCGCGCGGTGACGCGGTCCGGCTCCAGCGCCTTGAGGCCGTATTGCCCGAAATTGAGTTCGGTGCCGGCCTTCGAGGTGCCGTGGATACGGCCCTTGTGCGCCTTGCGGAACTTGGTGCGCATCGGTTGCAGCATGGCTTTAAGTCTCTTCCTTCAATTCGGTCGCTTAGGCGGCATCGCGGCGCGGACGCCCGGTATCGCCTTCAGCCATCTTCTTATCCTGCGCCATGGGGTCGTGTTCCATGATCTCGCCCTTGAAGATCCAGACCTTGACCCCGCAGGTGCCGTAGGTGGTGAAGGCGGTCGCCACGCCGTAATCCACGTCGGCGCGCAAGGTATGCAGCGGCACGCGCCCTTCGCGGTACCACTCCATGCGCGCGATCTCGGCGCCGCCGAGCCGGCCGGAGCAGTTAATGCGGATGCCTTCCGCGCCAAGCCGCATGGCCGACTGCACCGCGCGCTTCATGGCGCGGCGGAACGCAACGCGGCGCTCGAGCTGCTGGCCGATCGATTCGGCGACGAGCTGGGCGTCGAGCTCGGGCTTGCGGATTTCGACGATGTTGATGACCACGTCGGAGTCCGTCAGCGCGGCCACGACCTTGCGCAGCTTCTCGATGTCGGCGCCCTTCTTGCCGATGACCACGCCCGGACGCGCCGAGTGGATGGTCACGCGGCACTTCTTGTGCGGGCGCTCGATCACGATCTTGGACACTGCCGCCTGCTTGAGCAGCTTCAGCAGCTCCTTGCGGATCTTCATGTCTTCATGCAGCAGCGTGCCGTATTCGCTTTTGCCGGCGAACCAGCGCGAATCCCAGGTTCGGTTCACACCGAGCCGCAGCCCAATCGGATTGACCTTCTGACCCATGGGTCGTCCTCTTTCCTGCCTTTAAGCCTCGACCTCACGCACCACGATCGTGAGATTCGAGAAAGGCTTCAAAATTCCTGCCGCTTTGCCGCGGCCGCGCGGATGGAACCGCTTCATGACCAGGGCCTTGCCGACATACGCCTCGGCGACGATCAAGTCATCGACGTCGAGGTCATGATTGTTTTCCGCGTTCGCAATCGCCGACTCCAGGCATTTGCGCACGTCGCGCGCGATTCGCTTGCGCGAAAATTCCAGGTCCGCGAGCGCGCTCGCCACCTTCTTGCCGCGGATCAGGCCCGCGACAAGATTCAGCTTCTGCGGCGACACCCGCAGTAGCCGGGCGACGGCCTTGGCCTCGGTTTCCGAGAGCGCTCTTTCGCGTGCGCGCTTGCCCATTGTCGTCCTCTTGCCTTACGCCGACGGCGTCGATGATGTCGAACGCTTGGCCTTCCGGTCGGCCGAATGGCCGTAGAAGGTGCGCGTCGGCGCGAACTCGCCAAACTTATGGCCAACCATTTCCTCGGTGACGTTCACCGGGATGTGCTTCTGGCCATTGTAGACGCCGAAGATGAGCCCGACGAACTGCGGCAGAATCGTCGAGCGCCGGCTCCACATCTTGATCACTTCATGGCGGCCCGACGAGCGCGAGGCATCCGCCTTCTTCAGCAGATAGCCGTCAACGAACGGGCCCTTCCAAACTGAACGCGTCATGTGCTCGTCCTAGCCTTTTTTCTTCCGCGCGTGGCGGCTGGCGATGATGAATTTGCCGGTGACTTTATTCTTGCGGGTCTTCTTGCCCTTGGTCGGGAAGCCCCACGGCGTGACCGGGTGACGGCCGCCCGAGGTGCGGCCTTCGCCGCCGCCGTGCGGGTGATCGATCGGGTTCATGGTGACGCCGCGGTTGTGCGGGCGGCGGCCCATCCAGCGCTTGCGGCCCGCCTTGCCGATGGACGTATTCATCGCATCGGGGTTGGACACCGCGCCGATGGTCGCCATGCAGCGGCCATGCACCAGGCGCTGCTCGCCGGAGTTCAATCGCAGAATGACGTATTCCTGATCGCGCCCGACGATCTGAGCGTAAGTGCCGGCCGAGCGCGCGATCTGGCCGCCCTTGCCGATCTTGATCTCGATATTGTGCACGATGGTGCCGATGGGAATGTTGCCGGCCGGCATCGCGTTGCCCGGCTTCACGTCCACGGATTCACCCGCCACCACGCTGTCGCCCTGGTTCAGACGCTGCGGCGCCAGGATGTAGGCGAGCTCGCCGTCCGGGTATTTCACCAGCGCGATGAAAGCGGTGCGGTTTGGATCGTATTCGATGCGCTCCACCTTGGCAGGCGCGTCGAACTTCTGCCGCTTGAAATCGATCACGCGGTAAGCCTGCTTGTGCCCGCCGCCGCGGAAACGCACGGTGATGCGGCCGTTGTTGTTGCGCCCGCCGCTCGAGTTCTTGCCTTCCGTCAGCGCCTTGACCGGCTTGCCCTTGTAAAGGCTCGAACGATCGATGGTCACGAGCTGCCGCTGGCTCGGCGTAACGGGATTGTATTTTTTTAGCGCCATGACGTGTTCCTTACAGTCCCGTCGTCACGTCGATCCGGTGACCCTCTTCGAGGGTCACGATCGCTCGCTTGACGTCCGATTGCACGCCGAGGCTTCCGCGCGCGGCTTTGACCTTGCCCTTGCGGATGTGCGTGTTGACCTTCTTCACCTTCACGTCGAACAGCCCTTCCACCGCTTCCTTGATCTGCGGCTTGGTGGCCGTGCGGGCGACCTTGAAGACGACCTGGTTCTTCTCAGACGCCATGGTCGCCTTCTCGGTGATGACCGGAGCGATGATGACGTCGTAATGGCGCGGATCCTTGGTGCTCATTTGAAGCGCGCCTCCAGCGCATCGAGGGCGGCCTTGGTGAGCACGAGCTTGTGGCGCCGCAGGATGTCGTAAACGTTGATGCCCTGCACCGGCAGCACATCGATATTCGGGATGTTGCGCGCGGCGCTGCGGAAATTTTCCTCGATCTGCGCGCCGTCGACGATCAGCGCGTTGTCGAAGCCGAGCTTGCCGAAGCGGCTGGCCAGCGCCTTGGTCTTGCCGTCCTTCACCGACGCCACGTCGATAATGACGATGCCGCCGTCCTTGGCCTTGGCCGAGAGCGCGTGGCGAAGCGCGAGCGCGCGCACTTTCTTCGGCAGGTCGATGGCGTGGCTGCGCACGACCGGGCCGAACGAGCGGCCGCCGCCGCGGAACAGGTTGGCCCGGCGCGAGCCGTGACGGGCGGTGCCGCCGCCCTTCTGGTTGCCGAACTTCTTGCCGGTGCGGTTGATCTCGGCGCGGTTCTTCACCTTATGCGTACCGGCTCGGCGCTTGGCGAGCTGCCAGTTGACGCAGCGATGAATGAGGTCGGCGCGCGGCTCGAGGCCGAAGATAGCGTCGGACAGCGTCACCGAAGCGCCCGTCTTGCCATCGAGAGTTATGATCTTGAGTTCCATCACGCGCCCTCCGTCTTTTCAGCAGGAGCCGCGGATTGCTCGGCCGGTTTTTCGGCAGGCGCCTTCTCTGTGCTTTCCGGCAGGCGGAACTTGCCCGGCTTCGGTGCGTCCTTGGGCAGCGCCTTCTTCACCGCGTCGCGCACGGTGATCCAGCCGCCGCGCGCGCCGGGCACGGCGCCCTCCACCAGGATGAGGCCGCGCTCGACGTCGAGCTGCACGACCTTGAGGTTGAGGGTGGTAATGCGATCGACGCCCATGTGTCCGGGCATCTTCTTGTTCTTGAAGGTCTTGCCGGGGTCCTGACGGCCGCCGGTGGAGCCGATGGAGCGGTGCGAGATCGATACGCCGTGGCTGGCGCGCAAGCCATGGAAATTCCAGCGCTTCATGCCGCCGGCAAAGCCTTTGCCGATGGATGTGCCGGTGACATCGACGAATTGCCCGACCACGAAATGGTCCGCCGTGATTTCGGCGCCGACCGGGATCAAGCCGTCGTCGGTAACGCGGAATTCGGCCATCTTGCGCTTGGGCTCGACCTTGGCCACCGCGAAATGGCCGCGCAGCGCTTTGCTGGCCGTAGCCGGCCGACGCTGGCCGGCGCCGAGCTGAAGCGCGACGTAACCGTTGGAATCCTTCGTGCGGTGCGCAACGACCTGGCATTGCGCCAGGCGCAGCACCGTTACCGGCACATGCTCGCCGGCATCGGTGAAGACCCTGGTCATCCCGACCTTCTGTGCGATCACTCCGGAACGCATTGCCATTATCCTGTCTTCTTTTCCTGTCGCGCTTACAGCTTGATCTCGACGTCCACGCCGGCCGCCAGATCGAGCTTCATCAGCGCGTCCACCGTTTGCGGCGTGGGATCGACGATATCGAGCAGGCGCTTATGGGTGCGCATCTCGAACTGCTCGCGGCTCTTCTTATCGATGTGCGGCGAGCGGTTGACCGTGAATTTTTCGATCTTGGTCGGCAGCGGGATCGGCCCCCGCACCTGCGCGCCGGTGCGCTTCGCCGTATTGACGATTTCGCGCGTCGACGCATCGAGGATGCGGTGATCGAAGGCTTTGAGCCGGATCCGGATATTCTGGCCGTTCATGAACGATTGCTCCACGAGAAGGGGGCGCGCGTGCGCCCCCTGCTGTCCCCTTACTCGATGATGCTCGCCACGACGCCGGCGCCGACGGTGCGGCCACCTTCACGGATAGCGAAGCGCAGCTTCTCTTCCATGGCGATCGGCACGATGAGATGGACTTCCATGGCGATGTTGTCGCCCGGCATGACCATTTCGGTGCCTTCCGGCAGATGAACGACGCCCGTCACGTCCGTCGTGCGGAAATAGAACTGCGGGCGGTAGTTGGTGAAGAACGGCGTGTGCCGGCCACCCTCTTCCTTGGTGAGGATGTAGGCCTCAGCCTTGAACTTGGTGTGCGGCTTCACCGAGCCGGGCTTGCAGAGCACTTGGCCGCGCTCGATTTCCTCGCGCTTGGTGCCGCGCAGTAGGCAGCCGACGTTGTCGCCCGCCTCGCCCTGGTCGAGCAGCTTGCGGAACATCTCGACGCCGGTGACGACGGTCTTCACCGTCGGCTTGATGCCGACGATCTCGACTTCCTCGCCGACCTTGATGATGCCGCGCTCGATGCGGCCGGTGCAGACGGTGCCGCGGCCGGAGATGGAGAACACGTCTTCCACCGGCATCAGGAACGGCTGATCCTTCGGGCGCTCCGGCTGCGGGATGAATTCATCCACCGCCTTCATCAGCTCGAGGATGGCATCGTGCCCAAGCTTCGGCTCCTTGCCTTCCAGCGCCATCAGGGCCGAGCCCTTAATGATTGGAATCTTGTCGCCAGGGAAATTGTACTTCGACAGCAGTTCGCGAACTTCGAGCTCCACGAGCTCGAGCAGCTCGGGATCGTCGACCATGTCCACCTTGTTCATGAACACGACCAGCGCCGGAACGCCGACCTGACGGGCGAGCAGGATGTGCTCGCGGGTCTGCGGCATCGGGCCGTCGGCGGCGGAAACCACCAGGATGGCGCCGTCCATCTGCGCGGCGCCGGTGATCATGTTCTTCACATAGTCGGCGTGGCCGGGGCAGTCGACGTGCGCGTAATGGCGGTTCTTGGTCTCGTATTCCACGTGCGCGGTGGAAATCGTGATGCCACGCGCCTTCTCTTCCGGCGCCTTGTCGATCTGGTCGTAGGCCGTATAGGTCGCCCCGCCCGTCTCCGCCAGAACCTTGGTGATCGCCGCGGTCAGCGATGTCTTGCCATGGTCCACGTGACCGATGGTGCCGATATTGCAATGCGGCTTGTTACGGTTGAATTTCTCTTTGGCCATAGCGCTCTCCCGTGCGGGTCTCTCAGCGGTTCAGTGTGACGTTCAATCCCGTGCCGAAACTCAGGCGTATTTCGCCTGAACTTCCTGCGCGACGTTCTGTGGTACTTGCTCGTAGTGATCGAATTGCATCGTGAAGGTGGCGCGCCCCTGACTCATGGAACGCAGCGTGTTGACGTAGCCGAACATGTTGGCGAGGGGCACCATCGCGTTGATGACGTTGGCGTTGCCGCGCATGTCCTGGCCCTGGATCTGGCCGCGCCGTGAATTCAGGTCGCCGATGACGGAGCCGGTGTAGTCCTCCGGCGTCACCACCTCGACCTTCATGATCGGCTCAAGCAGAACGGAGTGCCCTTCCCGCAAGGCTTCACGCAAGGCGGCGCGTGAGGCGATTTCGAAGGCCAGCGCCGACGAGTCCACATCGTGATAGTCGCCGTCGATCAGTTCCACTTTCAGATCGACGACCGGAAAGCCGGCGAGCACGCCCGCGCCCAGCACGGACTCCAAGCCCTTCTCGACGCCAGGGATGTATTCTTTCGGCACGTTGCCGCCAACGACCTTGCTCTCGAAGACAAATCCCGAGCCAGGCTCGGTCGGCTCGCACACGATCTTGACGCGCGCGTACTGGCCGGTGCCGCCGGTCTGCTTCTTGTGCGTGTAGTCCTTGGTGACCTTCTTCGTGATCTTTTCGCGATAGGCCACCTGCGGCGCGCCGATATTGGCTTCGACCTTGTAGGTGCGCTTGAGAATATCGACCTTGATGTCGAGATGCAGTTCGCCCATGCCCTTGAGGATGGTTTGGCCGGACTCTTCGTCGGTCGAAACGCGGAATGACGGGTCCTCGGCCGCGAGCTTGGCCAGCGCGACGCCGAGTTTCTCCTGGTCGGCCTTCGACTTCGGCTCAATGGCGATCTCGATGACCGGATCAGGGAATTCCATCTTTTCCAGGATGACGGGCTGCTTGGGGTCGCACAGCGTGTCGCCGGTGCGCACTTCCTTCAGGCCAGCCAGGGCGACGATGTCGCCGGCAAAGGCTTCCTTGATGTCCTCGCGATTGTTCGCATGCATCAGCAACATGCGACCGACGCGCTCTTTGCGCTCCTTGGTGGAATTGATGACGCCGGTGCCGCTCGTGAGCGTGCCGGAATAGATGCGGCAGAAGGTGATGGTGCCGACGAACGGGTCGTCCATGATCTTGAAAGCCAGCAGCGACAAAGGCTCGCTGTCGCCCGGTTTGCGGACAACCTCTTCGCCATTATCGGGATTGATGCCCGTGATCGGCGGCACGTCGACGGGAGACGGCAGATAATCGACGACCGCGTCGAGCAGCGGCTGCACGCCCTTGTTCTTGAAGGCGGAGCCGCATAGGACCGGCACGAATTTGCGGGTGACGACGGCCTTGCGGATCAACCGCTTGAGCGTCGCCTCGTCGGGCTCCTTGCCGTCGAGATACGCGGCCATGGCGTCATCATCGAGATCGACCGCCGCCTCGACCAGCTTGATGCGGTACTCCGCAGCCTTGTCCTTGAGGTCGGCGGGAATCTCTTCGTCGTGGTACTTGGCGCCGAGCGCCTCGTCGTCCCACACCACCGCTTTCATGCGAACCAGGTCGATGATGCCCTTGAAGGTGTTCTCGGCCCCGATCGGAAGCTGAATGCAAACCGGATTTCCGGCCACGCGCGTGACGAGATCATCGACGCATTTGTCGAAGTCGGCGCCAATCTTGTCCATCTTGTTGACGAACACCACGCGCGGAACTTCGTACTTGTCGGCTTGGCGCCATACCGTCTCGGTCTGCGGCTCCACGCCCTGGTTGCCGTCGAGCACGCAGACGCAGCCGTCGAGCACGCGCAGGCTGCGCTCGACCTCGATGGTGAAGTCCACATGACCGGGAGTGTCGATGATGTTGAGGCGCTTGTCTCTCCAGAACGCGGTGGTCGCGGCCGACGTAATAGTGATGCCGCGCTCCTGCTCCTGTTCCATGAAATCCATGGTCGCGGCGCCGTCATGCACCTCGCCCATTTTGTGGCTCTTGCCGGTATAATAGAGGATCCGCTCCGTGGTCGTGGTTTTGCCGGCATCGATGTGCGCCATGATGCCGAAATTGCGGTAGTCCTCGATCGGGTGCGCGCGGGGCATAAGGGGTTATTCCTGTTCTTTCCGTCGCCGGCCGTTACCAGCGATAGTGCGAGAATGCACGATTGGCTTCCGCCATCCGATGGACATCCTCGCGCTTCTTGACGGCGTTCCCCCTGTTATTCGACGCATCCAGCAGCTCGGCGGAGAGCCGCTCGGTCATTGTCTTTTCATTGCGCTCGCGCGCCGCTGAAATGATCCAGCGAATCCCGAGCGCCTGGCGCCGGGTGGAGCGCACCTCCACCGGCACTTGGTAAGTAGCGCCGCCGACGCGGCGCGAACGCACCTCGATGGAGGGCATGACATTGTCCAGCGCCTGCTGGAATACGCCCAGCGGCGGCTGCTTGGTCTTGTTCTCGATGATGTCGAGCGCGCCATAGACGATGGTCTCGGCCACCGACTTCTTGCCAGCATACATGATCGAGTTCATGAATTTCGTGACCACCGCGTTCCCGAATTTCGGGTCCGGCATGATCTCGCGCTTTTCCGCACTATGGCGACGGGACATCGATCAGCTCCGACTTATTTGGGACGCTTGGCGCCGTATTTCGACCGGCGCTGTTTGCGGTTCTTGACGCCCTGGGTGTCAAGCACGCCGCGCAGAATGTGGTAGCGCACGCCCGGCAGATCCTTCACGCGGCCGCCGCGGATCATCACCACCGAGTGCTCTTGCAGGTTATGGCCCTCGCCCGGGATATAGCCGATGACCTCGAAGCCGTTGGTGAGCCGCACCTTCGCCACCTTGCGCAAAGCCGAGTTCGGCTTCTTCGGCGTGGTGGTGTAGACGCGCGTGCAAACGCCGCGCTTCTGCGGGCTCGCCTGCAGCGCCGGCACCTTGTTGCGCGCCTTCACGGGCTGCCGTGGCTTTGCGATCAACTGATTAATCGTCGGCATTCTAGCCTTCACCTTGCATTCGAGGCTCTCGCCTCAGGTATCGTTACGGCGCGCCGGTGAACCGTCGCGCAAAGCGAAATCGCGCCATCCGCCTTAGCCGCGGAAGAGCGCTTTTTCGTTCCCAGAGGACCGCGATGCGAATCGCGTCGCGGTCATGCACCGGTCGTGTCTGACAACAGGCTGTCAGAGGCAGCGTTTGAGCTTCATCCGTCGAGGCTGGTGCCGGCCGCGCGAGCCAAAAGAGACTGATCTCTCAAAGACTTAGGCGCTTTCGGGATTGCCGTGCCGACGAGGCGAAACTCACCGCCTGCCGAAGAGTGTGCGTTATCTATCGGCGGGGTATGGCCAAGTCAAGACAAAAGGCCCGGAAAAGGTCGCGTTTACTGACATTTGGCCTCTCCCCGACCGGCTGAAACAAGCGTCAGCGCCACGAACCGGCAAACGCTTCCAGGTGGGCGGCGTAAACCGAAGGGCCGCCCGGAGGCGGCCCTTGATGGTTGAGTCTGCTTTGCAGCGGCGCGGCGCTTATTCCGCCGCGGGCAAGGCAGCCTGCTCGGCTTTCTCTGCCTTCTCGGCGGCCTTCAGCGCGTCCTTTTCCCGCTCCTCGAGGATGAGGGCGTCGCGTTTGACCGCCACTTCGCGCAGCCGGTTCATCATCGCGCCTGTTCCCGCCGGGATCAGGCGGCCGACGATGACGTTCTCCTTCAGGCCGTCGAGGGTGTCGATCTTGCCGTTGACCGCGGCTTCGGTGAGCACCCGCGTGGTCTCCTGGAACGAGGCCGCGGAGATGAAGGAGCGCGTCTGCAGCGAGGCCTTGGTGATGCCGAGCAGGACGGGATGGCCCGTCGCCGGCTTCTTGCCCGCCGCGACCGCCGCGGCGTTGATCTCGTCCAGTTCGAGCTTGTCAATCTGGTCGCCCTGGATGATTTCGGTCTCGCCGGCATCGTCGATCTCGACCTTCTGCAGCATCTGGCGAACGATCACCTCGATGTGCTTGTCGTTGATGGTCACGCCCTGCAGCCGGTAGACGTCCTGAATCTCGTTGACGAGATAGGCGGCGAGTTCCTCGACGCCCTTGATGGCCAGGATGTCGTGCGGCGCCGGATTGCCCTCGACGATGTATTCGCCCTTCTCGATGAGATCGCCATCCTGCAGATGGATGTGCTTGCCCTTCGGGATCAGGTATTCGCGTGCCTCCTCGCCCTTGGCGCTGGGCTCGATGGTGACGCGACGCTTGTTCTTGTAGTCCTTGCCGAAGCGGATGGTGCCGGAGATTTCGGCGATGGTCGCCGCTTCCTTCGGTCGCCGCGCCTCGAACAGCTCTGCCACCCGCGGCAGACCGCCGGTGATGTCGCGCGTCTTGGCGCTTTCGGTCGGGATACGCGCGATAACGTCGCCCGCCTTCACCTTTGCGCCGGGGTCCACCGAGATGATGGCATCCACCGCGAGGGTGTAGCGGGCCTCGCCGCCGCGCGCGACCTTCATGATCTTGCCGTCCTTGCCCTTGACGACCATGGCCGGCCGCAAATCCGAGCCGCGCCCGGAGGTGCGCCAATCGATAACGACACGCTTGGCGATGCCGGTGGACTCGTCGAGCGCCTCCGACATGGACTGACCTTCCACCAAGTCCTCGAAGGCAACGACGCCTTCAGCCTCGGTGATGATGGGACGCGTATAGGGATCCCACTCGGCCATGCGCTGGCCGCGTTTGACCTTGTCGTCATCGTCGACCCGCAGCCGCGAACCATGAGGCAAACGATGCACCGCACGCTCGGTGCCGTCGGTATCGATCACCGCGATCGAGATGTTGCGGCCCATCGCGATCAGATCACCGTCGGTGTTGCGCGCGATGTTCTTGTTCTTGATCTTCACCTTGCCCTCGAAGTTGGACTCGATGAAGGACTGCTCGTTGATCTGCGCCGCCCCGCCGATGTGGAAGGTGCGCATCGTGAGCTGGGTGCCCGGCTCGCCGATCGACTGTGCGGCGATGACGCCCACGGCCTCGCCCATATTGACCGGGGTACCGCGGGCAAGGTCGCGCCCGTAGCATTTGCCGCACACGCCGTTGGTATTTTCGCAGGTCAATACCGAGCGGATGCGCAATTCCTGCACGCCCGCCTGATTGATGATCTCAACCTCCGGCTCCGTGATCAACGTGTTTTTCTTGACGACGATCTTGTTGCTCGCGAGATCGCGCACGTCCTCGGCCGTGGTGCGGCCAAGGATGCGCATGCCGAGCGAGGCGACCACCGTTCCGGAGTCGATGATGGCGCGTACCTTGATGCCGCCGGTGCTGCCGCAGTCCTCGGTGGTGATGATGCAGTCCTGCGCCACGTCGACCAATCGCCGCGTCAGATAGCCGGAGTTGGCCGTCTTCAGCGCCGTGTCGGCGAGGCCCTTACGCGCACCGTGCGTCGAGTTGAAGTACTCGAGCACCGACAAGCCCTCCTTAAAGTTGGAGATGATCGGCGTCTCGATGATCTCGCCGGACGGCTTGGCCATCAGGCCGCGCATGCCCGCGAGCTGGCGCATCTGTGCCGGCGAACCGCGCGCGCCGGAATGCGCCATCATGTAGATGGAGTTGACCTGGGCTTCGCGGCCGTCGCTGCCCTTCTTCACCGATGAGATTTCGCGCATCATCTCGTCGGCGATCTGGTCGGTGGATTTCGACCAGGCATCGACGACCTTGTTGTACTTCTCGCCCTGAGTGATCAGGCCGTCGTTGTACTGCTGCTCGAACTCCTTCGCGAGTTCCTTGGTTTGATCGACGATCTTCCACTTCGCGGCGGGCACGACCATGTCGTCCTTGCCGAAGGAAATGCCGGCCTTGAACGCGTGATAGAAGCCGAGCGCCATGATCCGGTCGCAGAAGATCACCGTGTCCTTCTGCCCGCAGTGGCGGTAGACCGTGTCGATCATGTTCGAGATCTCGCGCTTCGTCATGAGCTTGTTCACGACGTCGAACGGGGCCTTGGAGCTCTGCGGCAGCACTTGGCCGAGAAGGACGCGGCCCGGCGTGGTGTCGTACCACTGCTGCACCGGCTTGCCCTTCTCGTCGACATTGGTCCAGCGATACTTGATCTTGCTGTGCAGGCCGACAACCTTGGCATGCAAGGCATGCTCGATTTCCGACATGTCGCCGAAGAGCTTGCCTTCGCCCGGCTCGCCGTCGCGCATGAGCGAGAGGTAGTAGAGTCCCAGCACGATGTCCTGGCTCGGCACGATGATCGGCGAGCCGTTGGCCGGATGCAGGATGTTGTTGGTCGACATCATCAGCACGCGCGCTTCCAGCTGCGCTTCGAGCGACAGCGGGACGTGCACGGCCATCTGGTCGCCGTCGAAGTCGGCGTTGAACGCCGCGCAGACCAGCGGATGCAGCTGGATCGCCTTGCCCTCGATCAACACCGGCTCGAACGCCTGGATGCCGAGGCGGTGAAGCGTCGGGGCGCGGTTCAGCAGCACCGGATGCTCGCGAATGACCTCGTCGAGGATATCCCAAACCTCGGGCTTCTCCTTTTCGACGAGCTTCTTCGCCTGCTTGACGGTGGTGGACAGGCCCTTGGCGTCAAGCCGCGAATAGATGAACGGCTTGAACAGCTCGAGCGCCATCTTCTTGGGCAAGCCGCACTGATGCAGCTTCAGCTCCGGACCCACCACGATGACCGAGCGGCCGGAATAGTCGACGCGCTTGCCGAGCAGGTTCTGGCGGAAGCGGCCTTGCTTGCCCTTGAGCATATCGGCGAGCGACTTCAGCGGGCGCTTGTTGGCGCCCGTGATGACGCGGCCGCGGCGGCCGTTGTCGAACAGCGCATCGACCGCTTCTTGAAGCATGCGCTTCTCGTTGCGGATGATGATGTCCGGCGCGCGCAGCTCGATCAGCCGCTTCAGACGATTGTTGCGGTTGATGACCCGGCGATAGAGGTCGTTCAGGTCGGAGGTGGCGAAGCGGCCGCCGTCGAGCGGGACGAGCGGGCGCAGGTCCGGCGGGATCACCGGCACTTGCGTCAGGATCATCCACTCCGGCTTGTTGCTGGACTGGAGGAAGGCTTCGATCAGCTTCAGCCGCTTGGCGAGCTTCTTCGGCTTCAGCTCGGTGGTGGCTTCCGAGATTTCCACCCGGATGTCGGCCGCCATCTTTTCCAGATCGAGCGCCTTGAGCATCTCGCGGATGGCCTCCGCGCCGATGGCCGCGGTGAAGCTGTCGCCGCCGAATTCCTCCTGCGCCTTCAGGTACTCGTCTTCGCTCAAAAGCTGGCGATCCTTGAGCGGGGTGAGGCCGGGCTCAAGCACGACGTAGTATTCGAAATAGAGGATGCGCTCGAGATCTTTCAGCGTCATGTCGAGCAGAAGCCCGATGCGCGACGGCAGCGATTTCAAGAACCAGATATGCGCGACGGGCGCCGCGAGCTCGATATGGCCCATGCGTTCGCGCCGGACGCGCGACAGTGTGACCTCGACCGAGCACTTCTCGCAGATGATGCCCTTGTACTTCATCCGCTTGTACTTGCCGCACAAGCACTCGTAGTCCTTGATCGGCCCGAAGATGCGCGCGCAGAACAGGCCGTCGCGCTCGGGCTTGAACGTGCGGTAGTTGATGGTCTCCGGCTTTTTGATTTCGCCGTAGGACCAGGACAGAATCTTTTCCGGGCTCGCGATTGAAATCCGGATCTGGTCGAAGACCTGAGCCGGCACCTGCGGGCTGAAAAGATTCATGATCTCTTGATTCATTGCCATCTCCGCTTGGCTGCCTCGGCAGCCCTGAAACTTGAAACTGTCATGCCCACCCATGGGCGATGACGGCTACAGGAGCGGCGCCCTCGCCGCTCCTGGCTTTTATTATTCCGCCGCGTCCGCGCCGGCCCCACGCTCCAGTTTGGAGTTGTGGAGGTCGACGTTGAGACCGAGCGAACGCATTTCCTTGACCAACACGTTGAACGACTCGGGGATACCGGCCTCGAAGGTGTCGTCGCCGCGCACGATGGCCTCGTAGACCTTGGTGCGGCCGGCCACGTCGTCCGATTTCACCGTCAGCATCTCCTGCAAGGTGTATGCCGCGCCGTAAGCCTCGAGCGCCCACACCTCCATTTCGCCGAAACGCTGGCCGCCGAACTGCGCCTTGCCGCCCAACGGCTGCTGGGTAACGAGGCTGTAGGGGCCGATCGAACGTGCGTGGATCTTGTCGTCCACAAGGTGATGGAGCTTCAGCATATATATGTAGCCCACCGTCACATTGCGATCGAAAGGCTCCCCCGTGCGGCCGTCGTAGACGGTCGATTGGCCGGAGTGATCGAGGCCGGCGAGATCGAGCATGTGCTCGATGTCCGCCTCTTTCGCTCCGTCGAATACCGGGGTCGCGATCGGCACGCCGTGGCGCAGGTTATCGCCAAGCTCCAGCAGGTCCTTTTCGCCGAGGGATTTGATGGTTTCCTCGTCGCCATAGACCTTTTTCAGCATCTCCTTGAGCGGCTTGATGTCTTTCTTGCCGTTGTAGACATCGACCGCGTGGCCGATCTTGAGGCCGAGGCCGGCGCAAGCCCAGCCAAGGTGCGTCTCAAGAATCTGCCCGACGTTCATCCGGCTCGGCACGCCGAGCGGATTGAGCACGATATCGACCGGCTGGCCGTCGGCCAGGAACGGCATGTCCTCCGCCGGCACGATCTTCGACACGACGCCCTTGTTGCCATGGCGGCCGGCCATCTTGTCGCCGGGTTGGATCTTGCGCTTCACCGCGACGAAGACTTTGACCATCTTCATCACGCCGGGCGGCAGTTCATCGCCACGCTGCAATTTCTCGACCTTGTCGAGGAAACGCTGCTCGAGGCGCTTCTTGCTCTCGTCGTACTGCTTCCGGATGGCCTCGATCTCGGCCATCAGCTTGTCGTTCGGCGAGGCAAACTGCCACCATTGGGCGCGCGGATATTCTTCGAGCACCGCGCGGGTGATCTTGGAATCCTTCTTGAAGCCCTTCGGGCCGGCAATGCCTTGGCGGCCTTCCAGCATCTCGGCGAGACGGCCGTAGACGTTGCGGTCGAGAATCGCCTGTTCGTCGTCGCGGTCCTTGGCGAGACGCTCGATCTCTTCCCGCTCGATGGCGAGCGCGCGCTCGTCCTTGTCGACGCCGTGGCGGTTAAACACCCGCACCTCGACGACGGTGCCCTGCACGCCCGGCGGGACGCGCAACGACGTGTCGCGCACGTCGGAGGCCTTCTCGCCGAAGATGGCGCGCAGGAGTTTTTCTTCCGGCGTCATCGGGCTTTCGCCCTTGGGCGTGATCTTGCCGACCAGGATGTCGCCGGCGCGCACTTCCGCGCCGATATAGACGATGCCCGCCTCGTCGAGATTCTTCAGCGCCTCTTCCGAGACGTTGGGAATGTCGCGGGTGATTTCCTCAGGCCCGAGCTTGGTGTCGCGCGCCATCACCTCGAATTCTTCGATATGGATCGAGGTGAAGACGTCGTCCTTGACGATGCGCTCGGACAGAAGGATCGAGTCCTCGAAGTTGTAGCCGTTCCACGGCATGAAGGCGACGAGGACGTTACGGCCGAGCGCCAGCTCGCCGAGATCGGTCGAAGGACCGTCGGCGATGATGTCGCCCTTCTTCACCTGATCGCCCACCTTCACCAGCGGACGCTGGTTGATGCAGGTGTTCTGGTTGGAGCGCTGATATTTCATCAGGCGGTAGATATCGACGCCCGACTTCGACGGATCGGCTTCTTCCGTGGCGCGCACAACGATACGGGTGGCGTCCACCTGATCGACCACGCCCGTGCGGCGGGCGGCGATCGCCGCGCCGGAATCACGGGCGACCACGCCTTCCATGCCGGTGCCGACGAACGGCGCTTCGGCGCGCACCAGCGGCACGGCCTGACGCTGCATGTTCGAGCCCATCAGAGCGCGGTTGGCGTCGTCATTCTCCAGGAACGGGATGAGCGCCGCGGCCACCGACACAAGCTGCTTCGGCGACACGTCCATGAAATCGACCTTGTCGGGCGCGATCATCAGCACGTCGCCGGCATGGCGGCACACGATCAGGTCTTCGGTGAAGCGGCCCTTGGCGTCGAGCGGCACGTTGGCCTGCGCGACGTGATAGCGGCCCTCCTCCATCGCCGAGAGGTAGATCACCTCGTCGGTGACGCGGCCGTCCTTTACCTTGCGATAGGGCGTTTCCACGAAGCCGTATTTGTTCACGCGCGCATAGGTGGCGAGCGAGTTGATCAGGCCGATATTCGGGCCTTCCGGCGTCTCAATCGGGCAGATGCGGCCGTAATGCGTCGGGTGCACGTCGCGCACCTCGAAGCCGGCGCGCTCGCGCGTGAGACCGCCCGGCCCGAGCGCCGAGAGCCGCCGCTTGTGCGTGATCTCGGACAGCGGATTGGTCTGGTCCATGAACTGCGAGAGTTGCGAGGAGCCGAAGAACTCGCGCACCGCCGCCGCCGCCGGCTTGGCATTGATCAGGTCCTGCGGCATCACGGTGTCGATATCGACGGAGCTCATGCGCTCCTTGATCGCGCGCTCCATGCGCAGCAAGCCGATGCGATACTGATTTTCCATCAGCTCGCCGACCGAGCGCACGCGCCGATTGCCGAGATGATCGATGTCGTCGATCTCGCCCTTGCCGTCGCGCAGATCCACCAGCGTGCGGATGACCGCGATGATGTCTTCCTTGCGCAAGATGCGCACGGTGTCCTCGGCGTCGAGGTCGAGACGCATGTTCATCTTCACCCGGCCGACCGCGGACAGGTCATAGCGCTCTGAATCGAAGAACAGCGACTGGAACATCGCCTGCGCGGTATCGAGCGTCGGCGGCTCGCCGGGACGCATCACGCGGTAGATATCGAACAGCGCTTCCTCGCGCGCCTGGTTCTTGTCCACCATCAGCGTGTTGCGGATATAGGCGCCGACGTTGACATGGTCGATGTCGAGGATCGGGAGTTCCTTGATCCCGGCCTCGTTGAGGACCTTCAGCGTCTTCTCGGTGATCTCTTCGCCGGCTTCGGCATAGATCTCGCCCGTCTTCGGGTTGACGAGGTCTTCGGCGATGTAGTGGCCGATCAATTCCTCGTCGGTCATGCGCAGCGCTTTCAGCCCCTTCTCGGAAAGCTGACGCGCCTGGCGCACGGTGATCTTCTTGCCCGCCTCCACCACCACCTTGCCGGTGTCGGCGTCGACGAGATCGTTGACGGCCTTGTAGCCCTTCAGGCGGTTGGCATCGAACGGCACGCGCCAGCCGTCCTTCGCGCGCTTGTAGACGACGTGCTTGTAGAAGGTGCGCAGGATTTCTTCGCCATTGAGGCCGAGCGCCTGCAACAGCGAGGTGACCGGGATCTTGCGGCGCCGGTCGATGCGCGCATGCACGATGTCCTTGGCGTCGAACTCGATATCGAGCCAGGAACCGCGATAGGGAATGATGCGGGCGGCGAACAGCAGCTTGCCCGAAGAATGCGTCTTGCCCTTGTCGTGATCGAAGAACACGCCGGGCGAGCGATGCATTTGGCTGACGATGACGCGCTCGGTGCCGTTGACGACGAAGGTGCCGTTGTTGGTCATGAGCGGAATGTCGCCCATGTAGACATCCTGCTCCTTGATGTCCTTGACCGAACGCGCGCCCGTCTCTTCGTCGATATCGAACACGATCAGGCGCAGCGTCACCTTGAGCGGCGCGGCATAGGTCATGCCGCGCTGGCGGCACTCGTCCACGTCGTATTTCGGCGGCTCGAATTCATACCGGACGAATTCCAGCATCGAGCTGTTGGAAAAATCCGAGATCGGAAACACCGAACGGAAAACGGCCTGCAGACCTTCGTCCGGACGGCCGCCGGGCGGCTCCACAACAAGCAGGAATTGGTCGTAGGACGCCTTCTGAACCTCGATGAGGTTCGGCATCTCTGCGACTTCCTGAATTTTTCCGAAGAACTTCCGAACTCTCTTGCGACCGGTAAAAGTCTGCGCCATCTTGGCCTCTCGCTTCGTCCGCCGCGGGTTGCGGCGGCGTGGTTTCCGGCTGGACGCAATTGCCCGCGAAACGGAAACCAGGATTGATCGGCGGGACGAAATTTCCGCCTTGCAAACGCCGATCCAGGAAATGGCCTGGACCGAAAGAATTCATGCCGCCGCTCGGCGGGCTTCCAACTTAAAGAAGCGTGGCGGATCCCCGGGTGTTCCTCCCGGGGATCACGCTGTGATCACGCTTACTTAAGCTCGACCTTCGCGCCCACCTTTTCCAAGGTGGCCTTGATCTTGGCGGCTTCGTCTTTGTTGACGCCTTCCTTGACGGTCTTCGGCGCGCCCTCGACCAGATCCTTGGCCTCTTTGAGGCCGAGGCCGGTGAGCGCACGGACTTCCTTGATGACTTCGATCTTCTTGTCGCCGGCGGCAGCGAGAACGACCGTGAACTCGGTCTTCTCTTCCGCCGGAGCGGCGGCAGCGCCGGGAGCAGCGGCAACGGCAACCGCGGCAGCCGCGGTCACGCCCCACTTCTCCTCGAGCATCTTTGCAAGCTCGGAAGCCTCTAGCACCGTGAGGCCCGACAACTGATCAACGATCTTCGACAAATCAGCCATTGTTACTTTCGTCCTTTAGGTTCGAACCATTGAGATTGCGAAGGGCCTCACGCCGCTTCGCTCTTTGAGGCATATGCCTGAACCACGCGGGCGACTTTCGTCGCCGGAGCGTTGAGCACTTGGGCGATCTTCGTCGCCGGCGCCTGAACGAGGCCGACGATCTTTGCCCGCAGCTCATCGAGCGACGGCAGCGAGGCCAAAGCCTTCACGCCGTCCGGGTTCAAAGCGGTCTTACCCATCGATCCGCCAAGGATGACGAACTGCTCGTTCGCCTTGGCAAAGTCGACGGCGACCTTGGGCGCGGCCACCGGATCGCTGGAGAACGCGATCACAGTCGGCCCCTTCAGCAGGGGCGCGATGGCGGCAACGTCCGTACCCTCAAGAGCGATTTTGGCGAGACGGTTCTTCGCGACCTTCACCGAAGCGCCCGCCAGCTTCATCTGCTTGCGCAGAATCTGCATCTTGGCGACGGTGAGGCCGGAATAGTGAGCAACGACGACGACATTCGTGGTCTTGAAGACCTGGTTGAGTGTCGCGACGAGCTCTTTTTTTGCCGCTCGATCCACAGCAAGCTCTCTCCGGTTGGCGGCTGACGTTCTGGACGGCAACCGCCGGGTTGCATTTGCCGCCCTACCCGTTTGAAAGAGTCAGGCAGGACGACGCTCACATGCCCTGCCCGGACGCGACTTACCGCGCCGGCTTCCGTTCGAGGTTCGAACCATTAATGGGCACGCCCGATTGGACGGCCCGAAACTGGGTCTCACCCGTCTGTGCAGGAAATTAAGCCTGAGTATTCAGGCACCTGCAGTCTCGGACAGGACTATGCCGGGGGCGAAAACCCCCGGCCTTTCCGGACCAGCGGACTGGCCCGGAACCTTTCAGCTTCATCTCCTCCCGGCACACACAGCCGGTCGTGTGAAGACCCTCTCTAATTGCGAGGCCCCTATATAGGGCGAAAAATTTGCCGCGTCAGCCCCCAAATAGCGATGAAGGCTCAATTTTTACGCCGGGCCCCATGGTCGAGGAGATGGCCACCCGATTGATGTAATGGCCCTTGGCTCCGGGGGGCTTTGCCTTGCTCACCGCATCGGCAAAAGCCTTAATGTTTTCAATGAGTTTCTTCTCATCGAAGGAAGCCTTGCCGATCCCCGCCTGGACGATTCCGGCCTTCTCGACCTTGAACTCGACCGAGCCGCCCTTGGCGCCCTTGACCGCATTGGTGATGTCCATGGTCACGCTGCCGACCTTGGGATTGGGCATCATGCCGCGCGGGCCGAGGACCTTACCGAGTCGGCCCACCAGGGGCATCATGTCGGGCGTGGCGATGCAGCGGTCGAAGTCGATCGTGCCGCCCTGAACCTTCTCCACCAGATCCTCCGCGCCGACGACGTCGGCGCCCGCGGCCTTGGCTTCTTCCGCCTTGGCGCCGCGGGCAAAGACGCCCACGCGCACCGTGCGGCCGGAGCCGTTGGGCAGATTGACCACGCCGCGCACCATCTGGTCGGAGTGGCGCGGATCGACGCCGAGATTCATCGCCACTTCGATGGTCTCGTCGAATTTCGCGTTGGCGCGCCCCTTGATCAGCTTCACCGCGTCCTCAAGCGAATAGAGCTTGGCGCGGTCGATGCCTTCGCGTGCCTTGATCGTGCGTTTTCCAATGTTTGCCATGATCTTTACTCCGCCACCTCGAGGCCCATCGAACGGGCGGAACCTTCGACCATGCGCATCGCGGACTCGACGGTGTCGCAGTTCAGGTCCTTCATCTTCTTCTGCGCGATCTCACGCACCTGTTCCTTGGTCACCTTGCCGGCCTTGTCGCGGCCCGGAGTCTTCGAGCCGCCCTGGATGCCCGCCGCCTTCTTGAGGAAGTGGGAGACCGGCGGCGTCTTCATTTCGAAGGTGAAGGAGCGATCCGCGTAGACCGTGATCACCACGGGAATCGGCGCGCCCTTTTCCAACTGCTGGGTCTGCGCATTAAACGCCTTGCAGAACTCCATGATGTTCAGCCCGCGCTGACCGAGCGCAGGACCGATCGGCGGCGAGGGATTGGCGGCCCCCGCCGGTACTTGCAGCTTGAGATAACCGGTGACTTTTTTCGCCATAACTTACTCCTGTGCCGGCCAGAGCCGGCGGTTTCGCCGGACAAGCCGGCGTTCTCAGGGTTCGTGGTGCGGATCTGGACGGCTGGCGGCCGCCCTCACCTCCCACGGGTTCTTTACTTGTCATGGCCGGGCTCGACCCGGCCATCTCGCTTAGGATGGCACCAAAGTGCCAGTCAATCGGGATTGCCGGGACAAGCCCGGCAATGACGATCAGAGCTTCTCCACCTGCCCGAATTCCAGCTCCACCGGGGTGGCCCGGCCGAAGATGGATACCGCGACCTTCAGGCGCGAACGCGCCTCGTCCACTTCCTCCACCACGCCGTTGAAGGAGGCAAAGGGGCCGTCTGAAACGCGGACTTGCTCGCCGGTCTCGAAGGAAATCGAAGGTTTCGGCCGCTCGATGCCTTCCTGCACCTGATGCAGGATGCGCTGGGCCTCAGCTTCGGAGATCGCTTGCGGTTTGTTGTCCGAGCCGAGGAAGCCGGTCACCTTCGGCGTGTTTTTGATGAGATGGTAAGCCTCGTCGGTCAAATCCATCTTCACCAGCACATAGCCGGGAAAGAATTTGCGCTCGGCGTCGACCTTCCGGCCGCGGCGCACTTCCACGACCTTTTCCTTCGGCACCATGATCTCTTCGAACAGGTCCGTCAGGCCCCGCTGCTTGGCCTGCTCGCGAATGGAATCCGCGACCTTGTTTTCGAAGTTCGAGTAGGCGTGGACGATGTACCAGCGCTTGGCCATGGCTGAAATTCCGGAAACCCCTGTCAACTGGCGACACCCAAGATGAAAGTGACGACGATGCGGACAACCTGATCCACAAGAAGGAAAAAGACCGAGGCGATGGCCACCATGACAAAGACCATGCCTGTGGTGATCATCGTTTCCTTACGCGAAGGCCACGTCACCTTGCGCGTTTCCTCGCGCACTTCCTGCAGGAACTTGAACGGACTGATCTTCGCCATCACCTTATTCTATCGTTCGTCTTGCGTCTTACCGCGGGCTCGTCTTTTTGCCGGCAAGAAAGAGCCTCCGACCGCGGCCCGCTTCACCCTGCCTATCATTGCGGCCGAAGCGGTCACCCCTGGCAGGAGTGGAGGGACTCGAACCCCCAACCCCCGGTTTTGGAGACCGGTGCTCTAGCCAATTGAGCTACACTCCTCCGGAAGCGTTTGCGGCGGCCCAAAGGTCCGCCGCAGGGGTTAAATGCCCGAGAGCAGGCCGATTTGCAAGCCCGGCCGGCGGCAGTGCCCCCGCCTCCAGCAAAGCGGCGCGATACCCGCCGGATAACCCTAGGCGCGGTCGGCTTTCCCCGACGTGACGCCGGTGAATCGCTGCGTCCTGCTGATGTCGAACTTTTGCGCGTCCACGTCGGTCCGGCCGCTTGTTTCAGCGCCGTCGGAATAAGCCATTACCTGCAGGATTTCCAAGTCGTCGTCGCCCACATTCTCGAACCAATAGCGCGAATAGCGCGGGGTGACGGTGCCCTCGTTGGGTCCGAACTCGCCAATGACCGCGTCGCCGGGTCCGTAGAAACGCACACGGCCCTTGAGCACCATCCAAAAGCTCGCGGACCTGCTGTGATAGTGCAGATTGTTCTCGCCGCCGTTCTTTTTGACCACCTGCACCACGCCTCGGATGATGTCCTTCTTGCCGAGATCGACGCGGCCCTTGCCGGAATTGACGCCGCTCGGCCGGACATAATTGAAGGTGACAGGGTTGGCCTCCGCCGCTTGATGCCGCTTGAGCAGTTCTTCATCCTGGACCAGATCGGTGCTCGACATGTGTTCCTTCCTTTTACTCAGGTGACGCCGCTTACCCTTCGCCGTTTTGTATCTCAAGCCAGCCAGAGCAACCGAAGGTATTGCAGTAGGCGGGAAAAACCGCGACTATCAACCCCCGGTCGAAGCAAGAAGTGCCCGGTCTGGTTGCATGGCAATTCCAAAAATTATTCATCAGACCTTTCCTGACAAAGGCCGGCGGCACCCGGACCTAGAAGAAAATATCAAAAAACTAAAAGCTCAAAATCCCGGCTGGGATCATCGGTTTTATGACGACGCCGATGTCCGGAGTTTCATACAAAAAAACTACAGTTCCAACGTCCTGAGATATTTCGATCAGATCAATCCGCATTACGGGCCCGCCCAAGCCGACTTCTTTCGCTATCTGCTGATGTACAAATACGGCGGAGTTTATTTGGATATCAAATCGACGGTTACAAAGCCGTTGGACGCGATAGTGAAGCCGGCGGACGTTTATTTATTGTCTCACTGGCGTAACAAGCCAGGCGAACGTTATTCCGGGTGGGGGCTGAATGCGGAATGCTCTGTCATTCCCAACGGTGAATTCCAACAATGGCATATTGTTGCCGCCCCACGTCATCCCTTCCTCAAGGCCGCAATACTCAATGTCATGTGGAATATCGACCACTACGATCCGAAAACCGTCGGCGTGGGTAAAATTGGGGTTCTGCGGGTCACCGGCCCGATAGCCTATACCCTGGCAATTTGGCCGATCTTGCAGACGTTCCACCATAGAATGGTCGATAGCCTGGGAGAGGGTTTTCAATACAGCATATTTGAAAAGCCCAACGCATCATCCGCGAATGACAAGTTGGCGCACGAGAAGCTGTTCCATAACCACTACAACAAAATGGATGTTCTCGAGCCGATCGTGTTGACGTAATTCGGTTCACCGATGCAACGGCATGATCTGCTGCCCTTGCGTCTCTGAAAAATTGGAGCGGGTGAAGGGAATCGAACCCTCGTATTCAGCTTGGAAGGCTGCTGCTCTACCATTGAGCTACACCCGCATGCCGCTTCAGTAATGCCGGCTACTCATTACCGAAGCCTGAGAATGGTGGATGGGGTTGGATTTGAACCAACGTAGGCTAAGCCAACGGATTTACAGTCCGTCCCCTTTAACCACTCGGGCACCCATCCAGATCAGTCGCTGCGACGAAAGCTGCCGCCGGCGGCAATCCAAGGGGCGTGGTTATCGTGGCCTACCCCTTGTAAGTCAATCGGAAACCGGCAAAACGCTGCCGTGCCAAATTGCCAAAGCCGCTTCGGCGTGACAAGGACCGGCCATGCGCAAAGGCAAGTGGGACCTCGAGAACCGTAAACCTCCCGGCAAGACCGCGGGCGGCCAGCAGCGGCGGCATCGTCCGCCGGGGCGGGACAAATTTCGCCCATCGGCATCCCCCGACGGGCCTGCGATCCTCTACGGCTGGCATTCGGTCAAGGCGGCGCTGGAAAACCCGGCGCGCCGCATCCGCCGCCTCTTGGCCACAGATAATGCCGCCCGGCGCCTGGCGGAAGACGGCGTAGCGCTTCGCATCGAGCCGCAGATCGTCCGCCCCGACGAGATCGCCGCGCGGCTCGGCCCCGATGCGGTGCATCAGGGGCTCTTGGCCGAGGCCGATCCCCTCTCCGCTCCCGATATCGAGGAACTCGCGCCGGAGGGCATCGTGCTGGTGCTCGATCAGATCACCGACCCGCACAACGTCGGCGCCATCCTGCGTTCCGCCGCCGCCTTTGCGGTGTCCGCCATCGTCACCACCGCGCGCCATAGCCCGGAAGCCACGGGCGTGCTGGCGAAGTCCGCTTCCGGCGCGCTGGAGCTGGTGCCCATGGTGACGGTGCAAAATCTTGCGCGCGGGCTCGCCGCGCTGAAGGAACGGGGATTTCTCCTGGTCGGCCTCGACAGCACCGGCGAGACCGATCTCGCGGCGACGCCGCTGTCGGCACCGCTCGCGCTCGTGCTCGGCGCCGAGGGCAAGGGGCTGCGCCAACTGACGCGCACGACCTGCGATCACGTCGCCCGGCTCGATCTGCCGGGCGCGATCAAAAGCCTGAATGTGTCGAATGCCGCCGCGCTTGCGCTCTACGTGGCGACGACGCGGCTGCGGCCGGGCTGAACGGCGAGGATTACTTCTTCGCCCTCGTCAGACGGATGTCCATGCGCTCCGGGCCGTAGATCTTGACCTCGGCCATCGCACGGATGACCTGCGGCGCTCCCTTTTTCGCAGGCCTGACTTCGACCTTCGCCACCCGGGTGCGCTTGAAGACGCGCCGCGCCGGAGCGGCGGGATAGACGCGCTTGCGGATCGGCTCGCCCACTTCCTCCGCCGGCTCAGTTCCAGCCACATAAGGATAGCCGGCGGCGACTTGGGTCGGCGTGTAAGTGGGCTGCGGCGCGACGGCCGCGGGGCCGGAATAGACCGGGCCCTGGTTCACTCGATACTCGCCCTGTTTGACCGGTGCGCAATTCATGCAATTGGGCGAGGCGGAAGCGCTGAACGCATTCGCCAAAGCGGCCAGAAGCCCCGGTTCGTAGTTAGGCCCGCAGGAACCGCACTGCGCGGCTGCCGCCGAGGCGGCAAACAAAGCAGCGGCGCCGACAACGGCGGCGCTGAGGTGCCGGGTAAATTTGAATCTCTTCGTCATTTTTCTTTCCCCCCGAGGAAAAGTTTCATTGCGCCTAGTTCAGGCTTTTCAGTTTCGGCGCCAGGATGATGGGCGGCGGAACAAAGTCCGGATATTCGGTGATCGTAGCCGGCGGAGCGGCAGGCGACGACCAGTAGCGATGATAGCTTTCGGCCGGCGGCGGCAAACGCCTGTTGGCCGGCGGGATGACTTCGACGCGGCCCAGGCGCGGCCGTTTGCCGGTCGCCGGGAAATAGCTGCGCGAATGCCAATGATCGGCGGCGGGCGGAAATGGATAGAAAACGGTCGGCGTTACCTGTCCGGGCCGATAGAGGCCCCAGTCGCCTTCAATCACCGCTCCCGACACATCATAGCCGTCGAGGACCACCGGCACCTTCGGATTGCCCGGCACGACGAGAGCAGGCTGATGATCGGCGCGCGCCGGCGCGACGCAGAAAATGCATCCGCCTAAAACAATGAGTGCTGCGTAAGAAGCCAACCGCATCTGTGCCTGCCGTTTACTTCAAAATACCCGCGTATTTTAAAGAAAACGCGCTCAGCTCGCAGGCAATTTGCCGGGTAATATTAATGCTTCATCAGCCATAAGCGCGGCAGCGCGCGCGACAGCCGTTAAGCAATCTCAACCGCGGAACAACAGATCGCGCGTCAACTCTTCCAGCGGCCCGACCGCACGCAACGCCGTCCGCAGACGTTCACGGTCGCGCGGCGACAGAAGCTTGGCCGCCACGGCGTTGCTCGCAGCCCGGCCCTCGGCGATATCGACGATCTGCTGGGCGAGGATCAGGTCGAGAAAGGTTTCCTGCGCATCGGCGAGCGCGTCGAGGTCGTGTTCCGCTCCGATCCCCAATGTCTGGAGACCGGCCAAGCGTGCGGGCGTCGAACGCTCGACCACATGATGGCAAATGGCCAGCGCCCGCGCCGCGCTGACGATGCCGAACAGCCCGGCTTTCTTCAGGTCGATGCGGCCCTGCTCTGTCTTGATGCCGCCGAACCAATTGAGGCTCGGCGCAATCCGGCCCGCGGCTTCGACCAGCAGCTTGGCAAAGCCCGCCTGCCCCTTGGCGGCGTCGAATGCCTCCTGCCAAAGCGAATGAGCCAGGTTCAGATCGCCGTGGACGGCGCGCAAGTCGAAGAAAATATCGACGGAAAGAAGGTCTTGCGGATTCGAGCGGAGGATCCAATCGCCGACGCGTTCGCGCCAGGTAGCAGATGAGCCGCGCCATTGCGGGTTGCTCGCCATGACGCCGCCCTTGCAATAAGGCACGCCCGCCTCGTGCAGTATGTCGGCAACATGCTTGCCGAACATTTCAAACCAGCGATCCTCCGCCCCGCCCGGCGCGCCTTCCGCGAACACCAGCGCATTATCCTGATCCATCGCCAATAGACTCTCGCCCCGGCCAGCGGAGCCGAGGACCGCGAAAGCGTAAGGACAAGGCACTTCCCCCTGCCCGGCATCACGCATGCGCCGCTCAGCGATGACGGCCGCGCGTTCGGTCAGCGCGCCCAGCCGGCGCGAGATCACGGCGGCGCATTCGCGCGCGGACACGCCGTCGGCACGCAGGCTCGCGGCGATCTGCGGCAGCTTCGCCCAGGCTGCGGCGAGCTCGCGTGCATCCGCCGCTTCCTCGATCTGATCGCCGAGCGCGATCGCCTCCTGAAAGCGCAGCCGCAAGAGATCGCGTGCCGAGAGCGCGCCGATGATCCGGCCATCCTCGCCGGTGACGCCGAGGTGGCGGATCTTCAGCCGGTTCATGCGCGCCATGGCGAGATAGGCGAAGGCATCGGCAGGCACCGTGAGTAGCGGACGAATTGCGATCTGGCCGACCGGCATGGCGAGCACGGACGCGCCATGCCGCGACATGGCGCGCAAGACGTCGCGCTCGGTCACAATGCCGGAGTCTTCGGGCCGCCGGGCTGCTTCCTGCTCTGCATGAACAAAGACTGACGAGATGTTTTGGCTCGCCATCTGATCGAGCACCGACTTCAGCGGCGCGTCGGGCGGCACGAATTTGGCCGGTACGCTCATGACATCGCGGACCCGGTGCCGGTACGGAAAAGTATCGACACCCTGCAATGACCGGTCTTCGCTGGTAGCCCGAAATGCCTCGGCCCATCCCGCCCGGCGCTGGTGTTCGAGCGTGCTCGTGAGCGTGCGGCATGCCTGCTCGGCCTCGGCCAAGGTGCGGATGCCTCGTTCGCGCAGCTTCGGCACCAATGCGAGGAAAATTCCCGCCGCCGTTTTGGCGTCCCCGAGCGCCGTGTGACGATCGACGATCTCCACGCCGAGCCCGGCAGCAAGATTCTCCAGCGAAAGACCCGCAAGTTCCGGCTCGGCCACTTCCGATAAAAGCCGCGTACAGAGGCTGCGCGGCTGCGTCCACGGCACACCGGCACGCGCGCATTCGCGTTGCAGGATCGCCAGATCGAAACCGATGGAATGGCCGAGCAGCACGGGCACATCGATGAAGGCCCCAAGCTCCCGCCACACCGCGGGAAATTCCTCCGCGCCCGCCACGGCGGCATCATCGATGCCGTGAATGCGCGAGGCCAACGCAGGAATTGGTTCGCCGGGGCGGACCAGCCGGCGGAATGACATGCCGCTCCTTAGCCTGCCCTGCGCGAGGCGCACGGCCCCGACTTCCACGATCCAGGCCTTGCGGGCGTCCAAGCCCGTGGTCTCGGTATCGAGCACCACCGCATCCAGGGCGATCAGAGGTATGGCGCTACCGACATCAGCCACCGGGCTCTCCATGGAGACGGGGGGACGCGCTCTCAATTACCCAGGCTTACGCACAGCGTCCGCCAGTGCGGGGACATCGGCACGGGCAAGAAATTCGTCGTGAATATTGCACATGGTTACGCGCAAATAATTATGGGTGGTCTGAAAGTCCTGGCCGCGCAGCTTTTCGTGGATGGGCATCAACGAGAAATAGCTCTCCGCGTATGGCTCCGGAATGTCCTTGGCCATTTTGACGGCGTGAATGCCGATGAGATCGAGCCTGCGCAACAGCTCGCGCCGCGCCTGGAGCCATTCATCTTTCGCAAGCGCGGCGGGAACCGGATAGCGATCGAACACGGAGAGCACCAGCGCGGCAAGCGGATCGAGGAGCGCGCGCCGCTCCTCTCCCGCGCGCGGCCGCAGCACGCCTTCCGCCAGTTCCGTGATCATGGCCAAGCCAAGCGGGTAGGCCCGCCAGCGCGCCTGCTCGACGGCATGCTGAAAGCTGGGCTCGGCAAACAAGACCTTCGAATAATGACCCGCGCGGGCGCGGGAATATTCGTAGATGCCTTTTTGCATCAGAAAGGCCGCTTGCGCGTCGATGAAGTCCGCGAGTTCGCCGCGTTCCCGAATTGGCGGCGGGCGTCGGAACATTTCCCACAGGCGCATTGCCTCTCCATTTCACGTTTGAGCGGTCAAGCTCGCAGAATAACGCAAAGATCAAGCCGCATGACTCGTCGCGGCAAAACTGCGGCTTGTCCAAAAGTATTATTTGGCCGAAAGTCTTATAAGGACTGGTTGATTACCAATGCTAGCCTTTCGTCACTCTCGATCCGGCCGCTTAGAACCGGGAAACGGGAAATGCGATGGGAGCGCGGCGACCGTCGGGGTCGGTTCCTCTCGCCATTTACATATCGTCCGCAGCACGCGGGCGCATCGTGAGGGAGGGCTGCCACCGATGTCTCAACCTAATCAGGCCAACACGGATGCTCACTGGCGGAAGACGACCAGGCTGATGTTCACGCATCTCGGCGTGTGGTTCTTCTTCGGCTATGTCGTCCACATGTTCGTGGTTCCGCTCAACAAGATCACCATTCCGGTGCTCGGTTTTCCGCTCGGCTTCTACATGGCCGCCCAGGGCTCGCTGATCGTGTTCGTGGTCATGCTGTTCCTCTTCGCGAAACAGCAAGACAAGATCGACCGCGAATTCGGCATGGCCGAAGACGATTGAGGGGGACAGGACCATGGCAACTCAAACAGCAGGCAGTTCAGATTTCATCAAGCAGCTCGGCCGGATGTACGGCACCTATACGGGCGGCTTCATCGGCTTCATCATCCTGCTCGCGATCCTCGAGCAGGTCGGCGTGCCAAACCGCATCCTCGGCTATCTGTTCGTGTTCTTCACGCTCGCGGTCTACGCCGTCATCGGCGTGATGACGCGTACGGCGCAGATTTCCGAATATTATGTGGCCGGACGGCGCGTGCCGGCCTTCTACAACGGCATGGCGACCGGCGCCGACTGGATGTCGGCGGCGAGCTTCGTCGGCATGGCCGGAACCTTGTTCCTGCTCGGCTACGACGGCCTCGCCTGGGTGCTGGGCTGGACCGGCGGCTTTGTGCTCGTGTCGATCCTGATCGGGCCGTATCTGCGCAAATTCGGCGCCTATACCGTGCCGGACTTCATGTCGTTCCGTTACGGCGGCAACTTCGCGCGGTTCCTCGCGGTGGTCGTGCTGGTCTGCTGCTCCTTCACTTACGTGACGGCGCAAATCTACGGCACCGGCCTCATCGCCTCGCGCTTCCTTGGCATGCCGTTCGAGATCGCCGTGTTCGCCGGCCTTGTCGGCATTCTGCTCTGCGCGATGCTGGGCGGCATGCGGGCGGTGACCTGGACGCAGATCGCACAATACATCGTGCTGATCGTCGCCTACCTCACGCCGATCGTGATTCTGTCCACGAAGCACTACGGGATTCCGATCCCGGAGTTGACCTATGGCGCGGCGATCGCGGAAATCATCGCGCGCGAGCAGCAGATGCTGCAAACCGGGTTGGCGACGGCGGCATCACTCAAGCCGCATATTCAACCGTTCATCAACTACAGCCCGCTGAACTTCTTCGGTATCATCTTCTGCATGATGGTCGGCACCGCTTCGCTGCCGCACATCCTGATGCGCTACTTCACCACCCCGTCGGTGCGTGAGGCGCGGCAGTCGGTGGCGTGGTCGCTGCTGTTCATCTTCCTGCTCTACTTCTCGGCGCCGGCTTACGCCGCGTTTTCGAAGCTGGAGGTGTACACCAACATCATCGGCAGAGACCTTACGCAGGTCAGGCCCTGGCTGTTCAATTGGGGTGAGCTTGGGCTGATCCAAATCTGCGGCAAGAACGCCGCCAGCATCGACGCGATCGTCGCGGCCTGTAAGGCGATTGCCGGTCACCCCGGCGTCGTCCGATTGCAGGACTTCGTCATCAATACCGATGTGATCGTGCTCTCTACACCGGAGATCGCGGGACTTCCCTACGTGATCTCGGGCCTCGTGGCGGCAGGCGGTCTGGCGGCGGCGCTTTCCACCGCCGACGGCCTGCTGCTCGCCATCGCCAACGCGCTCAGCCACGACGTCTATTACAAGATGCTCGACCCGAATGCGCCGACGATCCGCCGGCTCACCGTGGCGCGCGTGCTCTTGTTCTTCGTGGCCGTGGCGTCGGCCGCGCTGGCCGCGACCAAACCGGGTGACATCCTGGCCATGGTCGGCTGGGCGTTCTCCCTCGCGATGGCCGGCAACTTCCCGGCTCTCGTCATGGGCGTCTGGTGGAAGCGGACGACCGCAACTGGCGCAGTCGCCGGCATCATCGCCGGGTTCGGGCTCTGCCTGTTCTACCTTGTGTGCAGCCGGTATTTCCCCGGCTACGGCGTGAAGTATTTCGGCATGACCTCGCTGCTCAACCCGGCAACGGGCGCGCCGCTGGTCAACATCACGCAGGCCATGGCGCTGCCGAATGCCATGGAAAGCTGGCCGACGCTGGCTCACCCGCTGGCGAACAAGGTTGGCTGGTTCAACCTCAACAACATCAACTGCGGTCTGCTGGGAATGCCGCTCGGCTTCTTGGTGATCTACGTGGTCAGCATCCTCGGCAAGGAACCTTCCAAGGAAATGCAGGCCTACGTGGACGAAATCCGCAAGCCGCGCGGCCGCACGGTGCTGGAAGAAAAGACCTGATTGGCAATCTCTCCTGGGCAAGCTCTGCGGGGTCCTCCGGGACCCCGCTTCTTTTTTCCCCAGGTGACAAGACGGGCTGCTTTACCCGCCGGGCGTGCTAGGATTCACGCTGCATGACCTCCATCACGTCGCTGACAAGCTATTGGTATTTCCACCTGCCGAACTTCGTTCTGGCGGCGCTGATGTACACGCTGCTTGGGCGCGCGATCCTCGGCGTGATCGTCGGGCCGGATTCATCGAATTACATCTGGCGGTTCTTTTGCCGCATCACTGACCCGGTCGTCGCGGCGGTTGCGCTCGTCACGCCGAAGGCCACCGTGCCGGTCGTGGTTTGGCTGTTCGGCGTGGTCTGGCTGTTCTGGCTGCGGGTGGCCTTGCTGTACCTGTTCCTGGTCTTCGGCGTGGTCCCTCCCGTGGGAGGCGCAGCGCCATGAACCGCAATCTCTATTATATCGGCATCGCCTTCTTCGGCATGATCAACGGCCTGTTCAACCAGATCGCGCTGCTGTTCGCGCTCATCCACGTCCAGATCCTGGCGCCCGCGCTGTTGTTCGGCAGCGTGCCGCTGACGCTGCTGTTCTCATCGCTGGTGGTGTCGACCGCGACCATCATCCTGGGCGGCATCCCGGCCGCGATCTATGAAAGGGTGACAGGCGTCAAGGACGATTCCACCGAAACATCGCTGTGGATATGGCTGGCCGGCACGGCGATCCTGACGCTTCCTGCGATCGGAAATTTCCTGAGTGTCGGCCTATAGCCGCCGCCCTTGCGCCGGCTTTCTGCTAATATCCTCCACGACTCTTCCGGTTGGGTGCCGTATCGAGAACCGCCATGGAAGAAATGCGTCGTGTCGCATTCGAGACAGTGGCGCGGGCCTGCGGCTTCGGCTCGCTGGGCATCTTTTGCTTCATGATCGGGCTGTCGTTCGAGCCGCGCATCGCCTTTCAGGCCGGTGGAACGCTGACCACGCTGATGGCGGGCATCCTGATCCTCAAGGCCTACGAGGCGCGCACCAAGAACTATCGCCACACCGAAATGTGGCTCTACCTGCCCGAGGAATCGCGCCCGCCCAAGGATTACGCGCAATGGGCCAGCGCGACGGTCTTGCGCGAGACTTACTTGCGGTTCGCGCAATGGACCGCGGGCATCGCCATTTTTCTATGGATGCTGGCGCTGTTCTTTTCCCTGTTCAGCTCCCTGTTCAGCGGCGAGTGATCGTCGCCCGCCGCTCCCGCCGCCTTGTCCCTGGCTCGCGACGCTGGTAGCAGTTGTGCGCTGGCCGGCTTAGCTCAGTTGGTAGAGCACCTGATTTGTAATCAGGGGGTCGGGGGTTCGAGTCCCTCAGCCGGCACCATTCCGAAGCGCGATATTTTTCGCTCTCCGCCTGCGGGCGCAGAGGCAGGCCGCCCTAAAACACAACATTTTTGTTGCATTCGCCAGATACAACAGATATGTTGCTGCCCTATGAGGAGCAGCCAAGCCAAGCGTTTCCTCGCCGCCCAGGGATGCACGTTCGAGCCGGGCAAGGGCGGTCACCTGATCGTCCGGCGCGGCAATTTGAAATCCGTACTGCCCATGCACGGCAGCGGCAAGGAACTCGGCAAGGGGCTTTGGCACAAGATACTCAAGGACCTGGATTTAAAGGAGCGATGACAATGCTGCGCTACCCTGTGCGGTTCAGCCGTGACAGCAACGGCACTCTCATGGTCACTTCTCGGGATTTTCCCGAAGTGTCCACTTTTGGCGAAGACAAAGCCGACGCTTTGGTGCGCGCGGCTGACGCTATCGCGACGGCCATTCAAGGACGCATAAGCGACCGGCAGGAGGTTCCGCGCCCGTCCCTCCCCAAGCGCGGCGACCACCTGGCCTGTCTCTCTGCCCTGACCTGGGCGAAGCTCGAGCTCTACCGCGCCATGCTGGAGACCGGCACGCGCAAGGCGGATCTCGCCAGACGCCTTAAGGTGCATGCGCCTCAGGTCGATCGCCTGCTGGATCTCGATCACGACTCGCGTTTCGACCAAATCGAAAACGCCGCGCGTGCGATGGGCCGTGAGTTGCGTATCGAGATGCCGCCGGCGGCGGCTTAGACCAAAAGCATTTGGGGTTCGAGTCCCTCAGCCGGCACCATGTCCCGCCATTGCGAAATACACGAGGGCGCCGTACACCGCGGCGACGATGAACAGCAGCCGGTAAGAGCTGAACTTGGTGAAATAAAGAATGAGCGTGCAGACGGCCAAGGTCGCCAAAGCCAGCGCGTCCATCTTCGCGGCCTGCACCACCGCGACCACGCCGGCGAAGACCAATCCGATGGCGACGGGTGCTAGCCCGCGCTCGATGGCGATGCGCAACGGCGACGCCTGGCTGCGCTGCCACCAGCTCGCGGCGAAGTAGACCACCGCCGACGACGGGATATACATCGCCAGCGCCGCCACCAGCGCGCCTTGAAATCCATCCACCTGCCAGCCGATCAGCGCGGAAATCAGCGTGCTCGGCCCCGGCGCGGCGCGCGACAAGGCGAACATGTCGACGAATTCGGAATTGGTCAGCCACTTCTGGACTTCGACGGTCTGATACTGGATGTCCGCGACGATCGCCTGCCCGCCGCCGAACGACAGCAGCGAGAGCGGCGCGAAGACGAGAATGAGACCGATCAGGCGGCTATCCAGCACGGCGCCGCTCCATCACATAAAACAGAAGGATGCTGACCGGCACGACCACCAGCACCACCGGCACCATGGGCAGCCGCAGCACGCCGACCGCGCCGAAGGTCACCAGCGCGATCAGGATGGTCATCCAATCGCGGTCCAGCTTGGTGGCGATCTTCGCTCCCATCGATAGCGTCGCCGACACGCCGACGGCCGCGACGCCCAGCAGGATGAAATGCGTCGCCGGGAAATGCGCGAGCTGCCGGTAGGCATATCCCATGGTGAGGATGATGCAGAAGGCCGGCACCACCATGCCGAAGACCGCGACGGTCGCGCCCAGCCCGCCGCGCAGCTTGAGGCCGAAATAGAGCGCCACGTTCACCGGATTGGCGCCGGGAAGAACCTGCGCGATGGCCAGCCCCGTGATGTAGGCCTTGTCGTCGATCCAGCGTTTGACCTCCACGAGGTCGCGATACATGAAGGCCTGCACGCCGCCGCCGATGGCCAGCAGTCCGAGCCGGAAAAATACCCCAAGCAATTCGAGGATGGGAACCTGCGGCGGCGAGGTCTGGTCGGGGCTTGGAGAAGCGTCAGGCGGCATGTTTCTGGCGACGGTGGCGGCGGAACGTGTGGGCGGGATTGCGGGCGCTATACGGGGAATTATTTTCGTTGGCAATCGCCCCGCGACCTTCCCCGTCATGCCTGGGCTCGTCCCGGGCATCCACGTCTTGGACACAAAGTAAGTCGTGGATGGCCGGACCAAGTCCGGCCATGACGATGAATTTGAATGCTCGACAAAGCTATCGCCAGAGACGACGACTGAGAACGGCCTTTACCCGGCAGCCGCAGCCATGGTTCTGTGGCCCGCGCTCACCGTCTCGTAGCTCAACCGGATAGAGCACCAGACTTCGAATCTGGGGGTTGGGGGTTCGAATCCCTCCGAGACGGCCCCGCTCCGCAACTGATGCCGGAGGAATGCCATGGCCCCATTCACCCGCCGCGCCTTGCTCGCAGGCAGCGCCGTCGCGCTGGGAGCGACCGCCCTCCCCGCACGAACTTTCGCCGCCGCCCCGCCCGCGAGCGCGCAGGCGCCCACGCTTTATCGTTACAAGGTCGGCAGCTACGAGTTGACCGCGCTGAGCGACGGCGTGTGGGACCGGCCGATCGATGACAAGTTCGTGCACAACGCCAAACCGGCGGACGTGCGCAAGGCCATGACCGACGCCTTCATGCCGTCCACCGACAAGCTGCCGGTCCCCTTCACCGCGCTGCTGGTGAATACCGGCGCGAAACTGATCCTGATCGACACCGGCTCCGGCGGGCAGATCGCCAGCACCGCGGGTACGCTGGTCGCCAATCTCGCCGCGGCGGGAGTCGCGCCCAGCGCGATCGACATCATCCTCATCTCGCATTTCCATACCGACCACATCAACGGCATCAAGACCAAGGACGACGAGCTGGTCTTCCCCAACGCGGAGATCAAGGTGCCCGCGCTGGAATGGAATTTCTGGATGGACGACAGCCTGCCGGGCCGCGCCCCCGACGCCATCAAAGGTTATGTCCTGAATGCGCGGCGCATCTTCCGCAACATCGCGAAAGATATCACCCGCTTCGAATTGGGAACGGAAGTGGCGCCCGGCATCGCCTCAATCGCCGCCGTCGGGCACACGCCGGGGCACAGTGTCTTCTCGGTGTCATCCGGCAAGGATTCCATGCTGGTGCTGAGCGACACCACCAACCATCCGAAATTATTCGTGCGCCATCCGGAGTGGCAGCCGGTGTTCGACATGGACGGCCCGCTCGCCGTCGCCACGCGCAGGAAATTGTTGGAGCGCGCCGCCGCCGACCGGATGCTGGTGCAGGGCTATCACTTCCCCTTCCCCGCCTGCGGCCACATCGCGCGCAACGGAAGCGGCTATGAATTCGTCTCGCAGGAGTGGCGGCCGCTTTAGTTTGCTCCGTCATCCTGAGGTGGCCGCGAAGCGGCCCTCGAAGGATCACGGCCATCATCCTTCGAGGCTCGCTACGCTCGCACCTCAGGATGACGCAAACTCACATCTTCGACAGCTTCTCCACGTTCACCGCCTGAGCATAAGCCATCTTGGCGTCGGCCGGGCCCGAGCCCTGCACCACCACCAGGAATTTGTTGGCGATCACCATGTGCACGTCGCCATCGTTGTTGACGATGGCGCGCTGGCTGCCCACGCGCGTGATCTTGCCCATGGCGCCTGCGAACTGGGGATTGGCGAGGAGCGCCGCCATCGGCGCGATCACCGCGGAGTCGCCGGTGATCTGCACCTCGATGTCGTCGCCTTTGGCATTGGTGTAGCGGCGCGTCGCCATGGATGCGCCGAACGCGGTCGAGCCGAGCGCAGCCGTCTCCGCCTTGTCGGCTTTCCAGCCCGCCAGCGGCGCCGGAAGCAGCGCGGCAAAGCCTTCGGCATTTTTCTGTCCGATCAACTGCGACGCCAGATCGAGCGACTGCTTCGCCTCTCCGAGGTTGCCGGACTGATACGCCTTGCGTCCCTGATCGATGGCGTCGAGCACTTCGTCGGCAGCGGTCGCCGGCACGGCCGCGCAGATCAACAATAAGAGCGCAGCGGCAAGCGCGCGGATGAAAATCATCTGCTTCCCCTTCCAATATTGAGTCGCGCCGGCAACCTTAACGCGCCTTGTCCCAATTCGATACGTCGGCAATTTTGCAACATGCGGAGGTTATTTCGGTTGTGCGCGCCGGAGCGTTGACAAATTTCCGGCGGACCGTTTCACTTGGCGCGCTTGTGTAGGTGTGCCGGTTTCGGCCGGCCAAAAGGGAATTCGGTGCGGCCCGCAGTAATGCGTATCAGGGCTAATCCGAAGCTGCCCCCGCAACTGTAAGCGGCGAGCCCTCCTCCGTAATGCCACTGGGAGCAATTCCCGGGAAGGTGGAGCGAGGGTGACGACCCGCGAGCCAGGAGACCTGCCTACACAGTCATCCTTCCGGCGCGCGGGGCGTGCGCCCGGGGCGGTTCTTTCCGCAGCGATGACGTGTGTAAACCGTCGCGGAGGACCGGCCCAATGGCCTGTTGTCTCTACCCATTGCCATGGATTGGTGCGCGCCCTTTGGCTCGCGCCTCCGCGATCCGTTCCATCGACCGCCGCGGAGGCATGTTATGTCGCTTTCTCGTTTTGCTTTATTCCGATTTCCAGCACGTCCCCCGAACCTGGCTTGCTTAGCGCTCGGGTTCGTTTGCGTCCTTGTTCACGCCGGCCCCTCCGCCGCGCAGACGCGTGCCATTCCACACATCGTGATCAGCGCCCACCAGGTGCCGATCGAAGCTGCGCGCTCGGGTGTGTCCGCGACAGTGCTGCACGGCGAAGCCTTGCGCGCACGGGGAGTCACCAACGTGGCCGAAGCGCTGCGCGAGGTTCCCGGCGTCGGCGTCACCCAAACAGGTGGTAGCGGCACGCTCACGCAGGTCCGTATCCGCGGCTCCGATGCCAACCATGTGCTCGTGCTTGTCGATGGCGTGCCGATGAATCGCCTCGATGCCGGCGATTTCGACTTCGCCCAATTCGGCATCGAAGCGGTAGAGCGCATCGAAGTGCTCCGCGGTCCGCAATCCGGTCTCTATGGGTCCGCCGCCCAGGCCGGCGTGATCTCCATCATCACCAAATCCGGGCGCGGCCTGAGCAGGCCGATCGTCAATGGCTGGGCTGAATACGGCTCGCGGGAAACCCGCTCCGGCGCCGTGAGCGTGCAAGCGGGCGGAGGAGGCCCGGTATACGGCGCCTTCACCGTCCAGGACACGAAGACCGAGGGCTACAATATCGCCCGTACGGGCACCGAAAGGGACGGCAGTCGAGTACGGACCCTGACCACCAAATTCGGCATCGATGTATCGCCTCAGTTCAACGTGGAAAGCATGTATCGGCTGGCCGATCGCAAGGTCCAGTACGATCAGGAGGCATTTCCTTTCACCAATCCGCCGGTGATTGACAGCTTTGCCTTCGACACCTTCCAAACAACCACCGGCGGAATCGCGGCGACCGCCAAGCTGCTCGACGACCGATGGATACAGCGCGTAAGCTGGAGCCGGCTGGCTGACGACTATTCGAGCGATTTTGGCTTTGGCCCGGGAGCAATATTTCGAACCCTCGGCACGAGGGAACGCAGCGAGTATCGCTCAAGCTTCGTTTTTGACACGCCTGCGCTCGGCGGGGCACGCAACACGATCAGCGCGCAGGCCGACCTTGAGCAGGAGCATTTCGAAAACAACTTCGGCGCCAACAAGAATCGCGGGCGGCATGGGATAGCGAGCGAATATCTCGTCGATTTTCCTTTTGGGCTGACTTTTTCCGGAGCCATCCGCAAGGACTGGAACGAGGACTTCGCGGATCCGCAGACCTGGCGCCTTACGGCCAGTCAGCGAGTCCTGCAAACAGGAATGCGGCTGCATGCAAGCGCGGGGACCGGCGTTACAAATCCAAGCTTCACGGAGCAGTTCGGCCAAGGCTTCAATTTTGTCGGCAATCCGGCGCTGCGGCCGGAGCAATCCGAGGGCTGGGACTTTGGTATCGAGCAAACCTTGTTGGATGGCCGCCTCGCGGTTGACGTCACTTACTTCGAATCCGACGTGAGCGATCAGATCGTCCCCGGCACCAACGGGTTCGGACAACAAACGGCGGTCAACGTAGCCGGCGTGTCACACCGTAGCGGCGTTGAGACCAGCGCCACCTTGTCGGTATTCCACTGGCTCAAGTTGGCGGCGAGCTATACCTATCTGGACGCTGAGCGGTCCGACAGAACGCCGGAACCACGGCGGCCCCCGCATTCCGCCGGCGCTTCCGCGACGTTCCTGTTCCTTGACGGCCGCGGCCGGTTCGACACATCGTTCCGTTACAACGGCAAGATGGAGGATCGCGCATTCATCTCGGCCGGCGATCCGACCCGGGTGGCTATGCCCGCGTATAATGTGGTTGCCGCAAAACTGTCCTATGACTTTACGCCATCGGCGACGGCCTATCTGCGGGCGGAAAATGCGTTCAATGAGCGATATGAAGAGGTCTATTCATATCGCGCCCCACCCTTTGCCGTTTATGGCGGCTTACGGGTCAAACTCGGAGAATAGCGCCGGCATGGCATGGAGGCCGGGCTCCCACCCGGCCTCATTTCTTCCAGCAGGCCCTGGAATAGACGGCTGGTTTGGGTGTTTAATAGGCAACGCTGTCGCCTGCGCGTAGTTTGGTCTTTCCGTTACGCAACCCCGAGCGAGGCATGCCATGACTTTTCCCCGCGCCCGTCAGATCGCCCTTCTTGGTGCGACCGCCCTCATTGGTTTCGCGCTTGTCGGCGGCCCGGTGCTCGCCGACATGAAAGAGGATCCCAAGCCGCCGCCCTCGACCTCGGGCGATAAGAAGCCCGACGAGAAGAAATCCAACGCGCCGAAGACCACCGACGAGAAGAAAGAGAAGAAGTCGGAACGCCAGTTCCTCGACGGTTACAAGGTCGCCTACGACCTGATCAGGGCGGAGAAATACGAAGCCGGCATCGCCGCCATGCTGGCGCTTGGCGAAAACGATCATCCGGACGTGGCCACCAGCGTCGGCTTTGCCTGGCGCAAGCTCGGTGATTACGACAAGGCGAAGCTCTGGTATGACAAAGCGCTCATCGCCGATCCGGTCCATGTTGTCACGCTGTCCTATTACGGCATGTGGCACGCCGAGCAAGGCAACGTGCTGAAGGCCGAAGACTTCCTGCAGAAGATCAACTTTATCTGCGGCGGGCCGGACTGCGAGCCCTACAAGAACCTCAAGGGCGTGATCGACGGCAAGTTCACCTATTGATCGCCGTCCATCGAGCGTGTTCATAGCCTGCGCGGCTTAACCCGCGCAGGCTCAAAAAAATGTCTCCACCAACCATCTCCTCGGTCAGCACCATGCCGGCGCCGCCCTATCAGGGCGGCAGTGCCGTGCAAAAGCTTGCCATCATCAATCTCAACGAGCTGGAAGCCGAGGCGAAGCGCATTCTTCCGCCCGCCGGTTTCGGTTACATCGCAAGCGGCAGCGGCGATGAATGGACGCTGCGGGAAAATCTTGCGGCCTTCCAACGCATTCCGATCGAGCCGCAATATCTGTCCGGCGTCAGCGACCCCGACTTGAGCGTGACGGTGCTGGGCTCGAAGTTGCCCATGCCGATCATCGTCCCGCCGATGGGCAGTCACGGGCTGGCGCATGTCTCCATGGAAGAAGGCACGGCCCAGGGCGCGGAGGCCGCCGGCGCGCTGATGGTCGCGGCCACGCCGTCCAACCTCAGCCTGGAACGCATCGCCGCCGCCAAGCCGGGGGCAAAATGGTTTCAGCTTTACTTTCCGAACGATCCCGGCTTTGCGCGCGATCTGCTGCAACGCGCGGAAGCCGCCGGCTATACCGCCATCGTGCTCACCGCCGACACGGTTTGGGCTTCTCCGCGCGAAACCAATCTGCGCAACAAATTCACCCCTGCCTCGTCTCAGCTCGGCAGAGGCAATGTGCCGCTCGGCGGCGAAACCGTCGATATGTCGGACCCGCGCTACGCCAAGAAGGCGCTGAGCTGGGACGATGTGGACTTCATCCGGAAAAATTGCGGTCTCCCCGTCGTCATCAAAGGCATTCTCTCGCCGCTCAATGCCAGGACCGCCGTCAAACGCGGCGCGGATGCCATCTATGTCTCCAACCACGGCGGCAGAGCCTTGATCGGTGCGCCTGCGTCCATCGCGGTGCTGCCCAGGATTGCCGAGGCGGTGGATGGGCGCGCGCCGATCATCCTCGACGGCGGCGTGCGCCGCGGCGCGGATGTTTTCCGCGCGCTCGCCCTTGGCGCCACGGTCGTTGCCGTCGGCCGACCCGTGCTCTACGGGCTGGCGCTCGGCGGCTCTTTGGGCGTGCAGAGCGTGCTCGACTATCTGCGCGAGGATTTTGCCCTGACGATGAAGATCGCCGGCACGCAGGATCTTCGCGCGATCAAGCGGGAGTATTTGTCGCCGGTGTTCTGATATCTCCTGTCATCCCGGCCGAGTGCGAAGCACGAGAGCCGGGACCCATATAAGTTTGGGTCCCGGATCGGCCCTTCGGGCCGTCCGGGATGACAGTCACGTCTTCTCCGTCTCCGCCATCAGCCAGGCGAGATACGTCTGGTCCACGCTCTCGATCGGCAGCACCAGGATGGCGGGCGTGGTGTAGGAGTGCCGGGCCTTCACCACGGCGCGGACGTCCTCCGAAAGAGACGCGCGGGTCTTGATGAGCATGACCACCTCCTCGCCCCGTTCCACTGCCCCTTGCCAGCGGTAATGCGATATCATGCCAGGCAGGATATTCACGCAGGCCGCGAGTTTCTGCTCCACCAGCGCGCGGCCGGTCTCCTCCGCCTCGACAATGGACGGGTAGGTCGTATAGACGAAAACCGCGCGATCCATGGGTAGTCCCGTTTTGTTGTCACCCATTAACGTTTGCTGTTGAGCAAGGTTCGAGCATGGCCCGGCCTCCGTCCTTTGAGCGCATCGCTTTCGTCGCCAGTCCCAGCCCTGAGGCTGGCGAGGCGCGCGAGGCCCTCACCCGCCGTTACGGCGATGCCGATCCGCAGGCCGCCGATGTCATCGTCGCGCTCGGCGGCGATGGCCTGATGCTGCAAACCCTGCATCGGTTCATGAAATCAGGCAAGCCGATCTACGGCATGCACCGCGGCACTATCGGCTTCCTGATGAACGAATTCGCCGAGGGCGACCTCAAGGAGCGGCTGGCGGCGGCGCAGACCGCCGTCATTCATCCGCTGCTGATGCGCGCGCGCGACGTGCAGGGGAAAGTGCATGAATCCCATGCCATCAACGAAGTCTCGGTGTTCCGCCAGAGCTATCAGGCGGCGCGCCTGCGCATCCTGGTTGACGGCAGGGAGCGAATGCCGGAACTGATCGCGGACGGCGTGCTGGTGTCCACGCCCGCCGGATCGACCGCCTACAATCTTTCGGCTCAGGGGCCGATCATTCCCATCAATGCGCCGCTCCTGGCGCTCACGCCGATCAGCCCGTTCCGGCCACGGCGCTGGCGCGGCGCGCTCCTGCCCGACACCGCTCAGGTCACCATCGAGGTGCTGGAGGCGGAGAAGCGCCCGGTGGCAGCGGTGGCCGACCATTATGAGGTGCGGTCGGTAAAGACCGTGGACGTCCGCATGGACCATGGCATCTCCATGCATATGCTGTTCGACCCCGGCCACAGCCTGGATGAGCGGATCTTACGCGAGCAGTTCGGATATTGAGTGATGGGCTGCCAGCCTAAGTAATTGAAATCATAGAGCTTCGTACCAACCATGCTTAACCCTTCCTTAACGGCACCCGGCTACCTTGAACGGATATGGGCGGCGCTGCCGCGCATCCGGGCGCATTATGATCCGCATCGATTTCAACCGTCTGCGCTTCCTCGTCATCGACGATAACGCGCATATGCGCCGCATCCTGCGCACGCTGCTGCACGGCTTCGGCACGCGCGAAGTCTACGAGGCGGAAGACGGCGCGGCGGGCCTGGAAGCCTTCACCCATTACATGCCGGATATCGTGCTCACCGACTGGGCGATGCCGATCTTCGACGGCCTCGAGCTCACGCAGATGATCCGCCAGCCCGGCGCCAACGGCAATCCCTACGCGCCCATCATCATGCTGACCGGCCATTCGGAGAAGAAGCGCGTGGTCGCCGCGCGCGACGCCGGCGTCACCGAGTTCCTGGCGAAACCGATCTCCGCGAAAGCGTTGTATCAACGCATCCTCAACGTCGTCGCCAATCCGCGCCCCTTCATCAAGACCAAGAGCTATTTCGGCCCGGACCGGCGGCGCAACGTGAACTCGAACTACATCGGTCCCGAACGCCGCCGCGGCGGCAAAGCCGATGTCATCCGCCAGCAGCCGCTGCTCGACAAAGCCAAGACGGCAGGCTGAGCCCGCAGGAGCATTCGAAACGCATGCCCCCGAAATCCGAAAAGCCAGCGGTCACCACCTACGGCGACCACGAGGTCATCTTGCCGCCGCACGCGCTGCGCAAGGCCGCGGTGCCGGTGGATCCCAACGCGCCGGAAGACGATCCCGTGGCGCGCGCCGAAGCGGCGTTGGCGGAGCTTTCATCCGAATTCGGCGGCTGGATGGACATGGAATGCGAGCGGCTGGACAAGGCCCGGCATGACGTGAAGGCAAAGGGCTTTGTCAAACAGTGCCGCGAGGAACTCTTTCACGCCGCCCATGACATCAAGGGCGAAGCGGCGACCTTCGGCTTTCCCGCCGTCGCCGCCGCGGCCGACAGTCTGTGCCGGCTGATCGAGCATACGCCCGACCCGGCGAGAATTCCGATATCGCTGGTTGACCAGCATGTCGACGCGGTGCGCGCCATCCATCGCGAATATGCACGCTCCGATGCCAAGGAGGTCGCCGCGATCCTGACCAAGCGCCTGCGCGACGTCACCGACGAATTCCTGATCAATGAAAACCGGCACCGCCCCGACTATCTCGACGGCATCGTGGGCCCATCGCTGGTGCCGGACCACACGTAAATAGTTCAAACAATATGTCATGGCCGGGCTTGTCCCGGCCATCCACGTTTTTTGCCCGCGAGATCGTAAAACGTGGATGCTCGGCACAAGGCCGGGCATGACGATCAAATACTGATTTCTCGTGTGATTACGCCGCCACCAGCCTCGGCCCCGGCGCGAAGTCGTAGGCGGGCGCGGCGGCAAGCTGATCGCAGAACATGCGCGCCTCTTCCCGCGCGGCTTCGGTCGCGAAGCGCCGCAGCAGGGTCATCAGCGGCTCCACATCGCCGAAGGCTGCTTCCTCGCACCGGGTCAGCACGCGCTCGACCATGCGGCGCTTGAGTCTGGTGGCGCCGCCCGCGTCGCCCAGGAGAGGCTCCTCGTGCATGGCTTCGATGGCTTCCCGGAAGGCCGGGAAGGTCGAGGCCGGCAGCCCGGCCTTGTCGTAGAGCGCGCGGAAGCCCGCATTGCCTTTGCCGTGCACAAGACCGAAGACGCGCTCCAGCGGCACGCCGGATAGTTCCGCCAAAGCTTCCTCGAACAGAACGGAATTGCCGCACAACAGAGCGCGCAACACCAAGCCCGCGGTGAGCTGGCCGGTTTTGCGCAAGTGGCGCACAAGCGGGCGCATCTCGGCGTAAGCGGATTCAACAGCAAGGGCTACGGTCGCCTTTTCGCACGCCTCGTTGGCGACGCGGATGGCGCGGTCGCGGCCGAGCCATTCGCGCGCGGCGACGAAATCGGCCAGCGTCTGCGACAGCTTCGCGACCAGCGCCTGGCGCGTCGCCGCCGGCAGGTCATCGCGCGCCAGCAGCGGCCCGCGGATGGCGGCGAGATGCCCGTGACGCGCGACGATGCGATCCATCGAGAACGGCGCGGTGTCGGCGTCGAAGTTTTCGATCAGCACCAGACAGGCTTCGGCGGACCCGACTTCGGCAATGGCCGCGGCCACGGCGCGCGGCAGCATCGTCCGCCGCGCGATCGCCATCTGGAGGGTCGAAGAGCCGGTAGCGACCATGTCGACGAGATCGGCATCGACGAATAGCGGCGAGCGTTCCAGGATCGGCGCCGCCACATCGGGCTGATCGGCGGCAAGCGCATGCACCACCGCGGGCGGCGCGGCCTGGCTTGACGCAAAAGCTTCCGCCAAGGCCCGGCGCACCATGGGCGACGGATCGTCGAGCAGCATGAGCATCGCGCCTTCGGCGGCGGCGCGGTCATCAAGCGAAAGCGGAGAGAAGAGATAGGCGCGGGCCAACGCCGTGGTCCCATCGGCGCGCTCGCCGGGGGACGCAGTACGCAGCCATTGCAGAAACTCACGTACGATCATGGGTCTACGGACGCCATAATGAACAGCCGCGACTGGCGGCACCGGCGCCTCGCGCCAGCCCCGCTAACCTACGCGCTGCGGCTTAACAAAGGGTTCACCATAACCCTTTACGTGTATTGAGGATTTCTTAACCGGCTCAGCCCCGGCCGGTGAAAAGGCCGCGAACGTCCGGGCGCAGATCCTGGAAAAGATCGAGTGGGCGGCCAGGAACCGGTGCCGGCACGGCGACAGGATCGGCAACCGCCACCTGCCTTGGCTGTGACCATAATTGATTGATGCGCGGCGATACCGGTTCCGCCCGCTCGCCGGTGTGGAACAGCGCCTGAAAAACCGGAGCAGCGGAATCCCGCCCTGGAGCGGCAGGTTGGTTGGCCGCCAAAATCTGCGTCGTGGCTGCCGGGTCGGGCGCTAATCCCGCCAGCTTCGCCGAGCCGGCGCGGGCAACTTCATAGCGGCCGGTCAGGTTGGCGTAGACCTGGGCCGCGCTGCGGGCCTGCCCCTGTTTGTCGAAGAACACGGAACGATTGGCATTGGCCGCGGCGGGGAAGATTTCGGCGGCGCTGTTGTTGGAATTTCGCGCCGCGCTGATGAGCTTGGCCGCGCCGCCTGCCCCCAGGAAATGCGCGATATAAAGCTCGCCATCGCTCGGCGTGCGCCCGAGCCGCCGTGTCAGCACGTCCGCGTTATTGCGGGTGAAGGCGCCCGCCATGGCGGCATTCGCCTTGGGATCGTGCCGCAGATTGAGGATTTCCGCCCGCATCGCGGGATCGGCGACTTCCATGCGGCCATTGCGGTTCTTGCCGATGGCCTCCGCATATCGCCCGTAGCCGAGAGCAGGCCCCGCCTCCTTCATGGTCGTCAGCCAGGTCTGCTCGATGAACTGGAACAAACCCTGCGCGGATGAGGTCGTGGCCTTCGCGTTGGGATTGAAATTGGACTCCACCTTCGCCGTGGCCAGCAAATAGGAGAAGCTCGCGCCGACGGCGCGCGCCGCCTGGCGGATCACGCCCGTGATCTGCGATACCGCCGAATTGGCGCTGCTGATAGGGTCGGCTGCCATGGTGCATGCCTGGGCCGGGCCGCGCGGCGCGCGGGCTTCTCGGCCTCTGTCAGCCTCGATCATTATGGTAAACGGGTTGTTAACGGCCAGGGGAGAGACCGATGGAGCAAAACACACCCGCCCGGCACAAACGCGGTGGGCTTTATTTCGAAGATTTCGTCGCCGGCGAGCTGTTCCACCACCGGCTCACCCGCACGGTGACGCAGATGGACAACATGCTGTTCTCCAACATGACGCTGAACCCGCAGCCGCTGCACATCGACCGGCATTTCTGCGAGCAGGAAACCGAATGGGGCCAGCCGCTGATGAATTCGCTGTTCACGCTCGGCCTGATGATCGGCATTTCCGTCAACGATCTCACGGTCGGCACCACCATCGCCAATCTCGGCATGACGGAGGTCAAGTTCCCCAATCCACTTTTCGAAAACGACACGGTGCATTGCACCACCGAGATCATCGGCAAGCGGGAATCAAAATCGCATCCCGGCGCGGGCATCGTCGAGCTGCATCACCGCGCCTATAAGCAGGACGGCACGCTGGTGGCCGAATGCCGCCGCCAAGCCTTCATGCGGATGCGTGCGAAAGCATGAATTTCACCTCTCCCATAGGGAGAGGTCGGATCGCGGAGCGATCCGGGTGAGGGGTTACAAACTCTCGTAGGCCCGCCCCCCTCACCCCGACCCTCTCCCCCACGGGGAGAGGGAGAAAAAACGGCAAAAGGATTCTCCTTTCATGCGTTCCCTCCTCTTCGTTCCCGCCGACAGCGCGCGGAAACTCGAAAAGTCACTGACAAGCGGCGCGGATGCCGTGATCGTCGATCTGGAAGACGCCATCGCCCCGGATCAGAAGACAGCAGCGCGCGCAAGCGCGGCGGCTTTCCTCAAGGAAACGGCCGTAGCAAAGACGCGCCCTCGCCTGTTCGTGCGCGTCAACGGCCTCGAAAGCGGCCACACCGATGCCGATCTCGACGCCGTGCTGCCGGCCAAGCCCGACGCCGTCGTGCTGCCGAAAGCCGAAGGCGGCGCATCCATCATTCATCTCGATGCCAAGCTCACCGCGCGCGAAGCGATGTTTGGTCTACCCGATGGCAGCACCAATATCTTTGCGTTCGCCATCGAAAGCGCGACGGCGATGTTTGTCGCCGGCAGCTATGCGAACGCGAGCCGCCGCTTGATCGGCCTGACCTGGGGCAGCGAGGATTTGACCTTCGAGTTCGGCGCGGAATCGAGCCGCGGCGCGGACGGGCAGTTCCTTCCGCCTTACCGTCTCGCCCGCACGCTCTGCCTCGCGGCTTCCGCGGCGGCGAAGGTACTGGCCATCGACACGGTCTACGCCGATTTCCGAACCACCGAGGGCTTGCGCCGCGAGGCCGAGGATGCCGCGCGCGAAGGCTTTGCGGGCAAGATGGCGATCCATCCCGCGCAAATCCCGATCATCAACGAAGTATTCGCGCCGACCGAGAAGCAGCTTGCCTGGGCGCGCGCCGTTGCCGGCGCTTTCGCGGCAGCACCCGACAAAGGCGCCGTCGCCGTCGATGGCGTGATGTATGATCGGCCGCATCTGCTGCGCGCCGAGCAATTGCTGGCGCGGGGGAAAGTCTAGCGCTCGTGTTTTGTCATCCCGGCCGAGCGCGAAGCGTGAGAGCCGGGACCCAAACAAACAACATGGGTCCCGGATCGGCCCTGCGGGCCGTCCGGGATGACAGTGGTGAGTTTTATTTTTTGTCGCCGTATACTTTCTTCGGATCGAACAGCCGCTCTTCCTCTCGGAATTCGAGCGTGAGCGCGCCGCCTTTGCCGAGCGGCGCGGCGCGGTAGAAGCATGAGCGCCGGCCGGTGTGGCATGCGCCCGCGCCTTGCTGCTCGACCTTGATCCATAACGCGTCCTGATCGCAATCGGTGCGCAGTTCGGTCACGCGCTGGGTATGCCCCGAGCTCTCGCCTTTGCGCCACAGCGCCTTCCGCGAGCGGCTGAAATACCAGGCCTCGCCAGTTTCAATAGTCTTTTGCAAAGCCTGCGCGTTCATGTGCGCGACCATCAGCACGTCGCCGCTGCGCGCATCGGTGATCACGCAAGTGATCAGGCCGTCAGCGTCGAACTTGGGCTGAAAGACGAGCCCTTCCTCGATCTCGTCGGCCGAGCCGCGCGGGGGAAATGGATTGGCATTGTTCGACAAATGAGCCTCGCAATATAGCAATCCGTCACCCTGAGGTGCGACCCCGGCCTTGAGCCGGGGGAGCCTCGAAGGGCGACGGCCGGGGCCGTTATCCTTCGAGGCCCGGCTGCGCCGGGCACCTCAGGATGACGGATAAAAGACTCGGAAACAACCGCAGCGCCTACCGCTGCGCTCCGCGCACCATGGTGATGAAGCGGGTCTGCTGCTCGGTGCTATCGCGGAAATCGCCAAAGAACTGCGTCGTGATCGTGGACGCGCCGGGCTTCTCCACGCCGCGCACCGACATGCACATATGCTCGGCCTCGATCATCACCGCGACGCCGCGCGGCTTCAGGATCTCGTCGATCGCGGTGGCGATTTGCGAAGTCATGTGCTCCTGGGTCTGCAAGCGCCGTGCATAGACATCCACCAGGCGGCCAAGCTTCGACAGCCCGACCACGCGATCCACCGGCATATAGGCGATATGCGCCTTGCCGAAGAACGGCATCATGTGATGCTCGCAATGCGAATTGAACGTGATGTCGCGCACCAGCACGAAGTCGTCGTATTTGCCCATTTCCGCGAAGGTGCGGTCGAGCACTTCAACCGGGCACTCGCGGTAGCCCTGATAGATTTCATCGAAGGCGCTGATGACGCGCTTTGGCGTCTCCACGAGGCCTTCCCGCGCGGGATTGTCGCCGGCATAGGCGATCAGCGTGCGCACCGCCGCCTCGGCGTCCTCGCGGGATGGCCGGGGCTCGACCGGCTCGGGGGCCGCGCGGACATGGTCTGACAGGGGGGCGGGCGAACCCTTGGGCCAGGGCTTGATAACAGCGTCCATTATCGTCTCTCTTGCAATATTTCCCGGCACCAAAGGCGTATCGTATGGGCCGGCCACACCCTATATAATTGTTTGGCTATACGAGGCAAATTGGCCGGTCAACGATGCCGGCCCCGGGTTAATGATGCTGAACGATATCTACAACAACCGCATTCTGGAGCTCGCCGGGAACATCCCCCGGGTGGGAAAGCTCGCGGCTGCCGACGCCTCGGCCACCGCCCATTCCAAGCTGTGCGGCTCCACGGTCACCATCCATCTCAAGATGGAGAACGATACCGTCACCGACTTCGCCCATGAGGTGAAGGCCTGCGCGCTCGGTCAGGCGTCCTCATCGATCATGGCGCGCAACGTGGTCGGCTCCAAAGCCGCGGAGTTGCGCGACCTGCGCGAGACGGTACGGCGGATGCTGAAGGAAAATGGCGCTCCGCCCGCGGGCAAGTGGGCGGATGTCGCGGTACTCGAGCCGGTGCGCGATTACAAGGCGCGCCACGCCTCCACCATGCTCACGTTTGACGCAGTGGTGTCGGCAATCGACCAGATCGAGCGCAAGCGCAGCATAGCGCCCGCTGACTAGCAGCTCGGATCAACTCAAGGTTATTTCGGCAGGACAACGGCGGCGGCGGCGCCCGCAGCCTGGGCTGGAAGCAACTCCGCATGGGCATCCGCGCGCGGCGCCAATTTGTCGCGGCAATTCGCGGCCAGCCGCGACAGATTTTGCGGCACGCCGGTATTGCCGATGCGGATCACTGTCTCGACCTCTCCGGTCGTGGCCGTCGTCACCGTAAGCGAACGATTGCCATCACGGGCGAGCGTTTCCATCAAAGCCAGCGGCACGACACCACGCGCGACCGTGTTGAGGTCGATCTGTTTGGGCTGCACCTCCGAGGTGACAACCTTCAGCGGCACCGACTTGCGGCCGACCGCGATTGTGACCTGCTTGAGGGCGTCCGGCACCGGCTTGGCGTTCGCGCTCCGCCTTCTCTCGAAATAGTTCACCTCGTAGCTGTCAGCCGACGCGCCGCAGGCGAATGCGATTTCGAAATTTCCGATCTCTTCGCCTTCGATGGTTAGCGGATGCTGACGCCGCAGGCTCGGCTGGTCGGGCTTGTCACTGATCGTCCAACCACGCACAGAGGCTGGTGCACGCACGGGGCGTGGGCTGGGCGCGGACACGGCGATGGCTTGAGACCCGGTGTCGGGAAGGTCGGCCACAGTGTCCAGCGCCATGCGGCGCAGCTCGACCGAAGACAATTTGCGCATCGGCTCCCATGGCGGAATGCGCAACGCGGTTTCCAGCAGGTCGATGGAGCCGCCCATCTCGACGGTATATTGCGCGAGCCGGCCGATATCGCGCTGCACGAGGACAATGTCCTCGGCGCTGTAGGTGGCGGCGGCGGCATCATCGCGGCGGTCGCCGAGCCAAATTTCGTGCACCAGCACCTGCGCTTCCGGCGGCACAAACCGCTGCTTGCCTGCCAGCAGCAGGAAGGCGCACATGGATTCGCAGTCCGCGCGCGGCGACAGCGTTGCACGCCCGCCATCCGGACTGTCCGCGGAAATCTTGCCGATCTTGCCGACCGTGGTGGTCATCCCCAGGCGGCGGATGGCGCGGCCAAGTGCCAGCGTTCCCAGTACAGAACCTCCACTCGAGTCGAGCACGAGGGTGGCGCCGGAAATATCATGATCGCGGGCGAAGGCGGCGAAATCGCTCGGGGTGTCGCGGATAACCGCGCCAACCGCGGAAACCCAGGTGCGGCAGTTCTGGCCGCAAACGCTTGCCGGCCCTTCCTGCAACAATTCGAACTGCATCGGCAGCGTCCGCACGTCGGCGGCCGGCGCAGATGAAATCTGAGCCCAGACGGCCATGGCGCCAAGAGTAAGCGCCACTCCGCCCATAAGGCGTGGCAGCATTCTAACCCCTCAATCGCCACCCGCGTGAGGTTATCCTCACATCACATAAAAGCGTGGCGACGCACTACCCGGATTCATTATTACGGTGCGCCGGATTCGGGTCTACAGCAAAAGTGACACAACCCTCGCTGCTATGAGCAAGTGTTGCTCAATAACCACTGATATGACGAGAGTTCCACAAGGCTGCGACCGTTCCCCTTCCGCGATTACCACTGTTTCCCTGCTGAGTTCACAGGAGCACGATGAATTTCGTCTTAAAAACGAAGCAACTTCCACGCCAAATCGCGCGCGGGCTGGTGACAGCCTACCGGTATGGGCTATCGCCGCTGCTTGGACTTAACTGCCGTCATCTGCCGAGCTGTTCGGAGTATGCGGACGAGGCGCTTGGCCGTTTCGGCTTATGGGCCGGCGGTTGGATGGCGCTCGCACGCATGCTGCGCTGTCATCCCTGGGGAACCTCGGGCCTCGATTTCGTGCCGCGCGAGGCGCCAACCGGCGCGCGCTGGTGGCTGCCGTGGCGGTATGGAAAGTGGCGGGGGACGAACGAAAGCACCCGCTGAGCACACGAAAGAAAGTTGCGCGATGCAAATCGCTGCGTTATCTGATCCTCGACGCTTACCTGCATTCGTAGGCAGCGAGTGAGCACAAGGAGCAAAGAATGGTCGCCCTGACCTTTCCCGACGGCGCGCGCCGCGACTATCCCGACAACATCACCGGCCTCGACATCGCCAAGGGCATTTCGCCCTCGCTCGCCAAGCGCACGGTCGCCATGGCGCTCGACGGCGTGGTGACTGACCTTGCCGACCCGATCCCGCGCGACGCCAAGATCGAATTCCTCACCCGCGAAGACCCGCGCGCGCTGGAATTGATCCGCCATGACGCCGCCCATGTGCTGGCGGAAGCGGTGCAGACCCTGTGGCCCGGCACGCAAGTCACCATCGGTCCGGTGATCGAGAACGGCTTCTATTACGACTTCTCGCGCAACGAGCCGTTCACGCCGGAGGATTTCCCCGCCATCGAGAAAAAAATGCGCGAGATCGTCGCGCGCGACAAACCTTTCACCAAGGAAGTCTGGTCGCGCGACGAGGCCAAGCGCGTTTTTCGCGACATGGGCGAGAGCTTCAAGGTCGAGCTGGTGGACGCCATCCCGGAAGACCAGCAGCTCAAGATTTACAAGCAGGGCGACTGGTTCGATCTATGCCGCGGCCCGCACATGACCTCCACCGGCAAGGTCGGCAACGCCTTCAAGCTGATGAAGGTGGCGGGCGCTTATTGGCGCGGCGATTCCAACAAACCCATGCTGACGCGCATCTACGGCACCGCCTTTGCCAAGCAGGACGAGCTTGACGCGCATCTCAAGCAGATCGAGGAAGCCGAGAAGCGCGACCACCGCAAGCTCGGCCGCGAGATGGATCTGTTCCATTTCCAGGAGGAAGCCCCGGGCTCCGTGTTCTGGCATGCGAAAGGCTGGACGCTGTTCCAGGCGCTGGAGAATTACATCCGCCGCCGCCAGCAGGATTTTGGCTATGTCGAGGTGAATTCGCCGCAGCTCATGGACAGGGAGCTGTGGGTGACCACCGGCCACATCCCCACCTACAACGAGATGATGTTCCTCACCGCCCAGCGCGACGAGGAACACGAGCGCGTCTATGCCATCAAGCCGATGAACTGCCCCGGTCATGTGCAAATTTTCAAGAATGGCCTGAAATCATACCGCGACCTGCCGCTGAAGATTTCCGAATTCGGCAAGGTGCACCGCTTCGAGCCTTCGGGCGCGCTGCATGGGCTGATGCGCGTGCGCGCCTTTACCCAGGACGACGCGCATGTGTTCATCACCGAGGAGCAGATCGCCGAGGAGACACTGAAGATCAACAACCAGATCCTCTCCATCTACGAGGACTTCGGCTTCCCCGACGTGCGCATCAAATTCTCCGACCGCCCGGAGAAGCGCATCGGCGACGATGCGGTATGGGACAAGGCGGAAGCGGCGCTGATGGCGGCGCTCAAGGCGTCAGGGCGTCCCTGGTCGCTCAACAAAGGCGAAGGCGCCTTCTACGGGCCGAAGCTGGAATATGTGCTGCGCGACGCGATTGGCAGGGAATGGCAATGCGGCACCGTGCAGGTGGACCTCAACCTGCCCGGCCGGCTCGGCGCCTTCTACATCGACGACCACTCCAACAAGATCACGCCGGTGATGCTGCACCGGGCCATGTTCGGTTCGCTCGAACGCTTCACCGGCATTCTGATCGAGCACTACGCCGGCCACTTCCCGCTCTGGCTGTCGCCGTTGCAGGTGATGGTTGCCACCATCACGTCCGACGCGGACGATTATGCGCGCGACGTGCTGACGGCGGCCAAGCGCGCGGGTCTGCGCGCCGACATCGATCTGCGCAACGAAAAGATCAACTACAAGGTGCGCGAGCACTCGCTGGCGAAAGTCCCGGCGCTGCTGGTGGTGGGCAAGAAGGAAGCCGCCGAGCGCACTGTGTCGATCCGGCGTCTGGGCAGCGAGGGGCAACAGGTCATGCCGCTCGATGCGGCGCTGTCAGCTTTAGCCGATGAAGCCGTGGCGCCGGATGTGAGGCGGTTAAAGAAGGTCGCGTGAGATTGGTCACGCGCCCCGCAGCAGACCCGCAACAGAGATATCTTCGTCAATATCGGGCCAATGAATTCCGTGCCCGCGGCCGATAAGGCGCCAGTTTTTCCGTTGACTCTCGGTCGCTTCCGCGAGCCGCGGAAACCACGCCATTGGAGCCGCCAACTCACGCCCGTCCGCAAGAGTCACAAAAAGCTGATCATTCGTCGTTCTGACATCGACAGCAGTGGCGTCGAATTTAACGGCTAAAGTGGACATTCCACGCCTCCAGGAAAGTCGCTCGATGCTCCATCACAAGCACCCGCAGCCGATTCAACTCATGTGACCGGAAACCGTGCGACTCCGCAATACCAACCGGATCGAGCCAGAACTTTGCAAGGTTGTCGCCATGCTCGACATGGACGTGCGGCGGCTCCGATCCCTCAAGACTGTAAAAAAAGAAACGAAAGCCTGAAATCCGCAGGACTGTCGGCATCGATACCTCAGAACCAGGGTACGACTATAGCCGGTCCGTTTCAACAACACCAAATACTACGAGAGCCCCCTACCGCGCCATCACTTCGATCTCGCCGTCGACGCCGGCGATGACCTTGAATCCGCGCTCGAACACCTTGCCCTCGTTGCGGGCGATGGCGCGATACTCGCCTTCCGCCAGGATGTACCGCGGAAAGGCGCCGATCGATTCCTTCACCACGTCGCCCGAGGGCGTCATCACCGACCAGGCGGTATTGGCAAGCGCCTCGCCGCCCACGGCGCTGACGAGCTTCAGCGTAATGACCGCCGCGCGGTGGTTCACGGTAATGTCGGTGAGCTTGCCGGCCTGCACGCGAATGTCGGAACGCACCACCGCGTTGGCATCGCCGTAGTTGGAGACGATGTAGTAGGTCCCCTCCGGCAGCAGCACCACGTCCGACGTGCCGACGGCCTGCGCGATCGGCCGCCGGTCCGCCGGCTCGAACTGGCTGCCCTTGTAGATATCGAAAGAAACGTGCGCGTGCGGTATGCGGATATCGCCGACGCGGCCTTCAATGCGCAAGCCGCCGGCGGCGATCTGAAAAACCTCACGCACCGGCTCGGAACGCAGGTGCACCGCCTTGACCCCATTGGCGAGGCCGAACCCGACATGCACCACATAGCCGCCGGGCGGCAGCACGAATGTCGGCGAGGCGGACTTGTCTTCCTTCACCAGCTTGAAAACGCCGTTCTGGTCCGGCTTGTCCGCGTAAATGCGCCAGTGCAATCCTCCGGTGATGCCGGGCGGCTCGGAACCGAAACGCGCGCTGAGCGACAGCGGCACATGGCCCGCTGGAATCGGCAATGCCTGACTCGGGGCAGCGCCCGACGGGGACAGCGTCTGACCCAGGGAATTCGGCAAGGTTACGCCGCCACTGGGCGGCGCGAGGCTGACCGCCGGCCCGGCCGGGGGGCCGTCAGGCACGGAAGGGATCGGCGCGGGTGGAATCGGCGGACCGAACAACGAGCCGCCAAACTGCGCGCCTGCTTGCTGGGGAATCCACATCGCCAGGAAGAATATGGCTGCCGGCAATAATCGGCTTCGGCCTTTGGTCGGTCCTGGCGTGGTCATGCGCGCCTTTTTTTGAATGCAATCGCGGCTATTTCAAGCCGGCGGCCGGGTTTGTCAGCTTCGCTGGCCTGTGTTACGCGAACCGCCCCTGGAGCCCAAAACATGCCGGAAGCTCTCGACCTGCTCAAGACCCGCCGGTCGGTTAAGCCGATGGAGTTAATGGGGCCAGGGCCGTCGGCTTCCGAAACCGAAACCATTTTAACCATCGCCTCGCGGGTTCCCGACCACGGCAAGCTGGTGCCCTGGCGCTTTATCGTGTTGGAAGGCGACAGCCGCTTGGCCATCGGCGAAAAGATCGCCGCGGCCTTCGCCGGGAAGCAACCCGACGCCACGCCGGACCAGATCGAGTTCGAGCGCAAGCGGCTCGCCCGCGCCCCGCTGGTCATCGCGGTCGTGAGCCGGGCCGGCCCGCATGTCAAAATCCCGGAATGGGAGCAGATCCTTTCAGCCGGCGCCGCCAGCATGAGCCTGGTTTTTGCCGCGCATGCGCTTGGCTATGCCGCCAACTGGATCACCGAATGGTACGCCTATGACCGCCGCGTGCTCGACGCGCTCGGCCTCTCGCCGCAAGAGCGTATTGCCGGATTTGTTCACATCGGACGCCCCGCCAAGCCGCCGGAAGATCGCCCGCGGCCCCCGCTTGGCGAAATCGTGACGCGCTACGGGAAATAAGACGGCGGCCGAGCATTGGCGCAGGTCGTGGTCTGGTCACAGTCCGCCGGTAACCATTTCACCATAGTTGTTTGTCGCGCTTGTCTGGGAAGCCGCCGCGCCCGATCATAACGGACTAGTGTCCCGAATCCGAAGTTCGCACATATCCTGCTGCGAACACTCTTGCGAACTTCGGATTCAAAGGGACACTAGAATTCATAGCGTTGCTAGTGTGGCTTTGGTTCAGAAGTTCCCTTCCGACCAGGCCGCAAGTAAATGGGGAACTTCTGAACCGCCACACTAGTGGGGAGGGTTGTTTTCGTGTTCGATGTCCTCATGCGCCGTGCAGGAAACGGAGATCGAGCGGCGGGCACCGGTTCGGAACCCGCTGTCGAGCCGCGCCCAAGCGTCGCGCTTGCCCTTGGGGGCGGCGCCGCGCGCGGCTTTGCGCACATCGGCGTGCTGCGCACGCTGGTCGCCAAAGGCATCTATCCCGACATTATTGTAGGCACGTCGATCGGCGCGGTCGCAGGCGGCTGCTATGCCGGCGGCACGCTCGACACCCTGGAACAATGGGCGCGCGGCCTCACCATGCGCGGCGTCCTCGGCTATCTCGATGTCAGCCTTTCCGGCTCAGGCCTCATCGGCGGCAACCGCCTGGCCCAGCGCTTGGATGCCGCGCTCGGAAAAACATTGATCGAGGATTTGCCCATCCGCTTCGCCGCCATCGCGACTGAAGTGAGGACGGGCCACGAGATTTGGCTCACGCATGGCCGGCTGGTGGAAGCGCTGCGCGCCTCCTATGCCCTTCCCGGAATCTTCCCTCCCGTCCGCATCGGCGGCCGCTGGCTGGTGGACGGCGCGCTGGTGAATCCCGTGCCGGTTTCCGCCGCCCGTGCTCTGGGCGCGCGGGTCGTTGTTGCCGTCAACCTCAATGCCGATCAATTCGGCCGCGGCATCACCATCGTCAATGCCGGTTCCGACAATGGCGATGAGCCGCGGGTGGAGGAACCTCCGAAGCCTCAGAACCGCATCGGCGCACTCTTCAGCCCGGAACGCGCCCTCAAGCGGCAGTTCCTAGGCAGGGCTGGGCGTCCCGGCCTCTCAACTGTCATGGTGGATGCATTCAATGTGATGCAGGACCGCATCACGCGTTCACGCCTTGCCGGCGATCCGCCCGACGTCTCGATCAACCCCCGCCTCGGCCAGGTCGGCTGGTTCGATTTCCATCGCGCCGAGGAAGCCATCCGGCTCGGCTCCGAAGCGGCGGAAAAGGCGTGCGATACGATCCAGGAAGCGGTAGCCGCCCTCGCCTAGCGCATGATCCCGTTCGCCGATTGTTGACGCGCGTTCACGCGGTCTGGATATAGTCGCGCAGCGCCGCGGACTCCTGCTCCATCTCCACGATCCGGTTCTTGACCACGTCTCCAATGGAGACAATGCCGGCGAGCCTGCCTTGCTCGACCACCGGCATGTGCCGGAACTTGCCGGTGGTCATGCGCTCCATGATGCTGTGGATAGTTTCATCCATGGTGCAGGTCGCCACCTTGCGCGTCATCATCTGGCTCACCTGCCCTTGCAATGCCGTCGAACCCTGTTCGGAAACGGCGCGTACGATGTCGCGCTCCGACAGGATACCGATAATGCGATAATCCGGTCCCAGTACCACCACCGCGCCGATCCGGCGTTCAACGAGAAGCTTGGCCGCCGTATCGAGGCTGGCGTCGGGTTCAATCGTGACGACGTCGCGGCCTTTGGCATCAATAATCGATTTGACGATCATCGCAGCCTCCCTTGCATCGATCCCGCCGGGCGGGAGCGAGTCTTAGATAATCAAGATGCTCCTGATCGGGTTCCGCCGCCATCCGGTCTGGAATCATCTTCAAACGCAAGATGCCTAGGCACCGGGTCAAATGCGGAGAACAGCAAAAGGCCCGTGAGGAAGCCGCCGATATGCGCTTCCCATGCCAGCGTTTGCCCGGCGCCGGCGATCGGCAGCGATCCCAATCCAAAGAGGATGTTGATACCAAACCAGACGAGGAGAAAGGCCAAAATGCGCGGATCACGCAAAGCTGAGAACAGGGGCACCGCCGGAACCTGACGTGCTCGTGCGCCGTGGGGCTGCCATACCGCAAGCGGCCCGCGCGGCTGAAAGGCAAAACGCATCGAGGCCGCCATCATTCCGGAAACCGCCGCCGACGCCCCGATCACCGGCAGCACTTCGCCCGGATGCGCGGCCAGATGCGCCGCCGCGCCGCCGGCCGCCGTCACCGCGAAAAAGGCGAGGAAACGCGCCGCGCCAAACCGGCGCGCCACCGCGGTGCCGAAGGGCACGAACCAAACGGCGTTCATACCGAGATGAGCGATGTCGGCATGAATCAGCGCGTACGTGACGAAAGTCCAAATCTGCGCGCCGAAGCCGCCCGGCAAGGCGCCTTCAAGCAGCAGGGCCGTGTCGTAGCGCGCTGGAATGAATGCAAACAGAAGCAGCAGATCGAGATCCTGCTCGGCCGTGAGCAGGAAGACGCGGATCGCATGAATGCCGCCAAGCACCGCGAGGATGGCCAGCACCACCGCCGGTATATTGAACATAGGTTCTGAGGTTTGATTCACGGCGGGAGCCCTGCTGCGCGCTCACATAGGCCGCTTCCAGGGCCGGCGGCAAGGATGCAGACGTAAAAAGGGGGAGAGCCTAAGCTCTCCCCCTTCTGGAGCCCCCTCTTGGGCAGTGTCAGCGCCCACAATCCGCGGCACCGATCACGTCCCCACCCTTCCCCGTCAAACTGTGCGGCGAAATTAGCCGATCGAACGCGGCGCGCAAGCGCGAAGCGGAATTAATGCTAACGCGCGTTCGCAGCGACGTTCACGCCCTAAAACGCGGCGGCGGCACGTCCCCTGCTCCTCTCGTCAAGAAAGCTGAAGGACCGGACCGAATGTCCCGTTGAGGGACACGAGAAGCCGGACCATGCGCGAGAACAGGACAGGGGCCGGCCATGAAACACGCGTCCACCCGCCAGGTGTTCGAATATTGGAATGAAAAGCGAGGCAGGCGCATCGCACCGGAACGCGGGGATATCGAACCCGGCCCGATCCGCCGCGCGCTCGGCGATACGTTCATTCTCGCGCAGGACGCCCGCGGCATTTTTTACTTTCGCCTCGCGGGTACGCGCATGTGCGCCCTATTCTGCCGCGAGTTGAAAAACGCACCATTCATTGATCTGTGGGCGAAGGCGGAGCGGTCCGGCATGCGAGCGCAGATCGGCGCCGTGATCGAGGAAGCCGCCGGGTTCATCGCCGGCGTCACCGGCCATAACGCCGATGGCGCCCGGCTGGACATGGAATTGCTCTTGCTGCCGCTTACCCATCGCGACCGGAGCCAAGCCCGCCTTCTCGGCGTGCTCGCGCCCGTCGTGACGCCCTATTGGCTGGGAGCCAGCGTCGTCGAGGACTTAAGCTGCGGGACGGTCCGGCATCTCGGCCCAGCCATGAGCCACGTCACGGCGCCCCGCCTCGTCCCGGCCTCCGAGAATGGCCGGATACGCCATGGCCTCGTGGTCTACGATGGTGGCCGCTCATGACCCTCCGCGGTGCGCGAAGGCAGAAGCTAACGCGCCATTAAGGATAGCCGCCTAGTCTGCCTACATCAGCAATACTGCAGACGAGGGCAGGCGGAATGTTGGTGACAAAGGCGAGAGCGCGCATCCTGCCTCTGAGCCAGGAACGCCGCCGTCATCAGCGGGTCCGGGTCGACTTGCTCGGCCGCCTGATGCTTGAGAACCGCCAGGAATATCCCTGCCGCATCATCAATATGTCGCCCGGCGGCATGGCCGTGATGGCGACCACCCCCGGCAAGATCGGCGAGCGCGTTATCGCCTATGTCGACCACCTCGGCCGGCTCGAAGGCAAGATTACGCGTGAATTCGAGGGCGGTTTTGCCATGTCGATCGGGGCGACCCCGCGCAAGAGGGACAAGCTCGCCGCCCAGCTCACCTGGCTCGCCAACCGTAGCATCCTGAACCTGCCCGAGGATCGCCGCCACGGCCGTATCGTGCCGCGCAATCCCATGGCCCGGCTTATCCTGGCCAACGGCACCAATATCGCGTGCCGCATTATCGACATGTCGCTGTCGGGCGCCGCGATCGCCGTGCCGCCTACCCAGCTCCCGGCGATCGGTTCGGCGGTCACGGTCGGCAAGACCCCTGGGCGGGTCGTCCGTCACATCGATGACGGCTTCGCCATGGAGTTCACGCGGCTCCAGCACCCAGACTTTCTCGAAGAGAGCGTCACCGGGGAGTAAACGCCGGGATACCCGGCGACCCTCGCTGATCCACTGCCGGCAGGCCGCACAGGCCCGTGCGCGCCCGCGCCACGCTTTCTTCCACATCCCGCCAAGGTTAAGGCTCGCCCGCTTCAATGGTTTGCGTAGGCGCGGACGTTGCGTTTGTCTGCTTAACCGTCAAATTTTACACAAGTTGTATTATTCGGCATTTTATCGGCATTTGAATAGAATACGCCAAGTATTAGAACTGACTTTTACTTTCCTTCTCTTCAAAGTTACTTGCCGGATTTAGCAGCGATTCAAAGGCTTTGTGGGAAATGTGGCCTCGTCTTGACGGGAGGGGCCACAATGCAGTGGTTTTCGAAAAGAATACTCTTGACCAGCATACTGGTCAGCTTCTCAGCGCTCGCTGCGCCCACCGCCATGGCGGGGCCGGAGCGTCCGATTTTCATCTCCGTTGGGCAGGACGCACGGCCGCCGATCGGCTGGGTGCAGTTCTGCAACGACCACGCCTCGGAATGCGATGCCGGTGCGAGCCAGGCGCGGGACGTCGTGCTGACGTCGAAAGCCTGGAGCGACCTCATCCGCATCAATCAGTGGGCCAACGATCACATCAAGCCGGTCACCGACCTCGAGCATTGGGGTGTGGTGGAACGCTGGGACTATCCCAACGACGGTTACGGCGACTGCGAAGACTACGTCCTGCTCAAGCGCCAGATGCTGATGAAGGCCGGCTGGCCGCGCAGCGCGCTGCTCATCACCGTGGTGCGCGACAAGAAGGGCGACGGCCACGCCGTGCTCACGGTGAAAACCGACAAGGGCGAGTTCATCCTCGACAATCAAGCCGAGAAGATCGTGCTCTGGTCGGAGAGCGGCTACCGCTTCGTCAAGCGGCAATCGCAGTCGAATCCAAACACCTGGGTTGCGCTTGGCGAACCGCCCGCAGCCATCACAGCTACCGCGCGCTGACACGCGGCAAGAAGGAGATTCGCGTCCCCGGTCACGTCCCCACCCCTCCCCGTCCCCAGACCGGGTTCGCGAGCGGCCGGCCTCCCCCAAGGCCGGCCGCACCCTTTTTTAGGGTGCAGCAAAATCATTTTGCGGCGTTTGCGCTCCCTCTCCCCGTGGGGGAGAGGGTTGGGGTGAGGGGGTTCGGACCTATCTTTAGACTGTAACCCCTCACCCGGATCGCTACGCGATCCGACCTCTCCCTATGGGAGAGGTGAAGAAATTAGCTGCGAACTTCGCTCTTCCCTGTCAATCGATCCGCTTCAATCCCTTCGCATATTGCTTCCAGCGCCGCACATAGATGTCGGCGCCCTCGCGGATCATCTGCATGATCTTTTCGTCGACGCTGCGGAGAACACGCGCCGGCGCGCCGACGATCAGCGCATTGTCCGGGAACGTTTTGCCTTCCGTGACAACCGACCCTGCCCCGACCAGCGAATTCTTTCCGATCTTCACGCCGTTCATGAGGATCGCGCCCATGCCGATGAGGCTGTTGTCGCCGACCGCGCAACCATGCATCACCACGTTATGGCCGATGACGCAGTCACTGCCGATGACGAGGGGATAACCGGGATCGGTGTGCAGTGTCGCGTTGTCCTGGATCTGCGAGCGCTCGCCCAGCTCGATCCATTCGTTGTCTCCGCGCAGCACCGAGCCGAACCAGACGCTGGCGTCGGTCTTCAGCCGCACGCGGCCGATAAGCACCGCCGTATCCGCGATGTAGTAGGTTCCGTTTTCAGGCAGGTCAGGCGATTGCCCATCGAGCGCGTAGATCGTCATTCATGGCCTCCGGTCATGAACGACCTTGCCATGGCGGACGAAAGTTGGCGAGACGGGAGGAGCGCTAGGCGCTGACCAGGCCGAGCGCCTGCAAAGCCATCACCACCACGGTGCCGGACATCATGCTCCAGAAGCCCGCGAGGATGGTGGACAACATCACAAACTGGAAGCGGCGGTTCTCGATGCGCCGGGCGCGCAATGTATTGCGCATGATGATGAAGGGCGCGGCGAACACCAGGAACGGCACCGCCGCGAAGGTCGAGGGCTTTGGCCCGCGCTTGAGCAGGCGGAAGCTGGCCGGCCGCTTGGTCACAAATTGATACCCCGTCGAGCAAAGGCCCGCGAAAGCAAAGCCGAGCACCAGAGCAAGAGCCGATTGGAGTTGGTCGGGGGTTATGGTCACGGCGCCTCACGCATCACAAATGACACCGATCCTGAGCAGACGGCGCGAGCGCGCGCCAGCGCATCGTTAAGGAAGGGTTAATTTCCCATTGTCGCGCCAAAACTCCTTTACCGTCAATGCGCGCCTGGCCGTGGCATACTCGCCGCGATTCGCGGACGACAAGGCTGGAATGAACTACGCGACGAGCGGACGATCACGGCACGGCGCGCGCCGGGTGGCGCGCAGCCTGCTCATGCTTCCGTTCACGATCTTTTTCGGCGTCAGTTTTCTGGCGGCGGCCTATATCGCCTATGTGCTGTGGCCGCGCTGGCCGGGACCGCCGGTCGCACCCGACGCACCATCCTTGCCGATCGTGGTGGGCGGCGTTGCGTTCAACGTGCCGCCCGGAGCCATCCGGCGGGCGGTGCAGCGCAAGCCCGGCGCGCAGGAACGGATCGACCTCGTCTTCGTTTGGCCTTCGCTCAGGCCGCCCGCCAGCACCGCCGAAGCCGGCGCGCACAGCGCCGCCGCAAACAGCGACACGGCCCACCCGCTGGAACGCATCTTCGTGACCATCGCCGACAGCCAGAATGCGCCGCCGCCGCTGGAGCGCATGAGGACGATCTATGCTCGTTATCTGGCGCAGGGTGCCCTGCCCGCGCCGGACGGCCTCGTCATGCTCTCGTTCCGGCAAGGCACTCCGTATCAAGGCGAGGATTTGCTCTACGCGCCCGAAACGCCGGAGCGTCTGCTTGTCCGCTGCACCAAGACCATCGGCCCGACGCCGGGCATGTGCCTGCATGAGCGCCGCGCCGGCAATGCCGAGCTTACCGTGCGCTTTCCCCGGATATGGCTTGATGATTGGCGCGGCGTCGCCGGCGGGATCGATCGGCTGATAAACAAATTACAAGCGCCGGCGCGCTGATCTCGCTTCGGTGAGCAGCGATCTAAGCAGCGGGTTCCAAATCTATCCCGAGGATGGGCATCTCAAAAATATACAAACGGCGGCCCTGCTTGTCGTCGACGAACAAGACGCCGATGAATTCCTCGCCGATGTAAGCTTCGACTGAATCCTGTTTCTTCGGCCGGGCTACGACACGAAAGTTTTCGTTGTCGAACTTGCGCTTGAGATAGGCATCGAGCCTTTTCGTATCCGGGATATCCGTCGGCTCGCCGAGCGGAATTTCCATGCGCAGGTTGTACGAGCGCTCTTCGTCATCGTCGTCCACGGTCAGGTCGCCGATAGGGTCCTCGCCGACATAGACCTTGCCCTCGTCGCCCTTCTGCGGCGCCACGCGGATGCGCTGATTGGCGAACAGGCGCTTGAGGTAAGCTTCGATCTTCTTGGTTTCTTGCAGGTCCACGCCGCGCTCCTAAAGTTGTGCGGCGGACTCTGCCCACAGCCGCCGCGCAATTCAATCGCAAATTTGCTGTTCCGCGGCGTCAAAGACCCGCGTCGTAAAGCATCTGGTCCATGAAGCGCGACGGTTCGGCGCAGCCGGCCGTTCCGATGACCTTGGCCGGCACGCCGGCGACGGTGACATTGTGCGGGATGGACTTGACCACCACCGATCCGGCCGCCACGCGCGCGCAATGGCCGACCTCGATATTGCCGAGGATCTTGGCGCCCGCGCCGATCATCACGCCGCGCCGGATTTTCGGATGACGGTCCTCGTGCTCCTTGCCGGTGCCGCCGAGCGTGACGTCATGCAGCATGGAGACGTCGTCCTCCACCACCGCCGTTTCTCCGACCACGAGCCCCGTGGCATGATCGAGGAAGATGCCGCGCCCGATGCGCGCCGCCGGATGAATGTCGACCTGGAATACGGATGACGAGCGGCTTTGCAGATAATAGGCGAAATCCTTGCGGCCCTTCTCCCACAGCCAATGCGCCAGCCGATGCGTCTGGATGGCATGGAAGCCTTTGTAATAGAGCACGGGCTCAAGCAGCCGGTGCGTGGCAGGATCGCGATCGACAACGGCGGCGATGTCGGCGCGGAAAGCGTCGCCGATCTCGGGCTGTTCCTTCAATGCGTCGGCATAGGCCTGACGGATTAGGTCGGCGGATACGTCGGCATGCGCCAGCCGCTCCGACAGGCGATGCACCACCGCCGCTTCAAGCGTGTCGTGATGCAGGATGGTCAAATAGATGAAGGTCGCGAGCTCCGGCTCGCGCCGGACCGCTTCCTCGGCCTCACGGCGAACCCGGGCCCAAATCGGATCGACCTTGTCGATGACGGGCTTTGTCTGCTGCTGGGCCATTGATGCCTCCACGCCTTACAACCGGCCGGCCTTTTAACACAGATCGTGAGCGAGGCCGACTCCGGCAAGGGCCACTGTCAGGGACGCTCGTTAAGAAATTTGATCACGCTGGCCTTGAGCACCTTGTCCCCCACCGCAAGCATGTGATCGCGATCAGGAATTTCCAACGCCTGGCCGCGCGGCAGCAGCCCGGCAAGCTCCTGCGCCGAGCCCGCGATCTGATCCTTGGTCCCCACCGCCACCAGGACCGGCACCTGGAGGGACGCCACCTCCTCGCGGCTCAGCGTCTGCCGTGAGCCGCGGATGCAGGCGGCGAGCGCCCGCAGGTCCGACTTGGTCTGTTCGGCGAAGGCGCGGAACGTGCGCCCGACGGGATCGGTCACCGCCGCCAGCGACGGCGCTTCCAGCGCCTCCGCGATGGAATCCGGCAGGCCTGCGCCTTCCACCAGCTTGATGCCCAGCCCGCCGAGGATCAGCGAACGCACGCGATCCTGGTGCTTCACCGCGAGGAAGGCCGCTATGCGCGCGCCCATGGAATAGCCCATGATGTCGGCGCGCTCGACGCCGAGATGATCGAGCAGCGCGCGCACGTCCTCGGCCATCAGCGCGGTACGATAATCCGCCGGGTCGTAGAGCTTGGCCGATTGGCCGTGCCCGCGGTTGTCGAGCGCGACCGCGCGCCGGCCCGCCCCTGTCAGCGTGGCAATCCAGCCCGGCTGGACCCAGTTCACCTCCTTGTTGGAGGCAAAGCCGTGAACAAGGACGATGGGCTCGCCTTCACCCTGATCGAGAAAGGCGATCTCGACCGGACCATGTTTGAAACTCGGCATGTGAAGCGAACCTTACGTGGGCGGCGGAGATCAGGCGCGGAGTTGCGCGGCCTCCGCCATGCGCTGGTGATGCCGCTGCATATTACGCAGCTTGCGCCGCTGCAAATACCGCCAGGTCAGGCGCTCAACCGCGCCCTTGGTGGAGGCGACGAAGGTGAGCAAGGTGAATATGGCTCCCAATATCCACAAAGACAAATTGAAGCTGCCCACCGCCAAGGCGATGGCGCCGCGCCCGAGCAGCTTGAGCGTGGCCCGCGTCTTGCTGCCCTGCTTCTCCGCGAGCTTCGCCACCCGCGCCATCTCCTGCGGAGTCTCCGCGAGTTTCAGCCCGTCGAGCGCGGCTTGCGTACCGGCCTTGGTCTGCACGCGGCCGACATTTTTCACGAGTTGCACGATCCCACCTGCCTTTTCCACTTTCACCGCCTCGCGCGCGGCGCGCACCGCCAGCACCGGTTCGATCAGGCTCGCGCCCGCGATGGCGCGCTTGAGCGTTCCCCAATCGATCGCTTCGCGCAACGAGCGGCCGATCCAATCCGCCATGCGCGTGCCGAGGCGGCCGGTCTTGCGCGCCGCCTTCACCACGGAAAGCCCCACGCGCGCCGGCGTCGCCGCGCCGAAGGTCGCGTAAGTGCCTGCCGTGATCGCCAGGCCGACGCAGGCGAGGCCCAGCACCAGTTCGTCCACCGGTTCGCCGCTCGCATAGCGCGCGCCCTCGCGCACCGCGTCGCGGATGTCGCCGAAAACAAAAAAGTCGCCGAGCGCGGTGCCGGCAAGCCCGACGACATCGTCCGGCTCGCCCGTGACAAGACCACGAGCGAAGGTTTCGGCCATGTGCGTTGTGGAATTGGCCTCCGCCACGGCGGCCGTGATTTTTTCCTGGAGATCCGCGGGCACGGCAACGCCGCGGTCCTTGGCGAGATCGGCGAAGCTCTTGGCGAGGTCCGCGTCCTTGGCGGCCAGTGCCGCGTCGATCTCGCGGGCGATGAGCGGCGCATCCACGACATCGTTGAGCGTGCGGTCTGCGATTTCACCCGGATCGTCCTGGGTCGCCAGAATGGATTCCGCCTCGATCCCGCGCGGCACCACCAACAGCGCCGCCACGGCGCAGGCGATGACGGCCAATAGCGAGAGAACCATCCGCGGGCTGGTCATGCGAACCGCTTTTGTTGGATTGCCAAATGCAATCGGATCGTTCGCTCGTATCACCATGGAATCGGCATCCGCATATTACCGTTTATCCCCACGAAAACGCTTGGGATTCAAGCTGGTTCCTGACCGGCGGCATTGACGCTTGGGCGTTAACACATGACTAGGAATGAATAGGCGCGGCGGCTATGGTACGGCGCGGCGCAAGCCGCGGCTAAGAGCACCCACATACGACAGGCAAGGCAGCTATGGCGGATAGAATCGTTCCCCATTTCCATAACGAACCGGGTCTGCGGGCCATCGAGATCGGCGCCAAGGAGTTCATGTGCGTCGGCGCTCTCCCGCCGTTCGACCATCCGCATATCTTCCTCGACATGGGCGGCGATTCCGAGATCATCTGCTCCTATTGCTCGACGCTCTACCGCTACGATCCGGCCCTCGATCCCCATGCGGCGTGGCCCGCGGAATGCGCTTGGCGCGAGACGGCCGCGACCTGACCCCGGCCACGACGGAGAGCAAGCGTGGCGTCTTCACGCACCATTCTGGTTGCCGGCGGCGGGATCGGCGGTCTCACCACCGCGCTGGCGCTCGCGCAGAAGGGCTTTCGCGCGGCGGTCTTCGAGCAGTCGCCTCGTCTGGAGGAAGCCGGAGCCGGCATCCAGCTCTCGCCCAACGCCATGCATGTGCTGCTGGGGCTTGGCCTCGGCGATGCGCTGCGGCCACATGCGGTTTCCGCCGAAAGCATCCGGGTCAGGAAGGCGCGCTCCGGGCGCGACATCGTGCGCGTGCCGCTCGGCCTCTATGCCGAACGCCGTTATGGCGCGCCTTATTGGATGATCCATCGCGGCGATTTGCAGAAGGTGCTGCTGGAAGCCGTGCGCGGCAATCCCGACGTGGCGCTGAAGCTCGGCAGCAGGATCGATGATTTCGTGGTCCATGCCAACGGCATCACCGCCCAGGCGCGCTCCGGGCACGGCGCGGCTGAAGAGCGAGGCATCGCGCTCATCGGCGCCGACGGTCTTTGGTCCACCATCCGCAACCGGCTCGGCTACACCGACGCTCCGCATTTCCGCCGCCGTACCGCGTGGCGCGCCGTCGTCCCTGCCGACGCGGTGCCGCCGGAATGCCGCGAGCCCTGCGTCAACCTTTGGCTGGGGCGGCACGCACATCTCGTTCACTATCCCGTCAGCGCCGGCAGCCGGGTCAACATCGTCGCCATCCTGCGCGACGAGACGGCGCAAGCGGGATGGAACAACAACGCCGCGCGCGACGAGATCATCGGCCTCTTTCGCAAGCGATGGGCCGTCGCCGCGCGCAATGTCGTCGGGGCGCCGGAAAGCTGGACCAAGTGGTCGCTCTACGACCGGCCGCTCCTGCGTCACTGGGGCAAAGGCCCCATCACGCTCATGGGCGACGCCGCGCATCCCATGCTTCCGTTTCTCGCTCAGGGCGCGGCGATGGCCATCGAGGACGCGGCCGTGCTGGCGGAATCCATGGCGGCATCCCCTGACGATCCGGCCGAGGGTATGCGCCGCTACGAAGCCCTTCGGCTCGACCGCACCGCCCGCGCGCAACGCACGGCATCGCGCAACGGCATGCATTATCATGCGGCGGGCGTCGAAGCCGCCGTGCGCAATACGGCACTGCGCGTGATGGGCGGCAAAGGTATGCTCAAGCGCTACGATTGGCTCTACCATTGGCGCCCACCCGGGCGCGAAGCCATATAGTCAGCCATGACCGACGCCGCTTTAGCCGATCACAACCATCATCAGCACGAAGCCAAGTCAGGTGTGCTCGATCCGGTTTGCGGCATGACCGTCGACCCGCACAAGACGCCGCATCGCGCCGAACACGCCGGCCATCCTTATTACTTCTGCTCCGCCGGTTGCCGGACGAAATTCATCGCCGATCCCGCGCGCTATCTGGGTGAAGCCAAGCCGCCCGAGCCGGTGCCAGCTGGCACGATCTACACCTGCCCCATGCATCCGGAAATCCGGCAGCCGGGGCCCGGCTCCTGCCCGATCTGCGGCATGGCGCTGGAACCCGAACTTGTCACCGCCGAGGCCGGGCCCAATCCCGAGCTGATCGATATGACCCGCCGCTTCTGGATCGGCGCAGTTTTGTCATTGCCGATCGTCGTTCTTGAAATGGGCGCTCATCTTGTGGGCGCTCATGCCTGGGTTTCGCAAACGCTTTCGAATTGGATTCAACTCATCTTGGCCACGCCGGTCGTGCTGTGGGCGGGTTGGCCGTTCTTCGAGCGCGGCTGGCAATCGCTGCTCACGCGCAATCTCAACATGTTCACGCTGATCGCGCTCGGAACCGGCGTCGCCCAGGCCTACAGCGTCGTCGCCACGCTCGCGCCCGGACTGTTTCCGCCGGCCTTCCGCGGCCATGACGGCGCCGTGGCGGTCTATTTCGAGGCGGCGGCCGTCATCACCGTGCTGGTGTTGCTTGGGCAAGTGTTGGAATTGCGCGCGCGCGAGCAGACCTCCGGCGCCATCCGCGCGCTGCTCGATCTTGCGCCGAGAACCGCGCGGCGGTTGAAGCCGGGCGGCGAAGAAGAGGAAGTGCCGCTCGACGCGGTCGTGGTTGGCGAGCAGTTACGCGTGCGGCCCGGCGAGAAAATCCCGGTCGATGGCGAGGTGGTGGAAGGCCGCTCCGCAGTCGACCAGTCCATGGTGACCGGCGAATCCATGCCGGTGACCAAGAAGCCCGGCGACAAGGTGATCGGCGGCACCATTAATCAAAGCGGCAGCTTCATCATGCGCGCCGAGAAGGTCGGCCGCGACACCCTGCTCGCGCGTATCGTGCAGATGGTGGCGGCGGCGCAGCGCAGCCGCGCGCCGATTCAACGCCTCGCGGATCAGGTGGCCGGCTGGTTCGTCCCGGCGGTGATCGCCGTGGCCGTGCTGGCCTTCATTGCCTGGGCAACTTTTGGCCCGGAGCCGCGCTTCGCCTTCGGTCTCGTCGCCGCGGTCAGCGTGCTCATCATCGCCTGCCCCTGCGCGCTCGGCTTGGCGACGCCCATGTCGATCATGGTCGGCGTCGGGCGCGGCGCGACCGCCGGCATCCTCATCAAGAATGCCGAGGCGCTGGAGCGCATGGAAAAGATCGACACGCTCGTGGTCGACAAGACCGGCACCCTGACCGAAGGAAAGCCCAAGGTCACCAGGATCGTCGCGGCGTCAGGTTTTGAAGAAACCGAGGTGCTGCGCCTTGCCGCCAGCGTGGAGCGCGCCAGCGAACATCCTCTCGCGCTTGCCATCGTGCAGGCGGCGGGCGAACGCAGCATCGCGCTCGCGCCCGTGCGCGGATTTGATTCTCCGGTCGGCAAGGGAGCCGTCGGGATGGTGGAGCAGCGGCGCGTGGCGCTCGGCAACTCGAAATTTCTGGCCGAGCTTGGCGTTGCAACCACCACACTCGAAGCCGAAGCGGAAACGCTGCGCCGTGAAGGAGCCACGGCCATCTTCATCGCCATCGACGGCAAGCTTGCCGGACTTGTTGCAATCGAAGATCCGGTGAAGGCGACGACGCCGGAAACCTTGGCCGCGCTCGCCCGCGACAATATCCGCGTCATCATGCTCACCGGCGACAACAAGACAACCGCGCAGGCGGTCGCGCGCAGGCTCGGCATTTCCCATGTCGAGGCCGAGGTGCTGCCCGAGCGGAAAAGCACCATCGTGCAGGGCTTGCGCGGCGAAGGCCGCGTGGTCGCCATGGCGGGCGACGGCGTCAACGATGCGCCGGCGCTGGCTGCCGCCGACGTCGGCATCGCCATGGGCACCGGCACCGACGTGGCCATCGAAAGCGCGGGGATAACGCTGCTGCAAGGCGACCTGCGCGGCATCGTGCGGGCGCGGCGGCTGTCGGCGGCGGCCATGCGCAACATCCGCCAGAACCTGTTCTTTGCTTTCATCTACAACGCAGCCGGCGTGCCGATCGCAGCCGGGGTGCTGTATCCCGCGTTCGGCCTGCTGCTCTCGCCGATCATCGCCGCGGCGGCCATGGCGCTCTCGTCGGTGAGCGTGATTGTCAACGCCCTGCGCTTGCGTAGGGTCACGCTGTGAAAAATGCGAGCGAGCGGTTGAAGGACGCATTGGCTCTGCATCAGCAGGGCCGGTTCGCGGACGCTGAAAAGCTCTACGCGAAAGTCCTCAAGACGAATCCCGATCAGTTCGATGCGTTGCATCTGCTCGGACTTTTGAAGCACCAGCAGGGCGACCACCCCGGTGCGCTACGCTTGATCGGCGCGGCGTTGAAGATCAATCCGAGTTACGCTGACGCCTTATTGAACTACGGCATCGTGCTCAGTGCCCTGAACCGGCATGCAGAGGCGCTCGTCTATTTTGACAAGGCGCTGGCGATCAAGCCCCAGTCCTCCAGTGCGCTCAACAATCGCGGCAATGCACTGGCCGTGCTGAAGCGTTTTGAAGAAGCGCTGGCCTGCTTCGACCGCGCGATCGAGCTGGACCCCAACCATGCCAATACTCTCGTCAATCGCGCCTATACCCTGACGGATCTCGGCCGTTATGCCGAGGCGTTCGCGTGCTATGAACGTGCGTTGAAACTCCGGCCTGACGATGCTGACAGCCATATGCATATGGCTTTCGCCGAACTCGCCCAGGGCAATTTCGCGAGCGGCTGGAAGAGATACGAATGCCGCTGGCGAGTACGGAAATCACCGCCGATACCACGGCCTTTTCCGCAGCCGCGCTGGGAAGGCGGACATGTCGATGGAACGCTCCTTGTCTGGGGCGAGCAGGGGTTAGGCGATGAAATTCTCTACACCGGAATGGTTCCCGATCTCGCGCAATACACCAAGTCTGTTGTTTTGGAAGTTGAACCCCGGCTGGTGAAGCTCTTTTCCAGGTCCTTACCTGACGCGCGCGTCATGGGCCGTGGCGAGCCGCCGCCTCAAAGCATAAAGGCGCAATCGCCGCTCGCCAGCCTGGGGCAATATCTGCGTCCCAGCTGGGACGCGTTTCCGCGGCGGAACCACGGCTATCTGGTGGCCGATCGCGGCTTGGCGGCGAACCTGCGCCAGCGTCTTTCGCCTCACGGCGACGTGGTTATGGGATTGTCGTGGGTAAGCAAAAGTCCTTCCTTCGGACAATTCAAGACGGCGCAGTTGAGGGACTTCGAATCGGTGCTGCGATTGCCCGGCTGCCGATATGTCGATCTGCAATACGGCGACACGCTTGCCGAACGCGAGTCCCTCAGGCAAGCGACAGGTCTCACGGTTGAGCGTCTCGACGATGTCGATAATACCAATGACATCGATGCGCTGGCGGCGCTGATCACGGCATGTGACCTCGTGGTCACCGTAAGCAATACCACCGCGCATCTCGCAGGCGCGCTCGGCAAGCCAACGATCCTTTTCGTCCCGCATAGCGGAGGCCGTCTTTGGTATTGGTTCACCGAGCGGGATGACAGTCCGTGGTACCCTCGCATGCGTATCAAGCGGCAAAAGCAGGAGCAATCATGGAAGGATCTGGTCGCTTCATCGGCGGACGAGATTGCGGCGTTCGTCAAAGCGCTGCAAGTCAAGAAGCCGGTCTGAAGCATTTGCTTCCGCTGCTCCTATCTTTTAGAAACCTTACAGGAATCCGGCGAGTAGCGTCCTGATGGCAAATGCCTTTCGTATCTTCATCGGTTGGGACGCGCGCGAACCCGAGGCCTATGACGTCGCCAAATTCTCATTGACGCGGCGTGCCTCCATTCCGGTGGAAGTGACTCCGATCAAGCTCGACGAGCTGCGCGCGCGCGGAATGTATTCGCGCACCCAGGACCCCCTCGCCTCCACCGACTTCACCTATTCCCGCTTCCTTACGCCGGCGCTCGCGGGCTTCAAGGGCTGGGCGCTGTTCTGCGATTGCGATTTTCTCTGGCTCGGCGATGTCGCCGGCCTCGCCGAATACACCAAAGTCCCGAAGGCGGTTTACTGCGTCCACCACGATTACCGTCCGAAAGAAACGACGAAAATGGACGGCGCGGTGCAGACCACCTACCCGCGCAAGAACTGGTCTTCGCTCATGCTGTTCAACTGCGAGCATCCGGCCGTACGCGGCCTGACACCGGAGGTGGTCAACCGCGAAAGCGGGGCCTACCTCCACCGCATGCAATGGGTGAAGGACGAGGACATCGGCGCTCTTCCGGTGACGTGGAATTGGCTGGAAGGCGGCTACGAGAAGCCGGCCCATGGCACACCCAACGCCGTGCATTTCACCCGCGGCGGGCCCTGGTTCGAAAACTGGAAGAACGTCGATTACGGCGAGCTATGGACCGCCGAATTCCAGGCCATGAAACAGCAGCGCTGATTGAGCGGGCGGCTCGTCCGGCTCGCGGATGGGAGCGTCGCTGTCATCCGGCGCATCCGGATCGTCGACCGGCGCATGTTGCGGATCGCGATCCGGAAACTCCTGGTCGCGCGTATTGCGTGGATCTCGCGGCGCGCACTGCATCGTTGGCCTCGTCAAAGATTGACGCCGATAAACCGCAGCAAGGACAGCACACCGATCACGATGATGACGACGCGGACGATCTGCTTCGCGCGTCCGTCGATCGGCAGAAGATCGACCAGATAAAGAATAAGAATGACGACCAGAAAGGTGATCAGAATACTGATGATCATTGGTAGAGCGCCCCTTGTTCCTCAGGTGCGGAGGCCACGGCCGGCCTCGCGACCCATGTTAACGGCGCCGAGCAAAAGTGGTTCCAAATTCCGGCGATATTCCGGAACAAAAATTCTCCTCGCGATTTGACCAGCGGCCCCGTCGTCACGCGCCGCCTATCACCGGCGCGCCGCGGGCACTAAGGGAGGACGCTATGCTTCGTATTTCATTATTTAGTGCAGCTATTGTGTTGATTACGGCCAGCGTGATCGCTCCGGCAGCGCGTGCCGCGCCGGCTGGCCCTCTGGGCGTGAGCCCGCCTTCCGACATTCAACTGGTTCAGGACAAGAAGAAGCCGGAGACCGTCACCCAGAAGGTGAAGCGGGTCTGGCGCAACGTCACCACCCCGAACTACGACTTCTGCGTCGCCTGTCCGGTGCTGATTCCCCTATCAAGCAAGACTTGCACCGCCGAAGCCAAGAACGTGGATGACGCGCGTGCGAAATGTCAGTCGCAAAACCCGCTTTGCTCGGTCCGCGACAAACGCTGCTAGTGCTTGCTAGGCCGCGATGGCCGGCTGCTGACCGGCCGGCCGCGCGGCTTTCGCCTCGCATTCCAGGGCGAAAGCCTCAAGGATTTCCGCGTCCTTGTGCGAGAGCATCGCGGCAAGGCGGCGGGCCTGATCCGCGCGGGCAAGCCACACCATTGAGGCGCTGGCGGGTTTCCGGGCGGCAGGGAAGAGAATCGCTGTCTGAGCCATGCCCGCAGGCTGCGGACTCCCGGCCTCAATTTCAATTCTTGTATTTGTTTTGAATCTGAGTCCGTGCGGCGCCGATTCTCGTCACTCGGGCTGGAAATTCAGCGCCACGCCGTTGATGCAATAACGCAGATGCGTCGGCGGCGGGCCGTCCGGGAAAACATGCCCGAGATGGCTTCCGCACCGGCTGCAATGCACCTCGGTGCGCACCATGCCATAGGCGCGGTCCTCGGTGGTCTCCACCGCTCCCGGCTCCGGATCGTTGAAGCTCGGCCACCCGGTCCCGCTTTCGAATTTCTTCTTGGAAACGAATAGGGGTTGATCGCAACCCGCGCAGGAGAACGTGCCTGAGCGTTTCTCATAGTTCAGCGCGCAGCTTCCCGGCCGTTCCGTGCCGTGCTGGCGCATGATCTGATACTGCTCCGGCGTGAGCAGGCGCCGCCATTCCGCGTCGCTGCGGGTTACCTCGAACTGCTTCTGATCCATGGCGGTGCCTCTGCGCTTGTCTCAATGCCCTGACACGGCGATGCCGGCATTATATTCGGGCCATAGCCGCCTGTCGTTACATTGGTTGTCTGGATTAGATAATTGGTGCGGGCGGAGGGACTCGAACCCTCACGGGATTGCTCCCAACGGATTTTAAGTCCGTTGCGTCTACCAGTTCCGCCACGTCCGCGCGGCCGCCTTGTAGCATCGCGTCGGCGGCCTCCGGAAGCGATCCGTTACTCGCCGCCCTTGCGGATCGGCGGCAGGAAGGCCAAGCCCGTATCCCAGGGGAAGTGAATCCAGGTGTCTTGCGACACCTCGGTGATGAACGTGTCCACCATGGGCCGCCCCATCGGCTTGGCGTAGACCGCGGCGAAATGCGCCTTGGGCAGCACCTGGCGCACCACCTTGGCGGTCTGTCCGGTATCGACGAGGTCGTCCACGATCAGGACGCCCTGCCCCGCCCCGCCTCCGATTTTGCGGACGGACTCCGCGACGGTCTTCAACACTTTCAGCTCGGCCTGGTTTCCCGGGCCGGCGTAGCTCGACACACAGATGGTTTCGATCACCCGGATGTTCAGCTCGCGCGCGACGATGGCCGCCGGCACCAGCCCGCCGCGCGTGATGCACACGATGGCCTCGAATGGCCCCTGCTCGGCGAGCCGCCAAGCCAGCGCCCGTGCGTCGCGGTGAAACTGGTCCCAGGAAACGGGAAAAGGTTTTGGCGATTGCGGCTGCGCTTCCACTTCAATCACCTCATCAGCAGCACGAACGTGAAAGCGGCGGCGAGCCCCTCGCTGCCATCTGCGACTTTCATCAGCAATTGGCGGTTGAACAGCCCGTCGCGCTGGTTCGCCGGCTCGTTCGGAAAGTAGAGTTGCGTGGTCAAAAGCGGGCGGCCGTCCTTGATCACCTTCACATGGTAATGCCGCGTGCGGCCCGGATAGAGCGCCGGCACGATGGTGCGGAACTGATACCGGCCCTGCTCATCGGTGAGCACATGCCCCCGGTAGCGGGAGCCGCTGTTGTCGTAGTTGCCCTTTTCGTCCGCATGCCAGAGATCCACCACCGCGCCCGCCACCGGCCGGCAGAAGCGCGTCAGCACCTGCCCGGTGAGCGTCAGTGGCCGGCCCAAGGTACCGGGCTCGCGCAGGTCCGCCCGCCGGGGCGAACGCGGCTTGTAGAACGGGCCTTCCGTCTGCTCGGCGGTTGGATCGTCCTCGTCCCTGCATGCGGGCGTGGCCGGCAAGGCCTGCCCAAGCGATTCCTGAATCGTCAGCCCGAGCCCGCTTACGGCGAGCCCGGCGGACAGCAATACTTGGCGGCGGTTTGGATGGTCGCTCATGGCGGCTTCCTGTTCTTACAGCTTCGCTTTCACCCGCCCCAGCATGTCTTGGACGGCCCGCACCGCCGCCGCAAGACTTTCCGGATCGCGCGCGCGGACCACGATATTTGTATTCGGCCCGAACTTCTCGTCAAAAAATGGATAGCTGCCGATCGCCGCCTGCGGATGCGCCTTGGCGACCTCGCCCAGCTCGGTGCCGACATCGCCCTCCCGCGCGTCGGCGCGCACCGTCTCGGACAGCATCTTCACACCGGTCTTCAGCTTGGGCGCCACATCGTCCAGCATGGCCTGCATGATGGCCGGCACGCCCGCCATGACGATGACGTTGCCGATCCAGAAACCGGGCGCGGCCGAGACTTTGTTCACCACAAGCTCCGCCCCGGCCGGGATACGCGCCATGCGCATGCGCGCTTCGTTGACCGTCGAGCCGGTTTGGGTAAAGCGCTCGCGCAGCAGGGCCATGGCGCGCGGATCGTAGTCGATCGGAACGCCGAAGGCTTTGGCGACGCTGTCAGCGGTGATGTCGTCATGGGTGGGCCCGATGCCGCCGGTGGTGAATACGTACGTGTACCGCTGGCGCAGCGCGTTCAGCGCCTCGACGATGGCGGCCTCCTCGTCCGCCACCACCCGCACCTCCTTCAGGTCGATGCCGATGTTGGTGAGATATTCGGCCAGGTAGCCGATATTCTTGTCCTTGGTGCGCCCGGACAGGATCTCGTCGCCGATGACAAGCAGCCCGGCGCTGATGATCCCCTTGGCGGCCGGGTCGCTCACTTCGTTCATGTCCTGGGTGGGGTGAAGGGTTGCGGCGTGACGGTCCATAGCCTGCCACCGGACCACCTGAGGCATCAAGCGCCGCTCCGGCGGGCCCTATGGAACCGACATCCCCCCGCGCCTGTATTCATCGTCATTAACCACCGGTTAACAGCACCGGCCAAAATAACGGATCACCGTTCCCCATTACCCCTCTGCAAGTGATTTGCAACGTTTCCGGCTTAGGATTCCCGCGGTCCACGAGGCCAGGTCTGGGAGTGCAAAGTGTCGGCCGTGGGTCAATCACACATCGGTGGTCTGCCCAAGCACGCAATCTGGGATCGCGCGCATCTCAGCGTGGTGGTGCGCGTCGGCGTCATTGTCGCGGTGGCGATCATTTGCGTGATCGTAGCCGTGCTCACGTCGGCCCACCGCGCCGACGAAGTCGCGCTCGAGCAAGAGCAGCAGCTCTTCACCCGCGCCATTGCCGACCATGGCGAGCGGGTACTGCGCGAGGTCGAAAGCGTGACGGCCTCCGACCGGGTGGTGAAGATCATCCGCGTGGACCGCAATGTCGCCTGGATCCAGCAGCGTCTCGGCCAATGGCTGGAGACGTTTTTCGATCATCAATTCGTATTCGTGGTCGATGAGGCGGATCAACTGATCTACTCGCTGTTCGACCGGACTGCCGTCAAGAGCGGCGATATGCAGCCGATCGAGACGGACCTGGCGCCCCTGCTCGGCTATCTGCGCGGCCGCAGCGCGGCCATGCCGGACGGCGTGCTGACCATCTTCTCCAGCGACCGTTTCACCGATGTCGGGCATGGCAAGCGCGCGGTGATCGTGCAGAAATTCCTCGGCCGGCCGGCCTTGATCGCGGCCACGGAGATCACGTCTCCCGAGCAGGATTATGCCGGGGTCGCGCCTTTCGTCATCGCGGCGAAATTCATCAACGAGAATGTCTTGAGTGAAATCTCGGGCCAGCTCAAGCTGCTCGATCTTCGCGGCGTTGAGGACGGTCAGGCCTCGTCGGCGCCCGGCTACGTCTTCAGCCTCAAGGATGATCGCGGCCACACGCTGACGCGTTTCTCCTGGACGCCGAAGCAGCCCGGCTCTCAAATCGTCAAGAGCGTCATTCCATTCGTGGCCATCGCGGTTGCCGGCTTCGCCGTGCTGGTCGGATTCGTGTTGCGCTACATGCGCCGCACCGCGGCGACCATCGCCGCGGGCGAGGACCGGCTGCGCCATCTGGCCTTGCACGATCCGCTGTGCGGCCTGCCCAATCGCGTCTACTTCGGCGAACGCCTGGAAAGTGTCATCGAAGAGGTCAAGATCGGCGGCCCGCCCGCCGCGGTGTTCTACATCGATCTCGACCACTTCAAGGACGTCAACGACACGCTCGGCCATCCGGTCGGCGACGAATTGATCCGCAACGTCACCCTGCGGCTGAACCGCATCCTGCGCGGCAACGATCTTGTGGCCCGCCTCGGCGGCGACGAATTCGCCGTCATCACCACCTCCGGACCGGACCCTTATCTGCTGGAAGGCATCGCCGGCCGCATCATCTCCGCCCTGTCGGCGCCCTATTCCATCAACGGCCAGAATATCGTCATCGGCGCCAGCATCGGCATCGCCGTCATCGACCGCCGCACCCAGGGCGCCGCCGATATCATGCGTTATGCCGATATCGCGCTCTACCGGGCGAAGAACGAAGGGCGCCAGCGCGCCTGTATCTATGACGCCGCGATGGACGAGGACCTGTCCAGCCGCAAGCTGCTCGAGAACGACCTGCGCGATGCCGTCGAGAATGGCGGGCTGTATCTGGCGTACCAGCCGGTGGTCAACAACAGCGGCGAAGTGGTGGTTGGCGTCGAGGCCCTTGCCCGCTGGAATCATCCTGAGCGCGGCGATATCCCCCCGGCGGAATTCATCCCCATCGCGGAGGATAGCGGCCTGATCACCGCCTTGGGCGAATGGGTGTTGCGCCGCGCCTGCCTCGATGGAAAGTCCTGGCCCGGCATCACCGTGGCGGTGAACGTGTCGCCACTGCAATTCCGCCGCACCGATTTCGTGGAGATGGTGCAGCGCATCCTGTCGGAGACGCAATTCGAAGCCTCGCGGCTCGAGCTCGAGGTGACCGAAAGCACCTTCCTCGGAAACGTCGCCACCGCCGAAGCCGCCATGCAACGGCTGAAAGCCTTGGGCGTGCGGCTTGCGCTCGACGACTTCGGCACCGGCTATTCCAGCTTGCTGTACCTGCGGCGCTTCCCCTTCGACAAGCTGAAGATCGACCAAAGCTTCGTCGCCAGCATCGAGAAGGCGGCGGACGCCGCCGCCATTGTCCACGCCATCGTCAGCCTCGGCCGCGGCCTTGGCATGAAAGTCACCGCCGAGGGCGTGGAAACCGCCGAGCAGCACCTCTTCCTGCGCGCCGCCGGGGTGCACACCATGCAAGGCTACCGCTTCGGCAAGCCGATGCCGGCATCGGCGATCAGCGTGCGTCTGGCAACCAACGTGCGCAAGCGCGTCCAGAGCGACATCGCCATCGCCGGCTGATATCATCTTTTGCAAACCGCCTGCCTGGCGCCGTCGCGGCGCTCAGCCATTTTAATCAGCCAGGAATTCACGCATGAATGCATCACTGAAAGTCGCCCTGGTCACCGGCGCAGGCACGGGCATCGGCAAGGCCGTTTCCTTGGCGCTGATCAATGCAGGCTATGCGGTGGTTCTCACCGGACGCCGCAAGGAGCTGCTGGAAGCCACGGCGAAAGAAGCGCCCGCCGGTTCGAAGTCTCTCGTATGTCCCGCCGACGTCAGCGATCCAGTTGCGGTGAAAACTCTGTTTGAGCGCACGAAGGAAACCTTCGGCCGGCTCGACGTGCTGTTCAACAATGCCGGCATCGGCGCGCCCGCCGTTCCGCCCGATGAGTTGCCGTATGAAAAATGGAAGGCCGCCGTGGACATCAATCTCAACGGCAGCTTTCTCTGCGCGCAGGAAGCATTCCGCATGATGCGCCATCAGACACCGCGCGGCGGCCGCATCATCAACAACGGCTCGATCTCGGCCCACGCGCCACGCCCAATGTCCATCGCCTATACGGCGACCAAGCACGCCATCACCGGCTTGACCAAATCGCTTGCCCTCGACGGCCGCCCTTATGACATCGCCTGCGGGCAGATCGACATCGGCAATGCCGCGACGCCCATGACCGCGCACACACCGACAGGCGCGCTACAGGCGAATGGCACGATGATGCCGGAGAAGCAGATGGAGACCAAGCACGTCGGCGAAGCCGTGGTCTACATGGCCAGCCTGCCGCTCGACACCAACGTGCTGTTCATGACCGTGATGGCAAGCAAGATGCCGTTCGTCGGGCGCGGGTGAGAGCCGTCATTCCGGGGCGCGCGCCGATCACGGGTTTACCCGAAGATCGGCACTCATAAGCGCGCGAACCCGGAATCCAGAGGCAAATTCTGTGTGTGCGTCTGGATTCCGGATAGCCTCGCCATCGCTCGGCTTCCGGAATGACTTGAGACGCTCGGCCTTGTCGGCAAAATAAACTTATCCCCGCTCTGAAAATCACACTTATGTTGTTCGCGCTCGGTTCGCTGAGGGCGTCATCATGAGACGTTCGGATGGCGGAGCCGGGTGCGGTGCCCGCGGCTGTGGCTCGTAACCACGGACTCGGGCGGCGACGGACCCCGACCCCCGGCCACTATGAGCCGGGCGCGAGGAGCTCGCAGCTGGCAGGCCATATCGGGCCGTACCCCAGCGAGCGCGGGACGGACGCCGGAAAGCACCGCGAGTGGAGCGCCGAAGGGCGTGCGCCTTTCCAAAAGGAAGGTGCGCCATGGCTGAAAGGCTATGGCTCTCTGAGTTCGAAGCGCCCTCTCGGCGCTCCGCTCCCCTCATGCGTGAGGGAAGCAAAAAGGAACGACGGCGCGCCCGCGCCGCAAAGAACAGGGCAAGCGGAGCGTTGGCTGTTTGAAAATTGAATCCGCGTCATTCCGGGGCGCGCTAAAAGCGCGAACCCGGAATCCAGAGGCGCATGCAATACTTGCATCTGGATTCCGGATAGCCTCGTTTCACTCGGCTTCCGAAATGACGGAATACGTCAATGCAATCGGAACACGCCGTCGACCGGCCGGATCTCGCTCGGCTTGATCAGCCTTGAATGCGCCACCGTCACCGAATGCAGCGGCCCTTCCAGGGTCTTCTGCCAAAACGCCAGGAAGCGTTGCAGCTCCGGGAATTCTGGGAAAAGGTCGTAGGCCTGCCAGATATACGTTTGCAGCAGCCAGCGATGATCGGGCCGCCGGTAAAGGATTTGCGCGGTCGTCAGCCCGTAGCCTTTGACCTGTTTCTTGAAATCTTCCGAAACCATCTTGCCCTCCGTCCCTGAGCACAAGTTTCCGGTTTCCGTCCCAGCCATTGCAAGCCGAAACGGTAAATAAACCGTTGAAAATTCAAGGCGTTAGCAGCAACCGAGGCTCGGTGCTAGCAGCGGGTCAGCCTCTTTCCCGCCGGTAAAATGCAAACGGGAACTCGGCTGACGGGTTCCATTGTCACACGCTACGACCCCGAAGAAAGCGCTTGGAACAACCCTCATTTTGCCCTTTTCCGGGCTTAGCAGTCTCGCGCATCGAGCGCTAAAAAGTGCTTGGCACTCCCTTACTGGGAGTGCTAATTAACGGCCATCGGGCTCTTGCGGACCACAAGCCGCGCCCTATGTCGCGCTGGACGCGCAACCGGACCACCCGGAAGCGAGTCAGCCCCAAAAACCGAATTTTTTCACAACTCAGGAGGACAGCATGAAATTTCGTCCGCTTCACGACCGTGTCGTCGTCGAGCGTGTCACCGCGGAAGAGCGCACCGCCGGCGGCATTATCATTCCCGATACGGTCCAGGAAAAGCCGCAGCAGGGCAAGGTCATCAGCGTTGGTCCGGGCGGCCGTGACGAGAGCGGCAAGCTCATTCCCATCGATGTGAAGGTGGGCGACCGCGTTCTCTTCGGTAAATGGTCGGGCACCGAGGTCAAGATCGACGGCAAGGACTACCTGATCATGAAAGAGAGCGACATCATGGGCGTGCTGACCGGCGCCGCCGAAGCCCCGGCCAAGAAGAAGGCCGCCTGACGCAACGATAACTCCTCACCCTGAGGAGCCGCGCACCGCGCGGCGTCTCGAAGGGTGTGGCCACCGAGTTGTCCTTCGAGACGCTCGCTTCGCTGGCTCCTCAAGATGAGGGCTGGCTAAAGTCTGGAGAAACAAAAATGGCAGCTAAGGAAGTCAAATTCTCAGTTGATGCGCGCGACAGGATGCTGCGCGGCATCGACATCCTCGCCAACGCGGTGAGGGTCACCCTCGGCCCGAAGGGCCGCAACGTCGTGCTCGACAAGAGCTTCGGCGCTCCCCGCATCACCAAGGACGGCGTCACCGTCGCCAAGGAAATCGAGCTTGAGGACAAGTTCGAGAACATGGGCGCGCAGATGGTGCGCGAAGTCGCTTCGAAGTCCTCGGACTTCGCCGGTGACGGCACCACCACCGCCACTGTGCTGGCGCACGCGATCGTTCGCGAAGGCTCCAAGTCGGTCGCCGCCGGCATGAACCCGATGGATCTCAAGCGCGGCGTCGATCTTGCCGTCGAGGCCATCGTGAAGGACCTCCAAGCCAACTCGAAGAAGGTCACCTCCAACGAAGAGATCGCCCAGGTCGGCACGATTTCGGCCAACGGCGACGCAGAGATCGGACGCTTCCTCGCAGACGCGATGAAGAAAGTCGGCAACGAAGGCGTCATCACGGTTGAGGAAGCCAAGTCGCTCGAGACCGAGCTGGAAGTGGTCGAAGGCATGCAGTTCGACCGCGGCTACATCTCGCCCTACTTCGTCACCAATGCGGAGAAGATGCGGGTGGAGATGGAAGACCCCTACGTCCTGATCTACGAAAAGAAGCTCTCCGGCCTGCAAGAGCTGCTCCCGCTGCTTGAGGCTGTGGTGCAGACTGGCAAGCCGCTGGTCATCATCGCGGAAGACGTGGAAGGCGAAGCGCTCGCCACCCTCGTCGTCAACAAGCTGCGCGGCGGCTTGAAGGTCGCGGCGGTGAAGGCACCGGGCTTCGGCGATCGCCGCAAGGCCATGCTGCAAGACATCGCGATCCTCACGGGTGGCCAGGCCATCTCGGAAGACCTCGGCATCAAGCTGGAGAACGTCACGCTCCAGATGCTTGGCCGTGCGAAGAAGGTGATCATCGAGAAAGAGAACACCACCGTCGTCAACGGCGCCGGCAAGAAGTCCGAGATCGAAGCCCGCATCTCGCAGATCAAGGCGCAGATCGAGGAAACGACTTCCGACTACGACAAGGAGAAGCTGCAAGAGCGGCTGGCGAAGCTCGCCGGCGGCGTCGCGGTGATCCGCGTCGGCGGTGCGACCGAGATCGAGGTGAAGGAGCGCAAGGATCGCGTGGATGATGCCATGCATGCGACCCGCGCGGCAGTCGAGGAAGGCATTCTTCCCGGCGGCGGCGTTGCTCTGCTGCGCGCCAGCAAGGTGCTCGGAAGGGTGAAGACCGAGAACGACGACCAGAAGACCGGCGTCGAGATCGTCCGCAAGGCCATCACCTGGCCCGCGCGCCAGATCGCCATCAACGCGGGCGCCGACGGCTCCGTGGTGGTCGGCAAGATCCTGGAAAAGGATCAATACGCCTACGGCTATGACGCCCAGAACGACGAGTACGGCAACATGCTGTCCAAGGGCATCATCGACCCGACCAAGGTTGTGCGCTCTGCCTTGCAGAACGCCGCTTCGGTCGCGGGCCTCCTGATCACCACCGAGGCCATGGTCGCCGAACTGCCGAAGAAGAAAGACTCCGCCCCCGCCATGCCGGGCGGCGGCATGGGCGGAATGGACTTCTAAGAAGTTCTCACCCAGCAAGCGTTCAGAGGCCGCCCCACCGGGCGGCCTCTTTGTTTGTGCTCTTCATTTTCGGATTCACCATGTTTTCTCCCATCCGTATTTTCCGGGACAGACCCACATCGCCACATCGGTTAACGATTGGTTAAGGGAGGCGTCTTCACGCAGTCGCAGATTACGACGATGGCGGGAGACGTTAATGTCCAAGGTTGCGTTGCGGCATGCAGGCGCGCTGCGTATCGGCATCACCGCCTTGGCGGCGGCTTGTATTGCCGGGGCGGTCCGCGCCGACGATTTGCGCACGGAGAATTTCTTCCCGATCTATGACCTGCGCAGCTATCTGGCCTGGAACGCCTCGGCGGACCTTGGCGTCCGTGCGAGCGCCTATGGCCAGAGCGCTGACGACAGCATGGCCATCGGCGTCCTCAGCGGCGCGTATGGCGCCAATGCATCGGCCGTCGGCAATCTCAGCACGGCAACCGGCAACAACAGTGTCGCGCTCGGTGTCTTGAGCACGGCTCGCGGCGACAACAGCAGCGCCATGGGCAATCTCAGCTCGGCGACGGGCGCCAACAGCGTCGCCTATGGCATTCAGAGCAATGCCCTGCGCGACAACAGCACCGCGTTTGGGACGCAAAGTATCGCGGGGGGCGAAAACAGCACCGCGCTCGGAATCCTCAGCCGGGCCAGCGGAGCCAATACCTCCGCGGTCGGCAACCAGAGCCAGGCGCGCGGGGACAACAGCACCGCCTTCGGAGGTCTCAGCGATGCGTCGGGCGAAAGCGCAACCGCCCTCGGCGGCGTCAGCCGCGCACCGGGCGCGCACGGCACCGCCGTCGGCGCCAATACCATGGCCGGCGGCAACAAAAGCCTCGCCGGCGGATTTGCGGCCTCCGCGAATGGGGCGTCGTCCATCGCGCTCGGCGACGCGGCCCGCGCTGATCAGGCCAGTGCGCTGGCCATCGGTTCGAACGCGGCGGCAACCGGCGTCAATGCCATCGCCATCGGTCCGGGAGCGGTGGCAACAGGCTCGGTGGCCGTCGGTGTCGGCGCCTTTGCGAGCAATGGCGGCGCGGCATTTGGCGACGGCGCTTCGGCAACAGGCACGGATTCGACCGCCCTAGGCCCGAATGCGAGCGCTACCGCGAGCAATTCAGTTGCGCTCGGCAGTTCGTCCGTGGCGACGCAGGAGAACACGGTATCGGTCGGCTCACCCGGCAACGAGCGCCGTATCACCAATGTCGCGGCGGGCACCGCGCCGGGCGATGCGGTGAACGTCCAGCAGTTTCAGAGCGGAATGTCGGCCCTCACGGCCACGATCGACAACGTGAACAAGGAGGCGCGACGGGGGATTGCAGCGGCAGCAGCGCTTGCGCAGGCCCCCGTTCCGTCAGCGCCGGGCCGCACGACGCTATCTTTCAACAGCGGTTTCTATCGCGGCGAAACCGGCGTCAGCCTCGGGTTTGCGCATCGCTTGAATGTTGATTTGCCGGTGGTGGTCCATGGCGGCTATGCCAATGGCGGCGGCCGCGAACATATCGGCCGGGCTGGATTTTCCGTCGAGTTTTGAGGGGGGCGTCTAAAATACTAACGACCACGAATGAGAAGGTGCGCGTACATCCGGCGTCACCCGCTACATCGTGGCCGTCACGGCGACGGAGCCTCACGGCTGCCACATCGCCTTAAAATACAATATGGGTAGAGGCGAAGGGTTCCACAAGCTTATGGAAAACGTCGATGCCGCGCATCGGCCAGACACGAAACCGCGCGATGTCTTCGCCTATTTCATCCATGAAGGAAAAATCCACGCGCCCGCGGCGGCCATGGCGCTGAAGGAGCGGATTGAAACATGACCGCGAAAAAGACCAAGCCTCCGCTCTTCACCATCGGCTATGAAAAGGCAAAGTCCGACGCCGTGCTGCGCGAACTCGCGGCCGCCAAGGTAGATATCCTGGTCGATGTGCGCGCCGTCGCCGCATCGCGGCGTCCTGGCTTCTCCAAGCGGCAATTGGCCGCCGGCCTGGATGAGCACGGCATCGCCTACCTGCACCTGCGCGCGCTCGGAACGCCGAAAGAAGGAAGATTGGCCGCACGCGGCGGAAAACTGAATGAACTCTTCCGCATCTTCGAGGCGCATCTGAAAACTCCCCCGGCGCAGGAGGAGTTGGACGAACTCGCGGCCCTCGTCCAGTCCGGGCGCCGCGTGTGTCTCCTGTGCTACGAGCGCGACGTGGCGCATTGCCACCGCAGCCGACTCGCCGACCTGATGCATGAGCGAACCGGCGCTCGGATCGAAAACCTGATCCCGCGCCTGTTTTAGAAAACCTATTCCGCCGGCTGTGCCGCGCTTCGCTTCGACTGCGCGAGCGATGCCATCACCGCGACGCCGATGGCGGCGAGGAAGAATACGAAGGTCATAGCCGCCGTCACCAGCAGCACCAGATGGAAGCCGCCCTGTTGGTGGAAACGCGCGACCATCGCCACCGCCGCGCCCGCGCTGACGAACAACAGGAAGTAACGGACAGCATAAACCCGGCCGCGCCAAGCGTCGGCGCTGTAACGCGCGATCACCATGTCGTTCACCGTGACCTGGCCATAGATCGAGACCATGACCAGAGCGAGCGCCGCCATGAGCGCAGGGCCGGTCGTCATCGCCGCCCAAAGTATCCCGACCAGTCCGATCGCCACGATGATCGCCAGCAGAAGATGTGGCGCAATCCATTCGACCAGCCGTCCGACAGCGAGTTGCGCCAAAGCTCCGCAGATGAAGACCCCGGTTGCCAAGCCGCCGACGACAATCAGCGGCATGTCCTGACCAAGCCGTTCTTCCACGATCTTGGGCAACGATACCGTCACCGCGTTGAAGATGAGGCCTGCGGTCAGGGCGATGACGATGAACAAACCAAACAAGATGGCCGCCATGCGCGGTGTCAGTCTCACGCTCGGTGCCGATTCACGGTTCGCGCGCTCGTGCCGGTCGTCCGGCACGGCCCAGAGAAACAGCGGCGCCGTGGCCAGACAGAGAGCCGCAGGGACAAGGAAGGCCGCGCGCCAGTCGAGCCAGGATGCAAGAGCGGCCGTGATGCCGGCGGCCAGCGCCGCGCCGAGGTTTCCGCATACGCCGTTGAACGCCAGCGTGCGCCCACGCGCCTGCGAGACTTGGATCAGCATCGCCATCCCGACCGGATGATAGATCGCCGCGAATACGCCGAGCATGAACAGCGCAGCTGCCAGCATGATCAGGTTGGGCGCGAAGGCGGCAGCCACGAGCGACAGCCCACAGCCAGCATAGAACACGGCCATCATGTTGCGCCGGCTCCAGCGGTCGGCGAGCCAGCCGGCCGGCAGCGAGAACACACCGAAGGCGATGAAACAGGGCGTGCTGAGGGCGATCAGTTCGCCGTAGGGCCGGCGGTAGAAGGCCTCGAGGCTGAGAACGACGGTGGGAAAAATCAGCAGGACGTAATGATCGACTGCATGCGCCCAATTCAGGAAGGCAATGGATCGCCGGGAATCCGCATCCTGAGGTTGAAAATTTGAATGACCGCTAGTTGACATTGTTCTGCCTACCCCGGGAGAGTCGTCTCTTTCTCCGTATAGCGCCTTTCGCGACGTTTTCCCTAGTGTTTGATCCCAAACATAAGGCAGCATAGCCGGACAATCATACCAAGGCACGACCAACAGTGCCGCGCTGCGGGGGCGTCTCTCAATGCGTGCGGTGGCGGGGCTGGCGGCCATCGTCCTGGCCGCGGCGCAGTGCATCTGTATTCAGGTGGCAGCAGCCGACTGGCTGGAGGACGCTCCGCCGGATCCGACGCTCCTGTTCTTCTCAGGCGGAGACCTTTGGCGCGAGGGCGGCTTTGTTCATGGCGGCGTGCTGTGGTCGCCCGCAAGCCTTGAGGAAGAAGGCTTTACCCTCAAGTTCATATTCGGCAGCGGCACGTATCGTTACCGTTCCGGTGCGCTCGGCGACACGGACGTCATAGGTCGGCAACTCTCCGCGTCTTTGATGCCGGGCTGGCGTTTCAAGCGCCCGGCTCTCGAATTGACGGTCTTTGCCGGTCTCGACGCCCAGGACACATGGCTCTCACCGGATGATCCGTCGAACGACGTGCGGGGCACCCAGCTCGGCCTGCGCACCGCGTTCGACTTCTGGTACGAGCCCACGCGCGCCACCATGCTGGCCATCGATGGATCGGTTTCGACCATCGGCGGCAGCTACGCGGCTCATGCGGCCTATGGCTGGCGTTTCTTCAACCGCATTTATCTCGGCCCGGAAGCGGCTGCGCTGGTCTCCGGAGACTATCGGCAATTCCGCCTCGGCATCCACGCCACGGCGTTCAAGACGGAAAAAATCGAGTTGTCGGCGGCGCTCGGATACGCTCAGGATTCCAGCGATCGCAGCAGCGCCTATGGGCGCATCAGCCTGGTCAGGCGAAGATAAATATGGTCAGCTACTCTTTCTTCTCAGTTTGGTGATGATCGTCTTTGACGCTATATTCGATCGCACTTTTTCCAAGCTCTTTCCCAATCTCAAAAAGATGATGGTTGCCCTCAGAACTGTGTTCTATGGAGCTTGATGTTTCTTTATCCGGTGAACTTCGTAAGTGGGTTTCGGTGCCCGGTTTTTTTAGTGATAGCAAGTCATCGGGCGAGATAATCTGGGTTCCTAGGTCTTTAGCCGTCCGACTGGCTGGTACAGCTTCGATCGCCGTTCGTCCTCCTTGTACCGCTTCTACGGCAGTTCGTCCGCTGTGCACTGCGGAACCTGATTCCATAGCCGCGCGGGTACATCCTCGGACAGCGCTTCCACATCCGGTAAGAAGTGTAGCCACCAACAAAAAGCCTAATGTTCGAGAGATATCCATGCGCGAACATCCTAGTAATACGGTTGAATTATCAGATAAATACAACCAGATCAATCCAGGGTCCGCCGGAAGCGCGTGACGGCGATCGTCATCGCCATCAACGTCAAGCCGACTAGCGCCAGCGCCTCGATCTGGAGATCGCCAAGCGTGGCGCCCTTGAGCATGATCGCGCGCACGATGCGGACATAATGGGTCAGCGGCATGAACTCGGCGATCCACTGCGCCCAGAGCGGCATGCCCGCGAAAGGAAACAGAAAGCCCGAGAGCAGCATGTTCGGCAGGAAGAACATCATGGCCATCTGGATGGCCTGCAGCTGGTTCTGCGCCAGCGTGGAAAACGTGTAGCCCATGGACAGATTGGCCGCGATGAAGAGCGTGGTGAGCATGGCGAGCAGCGCCAGACTCCCCATAATCGGAACGCTGAACAGCAGCACCCCCGCGCCGATGATCAGCGTCGCCTGGAAGAAGCCAATCAGCACATAGGGCGCGATCTTGCCGAGCATGATCTCCAGGGGGGTAATCGGCATGGCCAGCAGGCTCTCCATGGTGCCGCGCTCTCTTTCCCGCGTCACCGACAGCGCGGTGAAGATCAGCATGGTCAGCGTGAGGATGGTGCCGAGCAGGCCAGGAACGATATTGAATTGGGTCGAGCCCGCCGGATTGTAGCGTGCGTGCGTGCGTATTTCGAACGGCGGCGGGGTGCTCTCGGGAATCAGACGATCGTGCTGCAAGGCAGTCTGCACAAGCTGGCCAAGCGAGCCGAGCGCCGAGCCGGCCGCCACCGGATCGGTCGCGTCGGCTGCGACCAGCAAGGCCGGCCTGTCGCCACGCCGCACCGCCCGCTCGAAACCTGCCGGCACCTCGATTCCAAACAACACGCGCCCCGAAGCCAGCAAATGGTCGAACTCGGCCTCGTCGCGGGCGACGTGCGTAATCTTGAAGTATTTGGTGTTCTGCAATGCCGCCAGGATCGAACGGGAGACGTCATTCTGCTCCTGCATCAGCACAGCCGTGGGCAGATCGCGCGGCGCGGTGTTGATGGCATAGCCGAACAGCACAAGCTGCATCAGCGGCACGGTCACCATCGTCGCGAGTGTTATGCGGTCGCGCCGCAGCTGCAAAAACTCCTTCATGATCATCGCACGCACGCGCCGCCAAAAATCCTGCCAGGAGTCGTCAAACATGCTCATTGAAAATTGTCCTTGGCATGCGTCATCAAGTCGATGAAGACGTCTTCGAGCGATGGTTTGGTTTCCTCCCATTGGAGTGCGGGATCGTTGAGATAGGGCTTGATCGCCGTATCGAGCGATTTCTTATCGCGGGCGGAAACATGCAAGTTGACGCCGAACGGCGTCACCATGATGCCGGGCCGGCCTGAAAGCTCAGCAGCGATCCGCTGCACGCCTTTGCCGCTTACCGTGTAGGTCAACAAGCCTGACCGCTCGACCACTTTGTCGACGCTGCCGTGAACCAGAAGGCGGCCATAAGCGATATAGGCGATCTCGTGACAGCGCTCGGCCTCGTCCATGTAATGCGTAGATACCAACACGGTCAGACCGTTGGCTGCGAGTGCGTGAATCTCGTTCCAGAATTCGCGGCGCGCCTTGGGATCGACACCGGCCGTCGGCTCATCGAGCAGCAGCAGCCGCGGATTGGGCAAGGTGCAAGCGCCGAGCGCGAGCCGCTGCTTCCAACCGCCGGACAAGGTGCCTGCGAGCTGCTCCTCGCGCCCCGTAAGGCCAAGATGCTCGATTGCGGTGCGCGCCGCGGCGGCAGGTTCTGGGAGGCCATAGATGCGCGCAACGAATTCCAGATTTTCGCGCACCGAGAGATCTTCATACAGGCTGAAACGCTGCGTCATGTAACCGACATGCCGCTTGATCCTGTCCGCCTCGGTGCGGATGTCGAAGCTCAGACACGTGCCATGGCCGGAATCCGGCGTCAGCAGGCCGCACAGCATGCGGATGGTCGTGGTCTTGCCGGAACCATTGGGGCCGAGGAAGCCGTAAATCGTTCCCCGCTTCACCTGCATCGACAGGTTATGGACGACCTCGCGGCCGCCGAAGGATTTGCTGAGGCCCTCGACGTCGATGACGGTGTCGGGAACCGCGGTCATCGCTTCTCCGCGGCGGACGGCAAGGAAACGCTGACGGGCTGGCCGACGCGCAGCGCTTCCGGCCGTTCGGGCCGCGCCTCCACCAGGAAGACGAGCTTGGACCGCTCTTCCAGGCTGTAGATGACAGGCGGCGTGAATTCCGCCGTACGGGCGATGAAACTGATCCGCGCCGTGAGGCCGGGCGGACAGCCGTCGCAGCCGACGCCGACAGGATCGTTCAACGCTATCTTTGGCAGTACAGCCTCGGGAACGAAGAAGCGCAGCTTCACGTTCTCCGGCGGTAACAGCGCGACGATGGGCCGGCCGGCGGGCACGATCTCGCCCTGACGGAAATAAACCTGCTGCGTCGTGCCAGCGACCGGACTTGCCACGCGACGGCGCGCCAACCGCGTTTGCGAGGAATTCAATCTTGCTTCGGCGGTTCGCAATGCGGCTTCCGCGTCTTCCAGCGCCTTCTGCGTGCCGGCGTTGCTTTTGACGAGCAATTGCGCCCGCTGGAAGGCTTGGCGCGCATTCGTAAGGCTTGCCTCGTTCTGCTTCAGATCGGCCTGTTGCAGCTCGTCGTCGAGCGTGAACAGCGGGGCGCCCGCGCTAACGCTGTCCCCTTCCCGCACAGACAGCGTTTCAATGCGGCCCGCCTCATACGGGCTGACGAACACGAGTTCGCCTTCAACCCAGCCCTGATAAGCGGAGTCGGTGCCGACGCCGCAGGCGGCAAGCAGAAGCGCGGCCAGGAGAAGCCAAGGGTGTCGCTTGAGGTTCATGCCGTCTTCCTCTTGGCGAACACCAGATCGAGATAGGCGCGCATGAACGCTTCCGCATCGAGCTTGACCCAGCGATCAAATAAACCGCTCCAAATGATCGCCACGATGCCCGGCGCGCCGAGCAGTTGCGGAAAGCGCACGAGTGAATCGTTCGGCAGCTCGCCGCGTTCGATGGCTTTCTCAGCGAGGCGGCGGATGACCGCCATGACGTGCTCGACCACTTCGCGGTAATAGAATTCCGCGATGGCGGGAAAGCGCGGGCCTTCCGTCAGGATAAGCCGGATGACGTCCTTGCGGCGCGTTTGGAAAATCTCGCGCACAAACAGCGTGATCAGATGCTCCGCGACCGCACGCATCGGCAGGTCTGTGACGGGGGCCGCTTCCAGCGCGGCGACGACCGGGCTCAGCTCCGCGCGGACGAGTTCCTGGAACAGCGTCTCCTTGTCGCGGAAGTGCAGATAGATGGTCCCCTTGGCGACACCGGCACGGCGCGCCACGTCATCAAGCCGGGCGGACGCAAAGCCGCGGGCGGAGAATTCGTCCAGCGCCGCCGCCAGGATGGCTTCCCGCCGCTTCTCGCTTTGCAAGGCACGGGGTTCGCGCCGCCGCTTTACGGCCGCGCCGCGCGGCTTTGCCGCTTTACGCAGGGATTTCGCCATAACCCTTTCCGGGCCAAAATGATAATGACTGACCGGTCAGTCAGTTATTTTAGGCAGTATTAGCCCGCGCCGCAAGGCCCGGAATTCGGCCCGTCCAACCCGCGATGAAAGTCGATTAGCCTTTTAGGGATGAAAGCCGATTAGCCTGCTCAGGAAGGCTGGTGGCGTCAGCCCTTGGCGTCGCAGATCCAAGCGCGGATCACGCAATCCTTGCCGCCGAAATTATAGCACTGCTTGAGGGCGGTGTTCTGCGCGGCCCCGAGTTTCGGCGCCGTGGCGTAACCATGGGCGCCGCAGACATTCGCGCCATCGATGGCGAAAGCGGCGCAGGCCCGCTGGACCGGGATGACCTTGCAGTCGCCCGAACATTTGCCGAGCGCGGCCTGACGGGCGGCGTCGGCATCGCGTTGCGGAAAATCGTAGGAGAAACCGTAAGCGCCGCAGTTACCGAGCGCGAAGGCGCCCGCGGCATGGCCACCAACAATACCGGCAATCAGCAGCGCCACGGAAATAACCAAGCAGCAAAAGAAACGCGTGAAATCGGTCATAACCCTTCCCCCCGGAAAAGCACCGGAATGGTAGGAGGTAAGCCTTTCCAGTTGGTGAACGGCGGCAAGAGCCGTGCAAAGGCCGTCTAAGCTGGTGTTAAGCCCGCTTTTAATGCCTTCAGCGTGTCCGGCGTGTCCACGTCGACGGAGGCTTCGCTGCCCGCGACAGGCACTTCCGTGACAACTTCGGCATAGCTCGCGATCAGATTGCGCGCGCCGATGTCGCCTTCGATGGCCATGAGGTCCGGAAAGAACCGCCGCGACCACAGCACCGGGTTGCCGCGCTGGCCGCTCGTCGTGGGCACCACGACAAGTGCGCCTTTCTCCGGATCGAAAGCCGAGATCAGGCGATCGATCAAAGCGGCGCTCACCTGCGGCATATCGGCAAGGCAGACGATCGCGCCGTTGGCCTCCGGCGGCACGACGGCAATGCCTGTCCGCAGCGACGTCCCCATGCCGTGCGCGAAGTCGGGATTGTGCGCGATCCGCGCGTCGAGACCCGCAATCGCAGCCTCGACCTGCTCGCGCTGATGGCCCGTGACGACAATCACTGGATTTGCACGCGACGCCAGCGCCTGCTCGACCGCGATGCGCACCAGCGGCTTGCCGCCGATCTCCGCCAACAGCTTATTCTCCCCGCCCATGCGGGTGGAGCGGCCGGCGGCCAGGACGACCGCCGCGATACGCCGGCTGGTATCCAGTATCGGCTCATCTCTCGGCTGCGGCCGAGTCACGATTTCCATGAGCAGGCCGCCCACTCCCATGCCGGTGATATCCTCGCGCGTGACCGGCAGCCCGGCGAGCAGCCGCATCAGCACCCAGTCAAAACCATTGTCCTTGGGGCTGCGCGCGCAACCGGGAGCGCCGAGCACTAGGCGGCCATTAGCCCGGCCGACCAGCAGCAGATTGCCCGGATCGACCGGCATTCCGAAATGCTCGATCTTGCCGCCGACACTTTCGATCGCCGTTGGGATGACATCGCGCCGGTCCGCAATGGCGGACGCGCCGAAGATGATGACAAGCTCGGCACCTTCCTTAAGTACGGCATCGAGGGCAGCGGCCAGAGCTGCGTTGTCGTGCGGGACGCGGCGCTCGGCGACGATGGCGGCGCCCGTCGGCGCCAGACGATCGGCTGTCACCTTCAGTGTTTTTTCGATAACTTTGGCGGCAAGCCCCGGCAGCAAGGTCGAGATGATGCCAACTTTGCGAACGGTATAAGGCGCGACGCGCACCAGCGGCTTGGCCTGGGCCGCCACGGCAAGCGCCGCATCGCGTTGCGGCTTGCCGACCGCGAAAGGAATGATCTTCACCGTTGCAATCATCTCGCCTGCGACAACCGGCTTGTAGGCAGGCAGTGTCGCGAGAGTGATGGCTTCATCGATGCGGTTGAGCCGGTCGATGGCGTCTTTATCGACGACCAGCACGCCCGCCGTTTCGGCGAAAAGATTGCAGCGCCCGGTGAAAGCTCGGTCGGTTCGTGCACCTTCCCCTGCGACAGCGGCCGCGATTTCAGCGGCAGCTATGTCTTCGGACACATCGTCCGGGTCGAGCCGCACCGCCACGATTTCGGAAACCCCGGCGGCTTCCAGCGCGGCCACTTCCGCGGGACCGATCAAGGTGCCTTTCTTCAACACCAGCGCGCCTTGGCGGATGGTGTGAACGGCGGTCGCGCCGACGGCATCCTTCGGCGGAACAGGACCGAACTTCATTACGCCGCCTCCACGGGCAGCCGCAGGCGCGCGGTGATCTCCGCCATGATGGAGACGGCGATCTCCGCCGGCGACACCGCACCGATGGGAAGACCGATGGGCGCATGAATGCGGGCGATGTCCGCGTCGGCGATGCCCTGCTCCTTCAGCCGTCCGACCCGGCGCGCGTGCGTTTTCTTCGATCCGAGAGCGCCGATGTAAAAACAGTCGCGCGACAGCACGTGGAGCAGCGCCGGATCGTCAATCTTGGGATCATGCGTCAGCGCAACGAAAGCCGTGTAGCGATCGACGCCGAGCGGCGGCAGCGCCACGTCCGGCCATTCCGCAATGATCTTCGCCTCGGGAAATCTCTCCACCGTCGCAAACGCGGTGCGCGGATCGACGATGGTCACGTCATAGCCCAGCATTTGCGCCATCGGAGCGAGCGCCTGGCTGATGTGCACCGCGCCGGTAATGACCAGGCGGGGCGGCGGCACATAGACCGTGAGGAAAACGCGGGCGCCGTCCGCCTCCTCCATGCCGCTTTTACCGCTGCGCAGATGCTTTTCCAGAACATCCTTCAAAGGATCGCGCGCAATGTCAGCGGCCTTGACCAGCCGTTGCATGCCGTTGGCAGTGTCGGTGACAAGGATTGCCGCGCGGCGGCCCGCGCGCTCGGCGTTCAATGCGGAGAGGAGATCGATACGCAAACAGCTACTCCACTTTCTCCACGAAGACCCGGATGGTTCCGCCGCAGGAGAGGCCGACTTTCCAGGCCGTCTCGTCGGCCACGCCGAATTCCAGCGTCTTCGGCTTGCCGCTGCCGATCACGTCGATGGCTTCGGCCACCACCGCGCCCTCGACGCAACCGCCGGAAACCGATCCGAGAAAGTTGCCCCGATCGTCGATGACGAGGTTCGATCCCACCGGGCGCGGCGCCGAACCCCAGGTCTCGACCACCGTCGCCAAAGCGACGCCGCGGCCCTCGCGCCGCCAGCTTTCGGCGGCCTTGAGAATGTCTTCGTCACGGGAAAGCATGGGGAATCTCCATTTTCCCAATATCATAGCGGATCGTAGCTCGGCCGCCTCGCCCACAATGCGTGGCGAGTGGCCCCGGCGGCAACCCCTATTGCTCAGGAAGTCCCGCCTCTTACATGTAAGGCCGCGCCGGATGCACGAAAGCCAGAAAACCATGACTGAAGCCATTGTTTCCAATGATTTGCCAAAGCAGGCGCTGCGAGCCGAGCCTATCCATCCCGGCGTCAGGATCGGGCATGTCCACCTCAAGGTCGCCGATCTCGACCGCGCTCTCACCTTCTACCGGGATGTCCTGGGATTTGAGGTCACGCAGCGGATGCCCGGCGCGGTGTTCATGTCCGCTGGCGGCTATCATCACCACATTGCGCTCAACACATGGGAAAGCCTGGGCGGCCACCCACCGCCGTCCGGGACGACTGGCCTCTTTCACGTCGCCATCCTGTATCCGACGCGCGCGCTGCTGGCCGATGCGCTCCGCCGCGTCGTCGAGGCCGGCATAACGCTCGACGGCGCCAGCGATCATGGTGTCAGTGAGGCGCTTTATCTGCGCGACCTCGACGACAACGGCGTCGAACTATATTGGGATAAGCCGAAGGAGAAATGGCCGCGCACGCCCGACGGCCAATTGGCGATGGTGACCCGCCGCCTGGATTTGGAAAACCTGCTCGGTGAATTGAACCGCAGCTCGGCAAACCAAACCTGAGGCTCACTCGGTCGCTTTGGCCACCGTGCGCCTGGCCAAAACGCCGATCAGGTGGGCGCGGTATTCCGCGCTGCCGTGCATGTCGCCATTAAGCCCATCCGGAGAAACCGTCAGCCCGTCGAGCGACTTCGGCGAGAAACGCTTCTTCAGCGCTTCCTCGAACGCGGTCACGCGGAACACGCCGTTCCCGCCGGCGCCGGTAACGGCCACGCGAATCTCCGGGCCGCGCTTGGACACAAACACGCCGACCAGCGCATAACGCGACGCTTGGTTGCGGAATTTTTCGTAGGCCGCCTTCTTCGCCAGGGGAAACATCACCTTGGTGATGATCTCGTCCGGCTCAAGCGCGGTTTCGAACAGGCCTTTGAAAAAGTCGTCCGCGCTGACGCGCCGCTTCGACGTGATGATGGTCGCGCCGAGGCCCAGGCACGCGGCCGGATAATCGGCGGTCGGATCGTTGTTGGCGATCGAGCCGCCGATCGTGCCCCGGTGGCGCACCGCCGGGTCGCCGATCACGCCGGCAAGATAGGCCAACGCGGGAAGATTCTCCCGGACCAATGGTGAGGTTGAAACTTCTGCATGCCGCGTCATCGCGCCGATGACGATGGAGCGGCCTTTCAATTCGACGCCGGACAGGCCTTCGATCTTCGACAGGTCGACGAGGTGCGACGGCGATGCCAGCCGCAGCTTCATGGTCGGGAGCAGCGTGTGACCGCCCGCGAGAAGTTTCGCGTCTTCATTCTTGGCAAGCAGACTGGCCGCTTGCCGGACCGTCGTCGGACGATGAAAGGTAAAGGCGTACATCGAAATCCCTTGCTACTTAAGCTGCCTTGCGCCCGGCGCCCATGGCCTCGGCGCCCGCCGCAATCGCCTTCACGATGTTGTGGTAGCCGGTGCAGCGGCACAGATTGCCTTCCAGCTCCTCGCGGATGAGTTTGTCGTCCAGCGTGAAGCCCTTGCGGTTCACGATATCGATGGCCGACATGATCATGCCCGGCGTGCAGAAGCCGCATTGCAGACCATGATGATCGCGAAACGCCTGCTGCATGGGATGCAGCGGGGCATCCGGCGCGGCGAGGCCTTCGATGGTGGTGACGCTCGCGCCGTCCACCTGCAAGGCCAGGGTGGTACAGGACTTCAGCGCCTTGCCGTTCACATGCACGACACAGGCGCCGCATTGGGAGGTGTCGCAACCCACATGCGTGCCGGTCAGGCGCAGATGCTCGCGCAGGAACTCGACCAGCAGCGTGCGCGGGTCCACATCAGCGGTGACGGCTTTGCCGTTCACCGTCATGGCGACGGCGGGCATTCATTCCTCCTTGAAATCGGTCCGATTTGCCGGAAAAGGCGGTTTCGAGCGGCAATTTGGACTGTCGCGGCGGGTATGGTCAAGGTCGTTAGAACAGCCTCAAAACGGCCGGTCAACTAGTAGGCGGAACCACAGCGGCGGCGAACTTCTGAAAGAAATCATCCGCCATTTTCTTGGCCACGCCGTTGATCAGCCGCTGCCCCAATTGGGCCAGCTTGCCGCCAATCTGGGCTTCGACATTATAAGTCAGGAGGGTGCCGCCATCTTTCGACACCAGCGCGACGGTCGCCCCGCCCTTGGCAAAGCCCGCGACGCCGCCATCCCCTTCGCCTGAGATCTTGTAGCCGTTCGGTGGGTCGATGTCGGAAAAGCGGACCTTGCCTTTGAATTTTGCTTTCACCGGCCCAATTTTGTTCACCGCGACGGCCTGGAACTCGGTATCCGATACCTTCTCCAACTGCTCGCAACCGGGAATGCAGGCTTTCAGCACCTCGGGATCGTTGAGTTTCGCCCAAACCGTCTCGCGCGGGGCGGCGATCTGATATTCGCCGCTCATGTTCATTGCCATGGACTGCTCCGATAGGGTCTTTTGAACCTTCTAGCCCTGTTCCTACCTGCATCCGTTTGATAAGTCAGCTTCTCCGTTTCCGCTGGGGGCGCGCTGCCGTGACCACACCGCTGTTGTCTTCTGCCCTGCTCGGCCCGCTTTTCTCCAGCGAAGCGATGCGGGCCGTCGTTGACGACCGCGCCCGGCTGCAACGGATGCTCGATTTCGAGTCGGCGCTGGCGCGCGCGGAAGCCGCGCTGGGCGTTATTCCGGCCACGGCGGCCAAGCCGATTGTGGATGCCTGCCGGGCGGACCGTTTCGACATCGCGGCCCTTGGTGAGCAGGCGGTTGCGGCCGGCAATGTCGCTATTCCGCTGGTGAAGGCGCTGACCGCCGAGGTAGCGAAATCCGATGGCGAGGCGGCGCGCTACGTGCATTGGGGCGCGACCAGCCAGGACGTCATCGATACCGCCCTCGTCCTGGAACTACGCGCCGCCATCGATGTCCTGAACGCCGATCTTGATCGCGCCATTGCCGCCTTCTCCAAATTGGCGGGCCAACACCGCCGCACGCCCATGGTCGGCCGTACCTGGTTGCAGCATGCGGTGCCGATTCCGTTCGGCCTCAAGCTCGCGGGCTATGCCGCCGCGCTTGGGCGCTCTCGTGAACGGCTGGAAAGATTGCGCAAGGAAGCACTTCTGCTGCAATTCGGCGGCGCGGCGGGAACCTTGGCGGCGCTCGGCGATCGCGGCCTCGACGTGACCGACAAGCTTGCCGCCCTGCTCGATCTTCCGGCGCCGGAGGCTCCTTGGCACGGCCATTCCGACCGGCTCGCCGAGTTGGCGAGCGCACTGGCGATCTTGTGTGGAACCTGCGGGAAAATTGCCCGCGATGTTTCCTTGCTTATGCAGACGGAAGTGGCCGAGGCATTTGAGCCTGCGGCAGCCGGTCGCGGCGGGTCGTCCACAATGCCGCACAAGCGCAATCCGACGGCGGCGGCCACGGCGCTCGCAGCGGCTCACATGGCGCCGCAGCTTGCCGCGACGATACTGGCTGCCCAGACCCAGGAGCACGAGCGCGCGCTCGGCGGATGGCAGGCCGAATGGCCGACGTTTCCCGCCTTGGCCCTGATCACCTCCGGCGCGCTGCATGCCATCGCCGACATCGCAGAGGGTCTCGAAGTCGATCCCGCTCGGATGCGGGCCAATCTCGACCTCACCCAAGGCTTGGCCCTGGCTGAAGCGGTTTCCGTGGCGCTCGCCAACAAGATAGGCAAGTCGCAAGCGCACCAGATCGTGGGGGAAGCGTCGAAGAAAGCGATCCAGGAAAAACGTAATTTGCAGGACGTGATTACCGAGGATGGGCGCGTGAATTCGCAGCTTGATGCCGGCGAACTCGCCAAGCTGTTCGAGCCCATGGCTTACATGGGCGTCGCCCAGACATTCATCGACCGCCTCGTCGCATCGAGCAAGGCGCGCGGAAGCAAACGGTCATGACGGCGCAAGCGGGCGCGCGGCGCGTGGCAAGGATCGACGCGGACGGCTGCCCTCTCCACGTCGAAGTGGAAGGTCCCGAAGCCGCGCCCGTGCTGATGCTGTCCAACTCGCTCGGGACCGACCTGCATTTATGGGACGATCAGGTTCCGGTCTGGTCGCGCCACTTTCGCGTTGTGCGTTACGACCGGCGGGGCCACGGCAAATCCGGTTTCATCGGCGAACCCGGCAGCATGGAACGTCTCGGACGCGATGCGCTCGCGATCATGGACGGGCTTCGGTTCGACAAGGTTCATTGGTGCGGCCTCTCCATGGGCGGCATGGTGGGCCAGTGGCTGGCGGCGCAGGCGCCCGAGCGCGTCGGCAAACTCATCCTCTCCAACACATCCAGCTATTTCCCGAACAAAAACTTTTGGGACGAACGCATCAAGGCCGTGCGCGAGCGCGGCTTGGCAGCCATCGCCGACGGCATCATGAAAATCTGGTTCACCGAGGGTTTCATCGCACGGGCCCCCGATACCATCGCGCGCATGACGGACATGCTGGTCGCGACGCCGCCCGATGGCTACATCGCGGCCTGCGAAGCGGTCCGCGACATGGACCATCGCGATCTGTTGCCGAAGATCAAAGCGCCAACGCTGGTCATTGCCGGCCGGCACGACCGCTCAACGCCGCTGGAAGCTGCCGAATTCATGCGCAGCCGCATTCCCGGCGCGGCACTGACGCTGCTCGACGCGGCGCACATCTCCAATGTCGAGCAGCCGGCGGTCTATACTGCCGAAATTCTCGGATTTCTGACGCAGCCGAAATAAAAAAGGCCGCAGCCTACAGGAGACTTCAATGGACGACCGCGACCGGCACAAGAAGGGGATGGAGCGCCGCCGCAAGGTGCTGGGCAACGCCTGGGTCGATCGCGCCAACGCCAACAAGACGCCGTTCAACGAGGAATTCCAGGACCTCATCACCCGCTATGCCTGGGGAGAGATCTGGACACGCCCGCATTTCGACGACCGCACGCGCCGCATCCTGGTCATCGGCTCGATGATAGCGCTCGATAAATGGGACGAGTTCCGCCTGCACGTGCGCGCCGCCCTGGTGGAAGGCGGCTTCTCCGCCGACGACATCAAGGAAATCATTTTGCAGCAGGCCATCTACTGCGGCGTTCCCGCGGCCAATCATGCCTTCAAGGAAGCCGCTGAAGTCATTGCCGAGGTCGCCAAAGGCCCCGACAAAAAGTGACGCGGCTCCTCACCCGCTCCGGTGCCCGCGAAATTCCTGCGGCGTGGTCCCGGTCTGCTTGCGGAAAAACCGCGCGAAGTGCGACGGATCGGAAAAGGCGAGATCGTAGGCAATCTCCTGGATCGCCTGGTTGGTGAAGACGAGCTGCCGTTTCGCCTCCGTCAGCACGCGCTGGCGGATCAAATGCCCCGCCGTGACGCCCGTAGCGCGCTTGACGTGATCGTTCAAGCGGTCGGGCGTCACCGAAAGCTTCTCGGCATAGAAGGCAAGCAGCCTTTCCCGGCGAAAATGCTCCTCGATCAGGTTGCGCAAGGTATCCACCGTGGCATCCATCGGCGCCAGCGTCACCGACCCGGAGCGCGCCCGGCTGGCGGCAAGCCGCACGGCTTCCACGGCGATCAGCGCCAGCAACCCGCGCATGGCGACGCGGTATCCTTCCCGCGCCAGAAAGCGCTCCTGGTAAAGAGCCTCACACAGCTCGGCCAGGTGCTTGCCCTCCTCCGGCCCGGCGAGCGGAACCACCGGCTGCGCCGCCAGCGCCCGCAGCCGCGCCCAGGCCGCGTCCGACTGGCCGCCAAGCACCGAAGCCACGTCGTCGGTGAAGCTAACCACCCAGCCCTGGGTCACATTGGGCTCGAAGTGGAATCCGTGGGCAACGCTCGACGGCACCAGGATCGCGGCGGGGGCTGCGAAAGGAATGCTCTCCGCCTCATAGGTCATCTCGCCGCCGCCCTGCGCGACGAACAGGACCTGCGACAGGTTGCCGTGGCGGTGCGCCCGGATCACCCAGTCATTGATGGAAGCGCGCGAGGCAATCGTCTCGATATGGATGAAGTCGAAAGCCCGCTCATCCGGTGAATCGCCGTAGAGATGAAATAGCGGAAGCGCCTGCGCGGACATGCCCGAGCATAGCGCGGCGTCCGGGCAGGTAAACACCAAGATACACGCCATGGTGCGACGCTGTGGAAGCGTTGCCCGGATTTGCGGCCCCTGCTAAGAACTATCGTCTCGTCTATGTCGGCCCGCCGCAAGGCTTTTCGGCAACGGGCGGCACGGTCAAGCTCAGCAGGAGCCTCGCGGACGCATGGAAGTCTTCGTCCAGCAGCTCATCAATGGCCTCACCCTCGGCTCGATCTACGGCCTTATCGCCATCGGCTACACGATGGTGTTCGGCATCCTCAACATGGTGAACTTCGCCCATAGCGGCGTTTTCATGGTGTCGGCGTTTATCGCCCTGATGGCTCTCCTGATCTTGAGGACATGGATGGGGGTCGGATCGGTCGTGGTCGCCCTCTTGATCGTCCTGATCGTGGCCATGATTTTCACGTCCGTCCTCAACTGGACGATCGAGCGCATCGCCTATCGGCCGCTGCGGCGCTCCTTCCGTCTCGCGCCGCTGATCTCCTCCATCGGCATGGCGATCTTCCTGACGAATTTCGTGCAGGTGTCGCAAGGCCAGCGCAACAAGTCGGTCCCGCCGATGTTCAATGAAGTGATTGTCGTGATGCACGGCAGCGGCTACGACGTCGCCGTGTCCCACGCACAACTCGCCATCTGGGGCGTCACGGCCATCCTGCTCGCCGCTTTTTGGTACCTGGTGACCAAGACGTCGCTTGGCCGCGCGCAGCGCGCCTGCGAGCAGGACCAAAAAATGGCGGCGCTCGTCGGCGTCAATGTCGACCGGACGATCTCCATCACGTTCATCATCGCCGCGGCGCTCGCCGCCGTCGCCGGGACGATGTACCTTACCTACTATGGCGTCATCAGCTTCTCCGACGGCTTCGTGCCCGGCATCAAGGCTTTCACGGCCGCGGTGCTTGGCGGCATCGGCTCCCTGCCCGGAGCCGTGATCGGCGGCCTGCTCATCGGCCTGATCGAGACCATGTGGTCGGCTTACTTCTCCATCGACTACAAGGACGTCGCGGTCTTTGCCATCCTCGCCATCACCCTGATATTCCTGCCGCAGGGACTCCTCGGCAGGCCGGATGTCGAAAAGGTATGAGATGACGCCCGAGGCGCCCTCTCCGGCACCACGCAATAATCTCTTTAGAGCGCTGAAGGACGCGGCCGTCGCCGCGCTGCTGGCCTTCGGCCTTTTCCTGCCGCTCATCGCGTTCAGAACAGTGCAGAACATGCGCAACGAGCTGGAGCTCGAAACGCGCTGGGGCTTGTTCTTCTCCCTGATCGCAGCGGTCGCCCTGGCTCGCTTCCTATATCTCGTCATCACGCCATGGCTGACGAGCCGCCGCGCGAGACCTGCCGCGGCGAGCGCTCCGGCTCCCGCATGGCGCATGGCTTTCGCCAAGTGGTTCACGCCGGTGGCGCTCGGCTTCGTGACGGTCTATCCGGTCGTCATTCTCATGCTGACCGGCTTCAGCGGCGCGGTGAAGTGGATCGACAATTTCGGCATCCAGATTCTGATCTATGTGATGCTGGGCTGGGGCCTCAATATCGTGGTCGGCTTGGCCGGCCTGCTCGACCTTGGCTACGTCGCCTTCTATGCGGTGGGCGCCTATTCCTACGCGCTTCTCGCGAAAACGTTAGGGCTATCCTTCTGGATGCTGCTGCCGCTCGCCGGCATCATGGCGGCTTTCTGCGGCATCCTGCTGGGATTTCCCGTCCTGCGCCTGCGCGGCGACTATCTCGCCATCGTCACGCTCGCCTTCGGCGAGATCATCCGCCTCATCCTCATCAACTGGGTGCCCGTCACCAATGGCTATGCCGGCATCAGCGGCATCCCACGGCCGACGTTTTTCGGCATTCCCTTCAACGCATCTGAAGAAGGATTCGCGGCTGTCTTCGGTCTCGAATTCACGCCGCTCTACCGCACCATTTTTCTCTATTACGTGATCCTGATGCTAGCGCTGCTGACCGCGTTCATCACGGTCAGGCTCCGGCGCCTGCCCGTGGGGCGCGCGTGGGAGGCGTTGCGCGAGGACGAGATCGCCTGCCGATCGCTCGGCATCAACACCACCAACACGAAACTCACCGCCTTCGGCATGGGCGCCATGCTGGCCGGCTTCGCCGGATCGTTCTTTTCCGCCCGGCAGGGATTCATCTCGCCGGAATCCTTCACCTTCATCGAGTCGGCGACGATCCTTTCCATCGTCGTGCTGGGCGGCATGGGCAGCCAAGTGGGTGTTGCGATCGCCGCGGTCGCGCTTGTGGGCGGCACGGAGATCATGCGCGAGCTTGATTTTCTGAAGCGGATTTTCGGCAACGATTTCGACCCGATCCAGTACCGGATGCTGTTGTTCGGCCTGGCCATGGTGCTGATCATGATCTGGAAGCCGCGCGGGCTCATCTCCACGCGCGAACCGTCGGTTTTCCTGGAGGAGCGTAAGGCCATTCCCGCCGACCTGCTGAAGGAAGCGCGCGGATGACGCCCGCTGCACGCGATATCGTGCTGCGCGTCGAGCATCTGACCATGCGCTTCGGCGGCCTCGTTGCCGTGCAGGATTTGTCTTTCGAAGCGGCACGCGGCGCCATCACCGCACTGATCGGGCCTAACGGCGCCGGCAAGACCACCGTCTTCAATTGCATCACGGGATTTTATAAGCCAAGCGAAGGCCGTATCGCCCTGCACTACGGTGACCCGCAGCTCTGGGACGAGCTCGACAAGTTGACCGGCAGCAGTGCGCGCAGCATTCGCCGGCGCACGGGCGCCTTATTCCTGCTCGAACGCGTGCCCGACTTCCTGGTGACGCAGCAAGCGAAGGTCACCCGTACGTTCCAGAATATCCGCCTGTTCCAGGGCATGAGCGTGCTGGAGAACCTGCTGGTGGCGCAGCATAACCCGCTGATGCTGGCGTCCGGTTTCACGGTCTTGGGAATCCTTGGCATCCGCTCCTACGCACGCGCCCAGGCGCAAGCCGTGGAGAAAGCTTGTTTCTGGCTCGATAAAATCGGGCTTCTGGATCGCGCCGACGACGCGGCGGGAGAACTGCCCTACGGCGCGCAACGCCGCCTCGAAGTGGCGCGCGCCATGTGCACCGATCCGGTGCTGCTTTGCCTGGACGAACCGGCGGCGGGACTCAATCCGCGCGAAAGCGCCGAGCTGAACGACCTTCTGCTCTCGATCCGCCAGGACCATTCCACCTCCATCCTGCTGATCGAGCACGATATGTCGGTGGTAATGCAGATTTCCGATCACGTCGTGGTGCTCGACCATGGCGTGAAGATCGCCGATGGCACGCCCGAGGCGGTCCGTAACGATCGAAATGTGATCGCCGCCTATCTCGGGGTCGAAGACCACGAAGTGCGGCAAGCCGAAGCGGAGGCCGGGCTATGACCGCGCCGCTGCTCACCGTTCGCGGGGTCGAGACCTATTACGGCCGTATCATCGCATTGAAAGGCGTCGACCTGAATGTGCATCAGGGAGAGATCGTGACCCTGATCGGCGCGAACGGGGCTGGCAAATCGACGTTGATGATGACGATCTGCGGCGACCCGCGGGCGCGCGAAGGACAGATCATTTTCGACGGCCGCGACATCACCAACCTTCCCACTCACGAGATCGCGGAACTGAAGATCGCGCAATCGCCCGAAGGACGCCGCATCTTCGCGCGCATGACGGTGCTCGAGAACTTGCAGATGGGCGCCATCGTCTCGCAGCCCGAACACTTTGCAAACGATCTGGAGCGCGTTCTCGCGCTGTTCCCGCGCCTGCGCGAGCGTTTGCATCAGCGCGGCGGCACCTTGTCGGGCGGCGAGCAGCAGATGCTTTCCATCGCGCGCGCGTTGATGAGCCGGCCGCGCCTATTGTTGCTCGATGAGCCGTCTCTCGGCCTCGCGCCGCTGGTCGCGCGGCAGATATTCGGTGCCATCCGCGAACTGAACCAGCGCGAGGGCCTCACCGTATTCCTGGTGGAACAGAATGCGTATCACGCACTCCGGCTGGCGCACCGCGGCTATGTGATGGTCAATGGACGGATCACGCTGTCCGGCACCGGCGCGGAGCTGCTGGCCCGTCCGGAGGTCAAGGCCGCCTATCTCGAAGGAGGGCGGCAGCAGGCCACGCCATGATGCAGGGCTTTCTCCACGAAGAGAATTCGTTCGGGGTCTTCATTCTGGTGACGCTGATACTCGGCGGCGGCACCGCCTGGCTGACGGGACGCGCCATCGCTCTGACATGGCGGCCGTGGTGGCAACTGGCGGGCTACATGCTGATCCTCGGCCTGACCGTTCGCTTTATTCACTTTGCCCTGTTCGGCGGGACGCTGCTGTCGCCCTACTATTATCTGACCGACACCACGATCTGTTTCATCATCAGTTTGCTCGGCTACGGAACGACGCGCGCCGGCCAGATGGCCGAGCAATATCCCTGGCTCCACAGACGCGCGGGGCCGTTTTCCTGGAAACGTAAAATTTAGCCGATGGTGCCGAGCACCGGAAACGTTTCCAGCAGCCAATAGCTGAAGGCGTTGATGGAGCCCGTCAGGAAAGCGATGCCGGTCAGCACGAGCAGGCCGCCCATTGCTTTCTCGACCTTGCCGAGATGGGCGCGGAAACGGGCGAGGAAGGCGGCGAAAGGCTCCACCGCGAACGCCGCCAGCAGAAACGGAATGCCGAGGCCGAGCGAATAAACCGCGAGCAGGCCCGCGCCCTTGGCCACAGTTGTTTCGGAAGCGGCAACGGCCAGGATCGCGGCGAGGATCGGCCCGATGCAGGGCGTCCAGCCGAAGGCAAAGGCCAGTCCCATCACATAGGCGCCCCAGAGGCCGACGGGTTTGGGGACTTCGAAGCGCTTTTGCCGCGTCAGCCAGCCGAGGCGCAGCAGGCCAAGGAAGTGCAGGCCCATGACGATGATCGCGATACCGGCAATCTTGGACAACACATCCGAATAGGCGCGAAGCAGGTCTCCAACCGCGCTGGCGCTGGCGCCCAGCGCAACGAAAACCGTGGAAAAGCCGAGCACGAAAAGGAACGCGCCGAGGATCGTCTCGCGTTTCACCGCCGGCTCAGGCTCGGCATCGGCAAAGCGCTCAAGCGACAAGCCCGAGAGATAGACAAGATAGGGCGGCACCAGCGGCAGAACGCAGGGCGAGAGGAAGCTGATAAGCCCCGCCAGCAAAGCCGCGGGTATGGAAATGTCGGCAGCCATGCACTTCAATGCATCGGGTGACGCAGGTGTGCAAGCGAAAGGGATACCGCCAGCAGCGATGCGGCTCGCTTGATCTGCTATGTTTCGATCCCGTCACCCTGAGGTGCTTGGCCGAAGGCCAAGCCTCGAAGGGCGACGGCCGGGGCCGTTCATCCTTCGAGGCTCACTTCGTTCGCACCTCAGGATGACGGACGCAATAGCGGTGGCAGACAGTGGCGCGCAATCTCATTACCGATGTTCCAGGCATCCGCGTCGGCCACGCCGGCGATCCCCTGCTTGGCTCTGGCGTGACGGTCGTCGTTTTCGATGAGCCCGCCGTGGCCAGCATCGACCTGCGCGGCGGCGCGCCGGGGACGCGGGAAACCGCCCTCCTCGACCCGGCGCAGACGGTCAGCGGGATCGACGCCATTGCCCTGTCGGGCGGCTCCGCCTTCGGGCTCGATACGGCTTCCGGAGCGCAGGCCTGGCTGCGGGAGCAAGGCCGCGGCTTTGCCGTGCGCTCCGCGCGGGTGCCGATCGTGCCGGGCGCGATCCTGTTCGATCTGCTGAGCGGCGGCGACAAGGACTGGGACCGCTATCCACCCTACCGCGAGCTTGGCTATGCGGCCGCTGCCGGCGCGGAAGTGAATTTCGCGCTCGGCAGCGTCGGCGCGGGGCTTGGCGCCACCACAGTGAATTTCAAAGGCGGTGTGGGTTCGGCCTCGGCGCAGATTGACGGATTTACAGTCGGCGCGCTGGCGGTGGTGAATGCCGCGGGCTCGGTGGTGATGGGCGGCGGGCCGGCCTTCTGGGCCGCGCCCTTCGAGCAGCATGATGAATTCGGCGGACGTGAGCTTTTATCGGTCATACCGGCTGGCGCGCTGGAGCCCCGGACGAAGGGCAGCCCCCAGGCCAGCACGACTCTCGTGGTCGTCGCGACTGATGCTACCCTCACCAAGGCACAGGCCAAGCGGCTTGCGGTGATGGCGCAGACTGGCGTCGCGCGGGCGATCTATCCGGTGCATACGCCGCTCGATGGGGATGTGTTGTTTGCCGCCTCGACCGGGCGCAAGGCGCTTGCCGATCCGTTGCTGGGGCTCTCCAAGCTCGGCGCGGTTGCCGCCAATGTGACGGCGCGGGCGATTGCGCGGGCGGTGTACGAGGCGACTACCCTGCCCTTCGCAGGGGCGCAGCCGAGCTGGCGGGACACCTTCGGGAAATAGAACTGTTTGGTGGCCTCGCGCGTTGATGAAGCATGCCGTCCACCGCCATCCGCAGCTTTTATTATGACAACGAAGCACGTCAGCTATTCGTGACCTTCGTCACGGGACGAAAGTACGTCTACGACGACGTTCCGGCGGATGTGCATGAAGCATTCCGGGCTGCGTCATCGCGTGGCGGATTCTTCAACACCAACATTCGCGGTCACTACGATTTCCGCGAGATCACATCGCCGCCGATCAAAGAAACCGCTCGGCGGCATACGGCTTCGGATCGCAGAACGGCGTCGCGCCGGTAATCAGCTCGGCCACCAGCCTGCCCGTCGCCGGGCCGAGCGTGAGGCCCCAATGGGCATGACCAAAGGCAAGCCATAGCCCGGGTTGCCTTGGCGCGGGACCGATTACCGGGCGAGAATCCGGAAAACACGGCCGCTTTCCCAGCCACGTTTTGTCATCGGCCGGCTCGCCCAGCGGAAACACTTCTCGCGCCTTCGGCATCAAGCGATCGAACTGCACCGGCGTCGGCTCCGCATCGCGGGCGGCGAACTCGGCTCCCGTGGTCAGCCGCAGGCCCTGCTCCATCGGCGCGACGCAATAGCCGTTGTCGGCATCGACCACCGGACGGATCAACTCCACATTCCCGGTTAGGCGAAAGTGGCGATGGTAACCGCGCTTGATGCCAAGCGGCAGGCGGATGCCGAAAGGCTCAAGAATGTCCGGCGCCCAGGGGCCAAGCGCCACGACGGTATGCTCGGCATCGAGCGAGCCTTGCGCCGTATCGAGCCGCCAATGGCTGCCTGAGCGATGCAGCGTGCGTGCATCGCCCTCCAGAATGACGCCGCCGAGCGCTTCGAAGCGCGCGGCAAAGGCTTTGGTCACCGCAAGCGGGTTGGTCAGGCTCGTCGCATCCGGCCAAAAGATAGCGCGCCGGAACGCGGGCGCGAGCGACGGCTCGATTTGGCGCGCGCCATCAACATCCAATGCCTGATAGGAGATGCCGAACTCGTCCGCGAGCCTCATCTCCGGCTCCATGGCCGCGAAACTCCGGTCCGAGCGGTAGATTTTCAGCCAGCCGTTCTTGCGCATATAGCGCCCGGCGCCGGACTCGGCCATGAGCGCCTCGTGCTCCGCCACCGCACGGGCGAACAGTGGACGCATGGCCCGCGCCGTCTCCTCAAGGCGCTTGGGGCTCGATGCCAGTTTGAAGGCGAATAGCCAGCGGGCCACCTGGGGCAGGAAGGAAAAGTGGTAATTCGCCTCCGGCGCGCGCTTGAGCCCAACACGCAGAAGCGCTCCCAAACCGGGCGGAAAGGACGGGGGAAATATCGTGTTGCCCTCGATCACCCCCGCATTGCCGTAGGAGGTTTCCTCGCCCGGCTTGCCGCGGTCGACCAGCGCCACCGACAGGCCGCGCTTGGCGAGGTGGAGCGCGATCGACGTGCCGACGATGCCAGCGCCGAGCACAACCGCATCAGTGCGAGCCATTAGACCCTTCTCCGGTGATTGCCGTCAGAATCGGACGAGACAGGGCCTCATATATGGGGCCAATTCACGGTGTTAAGCTCCACGCTGGCCGCACATTGCCCATGCGGCTTTGGCGTGTTACCCGAACATTCTTAGGGGAGACTCGCATGCACCGCCCGCTCCTTGTCGCACCTTCCATCCTTGCGTCGGACTTCGCCAAGCTGGGCGACGAAATCCACGCCGTCGAAGCGGCTGGAGCCGACTGGATCCATGTGGACGTGATGGATGGCCATTTTGTGCCGAACATCACCATCGGCCCGGACGTGGTGAAGGCGCTGCGCCCGCATACCAAGAAGACGCTGGACGTGCATCTAATGATCGCGCCGTGCGATCCTTATCTGGAAGCCTTCGCCAAGGCCGGCTCCGACATCATCACCGTGCATGTGGAAGCTGGCCCGCATCTGCACCGCTCCCTCCAGGCGATCCGCGCGCTCGGCAAGAAAGCCGGCGTCTCGCTCAATCCGGGAACGCCGGAATCGTCCATCGAATACGTGCTCGACATGATCGATCTCGTGCTCGTCATGTCCGTCAATCCCGGCTTTGGCGGGCAAGCCTTCATCAAATCCGCCGCGGAAAAGGTCGCGCGGCTGCACGCAATCGTGGCCGGACGGCCGATCGATATCGAAGTGGACGGCGGCATCACGCCGGAAACCGCGCCGCTGGTCACCGCGGCCGGAGCGAATGTGCTGGTCGCCGGCTCCGCCGTATTCAAGGGTGGTGCCGCCACCTATCGCAACAACATTTCGGCGATCCGCCAAGCGGCCGCCATGGCGCGCGGGGAAGCGGCGTGACCAATTTCTCTGCTGTCATTCCGGGGCGCGCGTCAGCGCGAACCCGGAATCCAGAAACGAGCACCGTGTACATGTCTGGATTCCGGGCCCGGCGCTTCGCGCCGTCCCGGAATGACGGAAAGGCTGATTCATGATCCCACGCTATTCCCGCCCTGAGATGGCCGCTATCTGGTCGCCGGAGACGCGCTTTCGCATCTGGTTCGAGATCGAAGCGCATGCCGCCGACGCGATGGCCGAGCTTGGCATCATCCCGAAGGAAGCGGCGAAGAAAGTCTGGGAGAAAGGCAAGAACGCCAAGTTCGATATCGCGCGCATCGACGCCATCGAAGCCGAGGTCAAGCACGACGTCATCGCCTTCCTGACCCACCTCTCCGAAATCGTCGGGCCGGAGGCACGCTTCGTGCATTCCGGCATGACCTCATCCGATGTGCTCGACACCTGCTTGAACGTTCAGCTCGTGCGCGCAGCGGAATTGCTGATAGCCGACGTGGACAAGCTTCTAGCCGCGCTGAAGCGCCGCGCCTTCGAACACAAGCTGACGCCCACTATCGGCCGCTCGCACGGCGTCCATGCGGAGCCCACCACCTTCGGCTTGAAGCTTGCCTTCGCCTACGCGGAATTCGAACGCGCCAAGGAGCGGCTGATCTGCGCGCGCACGGAAGTCGCGACCTGCGCCATCTCCGGCGCGGTCGGCACCTTTGCCCAGGTGGACCCGCGCGTGGAGGCGCATGTGGCGAAGGCGCTCGGTCTCGCGGTGGAGCCGGTATCCACGCAAATCATCCCGCGCGACCGGCACGCCATGTATTTCGCGACGCTTGGCGTGGTGGCTTCCTCCGTCGAGCGGCTTGCCACCGAAATCCGCCATCTCCAGCGCACCGAAGTGCTGGAAGTCGAGGAATACTTCTCCGCCGGGCAGAAGGGTTCTTCCGCCATGCCGCACAAGCGCAACCCGGTGCTGAGCGAGAACCTCACCGGCCTTGCGCGCATGGTGCGGGCCTATGTGACGCCCGCGCTGGAGAATGTCGCGCTGTGGCACGAGCGCGATATCTCCCATTCTTCCGTCGAGCGCATGATCGGCCCGGACGCGACGGTAACACTCGACTTCGCCCTGGCGCGGCTCGCGGGCGTGATCGACAAGCTCGTGGTCTATCCGGAGAACATGAAGAAGAACCTGGATCGCCTCGGCGGCCTCGTCCATTCCCAGCGCGTGCTGATCGCGCTCACGCAAAAAGGCGTCGCGCGCGAGGAGGCCTATAAGCTGGTGCAGCGCAACGCCATGCAGGTATGGGAAGGCAAAAGCGACTTCCTCACTTTGCTGAAAGCCGACAAGGACGTGCGCGCGAAGCTCAGCGACAAGGAAATCGAAGCGAATTTTGACCTCGGCTACCACCTCGCCCACGTCGACACGATCTTTCAGCGCGTGTTTGGTGATTCGTAATCCCCTTCCGGGCCTTCACAATTTTTCGATTTGCACCCTTCCCACGAATCAGCAGGTGACCTAAACGTCCCCTTACGTCCATACCTTTGGGGGATAACATCATGGGCCGTCTCATACGGGTGCCGCAGCCGGCGACGAACAATCTGTCGCTGGGCGGAATCGAAGGAATGCTCCACCCCGGCATCGGCGGTATGCAGCCGCATCAAAAGGCGGAAGCACCGGACAATTATTTGGAGCGCATCGCCAAGTATGTCCCGGCCGAGGTCATCGCCTTCTTCATCTTCATCAACGCCATTCTGGATCAGGTGGTAAGGACCGGCGGCAAGTCGGCGATGATGGCCGGCATCCCCGTTATGTCTGTCGCCACCGGTGCGCTCATCGTGGCAACAATCCTAACCCCCTTCTTCATGTGGTACGTGCGCGAAGAAGGTGACGCATGGGTGACGAATGCTTTCGTTTCCACCTTGGCCTTCCCGTTCTGGGCCTATGCGCTGGGAGCGGTGGCCTTCGCCGAATACCGTGACGGCAACCTCGCCGTCATCCTGCTGGCCAGCTTCACGGTCGTGAGCGGATTGGTTTCACCGGTCGCCACGCGCCCGAAGGTCAAGGCGAAAGAGGCCGCCCCGGTGCCGAAGGACCGTCCGCATCTCGTCGATACGTCCTCGGACCTGAGCCGCACGACCGGCTACGAGTCGCTCTCTGCGTAAGCGGCAGGCCTAAATCCAGCCGCCGGCTGTTCTGCCGGCGGCTGTTTGCCTTAATAGGACAGATTTTTCGCCGACGACTGGACCGCGGCGGCGCAGTTTGCTTGAGACAGAGCGTGTCCTCTGCTCCGACCATTCTCGTCTTCGATTCCGGTCTCGGCGGCCTGACCGTCCACCGTGAAGTATCGGCTGCTCGCCCGGATGCACGCTTCATTTACGCCGCCGACGATGCGGCCTTTCCCTATGGACGCCTGAGCGAGACCGAATTGGTCGCCCGCGTACTCGGCGTCATCGGCAAGCTGATCGAAAACTACCGACCCGACCTCGCGGTCATTGCCTGCAACACCGCCTCGACGCTGGTGCTGCCCGAGTTGCGGTCCCGCTTTCCGCTGCCCTTCGTCGGGACCGTTCCGGCGATCAAGCCTGCCTGTGCGGCCTCCGTGACCAAGCGCGTCTCCGTCCTGGGAACGGAGGGCACCGTCAGCCGCGAATATACCCGCACGCTGATCAAGCAGTTCGCCAACGGCGCCGAAGTCACGCTGGTCGGTTCCGCGCGGCTCGCGCCTTTTGCCGAGGCGGAGCTGCGCGGCGAGCCCGCGGACGACCCGGCGATCATGCGGGAAATAGCCCCTTGCTTCGTCGACTCCGGCGGACGGCGGACGGACACCGTCGTGCTGGCCTGCACGCACTATCCGCTGCTGCTTCAGCGCTTTGCCCGCCTACAGCCTTGGCCGGTCACCTTCATCGACCCCGCTCCGGCCATCGCGCGCCGGGTGGTGGAGTTGCTCGGGCCCGCCCAGGTGTCGGATAAGCCCCTTATTGCGCGTATGATCTTCACGTCAGGGCTGGCGCCTTCGCCCAAGCTCTCAGCCGCATTACGGGGGTTTGGCATCCAGGAGTTTGGCGGCTTATCTATTTGACACTCCGGCCATTTCCTCCTAAAAACCAGCCGTTGCGTGGGCCTTTTGGCCCACGCGGCGTTTCGCGACCCGTGGTTTGAGCCGACGCTTTCGGCTCCGGCCTGTCGGTTCCGGGCAAGTCCCGGCACAGAGGAGGGCGCGGTTCCTCGATCCACATACACAGCCAAGAGGACGCGATGACAAAGCGCAACGAGGCGAAATACAAGCTCGATCGCCGCATGGGCCAGAACATCTGGGGCCGCCCGAAGAGCCCCGTGAACCGCCGTGAGTATGGCCCCGGCCAGCACGGCCAGCGCCGCAAGGGAAAACTCTCCGACTATGGCGTGCAGTTGCGCGCCAAGCAGAAGCTGCGCGGCTACTACGGCAACATTTCCGAGAAACAGTTTCGCGGCATCTATGACGAAGCCATCCGCATGAAAGGCGACTCCGGCGCCAACATGATCGGGCTGCTGGAGCGGCGCCTCGACGCCATCATCTATCGCGCGAAGTTCGTCCCCACGGTGTTCGCGGCACGCCAGTTCATCAATCACGGCCACATCAAAGTGAACGGCCGCCGCGTAAACATCCCGAGCTACCGCGTCAAGGTCGGCGATACGGTCGAAATAAAGGAAGCGTCGAAGCAGCTTCCTCTCGTCCTGGAGGCATCAGCCCTCGCCGAGCGTGAGATTCCGGACTACGTCGAAGTCACCGCCAGCAAGATGACAGCGAAGCTCGCGCGCATTCCGCTGCTCAGCGACGTGCCTTATCCGGTGATGATGGAGCCGCATCTGGTCGTGGAATACTATTCACGCTGAGTATTTGGATGGTGGTATCGCACCACCGATCAGTTGAAAGCCCCGGCTCCACGCCGGGGCTTTTTGTTTGCTGCAATGCAGCGACTTAAAACTAACGGGGTACAACTTTTCCAAAACGTTGTTCCTAGAAGTTTGGTTTGGTAATTTTGCAACGCTTGTTATCCAAAGGGGATCTTACACCCAGGGGAGAATCGCACATGGACAAACTGCAAAGCGTCAAGGGCTGGATTGGAGCGCTTACCGATATTGGCCTTATGTTGCTCGCATTGGGCATCGTGATAGCGCTTCTGACGGGGCCAAATGCAATCTTCGTCGGAAATCCCGTCGGCAACATCGTCACTCTGGTAAAAGACTTGGGGTCCAACGGCCTCGCAGGCCTCATCGCCCTCGGCATCATTCTGTGGCTGTTCTCGAATCGCAGGGTAGCCTGACGTAATGTCCCGCCGGCCTGATTGAAGGCCGGCCAACGCCAAAACAACTGGATGGGGTTCCCCCTTTCCCCATCCATGTTTTGCAGATGCCGAGATGATCGAAAGCATAGAAAAAGCCAAACGCTATTTGTGGGCCTTCGTCGAGGTCGGCTTCGTCGCTTTGCTGGCGATCATTCTGATCTATCTGCTTCTGGGTCAGAATGCCGGAGATTACGTCACCTCGGTCGCCAACAACGTCGCCAAATTCGCCGGCGAGGCCAGCGCGGCTCTGATCGGGATCGGCGTGATCCTGACGATCGTCTACCTCGTTACGCAGCGCGTGAAATAATCCGCGCCCTGTCTATGGCGATATGCACCCGCGGCCCCAGGTGGCCGCTTTTTTTTGCATACAAACGACGAGCCGCCGCCTCGCTTAAGCCGAAGCGGCGCTCTTGGTTGAAAGCCCCTTGTCCTTGAAGACCTGCTGCAGCTCGCCGGCCTGGAACATTTCCCGCACGATATCGCAGCCGCCGACAAACTCGCCCTTGACGTAGAGCTGAGGAATGGTCGGCCACTGGGCATAGGCCTTGATGCCGTTGCGCAGGTCGTCGGACTCCAGCACGTTGATGCCTTTATAGGCGACGCCGAGGTGGTCAAGGATCTGCACCACCTGGCCGGAGAAGCCGCATTGCGGGAATTGCGGCGTGCCTTTCATGAAGAGCACCACGTCGTTGCTCTTCACCTCGTTGTCGATAAACTGATGGATGCTCATGCTGCTCCTTTGAAGGCGCTCCCGCGCCATGGTTTAAATCCTTGCGCATGGTCTTTTCCGAAAACCGGTTCCCGCTTTTCGGGACCATGCGCTAGGAGTTCGGAATTCCGGTCTGCAAGGCGAGCGCATGCAGCGCGCCCCCCATCTGCCCTTTCAAAGCCTCGTAAACCAACTGATGCTGCTGCACCCGCGACTTGCCGCGGAAAGACTCGGCGATAACCGTGGCGGCATAGTGGTCGCCATCACCGGCCAAGTCCCGAATGCTCACATCGGCATCCGGGATGCGGGTCTTGATTAATCGTTCGATCTCGTTCGCATCCATCGGCATGGCTAAATCCCGTCAGGCCGCGTTGCCCGCCATATATTGGGGCAGCCAACCTTCGAAGCGGCTTACAAGATTGGATATTAGAATGGGGCGCTCCGCGGGCAAAATCAATGCGTTCCCGCCGGTTGTGCCGAGCCGCCATGCCGGGATTCCACGCTCTGCGGCAAGCTTAAGGAGCGTCGCTGCGTCGCTTTCCTTGGCGGTTATCACATAGCGGCCCTGGTCCTCGCCGAACCAGAAGGCATGGGGCGACGATCCTTCGGACGCTTGAAGCGTTGCGCCGATGCCCGAAGCCATGGCCATTTCCGCCAAGGCCACCAGCAGACCGCCATCCGAGATGTCATGGACGGCCGTGGCCGTGCCCTTGGCAATGAGGCCGCGAACGAAGTCACCGTTGCGGCGTTCCGCTGCGAGATCGACCGGCGGCGGCGCGCCCTCCTCCCGCCCGCATACGTCGCGCAGGTAAAGCGACTGGCCGAGCCAGCCAGGATCGCCGCCGAGCAGCAGCACCGCCTCCCCTTCCGCCTTGAATGCGAGCGTGGCGGATTTGCGGAAGTCGTCCAGCAGGCCGACGCCGCCGATGGTGGGTGTCGGCAGGATCGCCCGGCCTTGCGTCTCGTTGTAGAGCGACACGTTGCCCGATACGACCGGGAAATCGAGCGCCGTGCAAGCCTCTGCGATCCCGCGGACGCAGCCGACGAACTGGCCCATGATCTCCGGGCGTTCGGGATTGCCGAAATTGAGATTGTCGGTGAGCGCCAATGGCCGCGCGCCGACCGCGGTCAGATTGCGCCAGGCTTCCGCCACCGCTTGCTTGCCGCCCTCGAAAGGATCGGCCTCGCAGTAGCGAGGCGTCACGTCGGCGGTGAGCGCGAGGCCCTTCGGCCCGTCAAGCACGCGCACCACAGCGGCATCGCCCCCCGGCCGCTGCACGGTATTGCCGCCGATGATGTGATCGTACTGTTCCCAGACCCACCGCTTGGAAGAAAGGTCCGGCGTGCCGATCAGTTTTTCCAGTGCATCGGCCAGCGGGACCGGCGGCTTCACGTCCGAAGCCTTGATGACGGGCCGCTTTGCCGGCTCGGCAAAGGGACGCTTATATTCCGGCGCCTGGTCGCCAAGCTCCTTGATCGGCAGGTCGGCCATGACGTCGCCGTGGTGCTTGACGATAAAGCGCATGCTCGGAGTCGTCTCACCCACGATGGCGAAGTCGAGCCCCCATTTGCGGAAGATCGCCTCGGCTTCCTTTTCCTTCTCCGGCTTGAGCACCATGAGCATGCGCTCCTGGCTTTCGGAGAGCATCATCTCGTAGGCAGTCATGCCGGTTTCGCGCGTCGGCACCTTGTCAAGCTCAAGCGTGACGCCGAGATCGCCCTTCGCGCCCATCTCCACGGCAGAACAGGTCAGTCCCGCCGCGCCCATGTCCTGGATGGCGATGACGCAATTCTTGGCCATGATCTCGAGGCAAGCTTCCAGCAGCAGCTTTTCGGAAAACGGATCGCCGACCTGAACGGTGGGGCGCTTCTCTTCCGAAGACTCGTCAAACTCCGCCGAGGCCATGCTGGCGCCGTGGATGCCGTCGCGTCCCGTCTTGGAGCCGAGATAGACGATCGGCATGCCGACGCCACTCGCGGCGGCATAGAAAATCTTGTCGGTTTCCGCGAGGCCGACGGCCATGGCGTTGACCAGGTTGTTGCCGTCATAGCGGGTGTGAAAGCGCACCTGCCCACCCACCGTCGGCACCCCAAAGGAATTACCGTAGCCGCCGACGCCGGCGACGACGCCGGAAACCAGATGCCGCGTCTTCGGATGCTTGGGATCGCCGAAGCTCAAGGCATTGAGGCAGGCGATCGGCCGCGCGCCCATGGTGAAGACATCGCGCAAGATGCCGCCCACGCCCGTGGCCGCGCCTTGATAAGGCTCGATATAGCTCGGGTGGTTGTGGCTCTCCATCTTGAAGACCACGGCGAGCCCATCGCCGATGTCGATGACGCCCGCGTTCTCGCCCGGCCCCTGGATTACCCAGGGCGCCTTGGTCGGCAACCCGCGCAGATGCACCTTCGACGACTTGTAGGAACAGTGCTCGTTCCACATGGCCGAGAAGATGCCGAGCTCGGTCAGCGTCGGCTCGCGGCCGATCAGGTCGAGGATGCGCTGATACTCGTCGGGCTTGAGGCCGTGTTCTGCGACCAATTCGGGAGTGATTTTGGGCTCGTTGGGGATCACGATGCGGTCAGCGTCACGCCGCCTTCGCCAAATGGTCGACAAGCCCCGCGAACAAGCCGCGCCCATCGGTCGATCCGATCACCGTTTCAACATGGTTTTCCGGATGCGGCATCATGCCCAGCACATTGCCGCGCTCGTTGAGGATGCCGGCGATGCCGTTCATCGCACCGTTGTGGTTCCAGTTGGGATCGACAAGGCCGTCGGGCGAGGAATAGCGGAACAGCACCCGCCCCTCCCCTTCCAGCTGCGCGATTGTCTCGCTGTCGGCGATGTAGTTGCCCTCGCCATGCGCCACCGGCACCCGGATCACCTGGCCGGCATTGTAGCCGCGGGTGAAGGGCGTGTCGGAACGTTCGACGCGCAGGTAGACGTCGCGGCAAATGAAGCGGAGATTCTGATTGCGCATCAATACGCCCGGCAGCAATCCCGCCTCGCACGCAATCTGGAAACCGTTGCAGACGCCGAGGACCAGGCCGCCGCCGGCTGCGAATTTCCTCACCGCATCCATGATGGGTGAGCGGGCAGCGATGGCGCCGCAGCGCAGGTAGTCGCCGTAGCTGAAGCCGCCGGGGATGACCACGAGGTCGGTGCCCGCCGGCAAGGCCGTATCGGCATGCCAGAGCATGACAGGCTCGCGGCCGGACACGAGCCGCAGGGTGCGCGCCATGTCGCGCTCGCGATTGATGCCGGGGAATACGATGACAGCGGACTTCATGGCCGCGATATGGAATGCGCGGTGGGCGGAAGCAACCTCATCCCACCACCTCGATGCGATAATTCTCGATCACGGTATTGGCGAGCAGCTTGTCGGCCGCTTCCTTCAGGGCGACTTCAGCTTGCGCCTTGTCTTTTCCCTCGATCTCGATGTCGAAGACCTTGCCCTGGCGGACGCTGACCACGCCATTGACGCCGAGCGAGCGCAAAGCGCCCTCGATCGCCTTGCCTTGCGGATCAAGAACGCCGGATTTCAGGGTAACGGTGACGCGCGCTTTCAAAATTCATCCCTTGACCAGCACCGGGCCGGCGCCGCGCGGCGGCTCGTTCTCGCCCATGATGCCGAGCCGCTTGGCGACTTCGGTATAAGCCTCGATGAGCCCGCCCAGGTCGCGGCGGAAACGGTCCTTGTCGAGCTTGTTGTTCGACTTGATGTCCCACAGCCGGCAGGAGTCGGGGGAAATCTCGTCGGCCACGACGATGCGCATCATCTCGTTTTCCCACAGACGGCCGCATTCCATCTTGAAGTCGACGAGACGGATGCCGACGCCGAGGAAAAGGCCGGAGAGGAAGTCGTTGACCCGGATGGCGAGCGCCATGATGTCGTCGATCTCCTGCGGCGTGGCCCAGCCGAAGGCGGTGATGTGCTCTTCCGACACCATCGGATCGTTCAGCGCGTCGTTCTTGTAGTAAAATTCGATGATCGAGCGCGGCAGCTGCGTGCCTTCCTCGATCCCGAGCTTGGTGGACAGCGACCCCGCGGCAACATTGCGCACCACGACCTCGAGCGGGATGATCTCGACCTCGCGGATCAACTGCTCGCGCATGTTGAGGCGGCGGATGAAATGCGTCGGCACGCCGATGTCGTTGAGGTGCTGGAAGATATACTCCGAGATGCGGTTATTGAGGACGCCCTTGCCCTCGATCACCTCGTGCTTCTTGGCATTGAAGGCCGTCGCATCGTCCTTGAAATGCTGGATCAGCGTTCCCGGCTCGGGCCCTTCGTAGAGGACCTTGGCCTTGCCTTCGTAGATTTTACGACGGCGGCTCATCGGCGTGTACCGTGGTTTGTGAAAGTCCATAGGATTGCCGTGGCTCCATTTTAGTTCGAGGGTCCGCGGCGGCGGGACCGGAATGGCACGACTCGCATAAGTGAATAGCCTATCCGGCCACGAAGCAACCTAGCCGATGGCGCACGGCAGCACAATCGGACAAGATTGTGGAAGGATGACCGCACAGATGCGTGATTCCGAGTGTTGCCTTGACCCTATTGGCCCGATATGCAAGGCGCGCGGAACAGTACCGCGCGTGACGGCGTTTTGACTCTAATACGAGGATGGCAATGACCACGTTCGATAAGCGTGAGGAGGGCTTCGAGAAGCAGTTCGCCCATGATGAGGAGCTGAGATTCAAGGCCACGGCGCGGCGCAACAAGCTGCTGGGTTTGTGGGCAGCCGGGCACCTTGGGCTCAAGGGCGCGGAAGCCGATGCCTACGCCAAGGCCGTGGTGACCGCTGACTTCGAGGAGTCCGGCGAGGAAGACGTCTTCCGCAAAGTCCGCGGGGATTTCGACGCCAAGGGTGTGAAGCTGCCCGATACGGAAATCCGCCGCGCCATGATCGACCTGTTGGCGCAGGCCGTGGCGCAGATCAAGGCGAGCGGTTGAGCGTTTCGCGAGCGTTGGATTTTTTCTCGTCATGCCCGGCCTTGTGCCGGGCATCTCGCTTAGGAGAGCAGCGCCACCCTTATCGGGATGGCCGGGACAAGCCCGGCCATGACGATGTCGAGCATAGCTCTTCCTGCCCTATTCTTTGCGGCGCGGGCGCGCCGTATTCCTATTGTCCCCTCTGAAAAATGAGGGGAGCGGAGCGCCGAGCGGCGCTGCAAACTTCAGAGCCACGCTTGCGCGCGGCGCGCCCTTTGGCGAAGGGCGCACGCCTCCCGGCGCTCCACCGCGGTGCTTTCCGGTCGCCGTCCCGCGCTCGTTGGGAGCATTTGCGCTAGCCAACTGCGAGCTCCTCGCGCCCAGGTCCTAGTGCCCGGGGGTCGGGGTCCGGCGCCGCCCGAGTCCGTGGTTACGAGCCACAGCCGCGGGCACCGCACCCGATCCCACTCTCAAGCGCGTCTCATGAGAACGCCCTCATCGGATCAGGTGTAGGAATAAAATCATAGAACCCGAGATCTGTCAACAACCCTTCCATCGCCCACCGCTGGAACGCCACCGAACGTGGCCGCGTTGGTCTATCGCCATGCGATATCTCACAGCGCAGGTCGGATATGTCGCTCTGGTTCTCATCGTCCTCGCCATGGCGACGGCGGCGGTTTTCAATTTGTATGAGATGACCGCCAAGCCGGCGCGCGCTTGGGACGCGGACATCGACCGCATCATCGCGCAGCAGCAGGAAAAGAAACGGCTGGCGGCGCTGGCTCCGTCAACCGAGCGCGCCGGGCCGGCGAAAGCCGCCGCGGACAACGCGGACACCCGGCCAGAGGCCGCAGCGATGGCCGCTTCGATCGCTGAGGAAGAAGGCCGCGCTGAAAAGAAAGCGGAGACCGCCGCCCAAACAAGCAAACGGCCGGGGCGCCGCGGCGGCGCCGGCCGGCCACGTTTCACCCCCGCCGCCTTCGCAAGCTTGCCGAAATTCGCCGCCGAGACCGCCGCGTCCACGCTGCTGCGGCTGCGATGACGGTCTTTTGTCATTCCGGAAGCCGAGCAGAGCGAGGCTGTCCGGAATCCAGATGCGTACGCGTCGCCTGCCGCGGGATTCCGGGTTCGCGCTTTCAGCGCGCCCCGGAATGACCGGATTCGATCTTTGGCTACTTGCTTTCGTCTCATCAGGCTTGACCCGGCAATCCATGATGCAACAGAAGCTGATGCGCGGGTTGAGTCCGCGCATGACGAGGTGACACGCATGGATCGCCTGATCGAAGGCTATCGCCGGTTCCGCGCCGAGGTGTGGCCAACCGAACGCGCCCGCTACGAGCGCCTGGCCGAGAGAGGCCAGCGGCCGGAAACCCTGGTGATCGCCTGTTCGGATTCCCGCGTCGATCCGGCCACCGTGTTTGGCGCGGCGCCGGGCGAGCTGTTCATGGTGCGCAGCGTGGCCGGCCTGGTTCCCCCCTATGGGCCGGACTCCGGTTATCACGGCACCAGCGCGGCGCTGGAATTCGGCGTGCGCGTGCTCAAGGTCGGCCGCGTGGTCGTGCTCGGGCATGCCCAATGCGGCGGCGTGCAGGCGATGGTCGAAGGCGCGCCCAAGGAGGCCGGCGACTTCGTCGCGTCCTGGATGGCGATCGCGCAGCCGGCGCTGCGGCGCGCGCCCAAGGCGGAGCACGCGCATGACGCCCTCACCCATTACGAGACCGAGGTGCTGCGCCTATCGCTGAACAACCTGATGACCTTCCCGTGGATCAAGGAAGCAGTGGCGGCGGGACGATTGCAGGTCGAGGGATTCCACTTCGGCATCAAGAGCGGTGTGCTGGCGCGGCTGGAAGGCGAGCGGTTAGTGCCGGTGGAGTGAAGGCTCGTACGAAAGCGTCGTCATGGCCGGACTTGTTCCGGCCATCCCGCTAGGGTGGGCACTGCTCGCCTAAACGAGATCACCGGGACAAGCCCGGTGATGACGATGGTGGAGAACGCGCCATGCGCTACGAACTCTACTACTGGCCGGAAATCCAAGGCCGCGGGGAATTCGTGCGGCTCGCGCTGGAGGAAGCCGGGGCGGATTACGTCGACGTCGCGCGCACGAAAAGCGGCATGGACAAGATGATGCGGCTGATGGAAAGCCCGCGCGTCAAGCATCCGCCGTTCGCGCCGCCATTCCTCAAAGCCGGCACGCTGCTGATCGGGCAGACCGCGAACATCCTGTTGTTCCTCGGCGCGCGGCACACGCTTGCGCCGAAGAGCGAGGAAGGCCGGCTGTGGACGCATCAACTCCAGCTCACCATGGCCGACTTCCTGGTTGAGGTGCACGACACGCATCATCCGGTCAGCGTGAACCTCTATTACGAGGACCAGAAGAAGGAAGCCAAGCGCCGCGCGGCGGATTTCCTGAAAGAGCGCGCGCCGAAATTCTTGGATTATTTCGAGCGCGTGCTGGCGCAAAGCAGCGGCAACTATCTCACCGGCCGCGCGCTGACCTACCCCGACCTCAGCCTGTTCCAGATCGTCGAAGGGCTACGCTACGCGTTTCCGAAAGCGATGAAGCGGCTGGAGAAGAAACACCCGCGCGTGGTGGCGCTGCATGATCGCGTGGCGGCGAGACCGAGGATCAAGGCCTATCTGGAGTCGGAGCGAAGGATTGATTTTAATGAGTGGGGGATTTTCAGGAGGTATGGGGAGTTAGACTTGTGATCGTCATGGCCGGGCTTGACCCGGCCATCCGCATTTTGGCTTACCGCAAGATCGTAAGACGTGGATGCCCGGCACAAGGCCGGGCATGACGAAAAGAACGGACTCAATCACCACGCTTTCGAGCGGCCTTGCCGCTGCTGCGCCGCCGCTGGCGCGTTCCACAGTGCTCGCATGCGCATACCGGAATAAAAAGATCGAGATAGTCGCGGCCGTAGTCCAGCGTGATCTCCTCCCCGGCGGCGATGCGGCGGATGGCGCGCAGCATCATCCGTCCGCGCACCAACTCAGCCTCGGTATTGGGCCGGCACGCATGATTGGCATAGCGCCCGATATTGTCGCGCGCGGAACCATCGATGGTCCAGCGGCTGTCGATCTCGAACATGTAGCGGCCCCCGCGGCTGCGCTCCTTCTTATGCGCCTCCGCGGTGGGGATACGCGGGCCCTTGTATTCGACCACCCACGCACCCTTCGGGATGGACATGGTGGCGAAAAGGCCAAGGCCGGTGCGTGCGCGGCCGATGCGGAACGGAGGAAACGGCACGCTACGCTAGTCTCCCACCGACAGTGGCCTTGCCACATGCTCCAATGATTTCCGCGCAGCGGCGATGCCGTAGATGACGGCGATGAGCGCGGCGGCGATCATTAACGCGACGGCGAACAGATAGCCATAGAAGACGTTGAGTCGCGAGCCGGCGCCGACGGCGTGCCGAACAGTCGCGCGGCGCGGGTTCCCTCCCCTGCGGCAATACGGTCCTTCGTCATTGCGGGACTTGACCCGGCAAACCATGATGACGTTCTGTAGAAACAGACTGAACCTAACGCCTTCAGAATCGGCAATGCATCATGGATGCGCGGGTCGTTTAGCGCGAAGACGGCGCTCCGCGCCTTTTGCCCGCGCATGACGGGAGAATGTGGGAGCCATTTATGCGCTATAGCGACAACCAGATCACCGCCGTCTGCGCTTTCGCGGGGGCCACGCTGCTCGGGCTCGGCACGTCGATGCATCCGAGCGAGGCGGACCCGAACAACGCGGCCGCCGCATTCAGCGAATACGCCGCCGCGCATCGCTGGGTCGCGGGTCATCTCATCCAGTTCGCGGGCTTCACGGCAATGACCGCGGCGCTGCTGGCGCTGAGCCGGCAACTGGAAGCGGCGGGCGGCGCGCTGCCGCGTCTCGCCGCGGGCGGCGCGGTCGCAAGCCTTGCCGTGGCGGCTGTGCTGCAAGCGGTGGACGGCATCGCGCTGAAAGGCATGGTGGATGCCTGGGCCGCCGCGCCGGCGGCGGAGAAGGAAGCGGCGTTCCAAGCCGCCTTCGCTGTGCGGCAGATCGAGATCGGCCTGGCCAGCCTGCTCGCGCTGTTGTTCGGCGTCACCGCCGGCTTGTATGGCCTGGCTTTGCTGGACGACCGCGCTTACCCGATTTGGCTGGGCCGGCTGGCGGTCGCGGGTGGCCTCGCCACGGCGGCGGCGGGCCTGGTGATGGCGCAGACGGGATTCTCGCAGCGGGCCATGTTGATCCTGATGCCGGCGAGCTTGCTGGTGCTGGCTTGGATGGTGGGGCTCGGCGCGCATTTGCTGCGCCGGGACACCGGAAATCGCGGCTAAGGAGGAATCCTACTCGGCCGCCACGGCCTGTGCGGGCGGCATTTCCAGCCGGAAGCGCGTGCCGAGCGCGTCGGAATCAAAATTCAAGCTGGCGCCGAGCTGATCGCCGAGCGAGCGCACGAGCCGGAAGCCGAGACCGCCATCGACCAGCGGATCGAAATTTTCCGGCAGACCGATGCCGTCATCGGCAAAATCCAAGATCAACCCTCCATCGGCCGTATGCCGGCATCCGATGTGAATCTTCACCGCGACCCCGGTGGGGTGCGCGTATTTCACCGCGTTGGTCATCAGCTCGATGATCAGAAGGCCGAGGGAAAGAGCCTGATCCGGCTGCACGAGGCAGGAACTGGTGTCGTGCAACAACGTAACCCGCGCCCCGGCCAGGGACGCGGCAAGCGACGCACAGATCTCCTGCAGGTAAGCGTTCACATCGATCAGCTCGTGCTGGGAGGGGCGTGACAGCAAGCGATGCAGCCGCGCGACCATGTCCACCCGCGTGGCGACGTCGTCGAGCAGGGCCTGAACAGCATCGCGCTCTATCGGGCCGGGTTTCTGCACGACGGCGCGCGCGCGCAGCCGCACCAGGCTGACGATCAGCGCGAGGTTATTGGCGATGCGGTGGTCTGCTTCGCTGCGCAGAATATCGGCGGCGAGCGCTGCCGGGTGAATCTTACCGTTAGATGGGGTGTCCTGAGACCGCACGCACATGATAACTCCAAGTATCCCCTAAATCATCCCGCACCTTTTAAACCGGGCTGTCAACGAACAGTTGCGCGTTGACGCGAATATTACTGATTGATCGCCGCATAAGGCGCAGTTTTACGCAATGACATCTTTGCATTAACTTGATGATATTGAGCGGAAGCCGCAGTGATGGCCATGCACGCGTTTTGTGCCGTTTACGCCTTTTGAGTAATTGACGCCGGAATCAAAAACTAGGATTTTGCGTAGAAGGAAGAACCTCATGCGCGGGGGCAGCCATGACAGACCTAGGCCGAGGCGAACGCCTCCAGATCATGCTTGCTGAAGACGAGCTAAAGGCGCTCGATGACTGGCGTTTCAAGTACCGTATGCCAAGCCGGGCGGCGGCCGTCCGGGAATTGCTCAAGCGCGGGCTGGCGGCGGAAGGCATCGAGATCGCGTCCGGGCGCACGAAGTCGCAGGACTTCGGCGTCACGGGCGGCAAAGGCGGCGAGAAGAGGAAGAAATCCGACGGCGCCCGCCTGGGAGATTGAGTGCGTCTTCCAGCGGCCTTCCCCAAAGATCACGATAGAGCGTTTCCTTCCGAATACAGATAATTCCTAAAAAGATCGGCCTCCCCGGCTGAGCGGAGAGGCCGACCCCGATGTCTCCGGCGCGCGACGGCGTGTCAGTGGGACATCGATTTTGCTGATTTGGCCGGATCGTTGTCCTTGAAGATCGCGGGATTATCCGGCCCCGCCACTTCCAGGATACCCACCAGCCCGCGCTCGACGCGGGTGAGCGCGTGATCAACCAGCATATATTTGCCGGGCACCTGCAGCGCGAATTCCACCACGGTCGCGCCGCCCGGCGGAACGGTGACGGTCTGCACGTCGTTCACCGGCTTCGCGGTCAGCGAGCCCATGCTGTAGACCGTGTCGAAAATCTCGCCGATCACATGGAAGGACGAGGTGTAGTTCGGGCCACCGACGCCAAAGAAGATGCGCACGGTTTCGCCCACCTTGGCTTTCAGCGGCTTCTCCTTGGCGAGCGCCAAGGCCGCGCCGTTGAAGATGAAATATTCCGGGCGCTCGTTCATCAGCTTGTCGTAGCTCTCAGTCAGCTCGCCCGTGCTGCCGTATTTCTGCTCGGTATAGATCTCGCCCTGCATCACGTAGAATTCGTGATCCACTTGCGGCAGCCCGCCTTCCGGCTCCACCAAAATCAGGCCGTACATACCGTTGGCGATGTGCTGCGCCGCCATCGGCACCGCGCAGTGGTAGACATAGAGGCCCGGATTGATGGCGCGGAATTCAAAGCCGCGGCTTTCGCCGGGGCCGGCATCGGTGGCCTTGGCGCCGCCGCCCGGTCCAGTCACCGCGTGGAAGTCGACATTGTGCATCATGACGCTGTCGTCGTGATTCCTCAGCCGCACTTCCACCGTGTCGCCGACGCGCACGCGCACGAAAGGCCCGGGCACTTTCTGATTGAAGGTCCAGTAGCGGTAGGTGGCGCCGTCGGCGAGCTTGCCGGTAACCTCGACGGTGTCGAAATCGACACGCAGGCGCTGCGGCCCGCGCTTGCCGACCGGCGGCGGCAGATCGGTGGGATCGCGCACCACGGAGACCGGCCCGGCCGCCGCGGTGATTTTCGTCATGGTATGCGCCTGCGGCACCGGGCCGGCAGCTGGCGGCATGGGATCGGCGCTGGCGTAAGCATTCATCGCCGCGGCGCTCGTCGCCATAATGCTTATCGCCGCCACGGCTGGCTCCGTCCGCTCCAGTATGGACATCACACCCACGGTGATTCCAAGCGCCAGCAACGTGCCGCCGGTAATCGCCATCGCCCGGTCGCATCTATCTTTCATCCGCAGCATTTTCTTGCCCTCTCAGAATGTCCCCGCGGGGCCAATTCCATGTGAGGCCAATCTATCGGCGCTGCGACCTGCCGCTTTGATGCAGCGCAACTAATAAAGCCTAATGGCTCAGGGGTTTTACGGAGGGCGCGCGGGGTGAGCGCTTTGAGCGCGGCGCCCGCTCGCCTTCAATTTTCAAACAGCCAAGCTCACTCAGAGCCGTCATCCTGAGGTGCTGCCGAAGGCAGCCTCGAAGGATGCGGCGTGATGCTTCGAGGCTCGCACGCAGACAGTTCGCGCCGCCTGCGCTATTTGCGGCGACTTTGCACCCCGGGGCCGTGCTTCCGGGGACGGATGGTGGGCCTTCCGCCCTCCCTGATCCAGGCGGCTTTCGCCGCCCTTCCTCCGTCCCTCGTCCAGCCATTGAAGGCAGTCCCCCATAGTAGGGACGGCATAGCAGTTTGCATTTGCGCAAACTGCGTACACTTGTTTGCGCGTACCCGAGGCGTCCCGGACGTGTGCGTGCGAGGCACAAGCGCGGGCGCCGCACCCGGTCCCACCAACTAGACGCCTCTAGATGACGCCCCTCAGCGGACCGAGCGCGGCAATGATAAGTGCGGTTTTTCGGGCGGGGATAACTTTTCTTATCGCAGCGAGCCAGCCGGACCCGACTAGCACTTTCCCTTGCGAACGACCTTGGCGCCTTCGCAGCCTGCGCGGCAGGCATTGGAATAGGTTTCCAGTCTGCCATCCGGCTTGCGTGCGCAGACCGGGACATAGTCCGCGGTGCAAATGCAATTGACGTTGATCGCGGGTGATTTGGCGCGGCCGGTATCCACGGCGAAGAAGCCGGTGCGCTCATAGCCGCGCGCGGCGCAATCCTCGATGCCGCGCAGGGTAAATTCCTTCTCGCGCGTGCACAGGTAAGTGTCGCCCGCCCATTCGCCGCCGCGGTCGTAGTTGATGACGTTGAGATAATAGCGGTGGTCGATGGGCGTGCCCGGCAGGCGATCGCAGCTCTTGGCCGGCAAATTCCACCAGCCTTGCGTGACGAAGCCTTGCTTGTCCTTGAAACCCACCGCGACGCCGAGGCGATCCTGCGTGGGGTTGCAGAAGCGCAGATCGGCGGAGACCGGGACCGCCATCGGCAGCAGAGCGGCAGTCAACAGGGCGAGGAGCAGCAAGTTATGTCGTGACGGCATGACCACCCCCTAAGTCGCAGGGGCGAATTCCGGCAAGGAAAGACGGCTTTTGTGGGGGAGCCGCGGGGCCTTCAGCCCGATCCCCGCGTTCCGGACCTGTGCGTGCGAGGCACAAGCGCGGCGCCGCATCCCATCCCGCTGTTACGACGCCTCATGAAGCGCCCTCGAGTGGATGGGGTCGAAGGAATATAGTCCGAACGAGGGTTATTGAACCATATAGAAGTATGGCTTATATGCCATATGGCCGAGTCGAGCTTCGAATGGGATGCCGCCAAAGATCGCGCTAACCGGGCGAAGCACGGTGTCTCCTTCGCGCTGGCGCAATATGCCTTCTTCGATCCGCACCGGGTGATCGCCGAGGATCTGAGCCACAGCGGAACGGAGCCGCGCTATTTCTGTTTCGGTGAGGTCGAAGGCGGCGTGATGACGGTGCGCTTCACCTGGCGGGACGGCCGCATCCGCATCTTCGGGGCCGGCTATTGGCGGAAGGGAAAGAAAATCTATGAGCAGCAAAACCGTTAAATACACAACCGGCGAAATCGGGCGCGTGCGCGTGATCGAGGATTTCCTCCCGAGCCCCGACCGCCTCGTGCCGCACGAGGAGAACGTGAAGGTCACGTTGAGCCTGTCGCGCCGCTCGCTCGACTTTTTCAAGCGCGAGGCGAAGAAGCGGCGTGTGCCCTACCAGCGCATGATCCGCTCGCTGGTGGACATGTATGCGGAGCGGCAGGAGGGGAAGTAAGGGGGCAGTGATCGCCCGATGTCATACGCAGATGATCAGATGTCTGGGATTAGGGGTCGTGGAAAATCTCGCTCAGGCGCTGCCGATATCGCTCGGGATTTCTCTGTTCCAGATTCTTCAATTCAAGCAGAATTCCCATATCCTTATAGGGTAGTGGAATCCATAATCTAACTAGCCACAAAAGGCCGAAGATGTGGGTAAGCACGGCAAACCAAACGACAACCGACGACCAAGGAGGTGGCAGGCCGGGATTTTTGTACGCATCGACCAGAACGTAAATGAAAAGCCCGTAACTAACTGCCAACAATGCGAGTAGCAAAAACAATCCGAGAAACGTCAAAAGAGCAAACGAGAGCTTCGACGAGAATTTAGGAAATATCCATCGCGCGTAGGGTTTCGTACTATAAGTTTTTATGTGAAAGCCCGAGTACGCTGCAAGCTGAGCAAAATCGGAGAATTCATTTCTTGTACGCAAGCTGACAAGCGTTTCAATAATCCATATTCTTAGGTCTCGCGAGCCCGTAAGTATGTAACTGATCAACCCAAGCACCGCTAATAGCGCAATTATAACTTCCTTATATTTTATAGATATCCCAAATATTGTTCCCTCTACGCTTCCTGAAATAATCCAATCTAGAAGATAGAGGCCAATCAAAAACTGAGAAATCGCCAATTTTACAATCCATGCATCAAGTGCGCGTGCATCCGCAGTCAGCTTGTCAATGTACTGTTCGTCAAAGAAGACCTCGCCTCCTTCCAGTTTGTAAGCGAGTTCCACGTCGGTTTTTAATCGGCGTCGATAGCTAAGCCAGCGCGTCGGATAGCGTTTCCGATCGGCTTTCCATTGTCGATATCGATGTGTAAGTCGCATTGTTGGAACGACTAGATGTCAGTGAAAATCAGGTTTTCGTATTCAACTTGCCTTTGCCGATTGAACTCAATTCGTCGCTTGTGCCTCTTGAATTTCCTTGAGCGTTCGTCCGTTCGCATCCTTCCAATCGGTCCTACCGTTCGACGAACGACCAATTACAAGAGCCGAGGCAAGAGACGGCGAACTGAAGGCATAGTCTTGTGTAAATCTTAGTGCAGAGCCGTCGTTTTCTAGGACACCGCTTTTCTGCAACTCATCGCGCAGTTTTACAACATGCGGAAAATAATCACGGAGTGACGGCGTCACGTCAGTGGCAGTTGTGGAGCCGCGGTGCACGACAAATCCCTGTGGGCCATCATGTCCAGAGGCATTTGCTCCGCGCCCTTGGCAAAAAAGCTCAATCGAAATTCGGTCCGCCTCAATCTTCGAGCTTTGTTCGAAGGCTTGAATTCCTAACACGGGAAGAATGCCCAATATGTTATCAAGGAAGACTTCGACAAACGCACGCTCAGGCTCTGAAAGCGTTGGTTCAGTAGGACGGTTGCCGTTCTCCAAGGGCATTCGCTTAGCAGCATTGGCAAGTTGTACCAAGCGAGCCTCCAAATATTGGACATGGGCCTTGTTGAGTTGGCCTGGACCGGCAACGAAGAATACAGCTTTCGTCCAAAAATCTTTTTTTGCGTAGTGGTCTTCAAGGCGTGGCCGGACAGGGTCGCCTTCTCCAATGTAGATTGTCTCTCCGTCGCCTTCTAACCGAGGACCCATCAATAGATACACGCCTGTCTGCTGAAACTCAGAGCGGCTCCGCACTTGAGGATAGAGCGCTCTTGGAAAAACGAGCGCCTTTCCAATCCAATTTGATCGTTCGACGAGCCGGAGACCGTCAGGGTCGCCATTAGCGACGAATATATGCAACGAAAATGGGACTTGATCTGGCATGGCAATCCGCGGCTTTCTGAAATAGCTACGCTAAGTTAGAACCAATAATATCTACAGAACAATAGGCTATCCCCATGCTCACTCCCGTCACTCCGCCGAAAACCCCGCCCTTCAGGCACACGTCGCTTTTCCCGCTCGGCACGGACTCGACCACCTACCGTAAGCTGTCCGCCGACGGCATCCGGGTCGAGACGGTGATGGGGCGCGAGATGGTGGTGGTGCCGCGCGAGGCTATGCGCGCGCTGGCAGAAGCCGCCTATATCGACATCAACCACCTGCTGCGGCCGACGCATCTGGCCAGCCTGCGCGGCATCCTGGACGATCCGGAAGCGACGTCGAACGACAAATTCGTCGCCTATGACCTGCTGAAGAACGCCAACATCTCGGCCGGCGGCGTGCTGCCGATGTGCCAGGACACCGGCACCGCCATCATCATGGGCAAGAAGGGCCGGCTGATCTGGACCGAGGGCGACGACGAGGCAGCGCTCGCCGAGGGCGCGCGCGACGCCTACCTCAAAAAGAACCTGCGCTATTCGCAGCTGGCGCCGATCTCCATGTTCGAGGAGAAGAACACCAAGTCGAACATGCCGGCGCAGATCGAGATCTATGCCGAGGGCGAGGACGCTTATAAGTTTTTGTTCGTGGCCAAGGGCGGCGGCTCGGCCAACAAGAGCTTCCTGTTTCAGGCGACGCCGTCGATCCTGACGCACGACCGGATGATCGCGTTCCTGAAGGAAAAGATTTTGACGCTGGGGACGGCCGCGTGCCCGCCCTATCACCTCGCCATCGTCATCGGCGGCACCAGCGCCGAGATGACGATGAAGACGGTGAAGCTCGCCAGTTGCCGCTATCTCGACGACCTGCCGACGCAGGGCTCGGAGGACGGCAACGCCTTCCGCGACCTCGCGATGGAAAAGGAAGTGCATGTGCTGACGCAGTCGCTCGGCGTGGGCGCGCAATTCGGCGGCAAATATTTCTGCCACGACGTGCGGGTGATCCGGCTGCCGCGCCACGGCGCGAGTTTGCCGATCGGGCTCGGCGTGTCCTGCTCGGCCGACCGGCAGGCAGTGGGCAAGATCACGCGCGACGGCGTTTTCCTGGAAGCGCTGGAGGCGAACCCGGCGAAATATCTGCCGGAGGTGGCGGATGCCTCGCTCGGCGGCGACGTGGTGTCCATCGACCTGACCCGGCCGATGAAAGAGATTTTGGCCACGCTGACCAAATATCCAGTGAAGACGCGGCTAAAGCTCAGCGGGCCGATGATCGTGGCGCGCGATCTCGCGCATTCGAAATTGCGCGAGCGGCTGGAAGCGGGCCAAGGCCTGCCGGATTATTTCAAGAACCACCCGGTCTATTACGCCGGACCGGCGAAGACGCCGGCGGGCTATGCGTCGGGCTCGTTCGGGCCGACCACGGCGGGGCGGATGGATTCCTTCGTCGATGCGTTCCAGGCGGCGGGCGGCTCCATGGTGATGCTGGCCAAGGGCAACCGCTCATCGGCGGTGCGCGAGGCCTGTAAGACACACGGCGGCTTCTATCTCGGCTCCATCGGCGGGGCGGCGGCGAATCTCGCCGAGCACTGCATCAAGAAGGTCGAGGTGCTGGAATATCCCGAGCTCGGCATGGAAGCGATCTGGCGCATCGAGGTGGTGGATTTTCCCGCCTTCATCGTGATCGACGACAAGGGGAATGACTTTTTCAAGGAATTGAATTTGGGGTGAACCGTCATTCCGGGGCGCGCCACCGATCTCGGGTTTACCCGAGATCGGCACTAAAGATGTCCAAGTCGGCTACAGCCGACTTGGATGGCGCGAACCCGGAATCCAGAAACAACCACAGTACCTGCCTCTGGATTCCGGGTCCGCTCGCTCTGCTCGCGTCCCGGAATGACGAAGAAACGTGCGAGCTTCCTTCACCTCTCCCGTGGGAAGAGGGAGAACAGTTTGTCCCGTCTCCAGCGCCGTGCGATAGTGTCCGCGCAATTGCTTCTCAGGGAGACATGTCATGACAGTCAATATGGGAACGGCAGACCGGGTCATCCGGGCCTTCATCGGTGGCATCCTGATCGCCTATGCGATCCCGCTCGGGTTTTCGCACACCGGGTGGAACTGGGTGGGCTGGATCGGGCTGATCCCGATCGCGACGGCGATTTTCGGAATGTGCCCGCTCTACAGAGTGCTCGGCATATCCACCTGCCCGGCGACGCGCGCCTGACTTTGTAATGGGTCAGTTGCTTCCGCCGGCCCCCCGCGCCAAAGGCCCTCTCGTCTGGCTGGACATGGACCAGCAGGCGCTGGACGACGCCTACGACCAGGCCGTCTACGCGCCCAACCGCGAGCATATCCGCGAGCGGCGCGCGGCCAACAACGAGATCGCGCTGAGGATCATCGGCAAGCCGGAGCGCGTGGCTTATGGGCCGGCGGAAATCGAGAAGATCGATATCTACAGGACCAAGCGGCCGCATGCGCCGGTGATGATCTTCATCCACGGCGGCGCGTGGCGGGACGGGACATCATCGCAGGCCGCCTATATGGCGGAGACGTTCATCAACGCCGGCGCGCATTTCATCGCGGTCGATTTCAGCAACGTGACGGAGACCGGCGGCGATATCTTTCCCATGGTGGATCAGGTGCGGCGCGCGGTGGCCTGGGTCTACAACAACGCCAAGAGCTTCGGCGGCGATCCGAACCAGATTTACCTCACCGGGCATTCATCGGGCGGGCATCTCGCCGGCTGCGCCGTCATCAGCGAATGGGAGAGGCAGGGCCTGCCGCGCGATCTGCTCAAGGGCGCGCTGCTCGGCAGCGGCATGTATGACCTGAAGGCCGTGCGGCTGTCGAAACGCAGCACATATGTGAAATTCACCGACGCGATGGAGCAGGCGCTCAGCCCGCAGCGGCATATCGACAAGATTCACGCCCCGCTCGTCATCACCTATGGGACGCTGGAGACGCCGGAATTCCAGCGCCAGTCGCGCGAGTTCCATGAGGCGGTGAAGGCGGCCGGGAAGCCGGCAAAGCTTCTCGTCGGCAAGGCGTATAATCATTTCGAGACGCAGGAGACACTCGGCAGCCCCTACGGCTTCATGGGCCGCGCGGCGTTGGGGATGATGGGGTTGACGGCATAGTCCCCCTGCATCGTCATGGCCGGGCTTGACCCGGCCATCCCGATCAGGAACGCAGTGCCTTACAATCGGGATCACCGGGTCACGCCGCTTCGCGGCGGCCCGGTGATGACGAAAAAGATCGGAGCCATCAATGCCCGCCCAAGCCCTCGCCATTTCACTGCATGTGTTCGCCGCCGTCGTCTGGGTCGGCGGCATGTTCGCGATCTTTGTCTGCCTGCGGCCCGCGCTCGGCACGCTTGAGCCGCCGCAGCGATTCCAGCTGTTGCAGGCCACGTTGCAGAAATTCTTTCCCTGGGTTTGGGCCTCGATCGTGCTCATTGTCGCGAGCGGCTACTGGATGGTGTTCGTCACGTTCAGCGGCTTTTCCGGCATCGGCATGCACATTTATTGGATGCAGCTGTTCGGATGGGCGATGATCGGCTTGTTCTTCTGGCTGTTCCACGGGCCGTGGCTGGCGTTCAAGCGCGCCGTCGCCGCCGATGATCGGCCGAGCGCGGCCGCGAACGTCGATCAGATGCGGCAGATCATGGCGGTGAACATGCCGCTCGGGATGCTGATCATCATCATCGGCGCGAGCGGGCGGTACTGGGGCTAGCGCTTACTCAGGCCGGCCGGTCGAGCAGGCCGCGTACTTCACCTTTGCCCCGATAAGCAGCCCGGTATACGAAGCCGCCGGGATGGTATCCGCGAAGAACGCTATGTCGATGATCTGCTTGTTTGCCGGTTTCAGGTGTAAGGCCTGAGCAATCGCCGCAAACAAGATCGCATCCTGCTCGAGGACGCTGTACGAACCCTGCGGGTAGCCCTGCCAAACCCATTCGGCTTGCGACGAATACCCGTCGAGGCTCTTGGTTTCATAAAATCCCCACTGATAATGCGCGCGCTCGCACTTCGGTACCTGGGCGCAATTCCGGTATATTTTCGTCAATTCACCTGCGATCGACGTTTGGTCCGTGACGAGAGGGCCTCGTATGCATTTGGGATACGCGGGCGGCTGCGGATTATGCGGAAAGGGAGTGCAACTGCCTGCTCCGACAAGTCCGAACATCATCGCGCCGATCAGCGCGGCACGTTCACGGCGAATGCGCATTGGAGCCCCCCGGCATTGACAACCTCTGATCGTAACATGATCCGAGGCTAGTGTCGTCGCGCCGGCTTCAGTTCCAGTACGACCAAACCTAGATGGGGAGTTATCCGGCGTCGAGCGCAATGCCTACCCCACTCTTTGCTTATGCTTGCCCTCGAACTTCGGCGCCACCTCGCGCATGAAGCGGTCCATTTCTTCCTTGACCTGCGTGTGCGGCTTCAGGCCGACGTTGAAATAGAGAATGACCTCGGAGAAACCGGCGGCCTCCACCTTCTTCAGCGTGTCGGTGATCTGCTGCGCGGAGCCGAGCAGCACGGAATTCTCGGTCAGGTCTTCGGCTTTGATGTTGTGCAGGCGCTCCACCATGCCGATGAAATAGCGATAGCTCGGCGGCGCGGTCTTCGGATCGCCGGGGAAAGCCGGGATCACGCATTCCTTGTAGTAGCGGATCTGGCGGGCGCGCTGCGCCATCTCCTGCTCCTTGTTGTCGGCGAAATGGGTGAAGTAGCTGCACATCAGCCGGCCCGGCGGGTTGCCGAACTTGGCGCAGCTCTCGTGGTAGAGGTCGGCGACCTGCTTCAGCCCGCCGAAGCTCATGGCGGCCGCAAAGGGCGCGACGATCAGCCCGCAGCCGAGCCGCGCGGCCAGCTCGATCGACGGCTTGGAAAAGGACGCCACGTAAGTCGGCAGCGGCTTCTGCACCGGCTTCGGCGTGATGCGGACGTCGTCGAATTGATAATGCTGGCCGTGGTGGGAGATGCGGCCTTCCGCCGCCCACAGCTTGCGCACGACCTCCAAACCTTCCTCGAAGATGCCCTGGTTGTCGGCGAAGGAAACCTTGAACGGCAGATACTCGCGCGCGTCGTAGCCCCTGCCCGCCGCGAAATCGACGCGGCCGTTGCTGAGCAGGTCGAGCGACGCCCATTGCTCGGCGACGCGGATGGGATGATGCAGCGGCAGCACGGTGACGGCCGGCGCGAGACGGATATGCTTGGTGCGCGCGGCGATATAGGCCAGCACGAGATCGGGGCAGGAGAGCACGCCGAGCGAATTGAAGTGATGCTCGCCGATCCAGGCCGAATGCATGTTCAACTGATCGGCGTAGAGCGCTTCGTCCGTGATGTCGGAAACGAACTGGTTCGCCCCGCGGGTGTTGTTCTCATAATGATTGTCGCTGAGCGTAAAGTAGCCGAATTCCACGTGCGCCTCCCGTATTGTCCAGCCGTTTGCCGGCCATTTTAGCAGTTAGCCGAAAGCGTAGATGCAGATGCAACTGTTGTAAATGCAATTTATCGGCTTTGACGGCGGGAAAATACTCCCATAGAAGTGGCAGCTTAGAGCTGAACGGAAACCGATCCCGTGGCCAACCGCCGACACCTCGATCTCGACGACTACCTGCCCTATCTCGTCAACCGCGTCGGCTCGGCGCTGGTGTCGAATTTCACCAAGGACGCGCTGGTCAGTGAGCGCTTGAGCATCGCCATGTGGCGCGTGCTGGCGGTGCTTTCCAACAACGGCGAGCAGCGCCAGATCGATCTTGCGGAGATGACGAGCATCGACGTCTCCACCCTGTCGCGGCTGGTGACGCGCCTGGTGAGCCGCGGCCTGGTGACAAGGCGGCGGTCGAAGACCAACAGCCGCGAGGTCGTGGTGCAATTGTCGGCGAAGGGACGCAAGGTGGTCGACCGTGTCATCCCCATCGCCAAGCGGCTGGAAACGCGCGCCGTGGCCGGGCTGCCGTCAAAGGAGCTGGCCGCGGTCAAGCGCGGGTTGCAGCGGATTTTTCGGAATTTGGCGCGCTAGGGCGCCGGCAGCATCCTGTCATTCCGGCCGAGCCAACGGGTCGGCGCGAAGCCGCCCAATGGCGAGAGCCGGAATCCAGACACACCCCTTGTTCGCCGCTGGATTCCGGGTTCGCGCCTTTGGCGCGCCCCGGAATGACTGTGGTGGTTTAAGCGGCTTGCCAGCGCCATCCACCTAAATGCCGATCATGGCCACCACAGCGGCTCGACCGGCATCGGCACGCGCATCAACTGGATGAAGAGCCCCCACGTCACCAGTATGGAGACTGCGGCGATGCCGGCGGACAAACGCCATGACGACCCATTGGCGCGCAAGTAGGCGAGCAGATACGCCGCCGAGCCGAACACGAAGCCCAGGGCCACGACGAACGGCACCATGGCGAAGGCCCAGACGACGCTCGCCCGGGACAACGGCTCAAGCGGCGAGTCGCTCACCGGCGGCTTCGGCTTGCGTCCGTTCAGGGTCATAGCGATATCGAACAGGCACAACAGGCAGACGAACGCTCCCGCGCCCAGGGGAAAGCCGATGACCGTCCAGGAGTAGTTGTACACAAAGAAGCCTGCCGTCAGCAGCGCGCAGACCATGGCAAAGAGCAAGGACGGAAAGATGATCTCGGCGCGGTTCATGCGGGCCTCCACAGCCGAAACAAGTGCCGGCGTTTCGGCCAAAGCAGGCCCAGCAGCACGAGAGCGATGATCGCGAGCGTGATCGGCCGCGTGAAGAAGAACGGGCCGTGCGCCTTCAGCGACACATAGAAGTAGCGCTCGATCAATTCTCCTAGCACGAAGCCGAGCAGCAGCGCGGCCCGGCTGTAGTAGAGCCGCTCCATGGCAATCCCCAGCAGGCCGAAGATAAAGACCCACAGCACGTCATAGGTGTTGTTCTGCGCCGAATAGGTGCCAACCACGACCAGAACCAGGAGGATGGGAGCGAGGATACGCCCCGGAATCCGGGTCACATGCATCAGCGGCTTCGACAACATGAACATGGACGCGCTCGCCACGACATTGCCGAAGGCGCAGATGATCGCCAGCGCAAAGGCGATATCCAGGTGCTTGGTGAGGAACTCCGGGCCCGGCTGCAAGCCGAGGATGACGAAGCCGCCGAGCAGCAGCGCCATCGACGAACTGCCGGGGATGCCGAGCGCGAGCGTCGGCACCAGCGCCCCGCCCTCCTCCGCGTTCTTGGCGGCCTCCGGCGCAATCACCCCTTCGATGCGGCCGCGGCCGAAGCTCTCCGGATCGCCCGCGGTCTGCCGCGCCAAGGCGTAGGCGACGAAGGTGGCCGTGACGCCGCCGATGCCGGGCAGCACGCCGATCACCGAACCAAGAGCGGATGAGCGCAGCGACGTGCCCCAATATTTGAAAACCGCGCAGGCGCCCTGCCACCCCTGCCGGTAGGAGATCGGCTCGATGCTCTCTTCCTTGGCGATCTGTTTTCCGCTCGACATCATCGCCAGCACTTCCGGGATGGCGAAGAGGCCGAGCGCGAGCGGGATCAGGCGCACGCCGTCGAGCATGTATTCGAAACCAAACCAAAAGCGCGGCACGCCTTCCGTCGGGTCATAGCCGAAGAGGGACAGAAAGATGCCGACCCCGCCCGCGATCAGTCCCCGCACCGCCGCCCCGGAGCTCAGCACGCCGATGAAGGCGATGCCGGCAAGCGAGAGGAAAAAGTTTTCCGGCGAGGCGAAAGCCAGAACGACCGGCTGCATGACGGGCAACAACACCATCAGGATCAGGCAGCCGAACATGCCGCCGATCGCGGAAGCCATCAGCGCCGCGCCGATGGCATAGCCGGCCCGCCCCTGCTTGGCCAAAGGATAGCCGTCCAGCACGGTGGCGGCGTTCGGCACTTCGCCCGGCACGCCGAGCACGATCGCGGTCATCGAACCGCCCTGCGACACGGCCGTGTAGGACGCGAGCAGGAAGGCGAGCCCGACGAGCGGCTCCATCCCAAAGGTGAAGGGAATCAGGAAAGCGAGCGCGCTGATGCCGCTGATGCCCGGCAACAGACCGACGATGAGGCCGATCGGCAGAGCAAGGACCATCGCAAGGAGAACGGCGGGCTGGAAAACCTGCCCGCCGCCCGATAGGAACGCTTCAAACATTGAACCCCCGAGAAGCGCGAAGCCTTAAGAATATTTCTTTTGCAGGACTTCGTTGATCTCTTTGATCTTCTCCGGCGGCAACGATTCCAGAATGTCCTTGATGTACTTGTTCAGCTTCTCCGGCGCTTCGTAGCTCAACGGGCGCTGGCTCTTCGCAGCCTCGGCAAGTACGGCCTGATCGGTCAGAATCTCCTTCCAGACCTGCTGCAAGTATTTCAGCCGGTCAGGCGCTATTCCGGGCGGGGCGACCATCACGCGGCCGTAGTCTTTGATGGACAGACGGAAGTCCATGTACCACTTGCGCTCCGGCGGCAGCTGGAACTGCTCGAACACGGTCGCCACTTCCGGCTTGAAGGGCGAGCGCGCATTTCCGATCGCCGCGATGACCTTGGTCTTGCCGCCTTGCGCGTAATCGTTGCCCGATCCGTCGGAGATGGCGAGGGCATCGACTTCGCCGTTCATCACGGCCAGCCCGGCTTCCTTGCTGCCCTTGTAGCCGACGATGATCTGGCAATCCATCTTCAGCGATTCGCACAGCACGGCGGCGTAGTCGCTGAGGTTATCGATGCGGCCGACGGCGGAGAATTTCACCTTTTTGCCGCTGGCGAGAATTTCCTTCAGCGTATTCGGCATATTGGGATTGACGAGAACGAGGTGCTGCTCATGCGCGACGCGCGCCAGCGTATTCACCTTGGTCATGTCGTAGGCGACGCCGTCCTGCTGCACGAGCTGCGCCATGATGGCGCCCTCGCCGTTGAGCATCATCATATGCGTGCCGTCGGGCTTGGCGCGCACGAGCTGATTGAGCGCGGTGAGACCGCCGCCGCCGGGCTTGTTCTCCACCACCACCGTGGCGCCGGTCTTCTTCTCGAAGAGCGGGGCGAGCATGCGGGCATAGGCGTCGTAGCCGCCGCCGGGAGAGAAGCCGACATAGATGCGGACGGTCTCGCCCTTGAGCGGCATGGCGGCGTCTTGCGCGCCGGCAGGGGCCAGTTGCCCCGAGACGGCAACGCCAGCGGCCAATGCCAGCGCCATGATGGCGCGGCGATTGACGCGGGTATCACGATGGATCCGAAGCATCAGTAACCTCCCCGAGCTGTTATTTTCCGGTGCGCCTGGGGGCGCCCGTCGATGCAATTTAGTACCCAGTATGCATTTTAATACCATAAGCCGTTTTGTCGCTAGCCTTCGATCGGCCAAACGACTTCCCCTGCTTCCGCGGGATCAAGAAAGGGCAAAGATGGCTAAATGGGTCAGTTTTCCGGCTGGGGGTCGCCGTTTGAATGGCCGTTTTCGTCGTTTTGCACATCATGCGAGGGGGGCCCGCGGAGGAATAACGCTTCCTGCTCCTCGGCGTGTTGGGCAAGGCTGAGCCAAAGCTGCGCCATCGCGAGCCAGTGGGCTTGCGCCTCCACGGTCGGCGCTTCCTGCGCCAACTTCAGGCACCGCTGAGCCCTGGCCCGGAATTCTTCGGAAAGTTCCACGCGTCCCCGCCCGCCCCCCAAGTCCGCTCTGAATGGAAATGCCGGCGCCTTGCAATTCGTTCCCGGTACGGCCGGCCCGGTGGGCTTGGTCACCCGAAAAAGCGCTTCGGAGGTGACGGGTAGCCGATGCAAACGGCGAGTTCGAGGTTACCCGCTACCGGTTACGACGCCCTTGTGCCGGGCGCGGCCGTGCGTTCGGCGCCAACCTGCAACAGGCGAATTGAGTCGGTCAATCGTCGCGCCGGGACGAGGCAGCCGCCGCGAGCTGCTGCAATTTGGCGTCCTGCTCCGCCACGATGGCTTCGCCGCCGGTCACGCAGCGCAACGTGATCTCGCGATTGAGACACGGCGTTTCCTCTCGATCCTTCGAGCGGCGGCCCGAAGCGAGACTCTGGAAAAATAACCCGGCTATCCCTTGCGTTGCGGAGCCGTGGCGACTTTAGGAAGCGCACATTTCTCAGTCGCCAGAATAGTGAGATATTGTTGCCGTGCTTGGAGAGCGGCAACCTCTTTGCTGGCCGCGCCTTTGAAATCCATCGCGAACCACAACGGCCAAACAATGAGGCCGGCAACTCCAGCGCCCACGTTTTGAGCGACCTTCAAGCCCTGCTCGTCGGCCAGTTCGGTAACCCGGATGTTGTTGGCTTGTATCTCAGCTGTTAGCTGAATGCAGCTTGCAGTTTGATCTTGTAGCTGAACTGTTGCGATAGGCTGCGGGTCACGACCCGCACATGCCGCAAGCGTAAAAGCGCCTGCCATCACCACGCATACAACCAAACGCATTAATTTCCGCCCCTCTCAATCAGTAAGAGTATTCCGGAAATTCAAATCAGGCCACTCCTGATTCAAAACAGGGTCTAGGGCGCGAACAGGCCACTACCCCTACCGCAAAAGAACATATTGCGAACTTAGAACAAATGGTGTACATTGCCGCCATGGAGATTCCCCGGGCGGCGGCGCGACCCTCGCGTTGTCGACCCGCCGAATACCGGCCATAAGGAGCGGAAAATGAGTCCTGCAGCTCTGCGTCTCGTCGAAGGAAATTCCATGGACAAAACGAAGGCCCTTGACGCCGCGCTCTCGCAAATCGAGCGCGCCTTCGGCAAGGGCTCGATCATGCGGCTCGGCAAGAGCAAGCTCTCCATCGAGGTGGAGACCGTCTCCACCGGCTCGCTCGGGCTCGACATCGCGCTCGGCATCGGCGGGCTGCCGCGCGGCCGCGTGGTGGAAATCTACGGGCCGGAATCCTCAGGCAAGACCACGCTCGCGACCCATTGCATCGCCGAGGCGCAGAAGAAGGGCGGCACCTGCGCCTTCATCGACGCCGAGCACGCCTTTGATCCAGGCTATGCCCGCAAGCTCGGCGTGAATATCGACGAGCTTCTGATTTCACAGCCCGACACCGGCGAGCAGGCGCTGGAAATCGCCGACACGCTGGTGCGCTCGGGCTCCATCGACGTGCTGGTGGTGGATTCCGTGGCGGCGCTAGTGCCGCGCGCGGAATTGGAAGGCGAAATGGGCGACGCCCAGCCCGGCATGCAGGCGCGGCTGATGAGCCAGGCGCTGCGCAAGCTCACCGCCTCGATCTCGCGCTCGCAGACCATGGTCATCTTCATCAACCAGATCCGCATGAAGATCGGCGTCATGTACGGCTCGCCGGAAACCACCAGCGGCGGCAACGCGCTGAAATTCTACGCCTCCGTGCGCCTCGACATCCGCCGCATCGGCGCGATCAAGGACCGCGACGAGGTGGTCGGCAACCAGACCCGCGTGAAGGTGGTGAAGAACAAGATGGCGCCGCCGTTCAAGCAGGTCGAGTTCGACATCATGTATGGCGAGGGCATTTCCAAGATGGGCGAACTCGTCGACCTCGGCGTCAAGGCCGGGGTGGTGGAGAAGTCCGGCTCTTGGTTCTCTTATGACAGCCAGCGCATCGGCCAGGGCCGCGAGAACGCAAAAACCTTCCTGCGGGCCAATCCGGAGATCGCCGGCAAGATCGAGGCCGCGATCCGCAAGAATTCAGGCATCATTGCCGAGAAAATCCTGGCCGGCGACAAAGACGAGGATGATGAGGCGGCGGAGGGGTAATGACCAGGCGAACTGAGCGGCACGGCGCTTGTATTTGGATCGAACGGGTGCTTGGACAGATCAAAGCGGCGTGCCGCCTGCCCGATGAATGGGAAGGGGAGAAGTTGGCTATCGCTATCGGGTCCTTGTATCGCGCAAGTTATTGGGCCGCAGAAATTGCTGCGAAGGATGCGCTAGTCCCGATTAGTCAAAGAAGGAATTTTTCAGGGCCTGGCAAGTACAGTTTAGAGGCGTTATCGCGAGCGTTTGAAATTGCGCGTGCTGAACCGGTCAAACCGTTCCCGCATTTGGGCCCAATCGTTCTGTACTAACATTTAGGTACCCCGCGTATCGCCCCCGTCGGCACCCGGCTGCATAAAGCGGCCGCCACCGAGGACGGGGGCGACGGCGTTATTCACTTTTTTAGAGAGGACGGCCGGCGATCTCACTTCCCCTCTCCCCTTGTGGGAGAGGGTGGCGAACGCAGAGCGATAGCGAGCGTGAGCCGGGTGAGGGGTCGGTGCCTCAATTGAGTCTGGAACCCCCCCCCCCCCCCCCCCCCCCCCGCGGCCCCCCCCCCCCCACGGGGGGGGGGGGGGGGGGGGGGGGGCCGTTCCTGGGCGCCCACCCCC
>Ga0080064_1000252_pt1 | contig 155250 bp, 165 predicted proteins | sample Subgrocontami54m_FD_69260 | JGI IMG/M metagenome (GOLD analysis project Ga0080064, IMG submission 69260) | Subsurface groundwater microbial communities from S. Glens Falls, New York, USA - GMW46 contaminated, 5.4 m (SPADES assembly) (version 2) ...
GTGCCGATCGCGATGGAAGAGGGTCTGCGCTTCGCGATCCGCGAAGGCGGCCGCACCGTCGGCGCCGGCGTCGTCGCCAAGATCATAAAGTAGACATCACGCGCGCCCGGGACGAGGCGCGAGGGGACAGGAAAGAGTCATGGAAGGCCAGAATATCCGCATCCGGCTGCGAGCCTACGATCATCGTGTGCTCGACCAGTCGACCAGCGAGATCGTCAACACCGCGAAGCGGACCGGGGCGCGAGTGCGCGGCCCGATCCCGCTGCCGACCAAGATAGAGAAATACACGGTGCTGCGCTCGCCGCATGTCGATAAGAAGTCGCGCGAGCAGTTCGAGATCCGCACCCACAAGCGGGTGCTCGATATCGTCGACCCGACGCCGCAGACCGTCGATGCGCTGATGAAGCTCGACCTCGCCGCCGGCGTCGACGTCGAGATCAAGTTGTGAGGCTGTGGTGATGTTCGCGGTTTCACAGTCCGGAAGGGGGGCGGGACGATGCGGACCGGCCTGATCGCGCGGAAGCTCGGCATGACCCGCGTGTTCACCGACGAGGGGAACCACGTCGCGGTGACCGTGCTCAAGGTCGACAACTGCCAGGTCGTCGCGCAGCGCACCCAGGACCGGGACGGGTACACGGCCCTGCAGCTCGGTGTCGGCACCGCCAAGGTCAAGAACGTGACCAAGCCGCAGCGCGGTCACTTCGCCAAGGCCAAGGTCGAGCCGAAGGCACGGCTGGTCGAGTTTCGCGTGACGGAGGATGCCCTCGTCGAGGTCGGCGCCGAACTCACGGTCGCCCATTTCGTGCCGGGTCAGTATGTCGACGTCGTCGGCACCAGCATCGGCAAGGGCTTCGCCGGCGGCATGAAACGGCACAATTTCCATGGATTGCGCGCAACCCATGGCGTCTCGGTGTCGCATCGCAGTCTCGGTTCGACCGGGCAGCGCCAGGACCCGGGCAAGACCTTCAAGAACAAGAAGATGGCGGGCCATATGGGGGCGGTGCGGGTGACCACGCAAAGCCTGGTCGTGGTCGCCGCCGACAGCGAGCGCGGGGTATTGATGATCAGGGGCGCGGTGCCCGGCAGCAAGGGCGGCTACGTGCTGGTCAAGGACGCGGCCAAGCGCAAGGCGCCCGAGGGGCTGCCGTTCCCGGCCGGGCTGCGCGGCGCCGGCGCGGCGTCATCGGAACCGGCGCCGGCCGAGGAAGCCACCCCATGAAACTCACGATGCGCAACCTCGACAACCAGGAAGTTGGCGATATCGAGCTGGCCGACGAGGTGTTCGGCCTGCCGGTGCGCGGCGACATCCTCGCCCGCGTCGTCAACTGGCAGCTCGCCAAGCGCCGCGCCGGCACCCACAAGGCCAAGGGCATCAGCGACATCAGCGGCACGACCAAGAAGCCCTACAAGCAAAAGGGCACCGGGCGCGCCCGCCAGGGCAGCCTGCGCTCGCCGCAGTTCCGCGGCGGCGCGGTGATCTTCGGCCCGGTGGTGCGCAGCCACGAATTCAGCCTGCAGAAAAAGGTGCGCCGGCTCGGCCTCAAGACCGCCTTGTCGGCGAAGCAGGCCGAGGGCAAGCTGGTGGTCATCGACACCGCCGCGGTCGGCGAGGCCAAGACCAAGGCATTGCGCGCCCGCTTCGACGCGCTCGGCTGGAATTCGGTATTGATCATCGACGGCGCCGCGGTCGACGAGGGGTTCGCCCGCGCCGCCCGCAACCTGCCACTGGTCGACGTATTGCCCCAGCAGGGCGCCAACGTCTACGACATCCTGCGCCGCGACACGCTGGTCCTGACCCGCGAGGCGGCGCAGCTTTTGGAGGCCCGCCTCAAATGAGCGGTCGGTTTCGTGTCATCCCGCGCACCGCGACGGTGCTCACGCGGCAGCAGATGTACGATGTGATCCGCACGCCGGTGATCACCGAAAAGGCGACCAACGCGTCGGAGCACAACCAGGTGACCTTCCGCGTCGCGCTGACCGCGACCAAGCGCGAGGTCAAGGCCGCGGTCGAGGGACTGTTCGACGTCAAGGTCGACGCGGTCAACACGATCCGGGTCCAGGGCAAGATCAAGCGGCATCGCGGCCGCATCGGGCATCGCTCGGACTACAAGAAGGCAATCGTGACCTTGGCCCAAGGTTCGCGGATCGACGTGACCACCGGAATCTGAGGCAGACGCGATGGCGCTGAAAACCTTCAACCCGACGACGCCGTCACAGCGCCACCTGGTCATCGTCGACCGCGGCGAATTGTGGAAGGGCAAGCCGGTCAAGGCGTTGACCGAGGGCCTGCGGCAAAAGGGCGGGCGCAACAACTCCGGCCGCATCACGATGCGGTGGCGGGGCGGCGGCCACAAGCGACGCTATCGCACGGTCGATTTCAAGCGTACCAAGGACGGCGTGCCGGCGACGGTCGAGCGCCTCGAATACGACCCCAACCGCACCGCGTTCATCGCCCTGATCAAATATCCCGACGGCGAGTTGTCGTACATCCTGGCGCCGCAGCGGCTGCGGGCGGGCGATACCGTGATCTCGGGCGACCGGGTCGATGTCAAGCCGGGCAACGCGATGCCGCTCAGGAACATGCCGCCCGGCACGATCGTCCACAATGTCGAGATGAAGCCGGGCAAGGGCGGCCAGATCGCCCGCTCGGCCGGCACCTATGTCCAGCTTGTCGGCCGCGACCAGGGTTACGCGTTGTTGCGCCTGTCCTCGGGCGAGACCCGCATGGTGCGGTCGGAGTGCCGGGCGACGATCGGCGCGGTCTCCAACCCCGATCACCAGAACATCGTGATCGGCAAGGCCGGCCGCAACCGTTGGCTCGGCCGTAAGCCGTCGGTGCGCGGCGTGGCGATGAACCCGATCGATCACCCGCACGGCGGCGGCGAGGGCCGCACCTCGGGCGGCCGCCACCCGGTGACGCCGTGGGGCAAGCCGACCAAGGGCAAGAAGACTCGGCAAAACAAGGCGACCGACCGGCTGATTGTCCGGCGGCGCCAGTCGCGATAACGGAGGAAGCGCGTGGCCCGCTCGGTATGGAAGGGACCATTCGTCGACGGCTATCTGCTGAAGAAGGCCGAGAAATCGCGCGGTTCGGGCCGCAACGAGGTGATACGCACCTGGTCGCGTCGGTCGACCATCTTTCCGCAATTCGTCGGGCTGACTTTTGGCGTCTACAACGGCCACAAATTCATCCCGGTCCTGGTGAACGAGAACATGATCGGCCACAAACTCGGCGAGTTCGCCCCGACCCGGACCTTCTATGGGCATTCCGGGGACAAGCGGGCGAAGAGGAACTGAGATGGGCAAGCCCGCCGCCGAACGTCGCCTGGCCGATACCGAGGCATCCGCCTTCCTGCGCGCGTTGCGTATCAGCGCGCGCAAGCTGAACCTGGTCGCCCAGACCATCCGCGGCAAGGACGCCGCCGCGGCGGTCGCCGAGTTGACCTTTTCGCGCCGGCGCATCGCTCGCGACGTCAAGAAGGTGTTGCAGGCGGCGATCGCCAACGCCGAGAACAACCACCAGCTCGATGTCGACCGCCTCTACGTCAAGGAAGCGACGGTCGGCCGCGCCTTTGTCATGAAGCGCTTTCACACCCGCGGCCGCGGCCGCTCGGCGCGGGTCGAAAAGCACTTCGCGCACCTCACCGTCATCGTCCGCGAGCGCGCCGAGGAGACAGCCTGATGGGTCAAAAGGTCAATCCGATCGGCCTGCGGCTGGGGATCAACCGTACCTGGGACTCGCGCTGGTTCGCGCGGAAGGACTACGGCAACCTGCTGCACGACGATCTCAACCTGCGCAAATTCCTGCACAAGCGCCTGGGCCAGGCGGCCTTGGCCAAGATCCTGATCGAGCGCGCCGCGCGGCGCACCCGGATCACGCTGCACTCGGCCCGCCCTGGCGTCATCATCGGCAAGAAGGGCGCCGATATCGACAAATTGCGCGCCGACATCTCCAAGATCACGACCAGCGAGGTCAGCCTCAACATCGTCGAGATCCGCAAGCCCGAGATCGACGCCAAGCTGATCGCCGACGGCATAGCGCAGCAACTCGAGCGGCGCGTCGCCTTCCGCCGGGCGATGAAGCGGGCGGTGCAGTCGGCGATGCGGTTCGGCGCCCAGGGCATCCGCATCAACTGCTCCGGCCGGCTCGGCGGCGCCGAGATCGCGCGCATGGAGTGGTATCGCGAAGGGCGGGTGCCGTTGCACACGCTGCGCGCGGATGTCGATTTCGGCACCAGCACGGCCAAGACCACCTACGGCACCTGCGGCGTCAAGGTGTGGGTGTTCAAGGGCGAGATTCTGGCGCACGACCCGATGGCGCAGGACAAAAAGCTGAACGAAGGCCAGCCACCGGGTCACGACCGCGGCCATGATCGCGATCGCGATCGCGATCGGCGCCGCGACTAGCCCGACCGAGGAAATCATGCTCGCTCCCAAGCGCACCAAATACCGCAAAGCGCACAAGGGCCGTGTCCACGGCCTGGCGAAGGGCGGCACGACATTGAATTTCGGCGCCTACGGCATGAAGGCGGCGGAGCCCGGGCGCATCACCGCGCGTCAGATCGAGGCGGCGCGGCGGGCGATAACCCGCCATATCCGCCGCGTCGGGCGGGTGTGGATACGCGTGTTTCCGGATGTGCCGGTGTCGTCGAAGCCGGCCGAGGTGCGCATGGGCAGCGGCAAGGGCTCGCCCGAGTTCTGGATTTGCCGGATCAAGCCGGGGCGCATCATGTTCGAGCTCGACGGCGTGCCGGGCGAGCTGGCGCGCGAGGCATTCGAGCTGGCGTCGGCGAAACTGCCCCTGGCGACGAAATTCGTCGCGCGGCAAGGGGAGGAGCCGGCGTGACCAAGGCATCCGATCTGCGCCCGCGCACCCAGGACGAGCTGACGCACGAGCTGGAAACGCTCGGCAAGGAGATTTTCAACCTGCGCTTTCAGCGCTCCAGCGGCCAGCTCGAGAATACCGCGCGGGTGCGGCAGGCGCGCCGCGACATCGCCCGCATCAAGACCATCCTCGGCGAGCGGCGCCGCCAGGCGTCCCCGGGCACTTAGGCCGAGCCAGGCCGGAGAGAGAACATGCCCAAACGCATCCTCCAGGGCGTCGTCGTCAGCGACGCCTGCGACAAGACGGTGATCGTGCGGGTGGACCGCCGCGTGATGCACCCCGTCTACAAGAAATTCGTCAGCCGCTCGAAGAAATACGCCGCGCACGACGAGGACAATCGCCATCGCGCCGGTGATCGGGTGCGCATCGAGGAAAGCCGTCCGCTGTCGAAGCGCAAGCACTGGGTCGTGCTGGTCGCGCCGGGTGAAGCCGCGGCCGGTATGGCCGAAGATGCCGGGAGCGCCGCATGATCCAGATGCAGACCAATCTCGACGTCGCCGACAATTCCGGCGCGCGCCGCGTCCAATGCATCAAGGTGCTGGGCGGCTCCAAGCGCCGGACCGCGTCGGTCGGCGATGTGATCATCGTCTCGGTCAAGGAGGCGATCCCGCGCGGCCGGGTCAAGAAGGGCGACGTGCATCGCGCCGTGATCGTGCGCACCGCCAAGGAGATCCGCCGCGTCGACGGCAGCGCGATCCGGTTCGACCGCAACGCCGCGGTGCTGATTACCCGCCAGGGCGAGCCGATCGGCACCCGCGTGTTCGGGCCGGTGACCCGCGAATTGCGGGCGCGCAAGTTCCTCAAGATCGCCTCGCTGGCGCCCGAAGTCCTCTGATGCGGTGCGACTGAGCCATGCCCAAGATGAAGATCAAGAAGGGCGACAACGTCGTCGTCATCAGCGGCCGCGACAAGGGCCGCAGCGGCGAGGTGTTGCGGGTCTTTCCGACCGAGGCGCGGCTGATCGTGCAGGGCGTCCATATCGCCCGCCGGCACACCAAGCCGCGCATGGGCGATCCCGGCGGCATCGTCGAGAAGGAATTGACGATCCACGTCTCCAACGTCGCCCATGTCGACCCGCAATCGGGCAAGCCGACCCGGGTCGGCTACAAACTGCTCGACGACGGCAAAAAGGTTCGCTTCGCCCGCCGGTCGGGCGAGGTGATCGACAAGTGAGGAAGCCGGCATGACCCGCCTTCATGAGCGCTATCACGGCGAGATCCGCTCGGCCCTGATGACCGAGTTCGGCTATCGGAACCCGATGCAGGTGCCGCGCCTGGAAAAGATCGTCGTCAACATGGGCGTCGGCGAGGCGGTGCAGGACGTCAAGAAGATCGACGCCGCGGTCGGCGATCTGACCGCGATCACCGGCCAGCACCCGGTGGTGATCCGGGCCAAGCGCTCGATCGCCACGTTCAAGTTGCGCCAGAACATGCCGATCGGCTGCAAGGTCACCTTGCGCCGCGACCGCATGTACGAATTCCTCGATCGCCTGATCACCGTGGCCTTGCCGCGGGTGCGGGATTTCCGCGGCGTGTCGGCGCGCAGCTTCGACGGCCGCGGCAACTACGCGCTCGGCCTCAAGGAACAGCTCGTCTTTCCCGAGATCGACTACGACAAGGTCGATACCGTGCGCGGGATGGACGTCGTGATCGTCACCACCGCCAAGACCGACGCCGAAGCCAAGGCACTGCTCAAGGGCTTCGAAATGCCGTTTATGAACTGATTGCCCGCGGAGAAGCTGGCCCCATGGCAAAGAAGAGCTCGATCGAAAAGAACGCGCGCCGCGCCAAGCTGGCGAAGCGGTTCAACCCGCGGCGGGCGCGGCTGAAGGGGCTGGCCCGCGATCGGGACGCGGCGCCCGAGGATCGCTTCGCGGCGCAGTTGAAGCTCGCCGAATTGCCGCGCAACAGCTCCGAGACTCGCTTGCGCAACCGCTGCACCCTGACCGGACGGCCGCGCGGGTATTATCGCAAGTTCAAATTGTCGCGCATCGCGGTGCGCGAGCTCGCCTCCGCCGGCCAGATTCCCGGCATGGTCAAGTCGAGCTGGTAGGGGGAAATCGATCGATGACGATGAGCGATCCGCTCGGCGATATGTTGACCCGCATCCGCAACGGGCAGCGGGCGCGCCAGGCCGTCGTCGCGGCGCCGGCCTCTAAGTTCCGCGCCAACGTGCTCGAAGTGCTGCAACGCGAAGGCTATATCCGCGGTTTCACCCACGAGCATGTCCGACCGGGCGTCGCCGAGCTCAAGATCGAGCTCAAATACGTCGACGGCGAGCCGGTGATCAAGGAGATCGCCCGCGTGTCGAAGCCGGGCCGGCGGATCTATTCGAAATTGTCCGATCTGCCGCGGGTGTATAACGGGCTCGGCATCGCCATCCTGTCGACCCCGCGCGGGGTCATGTCGGACAACGAGGCTCGCGCCGTCAAGGTCGGCGGCGAAATCCTGTGTCGCGTGTTCTGAGGAATTGGCGATGTCGCGCATTGGCAAGAACCCCGTCGCGATCCCTTCCGGGGTCGACGTGCAGCTCCAGGGCCAGACTCTGACCGCGAAGGGTCAGCTCGGCACGCTCTCGCTCGTTGTCAGCGGCGAAGTCGACGCGACGATCGCCGACGGCCAGGTCACGATCAGGCCGCGCAGCGAGACCAAGCGGGCGCGGGCGATGTGGGGCACGACCCGGGCATTGATCAACAACATGGTCACCGGGGTCTCCGCCGGCTTTACCCGCAACCTCGAAATCAATGGGGTGGGCTATCGCGCCGCGGTGCAGGACAAGATCCTCAACCTGCAGCTCGGCTACAGCCACGATATCCCCTACCCGATCCCGGACGACGTGCGGATCACCTGCGAGCGGCCGACCCTGATCGCGATCACCGGCGCCGACCGGCAGCGGGTCGGCCAGGTCGCCGCCGAGATTCGCGCCTATCGCCCGCCCGAGCCGTACAAGGGCAAGGGGGTCAAGTACAACAACGAGATCGTCCGCCGCAAAGAAGGCAAGAAGAAGTAGCGCCATGTCCAAGAAGCCAGACGAGCTGTTTCAGCGCCGGCGCCAGCGGCACCGCTACAAATTGCGGCAGGCGGCCAAGGCTCGGCCGCGCCTGTCGGTGTTCCGCTCGTCGCGCCACATCTACGCCCAGATCATCGACGATATGGCGGGGCGGACGCTGGTCGCCGCGTCGAGCCTCGAAGGCGAGCTCAAGCCCGGCTTGAAGACCGGCGCCGACACCGCGGCCGCAACCGCGGTCGGCGCCTTGATCGCGGCGCGCGCCAAGGTGGCGGGGGTCGAGCGGGTAGTCTTCGATCGCGGCGCCTATATGTTCCACGGTCGGGTCAAGGCCCTGGCCGAAGCCGCCCGCGAGGGCGGTCTCGAATTCTGAGAGGGTCGATATGGCACGCACCCAGGGCGACAGGCGTCGGCGCGGCGATGGCGACAATCAGTCGCGTGATCGCGAGGATTCCGAATTCGTCGAAAAGCTCGTCGGCATCAATCGCGTCGCCAAGGTGGTCAAGGGCGGCCGTCGCTTTGGTTTTGCCGCGATCGTCATCGTCGGCGACCGCAAGGGCCGGGTCGGGTATGGCTCGGGCAAGGCGCGCGAGGTGCCCGAGGCGATCCGCAAGGCGACCGAGCAGGCGCGGCGCGGCATGGTCCGCGTGCCGTTGCGCGAGGGACGCACCCTGCACCATGACATCGCCAATTCCTACGGCGCCGGCAAGGTCATCGTGCGCGCGGCCAAGCCGGGCACCGGCATCATCGCCGGCGGCCCGATGCGCGCGATCTTCGAGGCGCTGGGCGTGCAGGACGTGGTCGCGAAGTCGATCGGCAGCTCGAACCCGCACAACATGATCAAGGCGACCTTTGCCGCGCTGGCGCAAGTCACCAGCCCGCGGGCGGTGGCGGCGCGGCGCGGCAAGAAGGTCGCCGAGATTCTCGGGCGGCGCGACGCCGAGACGCGGGAGCCGGCCTGATGGACGGCAAGAAGACCGTGACCGTGGTCCAGACCGGCAGCCCGATCGGCCGGCGCGACGACCAGGAGGCGACCTTGAAGGGGCTCGGCCTCAACAAGCGGCACCGGCAGCGCACGCTCGAGGACACGCCTTCGGTGCGCGGCATGATCCGCAAGGTTCAGCACTTGGTGAAGGTGGTCGAGGGATAGCGGGATAGCGGTCATCGCGAGGAGCATGGCGACGAAGCAATCTCGATCGGACAAGCCTCTAACGGCGAGAGATCGCTGCGCGCAGCGCGCGATGACACGGCCGGTTTGACAGGACATCGATGCGATGAAGCTCAACGAGATCAAAGACAACCCCGGCGCGCATTACCGCGCCAAGCGGGTTGGCCGCGGCATCGGCTCGGGCAAGGGCAAGACCTCGGGCCGCGGCGGCAAGGGCCAGACCGCGCGCACCGGTGTCGCGCTCAACGGGTTCGAGGGCGGCCAGACCCCGCTGCATCGGCGCTTGCCGAAGCGCGGCTTCAACAACAAGATTTTTCAGAAAGACTACAAGGTGGTCAATCTGGGCCGGCTGCAGCTGGCGCTCGACGCCGGCAAGCTCACTGCCGGCGCGACGATCGACGGCAAGGGGCTGGTCGCCGCGGGGGTACTGCGCCGGCTCGGCGACGGCGTGCGCCTGCTGGCCCAGGGCACGCTCAAGGCCGCGATCACGATCGAGGTGGCGGGCGCGTCGAAGGCGGCGATCGCCGCGGTCGAAGAGGCCGGCGGCAAGGTGGTATTGCCCGCGGCGGCGGCGCCGGCGAGCTAGTCGGGCGCTCCCCTCTCGCCATCCCGGCCTACGCCGGGGTGGCGATCAAGACAGCGCATGAACTTTCGCACCGCCACGGCAGGGCCTATGGTATCGGCTACGGTGTTGGCGGCCCCAGGGGTCGATTAGGGAACAGCACACATGGCGTCAGCCGCCGAACAGCTCGCTGCCAGTATCAATTTTGGCGCCTTTTCCAAGGCGACCGAACTCAAAAGCCGGATATGGTTCACGCTCGGCGCGTTGGTGGTCTATCGCCTCGGCACCTATATCCCGATCCCCGGGATCGACCCGGCGATCCTGCGCGAGATCTTTTCGCAAAACGCTGGCGGCATCCTCGGCATGTTCGACATGTTTTCGGGCGGTGCGCTCGGGCGTATGACGGTGTTCGCGCTCAACATCATGCCGTACATCTCGGCGTCGATCATCATTCAGCTGTTGACCGCGGTGTCGCCGACGCTCGAAGCCCTCAAAAAGGAAGGCGAGAGTGGGCGCAAGAAGATCAACCAGTACACCCGCTACGGCACCGTTCTGCTCGCGGCGGTGCAATCCTACGGCATCGCGGTGGGCCTTGAGGGCATGCGCGCCGGCACGCAGTCGGCGGTGATCGACCCGGGGCTGTTTTTCCGCCTGGTGACCGTGGTCACCTTGACCGGCGGCACGGTCTTTCTGATGTGGCTCGGCGAGCAGATCACCGCGCGCGGGGTCGGCAACGGCATCTCGCTGATCATCTTCGCCGGCATCGTCGCCAACCTGCCCTCCGCCCTGGCCCAAACCCTCGATTTGGGCCGCACCGGGGCGATCTCGACGGTCTTCATCATCATCTTCCTGCTGATGTCGGTCGGTGTCGTCGCCTTCATCGTGTTCATGGAGCGGGCGCAGCGGCGCATCCTGGTGCAATACCCCAAGCGCCAGGTCGGCAACCGTATGTTCGGCGGCGAGGCCTCGCATCTGCCGCTGAAGATCAACACCTCGGGCGTGATTCCCCCGATCTTCGCCTCGTCGCTGCTGCTGTTGCCGGCGACGATCGCGAGCTTCGAGGCGAGCGGCCAGAGTTTTGGCATCATCGGCACGCTGACGTCGTACCTGGCGCACGGCACGCCGCTCTACATGGCGCTCTATATCGGGCTGATCACGTTTTTCTGCTTCTTCTACACCGCGATCGTGTTCAACCCGACCGAGACCGCCGACAATTTGCGCAAATATGGCGGCTTCATCCCCGGCATCCGGCCCGGCAAGAATACCGCGGACCATCTCGACTATGTGCTGACGCGGCTGACCGTGGTCGGCGCCGCCTATCTGTCGGCGGTGTGCATATTGCCCGAGATATTGATCTCGCAGTATTCGGTGCCGTTCTATTTCGGCGGCACCAGCCTGCTGATCGTCGTCAGCGTGACGATGGATACGGTGGCGCAGATTCATTCGCACCTCCTCGCGCATCAATACGAGGGGCTGATCAAGAAGTCCAAATTGCGGGGACGACGCGGATGAACCTGATCCTCTTGGGGCCGCCCGGCGCCGGCAAGGGGACGCAGGCCAAACGCCTCGAACAGTCGCACGGTTTGGTTCAGCTCGCGACCGGCGACATGCTGCGCGCCGCGACCGCCTCGGGCAGCGAGCTAGGTCTGCGGGTCAAGGCGATCATGGATTCGGGTGCGCTGGTCGGCGACGATACGATGATCGCGCTGATCGCCGCGCGCATCGCCGAGCCCGATTGTCGTCCCCATGGCGGCAAGGGGGGATTCATCCTCGACGGGTTTCCGCGTACCGTCCCGCAAGCCGAGGCGCTCGACGCGATGCTCAAGGAACACCGCCAGACACTCGATCATGTGATCTTGATGGAGGTCGACGAGGCTGCCCTGATCGACCGGCTCGCCGGCCGGTTCAGCTGCCGCAACTGCGGCGCCAGCTACCATCGGCGCTACCACAACCCGGCGGTCGAGGGGATATGCGACCTGTGCGGCGCCAAGGATTTCGTCCACCGGCCGGACGACCGGGCCGAGGCGGTCGCGGCGCGGCTTGAGGTCTATCGCCGGCAGACCGCGCCGATCCTGCCGTATTACCGTGATCGCGGCGTGTTGCGCACGGTCGACGGCATGGGCGCGATGGACGAGGTCGCGCGTCAGATCGAGGCGGTGCTCGCCGGCGGGGCGGCCAGCCGTTGACGCGGTGCCCGCGATCCGTATAATCACGCGCTTGACCGGGGTCTGAGGCGACCCCCGTTCCCCATTGGCATTCGAGGAGCTGCGCAGGTGGCGCGAATTGCTGGCGTCAATATCCCGAATCAAAAACGGGTTCCGATCGGGTTGACCTATATCCACGGTATCGGCCGCACCAAGGCGCTCGATATCTGCACCCGGGTCGGTATTCCGCTTGAGCGGCGCGTGCACGAGCTGACCGACGACGAGGTCTTGCGGGTGCGCGAATTGATCGACCGCGACTTTACCGTCGAGGGCGATCTGCGCCGCACCGTGGCGATGAACATCAAGCGGCTGATGGATCTCGGCAGCTATCGCGGCTTACGGCACCGCAAGGGGCTGCCGGTCCGCGGCCAGCGCACGCACACCAATGCGCGCACGCGCAAGGGACCGTCGCGGCCGATCGCGGGCAAGAAGAAATAGTGGCGGAAAAAATATTGCCCTTTGGCATGCCCACAGCGCATTCGCGGAAGATCTAGATGGCGAAATCGGCGACAGCGCCGCGTCTGCGTCGACGCGAGCGCAAGAATATCACCTCGGGCACGGCGCACGTGAACGCCACCTTCAACAACACGATGATCACGATCACCGATGCCCAGGGCAACGCGATCGCGTGGTCGTCGTCGGGCAGCCAGGGGTTCAAGGGCTCGCGCAAATCGACCCCGTATGCCGCGCAGGTCGCGGCCGAGGACGCCGGAAAGAAGGCCATGGAGCATGGCATGCGCACCCTCGACATCGAGGTCAAGGGACCCGGTTCGGGGCGCGAATCCGCGTTGCGTGCCTTACAGGCGGTCGGCTTCGCCATCACCTCGATACGGGACGTGACCGCAATCCCGCATAACGGCTGTCGCCCGCCGAAACGGCGCCGGGTGTGACGCCGACCGCCGTGCCGGCGAAGCGGGCGTCCTGAACGCGAGTTTCCGGCGGTTCGGCCGCCGCTGTCGTTTGTATTTAGAATTGTCTTTCACCGACTGAGGTCGACGTGATTCAGAGAAATTGGCAGAATTTAACCAAGCCAAAGCAGCTTTCGATCGAGCCCGGCGAGGATGCCAACCGCATCGCGACGGTCGTGGCCGAGCCGCTGGAGCGCGGCTTTGGCTTGACCCTCGGCAACGCGTTGCGGCGCGTGCTGCTGTCGTCGTTGCAGGGCGCGTCGGTCACCTCGATGCAGATCGAGGGCGTGTTGCACGAGTTCTCGTCGCTGCCGGGTGTGCTTGAGGATGTGACCGACGTCGTTCTCAACGTCAAGGGCATCGCGCTGCGCATGCATGGCGAGGGGCCAAAGCGGATGCGCCTGCGCGGCACCGGGCCGGGCGAGGTGCGCGCCGGGGCGATCGAGACCGGGCACGACATCGAGATATTGAACCCGGAATTGCTGATCTGCACGCTCGATACCGGCGCCCGGATCGCGATGGAATTGACCGTCGAGAACGGCAAGGGCTATGTGCCGGCGACCGACAATCGGCCCGAGGATGCGCCGATCGGGCTGATCCCGGTCGATGCGCTGTTCAGCCCGGTGCGCAAGGTCTCGTACCGGGTCGAAAACACCCGCGTGCAGCAGCGCACCGACTACGACAAATTGGTCATGCGGGTCGAGACCAACGGTGCCGTGACCCCCGAGGACGCGGTCGCTTACGCCGCGCGCATATTGCAGGACCAGCTCCAGCTTTTCATCAATTTCGAGGAGCCGCGCCTGGCCGCCGAAAAGGAAGCGTCGGGCGAGCCGCCGGTCAACAAGAACCTGTTGCGCAAGGTCGACGAGCTCGAATTGTCGGTGCGCTCGGCCAACTGCCTGAAGAACGACAACATCGTCTATATCGGCGACCTCGTGCAGAAGACCGAGGCCGAGATGCTGCGGACGCCCAATTTCGGGCGGAAATCCTTGAATGAAATCAAGGAAGTATTGGCCAATATGGGACTCCATCTGGGGATGGAGATTCCGGCCTGGCCGCCCGAGAACATCGAAGAGCTGGCCAAGCGCATCGATGAGCCTTATTGAGCGGCGTCGGGATCGAGCGGCATTTGGCTGACGGGCACGGAGCGGCGGAGAGGGGACTATGCGCCATCGCATGAATCATCGCGGCTTCAGCCGCCGATCCGCCCACCGCAAGGCGATGTTCGAGAACCTCGCCGCCGCGTTGCTCAAGCACGAGCAGATCACCACCACCGTGCCCAAGGCCAAGGATCTGCGCCCGATCGTCGAGCGCCTGATCACGCTGGGCAAGCGCGGCGGCTTGCACGCCCGGCGCCAGGCGATCGCCGCCCTGCAGGACCGCGGCCTCGCCGACAAAGTAATGACCGCGTTGGCGGTACGATATGCCGCCCGTCCCGGCGGCTATACCCGCATCATCAAGGCGGGATACCGCTATGGCGACAACGCGCCGATGGCGGTGATCGAACTGGTCGACCGCGACGTGTCGGCCAAAGGCCTGGATTCCGGCCCGGTCGGCGGCGACCGTGAGGAAGAAGCAGCGTAACCAGCCCTAGGCGGTCGGCCGCGCGGTAAAGCCGACGCTGCCGTCGTCGGGGGCGTCGGTGATCGCGATATCGGTCACCCGCGCCGCATAGGGTCCTTCCCGACACAACTCGATCATCGCGCCGACCTTGTCGTCATCGCCGATGACGAGCGCCTCGACCGCGCCGTCCTGGCGGTTGCGCACCCACCCGCGCAGGCCGAGCGAGGCGGCCGCGCGCATCGCCCAGGCGCGGTAGCCGACGCCCTGCACCCGACCGGTGATGCGCAGCCGCGCGCTTCTGATCGCTGGCGCCGCCATCGGGTCCTATTCGAATTCGAGGATGATCTGGTCGACCGCCAGGCTGTCGCCGGTCTGGGCGCGCAGCCTGGCGACGCGGCCGTCGCGCTCGGCCCTGAGAACGTTTTCCATCTTCATCGCCTCGACGATCGCCAGCGGCTCGCCGGCCTTGACTTCCTGTCCGACCGCGACGCTCAGCGCGGTCAACAATCCCGGCATCGGCGACACCACGAAGCGCGAGGTGTCCGCCGGCTTTTTCGCGGGCATCGCCAGCAATAATTGGGCGGCGCGCGGCGGCAATATCTGGGCGCGGCGGGTCACGCCGGCATGGCTCAGGCGGAACGCGCGCGCCGGCAGTTTCTCGATCTGCACCGTCGTCAGCCGATCCTCGACGCGCAGGCGCAACAGGTTTTGCCCGGGCCGCCAGTCGGTCGCGGCGAGGCAACTCCCGCCGTCGCTTTCGACGCGCCAGGAATCGCCCTCGCGGCGCAGCGAGACAGGATGCGGCGTGTTGTCGAGCAGAACGATCCGCTCCACCGCCTGATCCGACCCGAACGAATCAGCCGCCTCGGCCAATGCCGCGGCGATCAGCAGCACCTGGTCGGCGGCGCCGAACCCGGCGGGCGCGGCGAACCCGCCGGGAAATTCGTCGGCGATGAAATCGGTCGACAGCCGGCCCGCGCGAAACCGCTCGGAGGCGGCGACCGCCGTGAGGAAGGCGATGTTGTGGCGCACGCCGGAGACGAAAAACCCGTCGAGCGCGTCGCCGAGCCGCGCGATCGCGGTCGCCCGGTCGGGACCGTGAGCGCACAGTTTGGCGATTATCGGATCGTAATGGAGGCTGATCTCGGCGCCCTCGTAGACGCCGGTGTCGACCCGCACGCCCTCTCCGCTTGGCGGCTGATAGCGCACCAGCCGGCCGATCGACGGCAGGAAATTGCGCAGCGGGTCCTCGGCGTAGATCCGCGCCTCGACCGCCCAACCGGTCTGCCGCAAATCGTCCTGGGCGAAAGGCAGCGTCTCGCCGGCGGCGACCCGGATCATCAATTCCACCAGGTCGAGGCCGGTGACCAGCTCGGTGACCGGGTGCTCGACCTGCAGCCGGGTGTTCATCTCGAGAAAATAGAAATTGCGCTGGCGGTCGACGATGAACTCGACCGTCCCGGCCGAGCGGTAGCCGACCGCGCGGGCCAGCACGACCGCCTGCGCGCCCATCGCGGTTCGGGTCGCGACGTCGATAAACGGGCTCGGCGCCTCCTCGATGACCTTCTGGTGGCGGCGCTGGATCGAACACTCGCGCTCGCCGAGATGGACGATATTCCCGTGCGCGTCGCCCAGCACCTGGATTTCGATATGGCGCGGCTCCTCGATGTATTTCTCGAGAAAGACGCGGTCGTCGCCGAAACTCGCCCTGGCCTCGTTCCGCGCGCCGCCGAACCCCTCGCGCAATTCGCCGTCGTCATGGGCGATGCGCATGCCCTTGCCGCCGCCGCCGGCCGACGCCTTGATCATGACCGGATAGCCGATGTCGCGGGCGATGCGCAGCGCGGCCTTGGCGTCGGCGATGACCCCGAGATAGCCCGGCACTGTCGAAACTCCCGCCGCCGCGGCGAGCTTTTTCGACTCGATCTTGTCGCCCATCGCCGCGATCACCTCGGGGGTGGGGCCGATGAAAGCGATCCCGGCCTCGGCCAGCGCGGTGGCGAAACCGGGCCGCTCCGACAGAAACCCATAGCCGGGATGGACCGCCTCGGCCCCGGTCCGCCGGCACGCCTCGATGATGCGGTCGATGCGCAGGTAGCTCTCGCTCGACGGGGCCGGTCCGATCGCCACCGCCTCGTCCGCCTCGCGGACGTGCAACGCCTCGGCATCCGCGTCGGAATAGACCGCGACCGTCGCGATCCCCATCCGCCGCGCGGTGCGGATGACGCGGCACGCGATCTCGCCGCGATTGGCGATCAGGATCTTGCGGAACATCAAAAGCTAGCGTCATGGCCGGGCTTGTCCCGGCCATCCACGAAAGCGTTGCCGCTCGCTTGGCAATGCCACACCATCCGCGAATGGGCGAGGCATGGGTCTACATCATCACCAACCGACCCAACGGTATCCTCTATACTGGCGTTACCAGCGATCTCGCCCGACGTATTTGGGAGCATCGGGAAGGTGTCGTGCCTGGTTTCACCAAAAGATACGGGCTGAAGCGACTGGTCTATGTCGAACGCCATGCGGACATACAAACCGCGATCCAGCGAGAGCACAACATGAAGCACTGGTCGCGAACCTGGAAGGTGCGGCTTATCCTCGCCATGAATCCCACGTGGGATGATCTTTACGACCAGATCGTCTGATACGTGGATGGCCGGGACAAGCCCGGCCATGACGTCTTTAGTTTTTCCGATCATCTGTCATTATAACGTTTACATATTCACTTGCATCATCCCAGCCAGCATTTTCAAGCGTCTTCGTCTGATAACTCTGGTCGTATACCATTCCCCACTTTTTGCCCTCCTTTATCTGCGCCGCGGCCAGCATCTCGCCGGTCTGCCCGTCGTAAAGGTATCGGCTCAGATAGCGGAGCGGCGTAGTGGTGTCTGCGGTCTGCACGGTAAGTTCTACGTAACAGCGATTAGTTTGCGGCGTGTATCGAGACATCTGGGATTTGTAGAGCGCTGGACCAGCAACGCTTGAATCGAAGATTTTCTTTCCCAGTGCGGCGCATTGGGAACGCAGATGGAAGATCTCAGTAGCCGTGGGCGGTAAGAACGTGCTCTCCCCTATGCTCTGACGCGTAAGCAGCAAGAGCGATAACGCGGTGAACCCGATGGACTTGGTTGGGGTCATCACAGCGGGATGTTGTCGTGCTTCTTCCACGGGTTGGCGAGTTGCTTGCCGCGCAGCATCGCCAGCGCGCGGCACAGCCGCCGCCTCGTATCCGCCGGGGCGATCACGTCGTCGATAAAGCCGCGGCTGGCGGCGACAAAGGGGTTGGCGAATTTCTCGCGATATTCCTCGGTGCGCACCTCGATCGCGGCGGCGTCGCCGAGATCGGCGCGAAAGATGATCTCGACCGCCCCCTTGGGTCCCATCACCGCGATCTCGGCCGTTGGCCAGGCGAAATTGACGTCGCCGCGCAGATGCTTGGAGCTCATCACGTCATAGGCGCCGCCATAGGCCTTGCGGGTGATCAGGGTCACCTTGGGCACGGTCGCCTCGGCGAACGCGAACAGCAATTTCGCGCCGTGCTTGATGATCGCGCCGAATTCCTGCGCGGTGCCGGGCATAAATCCGGGCACGTCGACAAAGGTCACGATCGGGATGTTGAAGCAGTCGCAAAACCGCACGAACCGGGCGGCCTTGCGCGCGCTGTCGATGTCGAGGCAGCCGGCGAGCACCATCGGCTGGTTGGCGACGATGCCGATTGTCGACCCCTCCATCCGGGCAAAGCCGATCAATATGTTCCGGGCGAAATTGGGCTGGAGCTCGAAGAAATCGCCGTGATCGGCGATTTTCTCGATCAACTCCTTCATGTCGTAGGGCTTGGTCGGGTTGGCCGGGATCAGCGTGTCGAGCGATGGCTCGGCGCGGTCGCGCGGGTCGGCGCACGGCCGCGCCGCTGGGGCGGCGCGGTTCGAGCTCGGCAGAAAATCGATAAACCGGCGCAGTTCGAGCAGCGCCTCGATATCGTTCTCGAAGGCGAGATCGGCGACCCCGGAGCGGGTGGTGTGGGTGATGGCGCCGCCCAGTTCCTCCTGGGTCACATTCTCCTGCGTCACGGTCTTGACCACCTCGGGGCCGGTCACGAACATGTACGAGCTGTCCTTGACCATGAAGATGAAGTCGGTCATCGCCGGCGAATACACCGCGCCGCCGGCGCAGGGGCCCATGATCATCGATACCTGCGGCACCACGCCCGAGGCCAGCACGTTGCGCTCGAACACCTCGGCATAGCCGGCCAGCGAGGCGACACCTTCCTGGATGCGCGCGCCCCCAGAATCGTTAAGCCCGATGACCGGCGCGCCGACATTCATCGCCTGGTCCATGATCTTGCAGATTTTCTCGGCGTGCGCCTCGCTGAGCGAGCCGCCGAACACAGTGAAATCCTGGCTGAACACGAACACCAATTTGCCGTTGACCGCGCCATAGCCGGTGACCACGCCGTCGCCCGGCACCTTCTGCTCGTCGATGCCGAAATCGTGGCTGCGGTGCTCGACGAACATGTCCCATTCCTCGAAGGAATCGGGGTCGAGCAAAATCTCGATGCGCTCGCGCGCGGTGAGTTTGCCCTTGGCGTGCTGCGCCTCGATGCGCCGGGCGCCACCTCCCGCGCGCGCCGCCGCGCGCATCTCTTCGAGGCGTCGAAGAATGTCGTTCATGGGTCGAGTAAGCACCAAACCGCGCGCCAAGACCAGACTCGGCGCGGCTTTTGGTTGTCCGCCGTTTCCGCGAAAAGGGGCGCCGAATGTCGGCCACCGTTGGACTCCCGCTTTCACGGGGTGACGAAGAGTAGTCGTCGGGGCAAGATGAGCCGGACAACCCCACGATCAACAGCACACGAGGAACCGATGGCCGAGAGCGAGCTATACCAAAAGGGTGCGGCGATGCGGCGGCAGTTGATGGGCGATGCCGCCGTCGAGAAATCCGCGCGCGATATCTACAGCGACCCGGTGATGAAGAAATTCATCGATCTCGCCACCGAAACCGTGTTCGGCGCGTTGTGGACCCGGCCCGGCCTCGACACCAAGACCCGCTCGCTGATCTGCGTGATCTCCGACACCTGCATGGCCCGCGAGCCCGAGTTGGCGCTGCATATCCGCTTTGCGTTGCGCCAGGGCTGGACCGAGGACGAATTGACCGAGGTGCTGTTGCACCTGTCGGGCTATATCGGCGTGCCGGTCATCCGCGAATCGCTGATGGTGGCCTCGCGCGTCTTCAAGGAGTACCGCGAGGAGACAAAGGCCGCCTAGCCCTGGGCCAGCAATGCCATGAACCGCGCCGTCGCGGCGATGTCGGCGGCGAGGTTGCGGCGGCGCTCGGCGGCTTCGGAATCCTCCCCCCAGGCCTCTATCTGAAAGCTCTCGTCGAGCTGAGAGGCGGCAAAGGCCGCCTCGGCGTCGAGCCTGCCCTCGGCCAAGGCCAATGCGATGACCAGCGAGCCGCACGCGGCGGTCGCCGTGTGCAGGCCGGTCAGGCGGAAATCGTCGTATTCGGCCACCGCGGCGGCGAAGGCGTTGAGCGTCGCCATCTTCTGACGTTTCGGGATGACCCCGATGGTCACCTCGAGCGGCGCGCCATAACGCTTCGCCGCCCAGTCGATCAGCTTCTGCCAGGCATCGTGCTGGCGCGCCGCCAGGGCAGGGGGGTGGTCGGCGCGGTAGCACACCAGGTCGGTCGCGGCGTAACCCGCGGTTTCGCCGACGACCTGCTCGCGCTGGCTCGCGGTGCAATCGAGCGACGTCGCGGCGAGCCGGGTCAACGGCATCGTCGCCGGGCGGATTTCGGTCTGCTGCGCGTCCCACTCGGCGGCGATCGCGGCCGCGAGACCCGCCGTCGGCAACAGCAATTCGCGCTTGCCCGGGGTCAGCAATTTCCTGCCGTCGAGCATCACGATATGGCCGTCGCCGGACGGGTCGGCCGCGACCTTGTCGTAGATCCGTTTCATTCCGGCCGCTCCAACTCGGCGAACGGGTCGGGCGTATCGCCGGCGAAGCCAAAGAATTCCCACATCTGTCGCATATGCGCTGGCAGCGGCGCGGTCACCTGCAAGGTGCCGCCGGTGGGGTGGGGAATCGCCAGCGTGCGCGCGTGCAGATGCAGCCGATGCGCCGCCGCGCCGCCGGCCAGATGCGCCGCCGCGCCGCCGGCCAGATGGGCCGCCGCGCCGCCGTATTTGCCGTCGCCGAGGATCGGCGTGCCGATCGCGGCGCAATGCGCGCGCAGTTGATGGGTGCGCCCGGTGACCGGCAGCAGGGCGAGCCAGCTTGCCCGGTTCCCGGCGTGATCGATGACCTGGTAGTAGGTCACCGCCTTCTTGCCGTCTTCCGCGTCGGGCCGCACGCGCTCGCCGCCCCGCGAACCCTTCGGCCCGGGCGTTTTACCCAGGGCGAGCTCGATGCGTCCCTGCCGCGCTTCCGGCAGGCCGACCACGATCGCCCAATAAATCTTGCGCGTCGTCTTGTCGCGAAACGCGCGGGTGAAAAACGCCGCCGCAGCGGCGGTGCGGGCGAGCAGCAAGACGCCGCTGGTGTCCTTGTCGAGCCGATGCACCAGGCGGGGCCGGTCGGCGGCGTCAAACCGCAACCCGTCCAGCAGCGCGTCGACATGGCGTTCGGTATTGGTGCCGCCCTGCACCGCCAGCCCCGCCGGCTTGTCGAGCACGATCGCCCAGTCGTCGCGGTAGATCACCGCGTCGCGCAACGCCGCCTCGTCGCGGGGCCGCGCCCGCGGACTGCGAGCTTCCCCGGCGGGCCTTGGCGTTTCCGCGATCGGCGGCACCCGGATCGCCTGGCCCGGCTCGATCCGGTCGCCGGCGCGTGCCTTCCGGCCGTCGATCCGGACCTGGCCGGTGCGCAGCAGTTTTTCCAGCCGCCCGTGGGCGAGGCCGGGATAATGCCGCTTGAACCAGCGGTCGAGCCGGATTGCGCCGTCCTCGGTGGTGACGGTCACGGTATCGACGCCGCCGCTCATTTGGAGGCCGGTTTATCGAACCCGGCGCGCTGGCGCAGCCTGTCCCAATATTCGAGCCGCTTTTTGACCTCGCGCTCGAAGCCGCGCTCGCCCGGTTGATAGAAATTCTCCCGGGCGACGCCGTCGGGGAAATAATTCTGGCCGGAAAAGCCTTCCTCGGTGGCATGGTCGTAGACATAGCCGCTGCCGTAGCCGAGATCGCGCATCAGCCGGGTCGGCGCGTTGAGGATGTGCTTGGGCGGCATCAGCGAGCCGGTGGCGCGCGCCATCGCCCGCGCCGCGCCGAACGCGACATAGGCGGCGTTGGATTTGGGCGCGGTCGCGAGATAGATCACCAATTGCGCGATCGCCAATTCCCCCTCCGGCGAGCCGAGCCGGTCATAGGCGTCCCACGCCGCCAGCGACTGCACCACCGCCTGCGGGTCGGCGAGCCCGATATCCTCGACCGCCGCGCGGGTCAGCCGGCGCAATATATAGATCGGGTCCTCGCCTCCGGCCAGCATCCGCGCCAGCCAGTACAACGCCGCGTCGGTGTCGGAGCCGCGCAATGATTTGTGCAATGCGCTGATCAGGTTGTAGTGGCCTTCCTGCTGCTTGTCGTAGAGCGGGGCGCGGCGCTGCACCAGCGCGGCCAGCTCGCCCGGGCCCAACGTCGGCTCGGGAGGCAGCCGGTCGATCTCCTCGACCAGGTTCAACAGAAAGCGCCCGTCGCCGTCCGCCATCGCGCGCAACGCGGCGCGCCCGTCGCCGGTGAGGGGTAGGGCGTGGCCGAGTTGATGCTCGCCGCGCTCGATCAGGGTTTCGAGGTCGTCGTCGTCGAGCCGCCGCAATACGAACACCTGCGCGCGCGACAACAGCGCGCCGATCAGTTCGAAGGACGGGTTCTCGGTGGTCGCGCCGACCAGTATCACGGTGCCGTCCTCGACATAGGGTAGAAACGCGTCCTGCTGCGCCCGGTTGAAGCGGTGGATCTCGTCGACGAACAGCAAGGTGCCCTGGCCCATGTCGCGGCGTTTCTTGGCGCCGTCGAACACCTTGCGCAGATCGGCCACCCCCGAAAACACCGCCGACAGCGGCTCGAAGGCGAGGTCGGTCCCGTCCGCCAGCAATCGCGCGATCGTGGTCTTGCCGCAGCCTGGCGGCCCCCACAGGATCATCGAGGCGAGCTGCTTGCTCGCGACCATCCGGCCGATCGGGCCGTCGGGTCCGATCAGGTGATCCTGGCCGACGATCTCGGCGAGCCTTCCCGGCCGCAGCCGGTCGGCGAGCGGTCGCGGCGCCTGGCTTTCAAACAGGGTATTCATCGCGTTCGGTCACATATGGCCCGCGACGTCAGGATTTGCATGCCAGAGCCTCGCCGAAGACGTCGTCGAAAGTCGCGCGCAAGACCGCGTCAACTTCCGCCATCGCCGCCTTGACGCCGAGCGCGGCCAGCGATGTGACGCCGTGCCCGGTAATCTCGGGGGACACGCCGCATGGCACGATACCGCGGAACGCGTCGAGGTCGGGATCGACGTTGAGCGCGACCCCGTGATAGGTCACCCAGCGCCGCACGCGCACCCCGATCGCGGCGATCTTGTCCTCGCGCCCGGCATCCCCGGCCACCCATACCCCGATCCGCCCGTCGCGCCGCTCGCCGGCGACCCCGAACCGGGCGAGGGTGCGGATTATCCATTCCTCGAGTCGCCAGACGTGGCAGCGCACATCCTGTCCGTGCCGGTCGAGGTCGAGCATCGCATAGGCGATGCGCTGGCCCGGCCCATGATAGGTGTATTGCCCACCGCGACCGGTCTTGACCACCGGCAGGCGGTGCGGATCGAGCAGGTCCGCTTCCCGCGCGCTGGTGCCGGCGGTGTAGAGCGGCGGGTGTTCAAGCAGCCACACCAGCTCCGGCTCGGTGCCGGCGCGGATCGCCGCGATGCGCCGCTCCATCGACGCGACCGCGCATTCGTACGGAATCGGCAATGTGTCATACCGCCACTCGATGAGGAGCGGTCCGCTCCGATCGTCCATCTTGCTATGATATCCCGGATTTGCTAAGCGCACCCGCTACCGTGCGGTCGTGGCGGAATTGGTAGACGCGCAGCGTTGAGGTCGCTGTGGGGGAAACTCCGTGGAAGTTCGAGTCTTCTCGACCGCACCAAGCTTGCGCCCCGGTTGCGCATCGCGGCTGCCCCTCGCCCCATCCGTCGAGAACGCCTAGAATGCGGCGTGGTAAGATGTGATGGGAGAATTGGCAATGCGAGCGATCATTATCGCCGGCTTGATAGCGGCGGGCTGCTATGGCACCGCCGCGGCGCAGAGCGTCGGCGGGCAGTATATCGTCAAGGGCACCAATCTCGACGGCTCGCCCTATAGCGGCACCGCCGAGATCACCCCGAGCGGCTCGACCTGCCGGATCGTGTGGAACACCGGCTCGACCTCGCGCGGCATCTGCATGCTCGCCAACAAGGCGTTCGCCGCCTATTACCGGATGGGCAAGGACACGATCGGCCTCGCGGTCTATGAACTCAAGGAAGACGGAATCTTGAAGGGGTATTGGACGATCGCCGACAAGCAAGGCTCCGGCACCGAGACCCTGATCCCGAAGTGACCGCCGCCCGATAGGGGCCTGATGAGGAATACCGCGCTTTCGGCGCTCGATCACGATCTCGGCCCGGAGATCGACCTGCTCCGGGCCAGCGTGCGCGACTTCGCGGAGGACCGGATCGCGCCGATCGCCGCCGAGATCGACCGCGACGATCGGTTTCCTGTCGAATTGTGGCCGGAGATGGGGGCGCTCGGCCTGCACGGCATCACGGTCGAGGAGGAATATGGCGGCAGCGGCATGGGCTACCTCGCCCATTGCGTCGCGATGGAGGAGGTCAGCCGCGCCTCGGCCTCGGTCGGCCTCAGCTACGGCGCGCACTCGAACCTCTGCGTCAACCAGATCCGCCGCAACGGCAACGCGGCGCAAAAGCGCAAATACCTGCCGGGGCTGATCTCCGGCGCGCATGTCGGCGCGCTGGCGATGAGCGAGCCGGAGGCCGGCTCCGATGTCGTGTCGATGCGGTTGCGCGCCGACCGGCGGGGCGATCGTTACGTCCTCAACGGCACGAAATTGTGGATCACCAACGGGCATTACGCCGACACCCTGGTGGTTTATGCCAAGACCCGGCCGGATGCCGGCGCGCGCGGCATCACCGCGTTCCTGATCGAAAAGGGGATGAAGGGGTTTCGTCCCGGGCAAAGGCTCGACAAGCTCGGCATGCGCGGGTCGCCGACCTCGGAACTGGTGTTCGAGGATTGCGAGGTGCCGGCGGAAAACGTGCTCGGCGCCGTCGACGACGGCGTGCGCGTGCTGATGAGCGGGCTCGATTACGAGCGCGCCGTGCTCGCCGCCGGGCCGCTCGGCATCATGCAGGCGGCGCTCGACGTGGTGATCCCCTATACCCACGACCGCAAGCAGTTCGGCCAGGCGATCGGCGAGTTCCAGCTGATCCAGGGCAAGCTCGCCGACATGTATACGAGCTTCAACGCCTGCCGCGCCTATGTCTACGCGGTGGCGCGGGCCTGCGATCGCGGCCGGACCACGCGCAAGGACGCCGCCGGCGCGATCCTCTACGCCGCCGAGGCGGCGACCAGGATCGCGCTCGACGCGGTGCAGATACTGGGCGGCAACGGCTACATCAACGACTTCCCGACCGGCCGCCTGCTGCGCGACGCCAAGCTCTACGAGATCGGCGCCGGCACCTCGGAAATCCGCCGCATGCTGATCGGCCGGGAGATTTACACCGAGACCGCGTGATTGACACAGGGCGTGCACGGGGCCATTCATTTCTCATGGCTGAGAACGTCACTCTCGAATTCCTTGGCGCGCAGATGGAGCGCATGCTCGCTCGGCAGGACGCGCTGCAGGAGGACATGCGTGTTCTGACGGCGATCGTGCTGCGCCACGAGAACACGCTGATCGATATGCTTCAACAAATCCGGACGATGGTCGCGCAGCATCAGCGCTTCAACGACCGCCTGCGCCGGCTTGAGGAACAACCCGCCCAATAGCGGGCAGGCGTGACACGCCTTTCCAACGAGCAAATCCTGCTCCGCGACACCGCGCGCGAGGTGGCGCGCGACCTGCTCGCGCCCCACGCCGCCGAGTGGGACCGCGAGGCGCGGTTTCCGACAGAGGCGTTGGCCGAGCTCGGCAAGCTCGGCTTCATGGGCATATTGGTGCCGCCGGAACATGGCGGGGCCGGCGCCGACCATGTCGGGTATGCCCTCGCGCTCGAGGAGATCGCCGCCGGCGACGGCAGCGTCTCGACGATCCTCTCGGTGCACAACTCGGTCGGCTGCGTGCCGGTATTGCGCTATGGCTCGGCCGAGCAGAAGGCGCGGTTTCTGCGCCCGATGGCTTCGGGCGAGATGCTCGCCTGCTTCTGCCTGACCGAGCCGCAGGCCGGGTCCGACGCCGCCGCGATCACGACCCGGGCGCGCCGCCACGGCAATCGCTGGGTGCTGAACGGCACCAAGCAGTTCATCACCTCGGGCGCCAACGCACGGGTCGCGATCGTCTTCGCCGTCGCCGACCCCGAGGCCGGCCGCAAGGGCGTCAGCGCGTTTATCGTGCCGACCGACACGCCCGGCTATCGGGTCGCGCGGCTCGAACACAAATTGGGGCAGCGCGCCTCGGACACCGCGCAATTGGTGTTCGAGGACATGGAATTGCCCCCCGATCTGATGCTCGGCGGCGAGGGCGAGGGGTATCGCATCGCCCTCTCCAATCTCGAAGGCGGCCGCATCGGCATCGCCGCGCAATCGCTCGGCATGGCGCGGGCGGCCTATGAGGCCGCGCTCGCCTACGCCGGGCAGCGCGAGGCGTTCGGGCAAGCGATTATTGCCCATCAGGCGGTGGCCTTCCGCCTCGCCGACATGGCGACCGGCCTGGCCGCCGCTCGCGGGCTGATCCTCGACGCCGCCCGGCGCCGCGACGACGGCGAGCCGTGCCTCAAGGAAGCGGCGATGGCCAAACTGTTCGCCTCGGAAATGGCCGAGCGGGTGTGCTCCGATTCGATCCAGATCCACGGCGGCTACGGCTATCTCGCCGATTTCCCGGTCGAGCGCATCTATCGCGACGTTCGCGTCTGCCAGATCTACGAAGGCACCAGCGACATCCAGCGCCTGGTCATTTCGCGCGAGATCGCCAAGGGCTAACCCCGTCCCATCGCATCCAAACACCCCTGCAATATGTAGGCGGCGGCGACCTTGTCGACGATCTCGGCGCGGCGCTTCCTGGTCATGTCGGCGGCGATCATTTCGCGGGTGACCGCGGCGGTCGACATGCGCTCGTCCCACAGCGCGATCGGCAACTCGCGCAGAGCCAGCAGGTTGCGCGCGAACTGGCGCACCGACTGGCTGCGCGGGCTGTCGCCGCCGGTGAGGCTCAGCGGCAATCCGATCACCAACCCGCCGATGTCGTGCCGGTCGACCAACGCCAACAGAATCGCGGCATCGTCGCGAAAGCGGCGGCGGCGAATGGTATCGAGCGGGCTGGCGATCACGCGGCGGGTATCGGACAGCGCGAGGCCGATCGTCTTGGTGCCGACATCGAGGCCGAGCAGCCGCGTGCCTTCCGGCACGGCGGCGCGCAGTTCCGCGGGGTTGCCGAGAATCATGCCCGATGATAGCGTGCCCATCGGATTTTTGCCGCGAAAGACACCGAAATCATGGCGTTGGACAAGGCCACCGTGGCGCGCATCGCCACTCTGGCGCGCATCCGGCTTTCCGAAGCCGAGCTCGAACCGCTCGCCGCGGAATTGTCGCACATCCTGACCTGGGTCGAGCAGCTCAACGAGGTCGATACCGGCGATGTCGCGCCGATGACCAGCGTCGCCGAGATGACCCCGATGATGCGCGACGACGTCGTCACCGACGGCGATTGCCGCGACGCGGTGCTCGGCAACGCCCCGCGGGCGGTGAAGGGCTTTTTCGCGGTGCCGAAGGTGATCGAGTGAGCCTCGTCGCGCTCAGCCTCGCCGAGGCGCGCGCCGGGCTCGCTGGCGGGCAATTCTCGGCATGCGAGCTGACCGAGGCCTATATCGCGGCGATGATCGCGGCGCGACCGCTCAACGCCTTTATCACCGAGACCGCCGACCACGCGCGCGCGATGGCGGCGGCCTCGGACGCACGGCGAGCGCGGGGCGAGGCGGGGTCGCTCGACGGCATTCCGATCGCGATCAAGGACCTCTTTTGCACCAAGGGGGTATTGACCACCGCCGCCTCGCACATCCTCGACGGGTTCGTGCCGCCCTACGAATCGACCGTGACCGAGAAATTGTGGCGGGCCGGGGCGGTCATGCTCGGCAAGACCAATCTCGACGAATTCGCGATGGGGTCGTCGAACACGACGAGCTATTACGGCCCGGTCGAGAACCCGTGGCGCCCCCAACCGATAGAGAGACCCGGGGACAATCGGCCATTGGTGCCGGGCGGTTCGTCGGGCGGGTCGGCGGCCGCGGTGGCGGCGCATGCCGCGCTGGCCGCGACCGGTACCGACACCGGCGGCTCGATCCGTCAGCCGGCGAGTTTCTGCGGCATCGTCGGGCTCAAGCCGACCTATGGCCGCTGCTCCCGCTGGGGCGTCGTCGCGTTCGCCTCGTCGCTCGATCATCCCGGACCGATGACCCGAACCGTGCGCGACGCCGCGATCGTGCTCGGCGCGATGGCCGGGCACGATCCCAAGGATTCAACCTCGGCGCCGGTGCCGGTGCCCGATTACGAGGCCGCCTTGACCGGCGATGTCAGGGGATTGCGAATCGGCATCCCCCGGGAGTACCGCGTCGACGGCATGCCCGGCGAGATCGAGGCGTTGTGGCAGCAGGGGGCCGCGTGGCTGCGCGAGGCGGGGGCCGAGCCGGTCGAGATCAGCCTGCCGATGACCAGATACGCGCTGCCGGTCTATTACATCATTGCCCCGGCGGAGGCGTCGTCGAACCTGGCGCGCTATGACGGCGTGCGCTTCGGATTGCGGGTGCCGGGCGACAGCCTCGAGGAATTGTACGAGGGCACCCGAGCCGTCGGGTTCGGCGCCGAGGTGCGCCGCCGCGTGTTGATCGGCACCTACGTCTTGTCGGCCGGGTATTACGACGCCTATTACCTGAAGGCGCAGCGCGTGCGCGCGCTGATCGCCCGCGATTTCGCCGCGGCGTTCCAGCGGGTCGACTGCATATTGGCGCCGACCGCGCCATCGGCCGCGTTCGCGATCGGCGAGAAGGCCGACGATCCGATCGCGATGTATTTGAACGACGTCTTCACCGTCCCGGCCGATCTCGCCGGATTGCCGGCGATCTCGGTGCCGGCCGGATTATCGGCGGACCGGCTGCCGTTAGGGTTGCAGGTGATCGGCCGCGCTTTCGACGAGTCGACGGTGTTGCGGGTCGGCGCGGTACTGGAAAATCGCGCCCGGTTCACCCATCTGCCGAGCTTCCTTGCGGGAGGCGGATGATGAGAAGGCCCGGACAAGCAATCCCGCGTCCTTCGAGACGCCGGCGGCGCCGGCTCCTCAGGATGACGACTGTTTGAGTGCCATGAACAACATACGTCATCCTGAGGAGCGCCCTCGGGGCGCGTCTCGAAGGACGCGGGATTGCCCATGCGATTTATGAGACCGCAGCGATAATGACAGCCACGATCGAGGGCCGCACCGGGCCGTGGGAATTGGTGATCGGGCTCGAAGTCCACGCCCAGGTCACCGCCGCCGCGAAATTGTTTTCCGGCGCCGCGACCGCGTTCGGTAACGCGCCGAACACCCAGGTCTCGACCGTCGACGCCGCGTTTCCCGGCATGCTGCCGGTGATCAACCGGCATTGCGTCGAGCAGGCGGTCAGGACCGGCCTCGGCCTCGATGCCGCGATCAACCTGGTCAGCGTGTTTGCCCGCAAGAATTATTTCTATCCCGACCTCCCGGCCGGGTATCAGATCTCGCAATACGAGGAGCCGATCGTCGGCCACGGCAAAATCCGGCTCGACATGCCGGACGGCTCGACCCGTATGATCGGCATCACCCGGCTGCATCTCGAGCAGGACGCCGGCAAGAGCCTGCACGACCAGCGCCAGCGCGACACCTATGTCGACCTCAACCGCGCCGGCATCGCGCTGATGGAGATCGTCTCCGAGCCGGATCTGCGCAGCGCCGAGGAAGTGGGTGTGTATCTGCGCAAATTGCGCTCGATATTGCGCTATCTCGGCACCTGCGACGGCAATATGGAAGAGGGGTCTCTGCGCTGCGACTGCAACGTCTCGGTGCGCCGCCTCGGCGAACCCTACGGCACGCGCTGCGAGATCAAGAATTTGAACTCCGTGCGGTTCGCGATGCAGGCGATCGAGATCGAGGCGCGGCGCCAGATCGAATTGATCGAGGAGGGCGGCACGGTCGCGCAGGAAACGCGGCTGTTCGATACCGCGCGCGGTGAGACCCGGAAGATGCGCTCGAAGGAAAACGACTTCGACTACCGCTATTTCCCCGACCCGGATTTGTTGCCGTTGGTGCTCGACGAGGAATGGGTCGCCCGGCTGAAGACCGAGCTGCCGGAACTGCCCGATGCCAAGCAGGTGCGGTTCGTAGCGGATTATGGCTTGTCGGCGGCGGATGCCGGGGTGCTGGTCGCCGAGCGCGCGACCGCCGATTTCTTCGAGGCGGTGGCGAAAGGACGAGACGCCAAGGCTGCGGCGAACTGGGTCATGGGCGATCTGTTCGGCGCGTTGAACAGAAAAGGCCTCGGCATCGAAGAATCGCCGATCGCGGCCGCGCAGCTCGGCGGGTTGATCGATTTGATCGCCGATGGCACGATTTCCGGCCGCATCGCCAAGGACATCTTCGCCGAGATGGTCGAAACCGGCGTCGGCCCGGCCGCGATCGTCGAGCAGAAGGGGCTGCGCCAAGTCACCGACACCGGCGAGATCGAGGCCGCCGTCGACGCCGCGCTCGCCGCGCATCCCGCCCAGGCCGCGCAATACGCGGCCAACCCCAAGATCTTCGGCTTCTTCGTCGGCCAGGTCATGAAAGCCACCCAGGGCAAGGCCAACCCCGGCCTGGTCAACGAGCTGTTGAGGAAGAAATTGGGGGCGTAGAAGCGCGCAGCCGCTCTACTTTGCTTGTCATCGCCAAGCGTTGGCCAAGGCGTGCCACGGCAGTACAGAATCGTAGAATCGTAGGGTGGATGAGCGCAGCGTAATCCACCACGCACGGGCGAGTAATGGTGGGTTACGCTGCGCTTACCCACCCTACGTCGGTTTACCATTGATTTTGCCGAGGCTGATCTTATTTGAATAATTGTTCAATAAGATGGCGGGATATCGTGACTTCATACCTTTGTTACTTTCTAAAATTTCCCTAATCAGGAATTATATTTCCCTGTTATCTTTTCAAAATTCCCTGCTCGAATTCCCCGCTGCTGGCGGGGAATCCCGCGGTTTCAGCCGCTTGGCGGGCGAATGGCGCGAATTTTCCCTGCTGGCGGGGAATTCGCGCATTGGACGCCTCGCTCATCGCGCGAGCGACCTGCCGCCGCCGCTGGCATGGCCCGCGCGCATCCGTCATCATGATGCCCGGCAATCGAGAGGGGAGCATCGAGATGGTCGCGGTCACTCGCGAATTGGCGCAATACGCGGTCGAATCCCGTTTCACGGGATTGCCCGAAGCGGTTAGGCACGAGGGCGAGCGCGCTTTCGTCAACATCATCGGCTGCATCCTGGGCGGCGCGCACGGCGCCTCGACCGAGCGGCTGGTGTCGGCAATGCGCGAGTTTTCGGGGCCGAAGGAGGCCACCTTGATCGGCCGCGGCGAGCGGGTCGACATTATGCTCGCCACCCTGGTTAACGCCCACGCGCAGAGCGCCAACGCCTATAACGACACCCATCTCGCGACCGTCGCGCACCCGACCGGGCCGGTGGTGGCGCCGATCCTCGCCCTGGCCGAGCGCCGGGAGGTAACCGGGGCGGATTTCCTGCATGCGCTGATCCTCGGCCTCGAGGTGCAGTTGCGGGTCGGCAATGTGCTGGTCACGCCGCCGGCGCATTCGCCGGTCGGCGTGTCGGCCCAGGGCATTCTCGGCGGGATCGGGGCCGCCGTGGCCACCGGCAAGCTGCTCGGTCTAAGCGAGCAGCAGATGGTGTGGGCGATCGGGCTCGCCACCGCGCAGGCCGCCGGCCACCGCGAAACCCACGCGACGATGTCGAGCCATTTGATGCCGGCCAATGCCGCGCGCGGCGGGCTGGTCGCGGCCCTGCTCGCGGCGCGCGGCTACACGGTCGGCGATGCGGCGATCGAAGGCCCCAAGGGGTTTGCCGGCGTGTTCGCGACCGAACCCAATTTTGCCGCCGCGACCGCCGGGTTGGGCCAGCGTTACGAGATGCTGGCCAATACCTATAAGCCGTACCCGAGCGGCATCGTCGTCCACCCGACGATCGATGGCTGCCTCGACCTGGTGCGCGCGCACGACATCCCGGCCGGGGCGATCGAGCGCGTCGCGGTGACGATCGATCCGCTGGGGATGGCGTTGTGCGGCATCCGCCCGGAGCCGTCGAATGCGATGCAGGCCGGGGTCAGCATCCATCACTGGGCCGCGGCCGCACTGGTCCAGCGCGCGGCCGGCCTCGCCCAAGGCACCGAGGCATGCGTGCACGACCCCGCCATCGCCGCGATGCGGCGCCGCGTCGCGCTGACCGTCGACCCGAACATGGCGGCGGATGCCGCGATCGTCTTGCTGGAGTTGAAGGACGGACGGGTGCTCGAAGCTCGCATCGATCATTGCCGCGGCAGCCAGGCGCGGCCGATGAGCGATGCCGACCTCGACGAGAAATTCCGCGGTCAAGCCGCCCTCGGCGTCAAGGCCGGTCGGGTCGACGGGCTGCTCGCGGCGTGCTGGGGTATCGGCGGCGAGAACGCGGTCGGCGCCTTTGTGCGCCATTGGTTCGGCGGGGGCTGAGCCGCCCCGCCGCGAGCTCAATCGCGGCGATAGGGGTAGCAGCGGGCGCGTTCGAGGGTCATGCCGAAATGCTGGCCGAGGGCGCGGATTGCGTCGCCCTCGTCGGCATAGGGGTCCGCATTGGCCGAGCCGACGATGATTGGGCGAAAGCTGCGGTCGTCGTTCCCGCCGGGCGGCAGCATCGCCGTGGCGAGGGGGTTGCCGTCGCCGTCGCGTAGGGTCAGAAACAGCGGCATTTCGCGCTGGATGTGCGCCTTCAAACCGATCTGCTGCTCGAAATTGAGCTTCGACAGCGATTGAAAGGTCTGGGCGGCGCGCTCGTGCTCTTTGCGGAAATACTTTTCGACGGCGTGGTGCATCGTCTCCGACTCGGCGACGGCCTCGCCTTCGGTCTCGATCCGGAACCAGGTCTTGCCGCCGGGCGCGTCGCAAACGTACTTCATGCTTCCTCCAAGGCCGGTTGCGCGCACCCTGCCCATGCGATGGGCAGGGTAGCGTTATCCCGTGAAGAAAAATCCGGACTCGGGATTGAGTCAACACCCAGCGCGATGCGAGCGAGATTGCGCGCGCGTGCTCTCGCGATGCCTTGCAGTTTTCGTCGCAAATTGCGCGGCGGCGGCAATGGATGTGCAGAGCCAAGTTTCTAACCTATTGAAAAAACGCCGCGTGTTGTCGAGGGCGGGAGCGTTCGGCGGTGGCATGACCCGTGAAGCTGAACGGCGGCAATCTAAGCAAGGAGCAACCCATGGCGTTCCCGCCGAACCCGGATGTCCGTTCCGGCATTGTCAACGGCCAACGCGGCCAGGCCACCTCGGTGCCGGTGGTGCCGCCGCGGCGCCGCTTCTGGCTGATCGAGTTCCTGACCATGCCGTTCAAGGACATTGACGAGCGGGCGAGCTACGCGTCCGAGAAGCGTATCGCGGCGAAAAAGAACGGCGCCGCGAATGGTGCCGCGGCCAACGGTTCGGCCATCAATGGTTCGGCGGAGAACGGCTCGGTGGCCAATGGTTCGGCGATGAATGGCTTGGCGACGAATGGTTTCGGGCTCAACGGGCACGGCCCGCGCGTGAACGGGAATGGGGTCGTGAACGGCAACCGCCCGATGTTCAACGGCGCGGCGCCGCCGATGAACGGTAACGGCGCATTCACGCCTTCCGCCCGCCGGCCCTTCTCCCGCTAGGCCGCTGCCGCGCCGGGGCCGGGCGGGCTTGTTCGGTCCGCGATGATGGCTCGGTCCATTCGCGCCACAGCGCGATGAGTGCCGCCATGATCGCAGGCCCGACGAATAGTCCGAGAAATCCCAACGTCTCGAGCCCGCCTAGGATGCCCAGCAGCACCCACAGAAACGGGAGCCGCGCGGCACCGCCGATCAGCACCGGGCGGACGAAGTGATCGGCCACGAAAATCACCACGCTGCCGGCGACGAGCACGATGATCGCCGCCATCGTGCTGTTCACCGCGAGCAGGTATAGCGCGGCGAAGGTGAACACCACCGGCGCCGCGAACGGGATTACCGCTGCGACGCCGGTCAGAGCGCCGATCGAGGCCGGGTAGGGCAAGCCGACCGCGAAATACACGACGCCGAGGATCACCCCTTCAGCCAGTCCGACCAGGACCAGCCCACTGACCGTGCCGTGGACGGCGGCGATCATTTGCAGCGCGATCCGCTCGCCGCGGATTCCGATCACGCGATCGCTGAGGTCGCGCAACTGCTCGGTGAGGCGGCTGCCGTCGCGAAACAGGAAAAACAACGTCAGCAGGGTAAAGCCGAACAGCACCAGCCGATGAGCGACGATGGCGCCGTATTCCCGCGCCGATTCCGCCAGGGTGCGCGCGTTGATCCGGCCGAACAGCTCCTGCGCCGTTGCCGGATCGGCGAGATTTGCACGCCACCAATCGGCGGTCGCGGCGCCGATCATCGGCACCTGCCCGACCCAATCCGGCACAGGAACGCCGCTGTGGCGCGCGGCGGTGATGAACTCGACGACGAAATGAGTCTCGCGCGCGACCGCGAAGCCGAGAAACACCAGCGGCGCAATGAACATCACCGCGACCGCGGTCACCAACAGCAGCGGCGCGACGCCCCGCTCGCAAATCGCCGGTAACACGCGCTGCAAGCGACGGAAGAGCGGCCAGAGGGCGATCGCGAAGATTCCCGCCCACACGAGGGCAACGAGGAATGGATGCAGGATCCACAGCCCGGCGAGCACCAGGCCAATGGCCAGGACGAGGCGTGTTGCAACTTGCAACGGGTGTGGATCACCCGGCGCCGTAGGATCGCGAACCATCCTGTTTCGACCTCCTGAAATTGCGCCGGCGACTCTGGCTCAGTTGCCACCGGCGTCGCCAAGCGGAAGATGCTCGAATGTGATGCTCTCCAGCCCCGTGGGCCGCCTGCGAGCGCTAAATAACACAATCGTTAGTGTTATGATTTATCTATTCCCCACATAGGATTTGTGTAAGACCACAAATAACACAGTCCCGTCTCTTACCCTTAACTGGTTGAACGCCGAAGCAGCGCGGGCTTGTTTAGACACACCGCGAGGAATACGTTTGGCTGCGGGGACGGCCAGCGTCGTTGCTTGGAGAATACCCTGGATGCGGCACGTGGCCGTGACCTCGCGCTGTTGTCGATCGAGACCGGTCGCTGGATGACGACCGCAAACAAAGGAGGAGCTTAGCCGATGGGGTACTCACTCGAACAGTTCTCGGCCGAGTTGCACCGTATACTCGCGGCCGATCCCGGTCCGGAAGGCCGCAAGAGCGTCTGTAAGGTCGTTCAGGAAATGTGCCAGGACAAGGCGTTCGCCGCGAAATACCTCGGCGACGATGCCCCGGAACGCAACATCCTGTACGAAGACAAGGAATTGGGCTTCTGCATTCTCGGCCATGTCTACCACGGCGCCAAGGAAAGCAAGCCGCATGACCACGGCCCGACCTGGGCGATCTACGGGCAGGCGGCCGGTGAGACGATCATGACCGATTGGGCTCTGGTCACACCCCCCAAGGACGGTGAGCCGGGCCGAGTGCGCAAGGTGCGCGACTATAAGCTGACCCCGGGCAGCGCCTACGTTTACGATGAGGGCGCCCTCCATTCGCCGCGCCGAGAAGGATCGACCCGGTTGATCCGGATCGAGGGGCGCAACGTCGAGAAGATCAAGCGCCAGCCGTACGAGCAGGCATAGATCGAGGCTGACGGGCACGGGATCGGCGCAGAGTCTAGCCGATTCCGTGCGAGCTCCGAGAGGGGCTTGTCGCGATATGTCAGAGCATGAATCACGGCCCCGTGGGGCGCTGCCCGCGGGGCCGTGATTCATGCTCTGAGGCAACGGCGCGATCGGCGCGCCATGCGAGCCAAGAGAGGGCGCCCGGCGAGAGGGCGCCCTCTTTGCCTCTGCTGTACCGAGCGCGTTAACTGCGCTTCGGTCTAGCCCTCAACCACCGTGACCCGACGGTTGCGCGGCTCGCGCATGCCATCCGGAGTCGGAACGGCATTGTCGCCTTCGCCGCGGCCGGAGACCGTCATCGCGGCTCTCGGCACGCCCATCCGGGCCAGGATATGGGCAACATGACGCGCCCTGATCGTCGAAAGCCGCTGGTTGTAACGCGCGGAGCCCGAGCGATCGGTATATCCGGTCACCTGCACGGTCACGACACCGCCAGCCTTAAACGTATTCGCGGCCTGCTGGAGAATCGCCGTGCCAGCGGGGCCAACCCATGACCGGTTCCACCCAAAATAGACGGTGAAGGTCCGGGCGGCAGCCGCCATCGGCGGAGCCGGCGGCGGTGGGGGCGGTGGCGCCGCCATCGGCGCGCACGCCGCCATCGCCAAGAGTGAGCAGAGGACTAGGACGCGTTTCATCGGTTTCCTCCGATAGTTGAGGACGGCACACTATAAGAAATCAGCCCTTTATACTATAGCGAACCGACCTTTTAACGACAATACCTCGCGGCAGTCGAACGCGTGCCGCGCTTTTGGCTGGGCGGGCGGTGCCGCCTGTCTCGCCGCCGCCGGTTTACACAGCGTTGGCGCGGGTGACGCCGGCGAACCAGGAATGTGACGCCTTTGGCGTGCGCTTCAAACTGGCGCGGTCGACGTGGACGAGCCCGAACGGGCGCGTGTAGCCGTAGGCCCACTCGAAATTATCGAGGATCGTCCACGCGAAATATCCGCGCAGATCGATTTGCGCGCCGAGCGCGCGGTGACACACCGCGAGGTGGTCGCGCAGATAGGCGATGCGCTGCTGGTCGTCGACCCGGCCGCCGGCATCGGGGCGGTCGAGGTAGCAGGCGCCGTTTTCGGTTATGTAGACTGGCGGGTTGCCGTAATGGTCGCGTAGATCCGCCAGCACCTCGAACAGGCCCTCGGGGTCAATCGGCCAATCCATTGCGGTCTTTTTCAAGGTGGGCGGCACCGCACCCCAATTGGTGCCGACCAGCCCGGCCGGATCGACTCGCTGATACATCGGGCTATAATAATTGACCCCGAGGAAATCGATCTTGTAGCTGATCTGCGCGAGGTCTCCGGGGCGCAGCAGCTTTTCGACATAAGGCTGGAGCAAGGCCGGATAGCGGCCGCGGAACAGGGGATCGAGCTGCGCCCGGTTCCACAGCGCATCCCACATCCGGGCGGCCGGGCGGTTGGCCTCCGACCCGTCGGCCGGGCGCACCGGCTGCAGGCTCAACACGGTGCCGAGCCGAAATCGGCTGCCACCCTGGGCGCGCAGGGCGGCAAGGCCGCGCCCCTGGGCCAGATTTTGATGATGGGTCGCCGCGAACATCTTGTCACGGCTCTTGAAGCCGGGGGCATGCTCACCCAACCCATGACCAATCACCGCGACGACCGAGGGCTCGTTCAGCATGATCCAGCGGGTGACGCGGTCGCCGAGGCGCCCGGCCATCACCCCGACATACTCGGCGAACCAGTCGGCGATCGCGCGCTCGTTCCAGCCGCCGCGATCTTGCAAGGCCTGCGGCAGGTCCCAGTGATAGAGGCAGACCCATGGCTCGATCCCGGCCTTCAGCACCGCGTCGGTCAGCCGGCTGTAGAAATCGAGGCCCTTGCTATCGGGCTGGCCGGTCCCGGTGGGCAATACCCGCGGCCACGAGATCGAATAGCGATAGGCCTTGACCCCGGCCTGCACCATCAGGGCGATGTCTTCGGGGTAGCGGTGATAGTGGTCGCAGGCGATATCGGGGTTGCTGCGATCCTGGATCGCGCCGGGCAAGCGGGCGAAACTGTCCCAGATGCTGTCGGCGCGGCGGTCGCCCCGTCCCTCGACCTGGCAGGCCGAGGTCGCGGTGCCCCACAGAAACCCGGGCGGGAATTTCGAGGTCGCGGCCGTTGCCGGCGGCGCGCCTAGCCAGCGCTCGGCGATCATGCCCGCGACGCCGGCCTGAAGCAGGCGACGACGGTTCATGCCATGCCGCGTGCGTATCGGGTCAATCGCACATCAACCGCCGGGCGCGCCTTCGGTGTTGACGTAGATCGCGTAAAGCGAATGGCTCGCTGCCATGAACAGCCGGTTCCGCTTGGTCCCGCCAAAGCACAGATTGGCGCAGCGTTCCGGCAGACCGATGCGGCCGATCATCGTGCCGTCGGGCGCGAACACGGCGACGCCGTTCAGTTCCGCGCTCATGCCCCAGCCGCACCACAGATTGCCGTCGACGTCGCAGCGGAAGCCGTCGGGCGTGCCGTCGGCGATCTCGCCAAAGGGGCGGCCGTTGGTCAGCCGGGTGCCGTCGACGACGACGTCGAAGACGCGGATCGCGCGATGCGGCCGGGCGCGCGACTCGACGATGTAGATGCGCGATTCATCGGGCGAGAAGCACAGCCCGTTGGGACCGTTGATATCGTCGGCGACGATCGTCACCCGGCCGGTCCGGCCGTCGATCCGATAGACGTAGGTGACCGGCAGCTCGGGCGCCGCCCGGTGGCCTTCGTAGTGGCTCAGGATGCCGAACGGCGGGTCGGTGAACCACACCGAGCCGTCGGATTTGACGACGACATCGTTGGGGGAGTTGAGCGGCTTGCCCTCGAACCGGTTGCACAGGGTCGTGATCGTGCCGTCATGCTCGGTGCGGCTGACCCGGCGACCGCCATGCTCGCAGGTGACGAGGCGCCCCTGGCGGTCGCGGGTGTTGCCGTTGGCATAGTCAGACGGCTTGCGGAACACGCTGACCGCGCCGGTTTCCTCTTCCCATTTGAGGATACGGTTGTTGGGGATGTCGCTCCACAACAGGAACCGTCCATCGCCGAACCACACCGGACCCTCGCTCCAGCGGCAGCCGGTGGCAAGGCGTTCGATCGTCGCGTTGAACGGCGGTTTGATCGCGTCGAAGCGCGGATCGAGCGAGACGACGGCTGGTTCAGGATAGGCTTCGGCGGGCTGCCATCCGGAAGTGGTCATCGTCGTTCTCCCTCGGAATTATCGTTGGTCGCGCCAATTCTCGGCGCCGCGCCCAAGCATGGAGCGTTTCCGTCGGACTCTCAAGATAGCCTGGGTCTCAAGATAGCATAGTGCCGAAAGCCGAGAGGGAGAAACCGCTGCGTTGTCAGAACCCGTTGGCGATCTGGGTAAACATCGTGTTCACCGAGCCGCCGATCTGAAGCAGCGCGGCAAAGCCGGCGATCGAGATCAGGACCCCGATCATCGCGTATTCGACTGCGGAGACGCCACTCTCGTCGCGCGTCAGTCTGGCCCAGGCGGTTCGCATTCGTCGCGGTCCCGTGAAACGCTAATTGCAGCCATAGTGGCGGCCAGAACTTTGCGATTGGTAAACAGGGCCGCGGGGGCCAAGCTTCCGGCCGGCCGCGACAATGCTTGGCGGAACCGGTCCGCCGAGGCCAAGATCGCGCCGTCAGACCGGCGAGGGGCCATCCGTGACGTTTTCGAAGAGAGCGGCGGCATGAGTATCGGGGTTCCCTTCGACCGCTACGAAGGCGAGGTATTGCCCGAGTGGATCGATATCAATGGGCATCTGAACCTGGCCTATTACGTCGTCCTATTCGACTACGCCACCGACATGCTGTTCGACGCTCTCGATCTCGGCCGCGCCTACCGCCTTGCCACCAACAAGGGCACGTTCGTGGTCGAGACCCATAACCGCTACGAACGCGAATTGCTGGTCGGCGAGCGGGTGCGGGTGTCGACCCAGATCATCGCGACCGACGACAAGCGCCTCTACCTCGCGCACGAGATGTTCCGCTGCGCCGACGGGTTGCGCGCGGCGACGCAGGAATTATTGTTTCTGCACGTCGATCTGATCGCCCGCCGGGTCGCTCCCTATCCGCCGGATCTGAAGGCGCGGGTCGACGCGGCGGCGGCCGCGCACGCGGTATTGCCAAAACCGGATTGGATCGGCGGCCGGATCGCGATGCCGGGGTAGGGGAGCTGGGCGGTGCCCCGCCCGGCTTACATCAATACCGGCCGGTCGCCCTCGACGATGATCCGCCACAAGACCCGGCTTTCGCGACGGTCGTAATCGCCGTGCGCCCGGTGCATCGTCGCCCGGTCGTCGATGATCAACACGTCGCGCTTGCGCCACTGATGCTGGTAGACGATCTCGGGCTGGATCATCCGCCCGATCAAGTCGGCCATGTAGGCCTTGCTGTCCTCTGGGGTCATGCCCTCGATCAGGACCGCCTTCTGAATATGGAAGAACACCGCCTTCGAGCCGTGCACCGGATGGGTGCGCACCATCGGGTGCACGATCGGCGCTCCGAATTTCTCGCGGTCCTCCGGGAGGGTGTCGAGGCGCTGCTCGTCGAGGGTGTTGACGGTCCGCAATGCGTCGAGGCGGCGTCGCTCTTCTTCCGGCAATGCGTCGTAGGCGGCGCGCATGTTGGCGACGCTGGTGGCGCCGCCGGCGGACGGGATCTCGACCCCGTAGAGGATCGTCGCCGCCGGCGGCTTCTCGCGATTGGTGTGGTCGGTGTGCCAGCGCTCGGCCGGCTGCTGGCCGTTGCGGTGCCATACCATGCCGATGTCGGGAAACCCGTCCATGTGGTGCTGTGAATAATGCTGCCGCATCGGTGGGCCGAACGCCTCGGCCGCGGCGAGGTACTGCGCCGGGGTCAGCGACTGGTCGTGAAACACCAATGCCAGGTGCTCGGCCAGCGCCCGCGACAGTTGCTCCCGCGTCGCGGCGTCGATCGGCTTGGCGAGATCGAGGCCGGAAATCTCGGCGCCGATCCGAGGCTTGAGCGGCGTGATCGTCAATTCGGCCATGTTTTCCTCGCCGGTTTGGGGCAGCGGTGTGCGGGAGGATGTTAGCGCGATTTCCGCACCGGCGGAAACTGCGCTAGCATCGCCGGGCGACGACCGTTCCCTAGCGCGAGAATGGCGATGGTGAGTGCTGCGATCTGGCCCGCGCTCGACTACAGTCGGGTGCCGTATCGGCTCTATCACGACGCCGATGTCTACGAGCGCGAGCAGGAATGCATCTTCGGCGGCCCGGTATGGAATTACCTCGGGCTCGACGTCGAGATCCCCGAGCCGGGCGATTTCCGCGCCACCTATGTCGGCGAGACTCCGGTCATCGTCAACCGCGACGCGAATGGCGAGGTCCACGCCTTCGTCAACCGCTGCGCCCATCGCGGCGCCTTGGTGCGGCGCGAAATGGCCGGCAACGCCAAGGAGCACGTCTGCATCTATCACCAATGGTGCTACGGGCTCGACGGCGGCCTGACCGCGATCCCGTTCCGCCGCGGCATCCGCGGGAAGGGCGGGCTCAACCCGAGCTTCGACATGACGGCGCACGGTCTGCGCCGGCTAACGGTCGCGGCGCTCAACGGCGTGCTGTTCGGCACCTTGGCCGACGACGCTGAGCCGCTCGAAACCTATCTCGGCCCGGCGGTAGTGGCGCATGTGCGGCGCCTGTTCGACCGCGAGGTGCGGGTGCTCGGCTACAACCGCCAGCGCATCCGGGCCAACTGGAAGCTTTATGCCGAGAACACCCGTGACAATTACCATGCAAGCCTGTTGCACGAGTTTCTTGTCACCTTCGGGCTCGACCGCTCGACCCAGGTCGGCGGGGTCTCGATGGACCCGCGTCACCGCCACAACATTACCTGGGCCGAGGCCGGCAGCGATACCGACGAAATCGTGCGCAACGCCTATGGCGGCGCGGGGGTGCGCAACGACTACTTGTCATTGCAGGAGCCGGCATTGGTCGCCTTCCACCCCGAGCACGGCGACCGGCTCAACATCGCGGTCACCTCGGTGTTTCCCGCCGCGGTCTTCGTGCAGATCAGCAACAGCGTGGCGGTGCGCCAGATCCGCCCGCGCGGGGTCGACGAGTTCGAAGTGTTTCAGACCATGCTCGGATACGAGGACGACTCGCCGGAGATGACGCTGCACCGGCTGCGCCAGGCCAATCTGGTCGGTCCGGCCGGGCTCGTCTCGATGGAGGACGGCGAGGCGATCGAGATCGCCCACCGCGCCTCCAAGTCCGACCAGGACCGCGCGACGGTGATTGAGCTGGGCGGCGGAGGGGTTATTTCCGACCGCGATTACCGGGTCACCGACGTGCCGTTGCGCGGGTTCTGGTCGTATTACGCCGAGCTGCTCGGGATCGAGCCGCCCGGCGCGGTACGATGATTTCGAGCCCCCTCGACCGCTTCGCCCTCTACGATCTCTACGCCGAATACGGCGGGTTGATCGACGCGACGCGGTACGACGACTGGCTCGGCCTGTTCGCCGACGCGTGTACCTATCAGATCATGCCGCGAGAGAACCGCGATCTGGGCCTTCCCGCGGGCCTGATCTATTGCGACAGCCGGTCCGTGCTCGAAGACCGCATCCGCGCCTTGCGCGAGGCCAACAAGTACAACATCCACACCGACCGCCACCTGATCGGCCTGCCCCGGATCATCACCGGCAAGCCCGAGGGGCTGTCGGTCGAGGCCGCCTTCGCGGTGTTCCAAAGCGATCAGGAGGGCGCCACCCGACTGTTCGCGACCGGCCTCTATTGCGACACGCTGGCGACCGAGGGGGGTCGGCTCAAGTTTCGCGATAAATTGATCCTGCTCGACAGCTTCGCCGTCCCGAGCCTGCTCGCGACGCCGCTCTGAGGGTTGGCCGGCGGATCGCGCACCAAGTTAGCGTGCGGCACCGAAAGGATTCTCGACGGCGACCCCGGTCGGAATGAAGTGACGGATATTGCGGGTGATAACGGTTAGGCTGTGCTCCAGTGCGGTCGCGGCAATCAGCAGATCCGCGCCGCCGTGTCCGATCCGAGCGCTCAGCCTTCCCCACCTGCGCGCGACGGCGATGTCGACCGGAAGAATCCGATCATGATAGATGTCGACGGTCCGATCGAGCCAGGTTCAGCGCTTCCGCGAACGCGCGGTTCCTGGTCTGCTGCAGGACGATGCCGCGCTCGATTTCGCCGATGGTGACAGCCGAGAGAAACAGTGTGTCGGGCGCTTTTTCGCGAAGCCACCTTTCGACTCCGTCCGCGCGCTCCCTCTTGCGTAGTTCCGAGAGGACGACAGTGTCGAGGAGGTACATCCGACCTATAGCTCGACATCGCGGGGTCTCGCCCGCGCGCAAGTGAAGGCGCCACCATCCTGGGGCATCGCAAGCAGGTGATCGACGAAAGACGCCGCCGTTGCGGTGTCATACCGACGGACCAGACGTTGATACTCCGCCACAGATAACACGACGACCGCCGGCTTGCCGTGCTTGGTGACGGTCTGCGGGGTACCCTTCAGCGCTTCGGCGACGACCGCGCTGAAGCCATTCTTCGCGTCCTGCAGCGACCATCGCGGGGGAGACACCGGGATCATTCCTAGCTATATTATCGGGCTAGTACTTAGACATTGTCGCGCCGCTGTCAATCGCCGCGCCGCCAAACCAGGCCGGCGGATCGCGTCGATCTTTCGCGCCGCCCAAATTGAGCGTATCGGTTTCGCTCGTGGCAACGCGAGCCCGCGCCGGGCGCGGCGAACGGGCAGGAGGGGTATGGCGATGGCATTTCCAATCATTTATCTCGCGCGGCACGGCGAGACCGAATGGAGCCTTTCCGGCCAGCATACCGGGTTGACCGATCTGCCGCTGACCGCTCGCGGCGAGGGCCACGCGAGCAAGCTGGGCGAGCGCCTGCGCGGGATGAGCTTTGCCAAGGTGTTCACCAGCCCGCTGCGGCGCGCCGCGCGCACCTGCGAATTGGCTGGGTTCGGCGGCGTCGCCGAAGTTCATCCCGATCTCGTCGAGTGGAACTACGGCGACTACGAAGGGATCAAGACCCACGACATACATCGCGACAACCCGAATTGGGAATTGTTCCGCGACGGCTGTCCCGGCGGCGAGTCGCCGGAACAGGTGGGAGTGCGGGCCGATCGCGTCATAGCGAGCGTGCGCGCGGTCGACGGCGACGTGTTGTTGTTCTCGAGCGGCCATTTCCTGCGCGTGCTCGCGGCACGCTGGCTCGGGCTCGAAGCGGGGGGCGGCCGCTACTTCGTGCTGACCACGACGAGCCTCAGCGCGCTCGGCTACGAGCACAACATGTCCGAGCCGGTGATTCGGCTGTGGGACGAGGCGCGCCACATCGAATCGTGATGCTCGCGATCACTCGCCGCGGGTCGCTTTGCCCGCTCGGCGGCGGCCCGGTGCCCTCTTAAGCAAAAATGAGTTAGCGTAGGGCATGGCCGATCGGCACGAGCATTAGGAAAGCGTTGTTATGCGCGTACGATTCTGGGGCACCCGCGGTTCAATCCCGAAGCCCGGGCCAAGCACGGTGCGCTACGGCGGCAACACCTCCTGCGTCGAGTTGAGGTCGACCGCCGGCACCTTGGTGGTGCTCGATTGCGGCACCGGGGCATTGTCGCTCGGGCAATACCTGATGCAGAGCGGCCCCCAGCCGCTCGGCGGCAACCTGCTGATCAGCCACACCCATTGGGACCACATTCAGGGCCTCCCGTTCTTCGCCCCGCTGTTCGTTCCCGGCAACGAGTGGGACATCTATGCGCCGCGCGGCTTCGCGCAATCGGTGCGCGAAACGCTCGCCGGCCAGATGCAGCACACCTATTTCCCGGTCGAGCTCGAGCAGCTCGGCGCGACGATCCGCTATCACGACCTGACCGAAGGCGTATTCACCGTCGGCGACATTCGGATCACCACGCAATACCTCAACCATCCGGCACTGACGCTCGGCTACCGGCTCGAGGGGGACGGGGCCACGGTGGTCTATTGCTGCGATCACGAGCCGCATTCGCGGCCGCTGGCCTATGGCTCGGGCGATCTCGGCGGGCAGGATCAACGCCACGCCGAGTTCGTCGCCGGCGCTGATCTGTTGATCCACGACGCGCAATACCGGGCCGAGGAATACGAGGGCAAAATCGGCTGGGGCCACAGCACCATTGAATACGCGGTCGCGATCGCCAGGCTCGCGCAGGTCAAGAGCATCGCCCTGACCCACCACGATCCGATGCGCGACGATTCGGCGATCGACAAGGAGGTAAAGGCGATTCGCGCCAGCCTGCGCAAGGTGGGTGCCGCACTGAAAGTGTTCGCCGCGGCCGAGGGGCAGGTCGTGGAATTGACACCGCACGTCGCGAGCGCACTGCCGGAGCGGTCGGAGCTCCCGGCGGAAGCCGCCGTGATGCCGCGGCTCGACGAGCAGTCCGTGCTGGTGGGCGTCGCCGATCCGGCCCTCGCCGACGAACTGTGGCAACCCCTGCACGCCGACGGGATCGGCGTGCTGCGCGCGACCGACAGCGCCTCGGTGCTGCGTCTCGCGTGCGCCGAAACCCCCTCGCTGATCATGCTCGAGCGCTATCTGCCCGGGGCCGACGGGCTGGAGGTCTGCCGGGCGATCCGCACCCAGGCCGGCGCCCACGGCCGCGAGGTTCCGATTGTCCTCGTCGCGGCATCCGAGGACGTCGCCGCCGGCAGGGAGGCCGGCGTCACCGATTGGCTGGTCAAGCCGTTTTCCAGCGGCTACGCGCGCACCCGGATGCGGGCGTGGCTGTTGCGCACCGCGTGCCGCTGGCTGCCGGCGCCGCGCCCGCCTGACGAGGCGAGGCGGCTGGCGGCGCTCCATCGTCTCGCTATCCTTGATACCGGCCCGGAAGAACGGTTCGACAAATTGACCCGCATCGCCGCGGCGTTGTTCGAGGTGCCGATCGCGCTGGTCAGCATGGTCGACGAGCACCGGCAGTGGTTCAAGTCGGCTTGCGGCGCCGAGATCGGCGAGAGCTCGCGCGACATTTCGTTCTGCGCGCACGCCATTCTCGATCGCGACGTGATGATCGTGGCGGACGCCCTGCTCGATCCGCGCTTCGCCGACAATCCGGTCGTCGTCAACGAGCCGCGGGTAAGGTTTTACGCCGGCTGCCCACTGGTGCTGGCCGGAGGCGACTGCGTCGGCACGCTGTGCTTGATCGACACAAGACCGCGCCAGCTCGATCGCGCCGCCATTTGCTTGTTGCAGGATTTGGCCGGGTTGGTACTGCAGGAACTGCAGCGCACCGAAGCGCTAGCCGGTGAGCGCTGACGCTGACGGGTGGGACGGAGCCCCTGGCGGAGGGGCGTCGGCTGCCGCTAGGGCCGACGCGGAGGAGGAAGGAGCCCCCCGTGCGCGTACCGCCTGCCGCTACCGCTTCAGCGGCCAGGCAAAGCTGAGTTCGTGGCCGTCGGGATCTGTCAGGTGGAAAAATCGCTCGCCCCATGCGGCGTCGCGCGGCGCGGTGTCGGGCTGGATCCCGGCGGCGACGAGGCGGGCGTGCAGCCCATCGACATCCGATTCGTAAAAGATCAGCCGTCCCCACCACGACCACCGCCGCTCCGGCGGCGTCGCGATCAGGTTGAGGTAATTGCCGCCGGCGCGGAAACTGGTGAACGACGCATCCTCGCCGCCGAACAGCAGCGCGAATCCGATGAGCCGATAGAACCGCACCGCGCGCGCCATGTCGTGGGTCGCGAGGGTGACCGCGCTGATGCCGTCGATCATGCCGCCCTTATAGCATTTCGGTAGCGTCGCGGCGGACCGGCCTCACGATCGCGCCAGCTTAGCCAGAACCAGATGTTGGAGAAACTGGTCGACGCTCGCCTGCCACGAGTAGCGCAGGGCGTGTTCGCGGCATACCCAGCCGGGGATCGCCAGCGCAGCGAGCGCGGCCGCGCGCAGATCCTCCGCCAGCATCCCCGCGCCGCTATAGCCGATGATGTCGAGCGGGCCCGGCGCCGGAAACGCCGCGACGGGCACGCCGCTGGCGAGCGCCTCGAGCACGACGAGGCCAAAGGTCTCGGTTCGGCTCGGCAATACCAATACGTCGGCCGCCGCGTAATAGCGGGCCAATGCCTCGCCCTCCTGCGCCCCGGCGAAATGGATTCGCGGATAGCGCCGCCGCATCTCTCCCAGTAGCGCACCATCGCCGACCACCAGTTTCGACCCGGGCAGGTCGAGATCGAGAAAGACCGGCAGGTCCTTTTCGACCGCGATGCGGCCGACAAACAGAAACACCGGCCGCGGCAAGGCGACGGCCGGCTCCTGGTCCGGCCGGAATAGCGCGGTGTCGACCCCGCGGGTCCAGTCGACGAGACGGGTGAAACCGCGCGCGGCGAGCTCCTGCCGCAAGCTCGCAGTCGCGACCATCACCGCGCTCGATGGCGCGTGAAAATAGCGCAGCGCGGCATAGCCCCACGACAAAGGCGCGCGATAGCGCAGCTTGAGGTACTCGGGAAACCTCGTGTGGAACGCCGAGGTGAAGTGCAGACCTCGCCGCAGGCAATAGCCGCGAGCGGCCAACCCCAGCGGCCCCTCGGTGGCGATGTGGATCGCCTCGGGCCTCAGCGCCGCCAGGTGACGCGCCAGCCGCCCGCGCGCTCCGATCGCCAGCCTTACCGAGCTGTCGCCGGGGCACCGGATCGTGCGGAACAGATCGGGGCCGATCATAGCGGTCTGATGTCCGTCGGCGATCAGACCCTGCTGCACCGCGGCCAATGTCCGTACCACCCCGTTGACCTGCGGCGCCCACGCGTCGGTGACGATCGCGATCCTCACCGGCGCGGGCCGAGCAGAGGCACCGCCTCCGCCGGCAAATCGATCGCGTCGGCGTCCTCGGCGTCGAAGGGCTCGAACGCCTCGGGCTGGATCGCATCGGGTACATACCACTCGGCCCAATACAGGATTTCGAGCCTTCCGTCGAAATGCTCGACCAGCGCGGTGCAGCTTTCGACCCAGTCGCCGTCGTTGCAGTACAGCATTCCGCAGACGTCGCGAATCTCGGCATGGTGGATATGACCGCAGACCACACCGTCGAGGCCGCGGCCACGGGCCTCCTCCGACAGCGCGGTGGCGAACGAGCCGATATACTCGACCGCGTTCTTGACCCGCCGTTTTAGATAGGCGGACAGCGACCAGTACTGATAGCCGAGCGCCCGCCGCATATTATTGAGGTGGCGATTGAGCCAGAGCGCGAGGGTATAGGCTTGGTCGCCGAGCACAGCGAGCCAACGCGCGTGCTTGACCACCATGTCGAAGCTGTCGCCGTGGATGATCAACAGCCGCCGCCCATCGGCGGTCTCGTGCACCACCTCGCGCAACAATTCGATGCCGCCAAACCGCAATCGCGTGTAGCCGAGCAGGAACTCGTCGTGGTTGCCCGGCACATAGACGATCCGCGTGCCCTTGCGCGCCTTGCGCAGCAATTTCTGCACGACGTCGTTGTGTGCCTGGGGCCAGTACCAGGATTTACGCAGCCGCCAGCCGTCGACGATGTCGCCGACCAGATAGATCGTCGCAGCCTCGGTGCAGCGCAGGAAATCGAGCAGAAAATCGGCCTTGCACCCGCGCGTGCCAAGGTGGATGTCGGAAATCCAGATCGTGCGGTAATGACAGATGCGCGGGAGGTAGGTCAGGGAACCCTCCTATGCCCGCGTGTAGGACCAGATCTGGGCCGGCGGCAGATTGCGCCAGACCCTGCCGACCTGGCGGGCGACGACCGGCAACCGGTCGATCGCGATCGGCGAGCAGAACCCGTTGGTCATCTGCAGAAACCGGCCGCCCCGCCCGAGACGCTCAAGACAGGGTCGCAATACGGCGATCTGCGCCTCGGCCGGGAACCACTTGATCGGCAGGCTCGACACGACCCCGGCGAGATGAGAGACGCCGCGCTCCGTGAGCGATGCGTCTAGGCAGGTGGCGTCGCCCTCGATGACCGCGATGTCGGGAAAGTCGCGCCGCAAGACCGCGGCGAGGCTCGGTTCGCGCTCGAGCGCGATCAACCGGCCCAGCGGACAGCCGCGACGCAGCAGCCCCCTGGTCAGGCTGCCGGTGCCGGCCCCCAGTTCGAGCACGATGCCCGGCCGGGCCAAATCGACCAGCCGCGCCATCACATCGGCGAGGTAGGTGCTGCTGGGATAAACTGATGCGATCTGCAGCGGCTTTTGCAAGCATAGGCCCAGGAACAATCCCACCTCGGCGGCCATGGGCTCCCCCCGTCCCTGTGACGACGACGGGAAACTCTACCAGAGGTATGTTACGGTTTTGGGAACCCCACGGGTTGTAATTGAGACCGTAGCGTCGCAAAACCGTCATCGAGCGCTGCTAGCGTCGCCCCGTTCAAAGGGGGAGATTGATGATCGCCAAGGACACCAACGGAGGCACGGTCCGCCAGCGCGCCTTTCGGGCCGCTGTGTCGCATGTCGTCGCGGTTAGCTGGCAAATGCGCCGCCGCCGCGAGAAAAGGGCGAGGCACAACTCGCTGTTGCAGCGGTTCTTTACCGCCCACCAAGCGGACGCTGCCGCGGTCCCCGCCGCGGAAATCGCCGCGCCGGACCCTGTGCGGGTCGCCGTGCTGGCGATCGACGGCGTCGGCCGGGCGTCGATCCGCGCCTGTTTCACCGGCAACGAAATTCACGTCGCGGCGCCCGACGAGGCGACCGCGAGCGTATTGCGCTCGGCGCTGGCGGAGACCGGCCGTACCCGCGCTACCGACCGCCTGATCCGGATCGTCGTCGCCAGCTAATCCTGGGCTTCGCGTTAGCGGGACTGCATCCGGCGCCGCCCTACTACCGCAGCAATCCGAGCCCCAGCAGGCCGATCAGGATCAGGTACGCGGCCACGATGTAGTTTAGAATTCTCGGCGCGATCAGGATCACGATACCGGCGATCAGCGCGACAAGGGGTTGAAGATGGGCGATGCTGATCGTCATGGCGGGTTCCTTTCGGCTCAGTCGGCGCGGGCGTCACGATCGCGCCAGCGCGCCTGGAAAGGGAACGCCGCCAGTTCGGAAGCACTCCCGACTAGAGGCAAGCGATGAGCAATCCAGCGTTCAAATTTGACCACGTCCACATCATCAGCGAGAACCCGGAGGCCTCGGCCAATTGGTATGTGGAGATGTTCGGCGCCACGATCGCCGCCAACACGGTGGCGCGCGGCGCCCCGCAGATCTTCGTCGATCTCGGTGGCATGACGATCCTGATCCGCGGTCAACGGCCGGGCGAAGCGCCGGTCGTGGGCAGGCCGATCCAACCCTACTCGGATTTTTCCAGCCACAACGCGTGGGGAACCGACCATTTCGGCTTTCTGTACCAGGGCGATCTCGCCGCGCTCTGCGATGCGTTGCGCGCGAAGGGCGTTAGCTTCCCCGTCGAGCTGAAGAAAGGCGTTAGCGGCAAACTTCTATGCTATGTCGCGGCCCCCGACGGGGTCAGCATCGAACTGATGCAGTGTTGACCCTCGCCGCTAATTCCGCGCCACCCGAAACTGCGCTAAATTCCGACTCGCGAGCTGGATGGGTGGCCGAGCGGTTTAAGGCACCGGTCTTGAAAACCGGCGTGGGTGCAAGCTCACCGTGGGTTCGAATCCCACCCCATCCGCCACCTTCCCATCCGCTACCGTTCGCCGCCATCGGAAAATCCCCGGATAACAAACCATTATTTGACTTGTTATGTCCGCCGCCGGTCGCTTCTATCCATTTTATATAGGTATGTGGTTCTCGTGGAACCCGCGCGGTCGTTTCAGTCGGCTAAAGCGGCTCCAATCTCCGGCATGCGTACAACGCAGCGAAATCCGATGTGGCAGGCCGAACTGTCAACCGCCTCGCCTTGGCGCGCCGCCGGCCGGTAGCGCAGGCAGTAGTTGGGCGCGCAGAGGTGTGAACCGCCTTTGACTACCCGGCGCGCGATCTGTCCGTCGGGCCCGCTCGGAACGCAGCAGGATTTTTCGATGTTTTCGGTTCGAGGCGGCGGCAAGGAGCTTGCAGTCCACTCCCAGACGTTGCCGATCATGTCGTGGAGCCCATAGCGATTTGCTGGAAAAGCGTCGACCGGCGAGGTGCCCTCGTATCCGTCGACCATGAGGTTCTCCCACGGGAAGCGACCTTGCCAGGTATTGGCCATTGCCCGTCCCTGCGGAGCAAACGCCTCACCCCACGCGTAAGTCGCGCCTTCCAGACCGCCTCGGGCCGCGAATTCCCACTCGGCTTCGAGCGGCAATGCCTTTCCCGCCCAGTCCGCGTATGCGCGAGCATCCTCGTAAGTGACGTGAACCACCGGGTGGTCGTCCCGACCGTCGAGGGTGCTGTCCCGACCCTCGGGATGCCGCCAATCCGCCCCGGGCGCGTATTCCCACCAGGCCCGATAGTCGCGCAGACCAACGGGGCCGCTCGGCTTCCTGAACACCAGGGAGCCGGGCACCAACAGAGATGGGTCGGCGTGCGGGTACGCAGCGGGATCGGGTGGACGCTCGGAAGTGGTGGCGTATCCGGTCGCGCTGACGAATTGCCGGAACTGCGCGTTGGTCACCGGATGCGGGTCCATCCAGAATCCACGGACCGACTCCCGGCGAACCGGGCGCTCCTCGGGGTAGAAATCGTTCGAACCCATGAGGAAGCTGCCGCCCGGCACCCAAATCATGTGGTCCCGGCCCGCCTTCGCCCCGCCATCGCGACGGATTTTGGTCCGCTCCGCGATGGCGGTTTCTTCCGTGGCTTGCGCGACCGTCTTCCGGGCGGGCATGAATCTAGGAACCCGCTCCGGTTTTCGGTACGAAGTCGAGCGGAGATCCGGGCGGAATGAGCTGTTCTTGCTTGGTGCTGTCCTCGAATTCCCGAACGATTCGCTGCGCGTGCTGCATCACCCACCAGCGCACGTAACGCTGGCTGACGGGCTCCCGTTCCTTCGGGTCCTCCAGCAAGTGCGTAATGCGGGCAAAGCCTAGCGGCAGTTCCGGGTCGTGAAAGTGCTGCTGGCGTTTGAAGTTGATCTTGAAGTCTTTCCATTTGACGGCGTGCAGCTCGTCCTTGAGCCACACCATGCAGGATTCGCGATTGGACCCTTCCTGCTCGCCCAGAAAGAAAGCGCTCTGGTCCACGCCGTCAATCAGCCTATCCGCCGGCACTTTGCACCCGGCGAACCCGAGCAGCGTCGTGAACATGTCGGTGACGTGCACCATCTCGTTGCTCTCGGTTCCGGGCTTGATATGCCCAGGCCAGCGAATCAGGAACGGCGTGCGAATGCCTCCTTCCGCCGAACTGAAATACGAGCCATCGAAGAAACCAGCGGTCCCCCGCCCTACCAGATGATCTTCGGCTCCGTTATCGCCAGCGAAAACAACAATGGTGTTGTCGGCGATCCCGAGTTCGTCAAGCTGATCGATAAGCACACCAAAATCATGGTCCAGCATCAGCAGGCAGTCACCCCAGTCACCATTGGCACTGACCCCTTTGAATTGGTCGCGCGGGATCATCGGAAAATGCATCAGCGAATGATTGAAGTAGAGAAAGAATGGTTTGTCTGAGGCTACGCTGCGCTTCATGAAATCCAACCCACGCTTTTGGTATTCGAGGTCGCAGGTCTTCTTCATCTCCATGGTGAGCTGCTGACCTTTGATCGGCCAAACGCCTTCGCCTTTTCGGCCCTCGTGCATGTAGGAGTAGCCGTCGCGCTCCGGCACATAATGCGGATCATCCAGCCACATGCACTCGTCATAGGTGCGAAGCGGACCGTACCACTCGTCAAACCCGTGATCTGTCGGCCAGCGCCCATCTTCCGCGCCTATGTGCCACTTGCCGAGGCACGACGATACGTAGCCCTTATCGGCGAGGATTTCGGCTATGGTCATCTCCCACGCCACCAATCCGCCCGCGTTGCCGCCCAAGGCAATCGTATGGTTACCGGAACGGATCGGGAAGCGCCCCGTCATCAGAGCCGAACGGGTGGGCGTGCACTGCGGTTCGACGACGTAGTGCGTCAGCTTGGCGCCTTCCTTGGAGAACTGATCTATGCGCTTGGTGTCGGCTCCCCGCAGGATGCCGCCACCGTAGCAGCCTAACTCGCCCATGCCCAAATTATCGACATGAAAAAAGAGAATGTTTGGTCTTTTAGACGGCATTTGGGACCTCCCGGTTGAGCATGTGGATGAGTGTCGTCTCGTTGAACATCGGCGTCGTGGCGGGAGCGCTCACCGCCGACCGGCCAGCTTTGCCGGCGTGTCGCGCGGGCGGGTGGCGAGATAGGCCGCCACTGCTGTGATCTCGGCCTCGGACAGGCGTTTCGCAACCAATTGCATGACGCGATTCCGATCGTTCGTCCGCCGTCCCGCCCTGAAATCGGCGAGTTCCTTGGCAAGATAGGCAGCTTGCTGCGCTTCCAGCCGCGGCCCGGTGAAGTTGCGCTTGCCTCTGACGCCGTGGCACGAATTACAGGCCGGAATCTTGGCCGCGCGGTCGCCCATCGCCACGAGCGTCGCGGCTCGCTTGCCGTCGGTCGGATTGAGATCAAGCAGTTGCGGCATCGGATCCGGCAAGCCCGCGAAATGACGGGCAACCACAGCCCGTTCCTTGGGTCCGAGCGTGCGCGAAGCAACGCCCATCTGGCCGTGATCGTTCGCCCGCGCCCCGGACTGGAAATCGATCAGTTCCTTTTCGATATAAGCCGCCCTCTGGCCCGCCAGATGCGGGAAATGCCCATTCGCGCTGATCCCGTCGAGATTGTGACATTCGCCGCAAGGCTCCCACGGCTCGGTTGCGGCGGTCCGCGCGTATTCCTGCGGGCGTGCCGTGGCCATGCCAATCAGTGCGTAGACGATCGCGGTCCCGGCGATCGCAAGAGTTTGACGCCGCAGCATGGGGTCAATGGTTCTGCTGCTCGAACGCTCGCAGGCTTTCGGCGCGGATCTTGTCGAGGCATTGGCGCTTTAGGCGAATAAAGGCTTCCTCGGTGGCGATCTCGGGCAGTCGCGGCCGCGCGATCGGCACCGGCAGATCGGCGATGATCCGTCCCGGCGCGGCGCTCATGATGACCACTCGATCGGCGAGGAACAGCGCCTCGTCGACATCGTGTGTGACGAACAGCACGGTGATGCCGAACTCACCCCACAGCTGAAGCAGACTTTCCTGCATCATCAGCCGGGTCTGCGCGTCGAGCGCGCCGAACGGCTCGTCCATCAACAGCACGCGCGGATAGCTGGCGAGTGCCCGGGCGATGCCGACGCGCTGCTGCATGCCGCCCGACAGCTCGCCCGGATAACGGTTGGCGAAATGCGCCAGGCCGACCATCGCCAGGAACGTGTTGGCGATCGCCTCGGCCTCGCCGTTGCTCTTGCCGGCGCGGCGCGGTCCGAAGGCGACGTTGTCGCGGATGGTCTTCCACGGGAACAGCGAATATTGCTGGAACACCATGCCGCGGTCGGGCCCCGGCTGCGTCACCGGAACGTCGTCAACCAAGACGGCGCCGGAGCTCGGGCGCACATAGCCGGCGACGCAATTGAGCAATGTCGACTTCCCGCAACCCGAGGGCCCCAGCAGCGACACGAACTCACCGGGGGCGATGTCGAGCGAGCTTTCGAGGACGGCGACGTGGCGCCGCGCGCCGCGGCCGAAGGCCACGGTCGCCCGATCGATGACGACATGGCCCTGCTCGGCCCGACGACTGGTGGAGACGCGCTCCGCCGGCGCGGTACGGTCAGACAGTTTCACGGCTGGCGCGGGCATCTCAGGCCCTGGGGATTGCGGCGGCGAAGGGCGCCGCCACCACCTTCTGATCGTCATCGGCGGCGGCGCAGCGTCGCGCCAGCAGATAGGTGGTGGTCAGCAGCATCGTAAAGCCCAGCCACGTAATCAGGCTCCCGTAGGGCAGCAGGGCGAAGGCGGTCGAGGTGCCGACTCCAACGATCGACAATCCCACCACCCAGGACGGCGCGGCGCAGCAAGCAACCCAACTCATCGTGACATTGGTCAGCCCGACCAGCACCGCGCCCATCCCGGCTCCGGCAATGACGCCGGAGTCGGCGCCGCGGCGGCACGCGCGCAGCCGGCGCAGCAAAAGGACGCTGGCCGCAATGAGCATGCCGAGCATCACGACCATCGCGAGCTTCGCGGGAAGGATCTCGAGGCTCCACTCCGCGATGCCTCGGCCGTAGCCGTAATTCATGCTGCCGATCTCGACGAGCCACTCCTCGGCGATGATCGGCAGTACGTCGCCGAACGCCGGCGTCGAGCGGAGGATGCGCAGCGCGTTGGCCGGGTAGTTGTACCAGGTCACGTAGTTGGGCAAATGGCCGATGCGGACGATGACGATCGCGAGCAGCGCCAGGTAATAGGCGAGGGTGAAGCCCACGGTGATCGCCAGCCAGCTCCGCCAACTCCCCGCGATCGTGCGGCGCAGGGTCGAGAGTGCGCTCATGTCCGGGTCCGCCGCTGCCAGGTGAGGAACGGCCAGGTCAGCAAGCGCACGGCGTAGGCAGAGGCGGTACCGAGCAGGCCGATCATCAGCATGCCGACGACGATGTCGGGATAGTTGATCAGCGAATAGGCGTTCCAGGTGAAATAGCCGATGCCGTATTGGCCGCTGATGATCTCGCCGGCGAGGATGGCAAACCACGCCACCCCCATGCCGATCGATAGGCCGGCAGCGATGCTCGGCAGCGCGGCCGGGATCACCACATGCCAAAAGATCGCGAGCCGGCCGGCGCCTAATGATTGCGCGGCGCGCACGAACAGCTCGGGGGTCTGCTCGACGCCGTGGACCGTATTGAGAACGATCGGGAACACGGCTCCGAGAAATGTGATGTAGATGATCGAGGATTCCTCGGTCGGCCACATCAGGATCGCCAGCGGGATCCAGCCGACCGCCGGGATCGGCCGCAGCAGCTCGATATAGGGGATCAACAGGTCGCGAGCGACCCGCGAACGCCCCATCATCAGTCCCAGGAAGATGCCGATACCGGCGGCCAGGGTATACCCGGTGATGATGCGCTCGATGCTGACCCCGATGTGGATGTAGAACTTGACCTCGTGCAGGTGGCGCCAGAACGCCGTGCCGACCGCTAGCGGCGACGGCACGTTGTCGAAGCGAATGTAGAAATCGAGATGGGCGGCCACCGCCGCATGCCACAGCGCGACGCCGGCCAGGATGGCGACCAGGCGCAGCCCCCAGCTCTTCGCATAGCCAGCCACAATCTCTGCCGGGGTCAATCCCGTGACGGGCGGCATGGCGGCGGAGTCGTGCGGGTCGGCGGCCGCTCCCGTGGCCATGGTGTCGCTGGTCGCCTGGATCGCCATGGTTCCGGCCTGGGTCTGCCTACGACGCGGCGCTGGTGAGCGCCTGCTCGAAGCTCAGGACCTTGCCCTTCTCCTTGGCGGCAAACTCGTCAGCCTGTCCCTTGAGCAGGAACGCGGCATAGCTTCCGTCCGCTGCCTGCACGTAGAACGCGGTCTTGCCGAACAGCTTTAGCCCGGTCGCGCTGTCGTAGACATAGGTGGCATTGAGTTTCACGCCGATTGCGGTGAAGCCGGCGGCGGCCTTGAGGAATTCCGTCATCGTCGTATAGGTCTTGATGCCGTCGCGGGCGTGCCAGATCTCGTGCGGCATGTTGCGATTGGCGATCCCAGGGTCGACGATCTGGCCGAGCGCGGCCTGGTAGTCGACCTTCATCCCGGCATAGGCTTTCTTGATGAAGGAGTCGTCGATCCAGGCGTTGAAATCGAGCGGCGGCGCCAGATCGGCATCGGCCAGCACCTTGTGATCGAATTTGAGCGCATCGAGCCATTTGGGTTTTAACGTCGGATCGAGGGTCAGCAGCCCGCCTTTCGAGAAATAGAGGTACAGCACCTCCTTTTCGACGCCGGTCCATTTCTCCATCGCCTCGGTCGCCTTCATTGGGTCGGCTTCGACCCATTTTCCGGCGTCGTAGATGGCCTCGATGAAGGCGACGACGACCTCGGGATATTTCTCGGCGAAATCCTTGCGGACGACGAGGCCGTGCAGATACGGCACGCCGGTCTGACTGCCGTCATAGATCTTCCGGCCAGTACCGCGGAACTCCAAGATTTCCGACCACGGGCAGAAATCGGCATGCGCGTCGATTTTTCCGGTCTGGATGTTGGACGCGCCGACCGCGGGTGGCTGGTTCTTCAAATCGATCGAGGACAGCGACATTCCCTCGTCGCCGAGCGCCTTGACCAGCATTCCCCAGGCGGCGCTGCCGACCGGGGTCGACACCGCATGACCTTTCAGATCGCGGATGGAATAGAGATTGGAGTTGACCGGCACGACGATGCCGTTTCCCGAACCGGCGAGGTTGTAGCCGGTGCCCGCGACATACAATGTTCGCAGGCTGTCGGTAGCCTGGAACTTGGCCCCATTGACGATCAACGGGTAATCGCCCATGACGCCGAAGTTCAACTTGTTGGCCAGCATCTCGTTGGTGATCGGCCCGCCCGAGCTATAGTCGTTCCACGTCACCTTGTAGGTGGTTCCGGCGTATTTTCCGGTCCGGGGCAGGTGCTTTTCGAGTAGCCCGAGCTCCTTGACGATGATCCCGGCGGTATAAGTGTCGGTGCACATGCTCTGGTGGCCCACCGCGATGGTGATCGTCTCGGCGCGCACCGGCGCTGACAAATTAAAGCTGGTCAGTACGAGGCCTATTGCGGTCGCCAACGCCATTTGTCTTATCGCCATGATCCCGCTCCGTTCGTGGCCGACTTGTCCTAAATCCTGCTCTTAAGCGAGGCACGTCCTGTGCCAAGCGAGCCGTACGGGGACCGAACCGGCGACGTCGTTGTATTTGCGGTGGCTTTAGCGGGACTTCAGACGCACCGGCAATTCCTGCCGGCGGAGCGGTGGCGTCGAAATGGGCTGGGTGAGATCATGCTGTATAAAGGTTGGGCAAGCGAAACGGAGGCGGCTAATACAAGTCATCACCGCCAAGAGCCGTCGCCTACCAGCGCGGCACGCGAATGCGGAACTGAAACGAGTCTAGCCTACCGTAGAGATACTCGAAGTCGATGGGCCGTCCGTCGCGGTCATGGGTAAGCCGGGTGATGCGAACCAGCGGTTCCCCGAGGCTCACGCCCAGATGCGGTGCTACCGCCTCGTCGGCCGCGGCGATTTCCAGTTCCAGGTCGGCGTAAGACAGATCGACCCCGAGCTCGCGCTCCAGCAAGGCGAAGATGTCGGCATGGGCAAGATCTTGGCCGGTGAGCTGGCGTCCGACATCGACCGGAAAATAGCTGACATCGTAGGACAGCGGCGTGCCGCCACCGATTCGCACGCGGTGGATGGCGATAACCGGAACCGCGCGCTCGACGCGCAGGGCCCTGGCGACCTCAGCGGAAGCCGGGGTCTCAGCGACGCTGAGCACCGTCGAGCGGGCCTCGACGCCGACCGCCGCCATCATCTCGCCGAAACCCTGGAGCCGGCCAAGCTCTTGGATCGCTCGCACCGGGCGCACGAAATACCCCTTGCCCTGGCGGCTCTCGACCAGCCCGACCTCGCGCAACGCACCGAGCGCGAGGCGCACCGTGACGCGGCTGACGGCGAACTGGCTCATCAGCGCGCTCTCCGACGGCAGCCGGTTCCCGAGGCCGTACCGACCGTCGAGGATACGATCGCGCAGCAGGTTGCGGATCGTGACGTATTTGGGATCGCGCGTCAGCCGGCGCGAATTCGGCTGAGTGCCCACCGAAGGTTCTTCCTCACATCCGGGTCGGGGTCGCCGAGGAGGCTCTCATATCATGTTTAGCGCGGGCAGTCGGAATCGAACCGACACTCCAAAGGCAGCGGTTTTTTTGAGACCTGTGCGTCTACCAGTCCCACTATGCGGGGATAGCTATTGCCCCGCTGTTGGCGTCCGCCGAAAGGGTTTGCCAGAGTCGCGCTTCCCTTATTCGACCGCGACGCGATCACGTTGGTCTGGTCCGAAGGTGGCGAGGCAACGCTCGACGCGCGCTGGCGGCGCGCCTGCCGCTGCGCCGATTGCGCGGTCGCGCATCGCGGCACCTGACCCGGCCCCCAACCGACCGCCTCACGCGCGGCGCGGAGCCCCTGAATCAGGCGATAGGACCTTGAACGGGCGGTCGCGCTCCGGCGGATGGCCGTCGTCGCGCGGCAGGTCGATCAGCCATACCGCGCCGCCGCGTCCGTTAGCGAGAGGCCGCGGCGGGCGCAGTTCGACACTGGCCGCGATCACCTCGCGCGCCGCGATATCGGGCTTGCCACCGAGGCGATAGGCGACGATCCGCGCAGTGCCGCCGAGCCGGTCCGGCGGCTCGTGTTCGGGCTTGACCGCGATCAGCAGATCGGCGATCGCGGCGAGCCATAGTCCCTGCTGCTCGTAATGCCGGTCGCGCAATGGGTTCGATCCTGTCTCCGGCCAGCGCAATTCGGCGGCGGTCGCGGGACGGCCGGTGATCGGATTGGTCAGCGGCATCAGCTCGCGGATTTCGACCTTGGGATGGGCAAGCAGCCCTTCTAGGCGCTGGCGCGGCGCGGCGCCGCTCGCCGCTGGTTTACCGGCGAAATCTTCGATGTAGACGTCGCGCGCGAATGGCAGGATCGCGGCGACCCGCCATCGCCGGCGGTCGAGGGCGAGTTCGGCGGCGATCGTATCGGCGCCCTCGGCGAGGCCCGTGAGCAACAGCTTGATGGTGTCGGGACGGTCGGCGTCGAGCGTGTCGAAGGCGAACGCAAGCGCGTGGCGAACCGCCGCGTCCTGCCCGCCCAGATCACGTTTGCCGGTGATGCCGATCCGCATCGGTGCCTGCCGCGTCACCGTCTCACCCCCTTCCTTGCCGCTGCGCACGGATCGCGCCGAGCATGATCCTCGCGGCGGCGGCGAGGCAAGCACGGTTAAGGCTGCTGGCTCTTGTCGCTGCCCACCCTTGTCGCTGGGGGGTGGTGCGGGCATGCTGTCGCGCAGCGAAAGCCGGGTCCGGATCGAGGGAGAGGTCGCAGATGACACGGGTTGAGGAGTTGCGGTCGTGAACGGCGCCGAAAGCTTGGTGCGCACATTGGTCGGGGGCGGCGTCAACGTGTGCTTCGCCAATCCGGGCACGTCGGAGATGCATTTCGTCGCGGCGCTCGACCGGGTTGACGGCATGCGCTGCGTCTTGGGCCTGTTCGAGGGGGTCGTCACCGGCGCGGCCGATGGCTATGCCCGGATGACCGACAACCCGGCTGCGACATTGTTGCACCTGGGGCCGGGCCTCGCCAACGGGCTCGCCAACATCCACAACGCCAACAAGGCGTCGAGCCCGATGGTCAACATCGTCGGCGACCACGCCACCTATCACCGCCAGTACGACGCGCCGTTGACCTCGGATATCGAGGGCCTCGCCAGGCCGTCGTCGCATTGGGTCAAGACCTCTCCGAACGCGATGTCGGTCGCCGCCGACGGCGCCGCCGCGATCGCCGCCGCGCGGACCATGCCGGGGCAGATCGCCAGCCTGATCCTGCCGGCCGACACGGCGTGGAACGACGGCTCGGGCGCGGTCGCGGTCCCGGCGGCGGTGCCGCCCGCGGCGCCGGCGCGCGAGGCGGTAGCCGAGGCGGCGCGGATCCTGCGCTCGGGCGAGCCAACCCTGATCCTCCTGACCGGCCGCGCGGTGCGCGCCGACGGGCTCGACCTCGCCGGCCGCATCGCCGCCAAGACCGGCGCCAGGCTGATCGCGCAGGGCTCGAACGCCCGCACCCAGCGCGGCCGCGGCCGCGTCTCGGTCGAGCGCATTCCCTATGTGGTCGATCAGGCGGTGCGGGTATTGGCCGGCCTCAAGCATGTGATCCTGGTGGGGTCGAAGATGCCGGTGGCGTTCTTCGCCTATCCCGACAAGCCGAGCGTATTGACCCCGCCCGGTTGCGTCGGACATGTATTGGCGCGCCCGGACGAGGATGCGATCGCGGCGCTCGATGCTTTGGCCGAGGAAGTCGGCGCGCGCGCCACCGCGGCTCCGGTCACCAACGACAAGGCGTCGATGCTGGGCACGGGGGCGATCACCTCGGACGCGCTCGGCGCCTCGCTCGGCGCGCTGTTGCCGGAAAACGCGATCGTCGCCGACGAGGCGGTGACCACCGGGCGCGGCTTTTTCGCGCCGACCAAATCGGCGGCGCCGCACGACTGGCTGTCGAACATGGGCGGCTCGATCGGGCTCGGCATGCCGCTGGCGACCGGCGCCGCGGTGGCCTGTCCCGACCGCAAGGTGGTCTGCCTCGAAGGCGACGGCAGCGGCATGTACACGATGCAGGCGTTGTGGACCCAGGCGCGCGAGGGGCTCGACGTGACCACGGTGCTGTTCTCGAACCGCTCCTATGCCATCCTGCGCGGCGAGTTGGCCAATGTCGGCGCAGGCAACCCCGGCCGCAAGGCGCTCGACATGCTCGATTTGGGCAATCCCGATATCGATTGGGTGGGCCTGGCCAAGAGCCTCGGCGTGCCAGGGGCGCGAGCGACGAACATGGAGGAATTCAACCGAAATTTCGCCGCCGGCCTCGCCGCGCCGGGTCCGTACCTGGTCGAGGTCGTGATTTGAGGCTGCCGGGTTCGGCTTGGGGGTGCCGCGGTTCCGACCACAGCGCCGCCGCGCTCTGCTACGATGCCGGAGGATATTACGAGAGTGGCGGGAGTGTGGCGGATGCTGCGTGAGGAATTGCATCATCGGCGCGACGCGGTGCTAGAGATCGCCGCTCGGCATGGCGCCTTCAATCTCCGCCTGTTCGGTTCGGTTGGACGAGGCGAGGAGAGGCCTGACAGCGATATCGATCTGTTGATCGATATCGCTGACGGTCGCGGTTTCGGCGACTACCTGTCGCTGGTCGAGGAGTTGGAAAGCCTGTTCGGTCGGCGAGTCGATCTGGTGCTCGAACGTAGCCTCAGCCCGCATTTTCGGCCGTACGTCGAGGCGGAGGCGCGGCCCTTGTGAAAAGCGACCGGCCGTATCTGGGCCACATCGCCGACAGTATCGCGGCGATCGAGAGCTACGTTTCGGGTGGGCGCGGCGTTTTCTTCGGCGAGCGACTGATCCAGGACGCGGTGATCCGAAATTTTGAAATCATCGATGAGGCGGCGAGCCAGCTTTCACCTGCGACTCGTGCGCGGCCGGGCGTGCCTTGGGGTAAGGTCATCGCGTTTCGCAACCGGCTGATCCACGGCTATTGGAGTATCGACTTGGCGCTTGTCTGGGACGTTCTGGAGAATGATTTGCCGCCGCTGAAGCAAGTGGTTGCCCGGCTGCTCGGAGAACCTTCGCCGCCGGAACGATCCCCGAATCGGAGCGAATAGCGGTGTGGGAAAAATTGCTCCGGCTATTGTGGCATATTTCGGCGGCTTCGCTTCTCGTCGGTAGCTTGATCGCCCCCGCGTCGGCGGGGTGCACCGGGGCGGTCGCCGATATGCGGGCGCCGTTGCGGCTCGCCGCCGCCACGGGCGCGGACGATGTTTCGCTGAGTTTTCTCGGCCATGCCAGTTTTCTGATCGAGAGCCCCGGCGGAGTGCGCATAGTCACCGACTACAACGACGCAATCCGCGCACCGGTGACGCCCGACATCGTGACGATGAACAACGCCCACCCGACCCATTACAGCAACGTGGTCGAGTCGGGGGTGAAGTTCATCTTGCGCGGCTGGGACCCGGCTGGCGGGGTCGCCTCGCACCGGGTCGATTATCGCGACGTGCACATCCACAACGTCGCCACCAATTTGCGAGAGCCGGGGGTGCGTGAGCCGGGGGTGCGCGAGAGCATGACCCGCTATGACGGCAATTCGATCTTCGTCTTCGACGTCGCCGATCTGTGCATCGCGCATCTGGGGCATCTGCATCACACCCTGACCGGATCGCACCTGGCCGCGCTCGGCGCGATCGACGTGGTGCTGGTGCCGATCGACGGCGCCTTCACGCTGAACCAGAACGACATGATCGCGACCCTGCAGCAGCTCAAGCCCAAAATCGTGATCCCGATGCATATCTTTACCCTGGCGAAGCTCGATCTTTTCATCGCGCGCGCGGCCGGTCTCTACACGGTGCGCCGCGCCGCCGGCGCGAGCGTCGTATTGTCCCGGGCGGGATTGCCGGCCCAGCCGGAAATCCTGATCCTGGCGGGGATGTAGAGCGTGATCCTTCTAGGGGAAAGTGCTTCAAGAACTCGCTTCCCCCGGGCTTGTCCCGGGGGTCCCCGAATACCCTCAGAAAATTCGTGGATGCCCAGGGATCAAGTCCGTGGGCTGAAGGCCCACGGGTCAAGCCCGGCCAAAGCGATAAAGGGGGCTGATTCGATCCGATCGGATGCTGCGCTAGTGTCCCGATCGAGAAACTCGTGGGCCCGGAATCGCTGTCCCCCCTTCCTCGTCATCCCGGAGCAGGCCGGTATCCACCGCGGGGTGGACCCCGGCCTGCTCCGGGGTGACGAGGAAGGAGATAACGCGAACTTCGGAAGCGCCACACTAGGGTTGGCACCGGTAGCGGCGCGGCGGCGTTTCCCGGGAATGTCCCGTCCAGGTGCCGGTGTCGCGCGTGAGTAGAGCCTCGTCCCGGTCGCGCGGCGCAACCGGCGGCGCGGCCCTGTCCCGCGCCCGCCGAACGCAACCCACGCAGGGCGCAGCGCCGGACCCGCAGATCGACGAGATCGTCGCGGCGCGGCACGGCGATCCGTTCGCGTTTCTAGGTATGCACCGGAGCGGATCGGGTCTGTGCGTGCGCGCGTTCGTGCCCTGGGCCGAGGCGCTGGTCGTGGTCGACGCGGCCACCGGCGAGGCGGTCGGGGAGGGCGCGCGGGTCCACCCCGCCGGGCTGTTCATCGCCGAGATCGCCGGCCGGACCGAGCCGTTCGACTATCGTTTGCGCGTGTCGAGCGGCGGCGATTGGCACGAATTCGACGACGTCTACCGGTTTCCGCCGGTGCTGGGCGAACTCGACGTCTATCTGCTCGCCGAGGGCAACCATCTCGCCAGCTATCGAAAGCTCGGCGCCCATCCGATCGTCCATGACGGCGTCGCCGGGGTCGCGTTCGCGGTGTGGGCGCCCAATGCGGGCCGGGTCAGCGTGGTCGGCGATTTCAACTACTGGGACGGCAGGCGGATGCCGATGCGGCGGCATCAGGGCGGCGGGTTCTGGGAGATTTTCGTGCCGGGAATCGGCCCCGGCGATTGCTATAAATACGAGATCATGGGCGCGGACGGCATCGTATTGCCGCTGAAGGCCGACCCCCATGCCGAGCGCGCCGAATTGCCCCCCGGCACGGCGTCGATGGTGACCGAGCCCTCGCGTCACGACTGGCAAGACGCGGCGTGGATGGCCGAGCGCTGGCGGCACAACGAGCGCGACGCGCCGATCGCGATCTATGAGGTGCATCTCGGCTCGTGGCGCCGCAATCTGGCCGAGGGCGGGGGCTATCTGAGCTATCGCGAATTGGCCGAGCAGCTCGTGCCCTATGTCGCCGCGCTCGGCTTTACCCATATCGAATTGTTGCCGATCACCGAATACCCGTTCGACGGCTCCTGGGGCTATCAGCCGATCTCATTGTTCGCGCCAACCTCGCGCTATGGCTCGCCCGACGATTTCCGCGCCTTCGTCGATGCCTGCCACGATGCCGGGATCGCGGTGTGGCTCGATTGGGTGCCCGGCCATTTCCCGACCGACGCGCACGGGCTCGGCCGGTTCGACGGCACGGCGCTCTACGAGCACGCCGACCCGCGCCAGGGGTTTCACCATGACTGGCACACGCTGATCTTCAATTACGGACGGCGCGAGGTGGCGAATTTCCTGCTGTCGAGCGCGCTCTATTGGTTGCGCGAGTACCATATCGACGGGTTGCGGGTCGATGCGGTCGCCTCGATGCTGTACCTCGATTACAGCCGTAAGGCCGGGGAGTGGATACCCAACGTCCATGGCGGCCGTGAGAATTTGGAAGCGATCGCGTTTTTGCGCCGGATGAACGAATTGGTATTCGGCGAGGCCAACGGCGCGACCACGGCGGCGGAGGAATCGACGGCGTGGCCGATGGTCTCGCGGCCGAACTACGTCGGCGGGCTCGGCTTTGGCTTCAAATGGAACATGGGCTGGATGCACGATACGCTCGGCTATATCGCGCGCGACCCGATCCACCGCAAATACCATCACAACGACCTGACCTTCGGACTGCTATACGCCTATCATGAGAATTTCATATTGCCGCTGAGCCATGACGAGATGGTGCACGGCAAGGGTTCGTTGATCGGCAAGATGCCGGGCGACCGCTGGCAGCGCTTTGCCAATCTGCGCGCCTATCTCGCGTTCATGTGGACGCATCCCGGCAAGAAATTGCTGTTCATGGGCGCCGAGTTCGCGCAGGAGCGCGAGTGGAACCACGATATCGGGCTCGACTGGCAATTGCTCGGCGACAAGCTGCATGCCGGCGTGCATCTGCTGGTCGGCGACCTCAACCGGCTCTACCGCGACACCCCGGCATTGCATGCGCTCGACTGCGAACCCGAGGGTTTTGCCTGGATCGACGCGGCCAACGCGGCCGAGAGCGTCGTCTCCTACCAGCGCCGCGGCCGCGATCCGCGGGCGCTGGCGGTGATCGTGTGCAACTTCACGCCGCTGCCGCGCGACGACTACCGGATCGGCGTGCCGCTGCCGGGACGCTATGCTGAGCGGATCAACACCGACGCGGAGCCCTACGGCGGCAGCGGGGTCGGCAACCAGGGCATGGTCGACGCCGAGCCCGAGCCGATGCACGGCCATCCGTACTCGCTGCGCCTGCGTTTGCCGCCGCTCGCCGTGCTGATCTTCGCCGTCGAACCGTAGAATATGACTACTTCAAACGGAAACGCCCCCAACTCGCTTCCCCCGGGCTTGACCCGGGGATCCACGGATCGCTTCACGCAATTCGTGGATGCCCACGGATCAAGTCCGTGGGCTAAAGGCCCACGGGTCAAGCCCGGCCAAGGCGATCAAGGGGAACCGGTTCGAACCAAACCGACCGAGCCGTAGGGAGAAGCGCGATGGCGTCGCCCCGGGTGTGGCCCGGCAATCCCTTTCCGCTCGGTGCGACCTGGGACGGCACGGGGGTCAATTTCGCGCTGTTTTCCGCGCATGCCGAAAAGGTCGAATTGTGCTTGTTCGACCGCTCCGGCCACCAGGAGGAAGCGCGGATCGAATTGCCCGAATATACCGACGAGGTATGGCACGGGTATCTACCCGAGGTGCGCCCGGACCAGCTCTACGGCTATCGCGTTTACGGGCCGTACGATCCGGCCAACGGCCACCGCTTCAACCACAACAAGTTATTGCTCGATCCCTACGCAAGGGCGATCCAGGGCCATCTCCGCTGGAATGACGTCGTGTTCGGCTATCGCATCGGCAGCCCGCGCGAAGACCTTGCGTTCGACCGCCGCGACAGCGCCCGCTATGTGCCGAAATGCCGGGTCGTCGAACCGGCGTTCACCTGGGACAACGATCGCCACCCGCAGACCGCGTGGGAAGAGACGATCATTCTCGAATTGCACGTGCGCGGATTCACCAAGACCCACCCGGCGGTCGCCGAGCACCAGCGCGGCACCTTTGCCGCGCTCTCCTCGCCGGCGGTGATCGACTACCTGGTCGATCTGGGTGTGACCGCGGTCGAATTACTGCCGATCCACGCGGCGGCGACCGAGCGCAACCTGGCGCAACGCGGGCTGGTCAATTATTGGGGCTACAACACGATCGCGTTTTTCGCCCCCGACCCGCGGTTTCTGCCGGCCGGCTCGGTCGCCGAGTTCAAGACCGCGGTCCAGCGCTTGCACGCGGCGGGGATCGAGGTGTTTCTCGATGTCGTCTACAACCACACCGGCGAGGGTAACCGGCTGGGTCCGACCCTGTGCTTCCGCGGGATCGATAATCGTTCCTACTATCTGCTGCAGGAGGATCGGCGCTTTTACCGCGACGTCACCGGCACCGGAAACACGCTCAACCTCGAGCATCCGCGGGTGTTGCAGCTGGTCATGGACTCGCTGCGCTACTGGGCGCTCGAGATGCATGTCGACGGGTTCCGCTTCGATCTGGCGCCGGCGCTGGCGCGCGAGGGCGAGGGCTACACCCAGGGCAGCGCCTTTTTTGACGCGATCCGCCAGGACCCGGTCCTGACCCGGTTGAAACTGATCGCCGAGCCGTGGGATGTCGGTCCCTCCGGCTACCAGCTCGGCCGGTTTCCGCCGGGCTGGGCCGAGTGGAACGCGCAATATCGCGATTCAGTGCGGCGGTTCTGGAAGGGCGACACCGGGCTGGTCGCCGAACTAGCCTCCAGGGTTGCCGGCTCGTCGGACATTTTCGGTTATCGCGGCCGGCGTCCGTGGGCGAGCACCAATTTCATCACCGCGCATGACGGCTTCACCCTGCAGGACCTCGTCACGTACAACGATAAGCACAACGAGGCCAACGGCGAGGCCAACCACGACGGCCACGACGCCAATTTCAGCTGGAATTGCGGAGTCGAGGGCGCCACCGACGATCCCGAGATCGTCGCCCTTCGCGATCGACAAAAGCGGAACCTGCTGGCGACGCTGTTTCTATCGCTTGGGGTGCCGATGCTGTTGGCCGGCGACGAGTTCGGGCGCAGCCAGCGCGGCAACAACAACGCCTACTGCCTGGACGGCCCGATCTCGTGGCTCGACTGGAACGATGTCCGCCCCGAGGATGAGGCGCTGCGCCGCTTTGTGCGCCACCTGATCCATTTGCGCCGGCGCCACCGGGTATTTTCGCGTCCCCGCTTTTTCCGCGGCGAGGTCTTGTCGGATAACGGGCTAAAGGACATCACCTGGGTGACCCCGACCGGCGAGGAAGCGATCGGCGAGGATTGGAACAACCCGATCGCGCTGTCGCTCGGCTATGTGCTCGGCGGCGCCGCCGGTGAGTTCTTCACCACCGGCGGCCAGCGCGACATCGATGCCAGCTTTCTGGTGATGATGAACGCCTATCACGGCGATCTCGATTTCCGCTTTCCGCAGCTCGCCGTGCCGATGGAATGGGAGGCGCTGGTCGATACGTTCGAGCCAAGCGGGATCGCGACCGGGCTCGCCTCTGGCGGCAGATTGTGGCGGCCGGGCCAATCCTATCCGCTGCGCGCGCGCTCGTTCGCGCTGTTTATCGACCGCTCGTCGACCGCGCCGTCGCGTGAGCCGAAATGAGGCGGGCCGAGGCGCTGCGGCATGTCGCGGGCCTCGCCGGCATCAATTTACGCCATGTCGACGCGCTGGGCGTCGTGTGCGAGCCGGACGACGAGACCCTGTCGCGGCTGATCGCCGCGCTGGGTCTGCCATCGGACCCGGACGAGGCTGCCGCCGCATTGGCGGCGGAGGCGGACTCGGCCGCGTTCGGCCTCGACTCGGTCCGGATAGTCGCCGCCGAGGACCCCAACCCCACGATCACGCTGCGCCCGCCAGACGGAGGGGGGCGAGTCGAGTGGCAATGCCGTTTTGAGGATGGCGGTGGATGCGGCGGCGCCGTTGAGACGAGAGACGGCGAGGCGGTAATGCCGCTGCCGCCCGGAATGCCGCTCGGGTATCATCGGCTCGAACTCGCCGCCGCCGGCTCCGGCGCGGCGATCGGTCTCGCGGTTGCGCCCGCCGCCTGCTATCTGCCCTCGGCGTTGCGGGAGGGCGCCCGCGGCTGGGGGCTGACCACCCAGCTCTACAGCCTGCGCAGCGCCGGCAATTGGGGCATCGGCGATTTCAGCGATCTCGCGCGGCTCGGCCGGGAAGCGGGCAGGCACGGCGCCGCGGTGCTCGGCCTCAATCCGCTGCACGCGCTGTTCGCGGCCGAGCCGCGCCATGTCAGCCCGTATTCGCCGTCGAGTCGGTCGCAGCTCGATTACCTTTATATCGATGTGACCGCGGTGCCGGGGTTCGCCGAGAACGCGACGGCGCGGGGATTGGCGCCGGAGCCGGCGATCACCGCCGCCCGGGCGGCCGATTTGGTCGATCACGCCGCGGTCGCGGCATTGAAGCGCCCGGTGCTCGAAGCCCTATTTCGGCGCCTACGAAAGCGCGATCTCGGCTCCGGCGGCAGTGCTCGAACCGCGGTGGGGGCCGCGTTTCGCGAGTTCCAGCGGGATTGCGGCGAGGCGCTGATCCGGTTCGCGACATTCGAGGCGTTGCACGAGCATTTCCCGCACGATTACGGCAATTTCTCGTGGCGCGGCTGGCCGGCGGCGATGCACGACCCGAATTCCACCGAAATCGCCGCGTTTGCTCGCGCGCACGCGGAGCGGATCGAGTTTTTCCAGTTCCTGCAATGGGAGGCCGACCGCCAGCTCGGCGCGGCGGCGGCGGCCGGGCACGAGGGCGGGCTGTCGATCGGGCTCTATCGCGATGCCGCGGTCGGGGTCGATCCGCACGGGGCCGAGGCCTGGGCCGACCAGGAACTGGTCGCTCCCGGCGCCGCGATCGGCGCGCCGCCCGACGCGCTGAGCCGCGCCGGGCAGGATTGGGGCCTGGCGCCGATCAACCCGCTGGTCCTGCGCCGCCGAGGCTTTGCCCCGTTCATCGCCGCGTTGCGCGCCAATATGCGCCACGCCGGGATCCTGCGGATCGACCACGTGATGTCGCTGCAACGGCTGTACTGGATCCCGAGCGGCGGCCCGGCCACCGCTGGCGCCTACGTCAATTATCCGTTCGCCGAGCTGCTGCGGCTGGTCGCGCTTGAAAGCCACCGTCATCATTGCGCGGTGATCGGCGAGGATCTCGGCACCGTGCCGGAGGGGTTCCGCGAGACCATGCGCGAAGCCGAAATATTGTCGTACCGCATCGTCAATTTCGAGCGCCGCCAGGACGGCGGTTTCATCGCGCCGTCGGATTACCCGGCATTGGCGGCGGCCTCGGCGGCGACCCACGACCTGCCAACGCTGAAGGGGTTCTGGCTCGGCAGCGATATCGGCTGGCGTCGGCGGCTCAGCCTCTACCCCGATCCGAGGGCCGAAACGGCGGATTCCGGCGAACGCCACCGCGACCGCCGCCTGTTGCTGGAGGCGCTCGCCGAGCAGGGGCTGATCGCGTCGGAGCGCTTCGACGAGTTTCTGCCGCCGGGGGGCGAGCCGGTCTACACCGCCGAACTCGGCGACGCGATCCATGAATTCCTGGCGCGGTCGCGGGCGAGGCTGATGTTGGTGCAGCTCGAAGACGTCGCCGGCGAGAGCGAGCAGGCCAACCTGCCGGGCACGACCGACGCTCATCCCAATTGGCGGCGGCGCATGGCGAGCCCGATCGAGGAGATCCTGGCGGGGCCGGATCTGGCGCGGGTGGCCGCTTTGGTCGCGGCGGCGCGGCAAACGTAGAGTCGTGATCAATGCTTTTCGCGGACGTGCGAAAGGCATCTTCAAGTTTGTCATCCCGGCGAAAGCCGGGACCCATCTATCAGCCGCTCGTGCGGTAGCGGGGGTGGATCCCGGCTTTCGCCGGGAAGACGGTGAACCGGGATGACGCAGAAAATGTGGGTGATCCATGGCATCCACGGATTGCTTCCCGGTGTTTCGTGGGTGCCCGGGACAGACCCGGGAAGGGCGATATAAGAGGACGGTTCGATTAGGGGGCGGGTGTGGTGGACGAGGTCGAGGCGGTGGTGATCGGGGCCGGTGTGATCGGACTCGCCGTGGCGCGGGCATTGGCATTGGCCGGGCGCGAGGTGATCGTGCTCGAAAAGGCCTACACGATCGGTTTCGAGACCTCGTCGCGCAACAGCGAGGTGATCCACGGCGGCCTCTATTATCCGGCCGGCAGCGTCAAGGCGGTGAGCTGCGTCGCCGGGCGGCAGCGCCTCTATGCGTTCTGCGAGGAGCACGGGGTGCCGCACAAGCGGCTCGGCAAATTGATCGTCGCGACCAGCGAGGACGAAATCCCCGGGGTCGAGAAGATCGAGGCAGCGGCGCGCGCCAACGGCGTCACCGACCTCGAATGGCTGAGCGTCGCCGAGGCGCGGCGGATGGAGCCCGAACTCAATTGTGTCGCCGCGCTGTTGTCGCCCTCGACTGGGATCATCGACAGCCATGCGCTGATGCTGGCCTATCAGGGCGACGCCGAGGCGGGCGGCGCCTTTGTCGTGCTCAAGGCCCCGGTATTGTCGGGCCAGGTGCGCGCCGACGGGTTCGAGCTCTCGGTAGGCGGGGAGGAGCCGACGGTGATCCGCTGCCGCACCCTGATCAACGCCGGCGGCCTCCATGCGCCGGCGCTCGCGCGCCTAGTCGAGGGGGTGCCGCGCGAGACCATTCCGCCGGCCTATTTCTGCCGCGGCTGCTATTTCACCTTGGTTGGGCGGACGCCGTTCACCCGGCTGATCTATCCGGTGCCGGTGCCGGGCGGGCTCGGGGTCCACATCACCCTCGACCTCGCCGGGCAGGCGCGGTTCGGGCCGGATGTCGAGTGGATCGCCGATGTGGACTACGCAGTCGACCCGCGCCGCGCCGATGCGTTCTACGCCGCAGTGCGGCGCTATTGGCCGGGGCTCAAGGACGGCGCCTTGCAGCCGGGCTACGCCGGCATCCGGCCGAAGATCAGCGGCCCCAACGAGGCGGCCGCGGATTTTTGCGTACAGGGGCCAGAAAGCCACGGCGTGCCCGGTTTGGTCAATCTCTATGGCATCGAATCGCCGGGGCTGACCTCGTCGTTGCCGTTGGCCGACGAGACGGTTCGCAAGCTCGGCTTCTGAAGGCGCGCGCGGTATTCTCCCCGCTGTGCGGGAAGGAGCGATCGATGCTGATCGGCGTGCCGAAAGAGGTGAAGACCCACGAGTACCGGGTCGGGCTGGTCCCCGGCAGCGTGCGCGAACTGGCGCATCACGGGCACAAAATCGTGGTCGAGAGCGGTGCCGGTGCCGGGATCGGCTTCGATGATCATGCCTACGAGGCGGCCGGCGCCGGCATATTGGCGCGCGCGGCGGATGTGTTCGCGGTCGCCGAATTGATCGTCAAGGTCAAGGAGCCGCAGCCGGATGAAGTCTTCGCATTGCGCCAGGACCAGATCGTCTTCACCTATTTCCACCTCGCCGCCGACCGGGGTTTGACCGAGGCGCTGATGCGGTCGGGGGTCGTCGCGATCGCCTACGAGACCGTCACCGACAGCCGCGGCGGATTGCCGCTGCTGGCGCCGATGAGTGAAGTCGCCGGCCGCATGGCGGTGCAGGTCGGCGCCCATTGCCTTGAAAAGGAGCAGGGCGGCATGGGCATCTTGCTCGGTGGCGTGCCGGGCGTGGCGGCCGCCAAGGTGGTGATCCTCGGCGGCGGCGTCTCCGGCACCAACGCCGCGCGCATGGCGATGGGGATGGAGGCCTATGTCACCGTGATCGACCGCTCGTTGCCGCGGCTCTACGAGCTCGACATGCAGTTCGGCGCGCAGTTGCACACGCTGTTCTCGACCGTCGAGAATATCGAGCGCGAGGTCGTCGCCGCCGACCTGGTGATCGGCGCGGTATTGGTCGCGGGCGGCGCGGCGCCCAAGCTTGTCAGCCGCGATTTGGTGCGCGCGATGAAGCCGGGCTCGGTGATCGTCGACATTTCGATCGACCAGGGCGGCTGCATCGAAACCAGCCGTCCGACCACCCACGCGGCGCCGACCTTTGTCGACGAGGGTGTGGTGCATTACTGTGTCACCAACATGCCGGGCGCGGTGGCCCGCACCTCGGCGGTCGCGCTCAACAACGCTACCCTGCCGTTCGTGCTGGCGATCGCCGAGCGCGGCTGGCGGCGCGCATTGTCGGACGATCCGCACCTGCGCAACGGGCTCAACGTGTCGCGCGGGCGGCTCACGCACGCCGCCGTCGCGCGCGACCTCGGGCTGCCACTAACCGCGGCCGAGCGCGCGCTGGCGGAATGACCGAATGAGATGAATCATTGCTCTTGAGGCGCCGCGCGCTATTCCCTATCTGTCCCAGGGGAGGGCCCGGGACGGGATCATGGCGCCGACGCCGATGCCTATACACCAAACGGTCGACCAGCCGGCGGAAGGGGCGTCGCGCTGGGACATGCCGCATCCGGTCTCGCCGCATCCGGTCTTGCAGGGCGGGCGCATCGACGCCGCCGCGATCGCCGCGATCACCGAACTCTACCGCGAGGTGATGCCGCCGGGCGGCGCGATCCTCGATTTGATGTCGAGTTGGGTCGGCCATTTGCCGCCCGAGATTCCGTATCGCCGGGTGGTCGGGATCGGCGCCGATGCCTGCGTCATGGCGGAGAACCCGTTTCTCGACGACTGGCGGGTGCAGGATTTGAACGGCGACCCGCGGCTGCCCTTCGCCACCGGCGAATTCGACGGCGCGACGATCTGCGCCGCGATCCAGCACCTGACCCGACCCGGCGAATTGATCCGCGAGATCGGCCGCGTGTTGCGGCCGGGGGCGCCCTTGGTAGTAACCTTTTCGCAGCGCTGCCTGGCGAGCCGGGCGATCGCCTGTTGGTGCCTGCTCGACGACGCCGGCCAGCTCTGCCTGGTCGCGCGGCACTTTGTCGAGGCCGGCAACTGGACCGATATCCGCTGTCTCGACCGCACCCCGCCGGGCGGCGGTAGCCCGCTCTACGCCGTGATCGGCCAGAGCCTGGGGAATGGGTGCGCCAGCGACAGCGATTGAATTTCGTTCGATCCGTACCTCGTCGCTTTGGCTGGACTTGATCCGGCCATCCACGAATTGTTGCAAGGGCTTCGTGGACTCCCGGAGCAACTCCGGGAGAGGCGAATTTTGGGGTGGGCGGCGGCGTTCATGGGTTCCGGGTTCCCGTCTCTGACGCGCCTCGGAATGACTGAAGGGGCCGTTACTCGTCGTAGCTGACCATCGCGGTAAACGGCACCTCGATGCGGCTGCGGCCGTTGAGGAAGGCCAGTTCGATGATGCAGGCGGCGGCGACGACGTTGCCGCCCTGCCGGCCGACCAGGTTGATCGCGGCTTGCAAGGTGCCGCCGGTCGCCAGCAGGTCGTCGAGGACGATGACGCGCTGCCCCGGCGCGATCGCGTCTTGCTGCATTTCGATCGTGTCGGTGCCGTATTCCAGCGCGTATTCATGGCGCACGGTCCCACCGGGAAGCTTGCCCTTCTTGCGCGCCATCGCGAGCCCGCTGCCGAGCGTGTAGGCGAGCGGCGCCGCGACCAGAAACCCGCGCGACTCGATGCCGACCAGCAGGTCGGGTTTATGGGGGCGCACCGCCTCGGCGAGGCGCTCGATCGTCGTGCGCCAGGCTTGCGGATGCGCCAGCAAGGTCGAGATGTCGTAGAACAGGATGCCCGGCTTGGGAAAATCCGGGATCGATCTGATGTGCTCTTTCAGATCCATGGCGTGGTCTTACCCGTTCCCTAAGTAACTGATCATTGCGGGATAGCGCCTTTTCGCGTAGTTGGAAAGAGTTGAACCCCGGGATTAACGCTCCGCATCACGAGCGCTGAAGGTCCATGGCGCCCGCAGCAACATTTCTCGCCTCGAACGAACAGGACACGCTGGTATTGCGTGCCGACGGCGAATGGCTGGTGGCGACCGCCGCCGAGCTCGATCGCGTGTTGCGGGCGCTCGAATTGCCGCGGGGCAGGCGGGTGACCGTCGATCTGGCGGGGGTCGAGCGGCTCGACACCGCCGGCGCGTGGCTGGTGTTGCGGACCGAGCACGAACTGGCCGAGCGGGGCAATCAGGTCGCGATCGCCAATCTGCAGCCGAGCCTGGCGCCGATGCTCGATCAGGTCCGGGCGACCGGCCATGTCGAGCCGCTGCCGCACCCAGTGCCGCCGCACCATACGTTTGTCGGGTTTATCGCTCGGATCGGCGAAGTCACGCTTCTGTTGTTGCACCGCGGCTACAAGATTCTCGGGTTTGTCGGGCTGGTCTCGGTCACCGTCATGCGGGTGCTGCGCCACCCCCGCCGTTTGCGCAAGATCGCGACCGTGGTGCAGATGGAGCGCGTCGGGCTCGACGCGATGCCGATCACCGGCCTCCTGTCGTTTCTGATCGGCGTCGTCATTGCCTATCAGGGGGCGGATCAGCTGCGCAAGTTTGGGGCCGAGATCTACAACGTCAACCTGCTCGGCGTCGGCGTATTGCGCGAGCTCGGCGTCTTGATGGCGGCGATCGTCATCGCCGGCCGGTCGGGCAGCGCCTTCACCGCCGAGATCGGCACGATGGAGGTCAACGAGGAGATCGACGCGCTGCGCACCCTGGGGCTCGATCCGGTCGAGGTATTGGTGTTGCCGCGGCTGTTCGGGCTGGTGTTGACCTTGCCGCTGATCGTGTTCTTTGTCGATTTCATGGGCCTCCTGGGCGGCGCGCTGATGTGCTGGGCGGCGCTCGGCATCTCGCTCCCGCGATTTCTCAGTCAATTGCAGGTCGCGGTCACCTCGTGGACGATGTGGATCGGGGTGATCAAGGCGCCGTTCTTCGCCTCGATCATCGCGATGGTTGGTTGCTACGAGGGCTTCAACGTGACCCGCAGCGCCGAAAGCGTCGGCCGGCTGACCACTCAGTCGGTGGTCGAAGCGATATTTCTGGTCATCGTCGCCGATGCTGCGTTTTCGATCGTCTTTTCCGTGCTCGGGATCTGACGATGAAAAACACGCCGCCCGACATCCTGATCCGGGTCAGCGATCTGGTCACGCGCTTTGGCGCGCAGACCATCCACGACGGCATCGATATCGAGGTCAAGCGCGGCGAGGTGATCGGCATCGTCGGCGGGTCCGGCACCGGCAAGTCGGTGCTGTTGCGTACGATCATCGGGCTCAACACGCCGGCCGCCGGGAATATCGAGGTGCTCGGGCGCGACATGCTGCACGCGACCGAGGCGGAGCGCCGCGAGGTGGAGCGGCGCTGGGGAGTGTTATTCCAGGACGGCGCGCTGTTCAGTTCGTTGACCGTGGCGCAGAACATCGAGGTGCCGATCAAGGAACATTGCCACATGCCCGAGCGGCTGATGGACGAGATCGCGGCGTGCAAAATCGGACTGGTCGGATTGCCGGAAAGCGCGGCCGACAAATTTCCCTCGCAGCTTTCGGGCGGCATGCGCAAGCGTGCCGGGCTCGCCCGCGCGCTCGCGCTCGACCCCGAAATCGTGTTTCTAGACGAGCCGACCGCCGGTCTCGACCCGATCGGGGCGGCCGATTTCGACCAGTTGATCCGCGATCTGAAGACCAGTCTCGGGCTGACGGTTTTTCTGGTGACGCACGACCTCGACAGCCTGTTCGCGATCTGCGACCGGGTTGCCGTGCTGGTCGACAAGAAGATCCGAGTCCGCACCCTCGATGAGCATATGCGGGACGACCACCCATGGATCCACTCGTATTTTCACGGCCCGCGCGGGAGGGCCGCGGTGGCGGCCGAGACCCGGTGGCGGGCTGACCACCCGGCGCCGGGCGCGCGCTGAGACGCCGCGGAGCGGGGAGACAAGATGGAGACTCGCGCACATTACGTCGCTGTCGGCGCCTTCGTTGTGGCGATGGTCTTTCTCGGTTTTGTCGCGGCGTTGTATTTCGGCGGGGTCGAGCTGACCACCCGCTTTGCCCGCTACGACGTGTTTTTCCGCGGGCCGGTGTCCGGGCTCAGCAAGGGCGCGAACGTCGAGTACAACGGCATCCCGGTCGGCAAGGTGTTCGAGGTGCGGATCGCGCCGCAGGATGTCGAGCTGATTAGGGTCACGCTCGAGATCGACAACACGATCGTCATCAAGGAGGACGCGAAGGCCCAGGTCGAAAGCAACATCCTCAGCGGCGTCGCCTATATCCTGATCTCCAAGGGCACCCAGGAGGCGGCGGTGCTGACCGCCAAGGAGGGGCAGCGCTATCCGGTGATCCAAGCGCGCCGCTCGGCCTTGGCCAGTGTCTATGCCCGTGGCCCGGCCTTGCTCGACCAGCTCGCCCGCATCGGCGACCATCTCGAGGAATTGCTCAACGAGCACAACCGCGTGGCGGTGTCCGACAGTCTCGACAACATCCGCTCGCTGACCGCCAAGCTCGCGGCGCACGACCAGGAAATCACCGAGCTGACCGGCAACGCCAACCAGGCGCTGAAGGCCCTGACCACGCTGTTGACCAATGTCGATCAAAGCTATTCGACCCCCGATGGGATCAAGGATCGGCTGGCCCAGTCGCTGTCCAGCATCGACAAGGCGGCGATCGGGCTCGGCGACACTGGCAAGGAAATGCGCCTGGCGGTGCACGAGGCGCGACCGGCCGTCCGCGAGTTCGGCGCGCGCACGATCCGCGACTTCGACGATCTGCTGCGCGAGGCGCGGCAGTTAATGATCGGGCTGACGCGGCTCGCCGAACGGATCGAGCGCGATCCCTCGCGCCTGCTCTATGGCGACCGACGTGAGGGGTACCGTCCGAAATGAGCATTTCGCCGCCCAAACTCCGCCCGTTGTTGTTTTCCGGGTTGCTGTCCGGATTGCTTGTTGGCCTGGCGTTGACCGCGGTGGGCTGCGGCGGGCTGCTGACCGACCCGGCGTCGCGCAAACTTTACCGGGTGGCTGGGGCGACCGGGTTTCCCGCCAACCTGCCGAAGGTCGCGACGCAGCTGACGATCGATACGCCGACGGCGTCGGCAGGGATCGACACTCAGCGGATCGCGCTGGCGCGCAGCCCGGTGTCGCTCGACTATCTGGCCGATGTCGAGTGGACCGACCGGGTGCCCTATCTGGTGCGGACCGTGCTGGTTGAGTCGTTTGAGAATAGCGGGGCGCTGCGCGCGGTCGGGGCGGGCCCCGACGGTCTGCGCTCTGATTTAATGCTGAAGACTGAAATCCGCGACTTCCAGGCGGTCTACGATTCGCCGTCCGAGGCCGCGCCCACCCCGCCGACCGTGTTGGTCTCGCTGTCGGTCAAGCTGGTCAAGATGCCCGAACGCACGATCGTCGCGCGGACCTTGATCACCGCCCGCGAGCCGGCGGCGACCAACGCGATTCCGCAGATCGTGGTGGCCTTCAACGGCGCTGTCGCCAATGCGATGCGGCAGGTCGTGATGTGGACCGCCGCCACTGCCGCCTTGCCGCGGCCGCGCCGCTAGCTATCCTGGACACGGTTCGTTCGCCCGCGTCGCGAGGGATCGCTCGCGCGCGTTGCGCCAGGGAGGGGTCGCGTTGAGCCGGGGGGAAGCGTGAGCGGGAGAGAGCGTGAGGTTAAGGCGGCGGCGGCGATTCGCGAGTGCCGGTCCCAGCTCGCCGAGCGCGGCGGAACGATCGTCGCCGAGGCGATGGCGGAAGGTGTCGCCGAGCCTATCGAGTGGCGCCGCTACCCCGAGGGCGAGGTCTACGATCCATCGAGCCACGCGCAGTATTTCTATCACAGCCATCCGACCTCGGCGCCGCCGTCGCGATCGGCGCCGATCGGACATCAGGGCAGCGTGCGCCAGGCGGAACGCGGTCACTTCCATCTGTTCCTGCGCGCCGAGGGCGTCCCGCGCGGGATCAGCCCGCTGTTGTTTCCGGAGGCGACGGTCGCCAACGTCCCGACCCCGCCCCAGGCGGCGCCGCTGAGGCACGGCGCCAGCGACCGCGTCGCCCATCTCGTCGCGATCGCGATCGATCGGCGGGGCGAGCCGGTGCGGCTGTTCACCACCAACCGCTGGGTCACCGGCGAGACCTGGTATCGCGGCGAGGACGTCGCGCGCATGCTCGACCGCTTTACCATCGGGGATGGAGCCAGGGGCGGGGCGCATTCACCGCTGCTCAATCGCTGGCTCGGCGCGCTGGTGCGGTTGTTTCATGCCGATATCGAGCGATTGCTGGAGCGGCGCGACCAGGCATTGCGGGAGTGGCGCTGGCGCTGGCCGCGTCGCGGCAGCGCGTTTGAGGACACGCGGCTCGAAATTCCCTCGGATTGCGAGATCGACCTTGAGGCCCGTCTCGCCGAGATCGAGCACCTCGCCGCCCGGCCGCCGGGCGCGGCGCGGCGGCGGCGGGCGACCCTGCCGCCGATGGCCGAAGGCTGGGGCGCTTAGGGCGGGGTTATTGCCCCCGGGATTATTGGCCCGGGGCGACCGGCGCCCGCGGCGGCAGGGCCTTCCCGGCCAGGCAATCCTTCAACTTGGCATCACGCTTGGCGTAGGCCTCGGCGCTGTAGTCGGGAAAGGCCTCCTGCGCCTCGCGGGCGCAACGATCGGCTGCGACCCAGTTTCTGATCGCCTGCGTGCCCTGCTGGCTCGCCGAGCCGAGCGCGGGGGCGAGCATGACTGCAAGCAACAGGAAAACGCCGCTGATACGGGTCATCGGGGGCTCCTCTCGCTGATGGCCGCCGGGTACAATCCGATTATACGCCATGTTCCTGGCCGGTGGTTGCGCTTGCCGAGAAACTGAGGCTCCATGTCGCGACGCGCGAGCCGGGAGGCAAGGGATGCTGAAAATCTGGGGACGAACGACGTCGTCCAATGTGCAGAAAGTGCTGTGGTGCTGCGCGGAATTGAATATTCCGTACGATCGCACCGATTGGGGCGGGCCGTTCGGCGGCAACCGCGATCCCGAATACCTCAGGCTTAATCCCAACGGCCTGGTGCCGACCGTGATCGACGGTGATCTGGTGATGTGGGAGTCGAATTCGATCTGCCGCTATCTCGCCGCCACCCGCGACGGCGAAAGCCTCTATCCCCGCGATCCGGCTGCCCGCACCCATGTCGAGCGCTGGATGGATTGGCAGCTTTCGGTAATCGCCCCGCCGATGGGCGCGCTCTTGTTCGGCCTGGTGCGGGCCAAGCCCGAAGAGCGCGATCCGGCGGCGATCGAGGCGGCGCGACGCCGTGCGCTGGGGGCGTGGACGATCGTCGACGACGCGGTCGCGTCGCAGCCCTATCTCGCCGGCGACCATCTGTCGCTCGCCGAAATCGTGCTCGGCACCCTGATCTATCGCTGGTTCACCTTTCCGATCGAGCGCCCCGAGCTGAACAACCTGCGCAACTGGTACGATCGCGTTCGCGAGCGCCCAGGGTTCAAGAACCACATTGTGATGCCGATCACGTGATGGTGAAAAGGCCGATGCCACGGTTGCTTTAACCGTCGCGATCTTTAGTCTGTGGTAGAACCTTGAGTACAGGGAGGGGCAAATGAAAACATCCGTTAAGTTGGTCATACTAGGGGCGGCTCTGGGCATTTCCTGGGCCGGCATTGGGACGGGCTGGGCGCAGGACGCGGCGGCGGTGCTTGCCAAGCGCCAGGACACGATGAAGGCCCAGAGCAAGGCGATGGCCGCGATCAAGGCGTTTAACGAAGGCAAGGGCGACCTCGCCGCGGCGCAAGCGGGCGGCGCGGAGCTGGTCAAGATCACGGCGACGATCCCCGGCCTGTTCCCGGAGAAGACCGGGATGGCCGAAATGCCGGGCAAGTCCTATGCGAAGCCCGAGATCTGGGCGCAGTGGGACAAGTTCAACGACGCGGTAAAGACCGCCGCGTCCAAGGCGGACGCGCTCAATACCGCGCTGAAGGGCGGCGACAAGGCCGCGATCGCCGCCGCCTTTGCCACGATGGGCAAGGATGGCTGCGGTACCTGCCACGGTCCGTTCCGCGAAAAGAAAGCCTGAGCCTTTCGCCGCAATTGCCTTTCGCCGCAGCCAGTAGGCGTCTGGCGCTGGCGGCGATCCTGCTGGCAGCGGCGGGGTCGGCCGGCCGTGCCGACTCCGCGGCGGAGTCGCGCGGCGCCTATCTCGCGGCGGCGGCGGGCTGCGACCAATGCCATACCGATAGCGCGCATGGCGGCCAGCCCTATGCCGGCGGCCGCCGGCTCGCGACCGCGTTCGGGACGATTCCGACGCCCAACATCACCCCCGACGCCGCGACCGGGATCGGCGACTGGAGCGTCGCCGATTTCGCCCGGGCGCTGCGCTGGGGGGTGGCGCCCGACGACAGCCATTACGTGCCGGCGTTTCCGTTTCCGTTTTATCAGCGGCTCGGTGATCGCGATCTCGCCGATCTGAAGGCGTTTCTCGACAGTCTTCCCGCGGTGTCGACGCCACGCGCCGTGGGGGCGGACTCGAAGGCATTGCTGGCGCGGGCCGGCGCCGCGATGGCAATCGCGCTCGAACCTCCACACGGGAAGTGGCGTCCCGATACCACTCGCGACGCGGTATGGAACCGGGGCGGCTATCTGGTGGCCACGGTCGGCCGCTGCGGCGACTGTCACACGCCACGCGACCTGGCGGGGAGGCCGATCCCCGACCGCTTCCTCGCCGGCAACGCCTCCAATGCCGGCGGCAAGAAGGCACCCAACATCACCCCCGATCGCGAGACCGGGATCGGCAAGTGGAGCGAGGATGAGATCATCGCCCTGCTCAAGGACGGGCAAACGCCGGAGGTCGATTTCGTCGGCGGCGCGATGGCCGAGATCGTCCGCAATACGACGCGACTGACCGATGCCGACCGGTGGGCGATCGCGGTCTACCTTCTATCCATACCGGCTAAAAGCTTCCCGCCAAAGAACTAGCGCGATCGGCGTTTCGACACTGGACGCTCGGTTGCCGCTTGCCCATGATGGCGCGCAGCCGGGGCGGTGGTCAGGGAGCAGATGTTGGCGCGCGCGCGATCGGATAAGAGCCTGGCCCGCTTCGACCGGATTGCCTTAGTGCTGTCGGGGGGCGGCGCGCTCGGCGCGTACCAGGCCGGCGCCTACGCCGCGCTCGAAAACGGCGGGGTCAGGCCGAACTGGATCGCCGGCACCGCGATCGGCGCGATCAACGCCGCGATCATCGCCGGCAATCTGCCGCACGAGCGGTCGCTGAGGCTGCGCCAATTCTGGCAAGAATTGAGCCGGCGCGCGGCGATCAGGGCGGCATCCGGGTTCAGCCAACGGATGCGCGCGGTGATGGAGCGCTGCGTCGCCCGCTGGCACGAGCCGGGCCGGCCGGCGCCGCGCGAGGACTCGGCCATCCCGGCCAGCGAGTTGCGCGATCTAGTGCGTGACGCGGTCGATTTCGATCGGGTCAACGCCGGCTCGGTACGAGTAGTGCTGGGCGCGGTGAATTTGAACACCGGCGCCGAGACGTTTTTCGATAACGACCGCCATGTGCTCGGGCTCGATCACATCCTGGCCAGCGGCGCGTTGCCGGGCATGATGCCGGTGGTGATCGACCGGCAGCCCTACGGCGGCAGCGCGGTGTCGGTGACCGCGCTTGACGACGCACGCCCGGCCGACACGCTGTGCTTCGTCATCGACGGTTATGATCCGGTGCCTGGCTCGCGCGGTGGGGTCAGCCGCTCGGCCCGGGAGATCGCGGCATTGCGGCGTAACCATGATCTGCGCCGGATGATCGCGCTGCTGGGGGAGCGGGTGCCGGCGAATTTGCGCGGCGAGGCCGATATCCGCAAATGCCTCGCCGAGGCCAGCGACGCGACGATGACGATCCTGCATCTGGTGCACGAGGACAGCGCCGCCGAACTCGCCGCGAAAGCCGCCGACTTCTCTTCGACGGCGTTGATGCGGTGCTGGCAGGCCGGCGAGAACGATGTCGCCACCAGCCTGACGCACCCGCGCTGGCTGGCTCCGCCACCCCGCCGCCTCGGCGTCGTCGTGCACGAGTTGCGCGGCGGTGTCGCCGCGCCGCCACGTTGAGCCGGCTGGACCGGGCCGCGATCCTGTTCGGGCGCTGAACTCCGCGGAGGGAGGGCAAAATGCCGTTAAAGAGCAAGGTCATCATCACCTGCGCGGTGACCGGGTCGATCCACACCCCGACCATGAGCCCCTACCTGCCGCTGACCCCGGACGAGATCGCCAAGGACGCGATCGCGGCGGCAGAGGCGGGCGCGGCGATATTGCATCTGCACGCGCGCGATCCCAAGGACGGGCGGCCGACCCCTGACCCCGACGTGTTCATGCAGTTCCTGCCGCGGATCAAGCAGGCGACCAACGCGGTCGTCAACATCACCACCGGCGGCGGCCACGGCATGACCCTCGAGGAACGGCTGGCCGCGCCGTTGCGGGCCAAGCCCGAGATGTGCTCGATGAACATGGGCTCGATGAACTTCGGGCTCTATCCGATGCTCGACCGCTACAAGGAATGGAAATACGACTGGGAGCCGCGGCAGCTCGAAATGACCCGCGACTTCATCTTTCGCAACACCTTCGCCGATATCGAGAAAGTCCTGAAGCAATTGGGCGAGGGTTGCGGCACCCGCTTCGAATTCGAGTGCTACGATGTCGGGCACCTGTACAATCTGGCGCATTTCGTCGATCGCGGGCTGATCAAGCCGCCGCTGTTCGTGCAGACGATCTTCGGCATCCTGGGCGGTATCGGCGCCGACCCGGAAAACCTCGCCCACATGAAGCGGATCGCCGACAAACTGTTCGGCGACGACTACGCCTGGTCGATCTTGGCGGCCGGACGGCACCAGATGCCATTGATCACGATGGGCGCGATCATGGGCGGTAATGTCCGGGTCGGGCTGGAGGACTCGCTGTGGCTCGGCCGCGGCCAGCTCGCCACCGGCAATGCCGACCAGGTCAACCGCATCCGTACGATATTGGAAAACCTGTCGCTCGAAATCGCCACGCCCGACGAGGCGCGCTCGCTGCTCGCGCTCAAGGGCGGCGACGATGTGGCTTTTTAGGGGCGGGACGTAGCGACAATGATCGACAAACGGTTCAAAAATCTCGCCGAGGCGGTCGCCGGCATCAAGGACGGTGCGCTGATTCTGTGTGGCGGCTTTGGCGGTGCCGGGTCGCCGGAGGCATTGTACGGCGCATTGCTGGAGCAGGGCGCGCGCGACCTGACGATCGTCAACAATAACGCCGGCACCGGGCGTACCGGGCTCGCTGGATTGATGGATGCCGGGCGGGTGCGCAAGATCATCTGCTCGTTCCCGCGCAGCGCCGGCTCGGTCGTGTTCGAGGAATTGTACGCGGCCGGCAAGATCGAATTGGAACTGGTTCCGCAGGGCATTCTCAGCGAGCGGATGCGCTGCGCCGCGGCCGGGCTCGGCGGGTTCTACTCGCCGGTCGGGGTTGGCACGCGGCTCGCCGAGGGCAAGGAAGAGCGCGAGATCGACGGGCGGCGCTATGTGCTGGAAAAGCCGCTGAAGGGCGATGTCGCGTTGGTCAAGGGCGACCGCGGCGACCGCTGGGGCAATCTCGACTATCGGAAATCGGCGCGGAACTTCAACCCGACGATGGCCCAGGCCGCCGACTTGGCGATCGCCCAGGTGCGCCAGTTCGTCGAGCTCGGTGAGATCGACCCCGAACACATCATCACCCCGGGCATCTTCGTCGACCGCCTGGTCGAGGTGCCGGGATAAGCGGCTGATTTCGTCTTGGCCGGGCATGACCCGGCTATCCACGTGGATCCCCGGGACGAGCCCGGGGATGACAAATTTGAGGGAGAGAGGAAATGCCGCTCAATCGTCGCCAGATCGCCTGGCGCGCCGCGCAGGACCTCAAGGACGGCGACTATGTCAATCTCGGCATCGGATTGCCGACCCTGGTCGCCGACCTGCTGCCCGAGGGGCGCGAGATCGTGTTGCAGAGCGAGAACGGCGTGCTCGGGGTCGGGCCGGCGCCCGGCGCCAACGAGATCGACCTCGACCTGGTCAACGCCGGCAAGCAGCCGGTGACCTTGCTAACCGGCGGCAGCTATGTACACCACACCGACTCGTTCCTGATGATCCGCGGCGGGCATCTCGATCTTGCCTTGCTCGGCGCGTTCGAAGTCGCCGAGAACGGCGATCTGGCGAACTGGACGACCGACGATCCGAAATTCCCGCCCGGCGTCGGCGGTGCGATGGACCTCGCGGTCGGCGCCAAGGAAATCCGCGTCATGCTCGAGCACACCACCCGCGGTGGGGCGCCGCGCCTGCGCAAGCGCTGTGAATACCCGCTGACCGCGAGCCGAGTCGTGCGCCGGATCTATACCGACCTCGCCGTGGTCGACGTGACCGCGCGGGGATTTGTCGTGCGCGAGATGGTTGAGGATATCGACTTCGCGACATTGCAGGAAAAGACCGAGGGCAAATTGATCGCCGCGCCCGATCTTAAGGTGCTGAAGACGCCGGCGGTGTAGACGCGATCCAATGTAGGTGGAGGCTCTTCAAAAAATCGCCTCCCCCGGGTCATGCCTGGAACAAGTCCGGGGGTCGACGAATATCCTCAGAAAATTCGTGGGAGGCCGGATCAAGCCCGGCCAAGGCGATAAGAAGAGGCGATTTAATCTAAATGGATAGCGGATAGCGCCCTAAGCGACGCCGCCGCGCGGCTGGCCGGCTCCGCGGACGCCTCTTGCGGAGAGTGAGTTACCGGCGGAGGGTCAGGGTGCCGTTGCTGATCTCGACCGAGCTCAGCCGTTCGAGCGCGCGCATGCCGAGTAGCGGGCTCGACAGTTCGCCCTCGTTGACGAGGGCCGGCAGGTTGGCGACGGTAATCGGCCCGATCGTCAATTCCCGCAACCGAATCGTCGCCGCCCGGGCCAGCCCGTTGGCGGTCGAGACCGTGCGGTCAAATCTCAACCCGGCGGCATCGAAACCGAGACGCCGCGCGTCGTCCTTTCCGAACACGACCGAACTCGCCCCGGTATCGACCATGAAGCGGAACGAAAGCCCGTTGACGCGCGCGTTGACCCAGTAGTGCCCATCGGAGGCGACCGGAAAGCTGACCGAATCGGCGTCGGCGCGATAGCCGTGGGAAGGCACGATGATCGCGAGGGCGCGCTCGCCCGCGTCGCGCAGTTCGTGCCGGAAGCCATAGCCCAGCGCGACCGCCAGGATCAGGCCGAACCAAAGCCCAGCCTTGGCGGCCACTGCCCATGCCTGCCCGCGCACCGACAGCGCGCCGAGCAGCAGGACGATCCCGACCACGAGAAGCTGCACGATATAGGGGCCGTCCTCGGCGTGAGCGGCCCAGGGCAGGTCCCAGGGCAAGTCCGCGAACATCAATGCCGCCGCGAGCGCGACGAGGGCGATGCAGAGAACGGGCAGGCGCCACCGCACGCGCCTGCGCGGCGGGGGCGGTGGCCCCCACGGCTGGGCGGGTTGCGGCGTATTCACCGAGACCGGGTTGGGGCTAACGTTTATCGGCCTTCGCGCTCGATCTTCTCATACCGTCCGGCCGGAACGATCTCGGCGATCGTGCCGTCGGGCGCGCGGTACTTGATCGGGATTTGGCCGGGCTCGGACAATATCGTCCCGCCATTGGCGACGACCTTCTCGGCGAAGCCTTGGTGGTCTTCGACCTCGATGCCGAAATGGTGGATCGCCGGCCCGACCCCGACCATTTTTGCCTCCTCGTCGTCCTCGCTGTCGTACAGCATCAGCGCCATGTCGATGTAGCCGTCGGTCAGGTGGCGCGAGACGTGCCCGCGCGAGCGGCCGGTACGGACCTGGCGAAAGCCATAGACGTTCTCGTAGAATTTGGTCGCCGCTTCGAGATCAGCGACCTTGAGCGCGATGTGGTTGATCCTGGGCATGGAGTACCCTCCGTCATTGCGAGCCCATGGGTCCGGCCGTGGGCCGGCCCGAGGATAAACTCCGCGAAGCAACCCCGCGCACCCGGAGTCTCAGCTCGGCGAGATTGCTTCGTCGGCGTGCTCCTCGCAATGACAGTTCCTGGAGAAGGTCATCCCCTCGCGAGAAAGCGGTCGACGCCATCCGCGCCGGGCTGACGTTCGAGCGCGTCCTGGCCGACCAAGTAGTGCGCGTGGGCCAGCGCCTCGCCGAGGGCGAAGCCGGTCTGGTGGCGGTCGAGTTGGCGCTTGAACAAGACCGGCATCAGCTCGGCGGCGCTGAGCGGACGGGCGCAGGCGGCGGCGACCTCGTCGCAGCGCGCGCGGTGATGCGCGGCCAGCTCGTCGATCCGCACATGCGCGCCGTGAAACGGCAAATTGTGCGACGGCAGCACAAAGGTCTCGGGCGGCAGGGCTAGCCGCAACTTTGCGAGCGAGGCGAGGTAGCGGGCGAGCGGGTCGCCGTCCGGCTCGTGCGCCTGAACGCTGATATTCGGTGAAATCCGAGGCAGTATCTGGTCGCCGGCGATCAGCACGCCGGTCTCGGCGCAATAGAGACAGGCGTGTTCCGGCGCGTGGCCCTCGCCGATGATAACGCGCCACTCGCGTCCGCCGATCGAGATAACGCTGCCCTCGCCGATGCGCTGATACGAAGCCGGCACCGACGGCACGCCGCGGCGGTAATTGCCCTGGCGCTCGGCGAACATCGTGCTGGCCTCGTCATCGAGCCCGGCGCGGCGGGCGAAATCGCGCCGGGAGCGGGCCGCGTCGTCGCCGCTGGTGGTGTTCATACGCGCGTGCAGCCATTCCTTTTCGGTGATCAGGAACGGCGTTTCCCAACGCTCGACCAGCCAGCCGGCCATGCCGATATGGTCGGGGTGGAAATGGGTGACGATGACCCGCCGGATCGGTCGCCCGCCGAGATGCTCGGCGAAGATCCGCTCCCACGCGTCACGGGTCTCGGGCAAGGTGAAGCCGCTGTCGACCGCGGTCCAGCCGGGCCCGTCCTCGAGCAACCACAGATTGATGTGGTTGAGCGCGAAGGGGAGCCGCATGCGCAACCAGAACACGCCCGGCGCGATCGGCACGATCTCGCCGGGGGCGGGCGCCGTCGTGACCGGGAAATGCAGTAACCCGTCCATTCTTGTTCCTTGCTGGGTTGTTCCTTGCTGGCGAATTGACCGCGAAGCTAGGACGAGGCATGAGTGAGGCACAAGCGGGAAGGGTGCCGGCCAGCATTGCGCGGCCGTGGCGCCGCGGGGGAGAAACGATGCGCGATTTCAATGTACCCGGCCGGTCGGCGGCGATGGCGGCGAACGGCATGGTTGCGACCTCCGCACCACGGGCGACCCTAACCGGGCTCGACGTGCTGCGCTCGGGCGGCAACGCGGTCGACGCGGCGATCGCCGCGGTTGCCATGCAATGCGTGGTCGAGCCGATGAGCACCGGGATCGGCGGCGACTGCTTTGTGCTGTATTCGAAGGGCGGCGCCTTGCCGATCGCGCTCAGCGGCGCCGGCCGTGCCCCGGCCAAGGCCCATGTCGAATGGTACGCCGAGCGCCAGATCCGGGAGATCGCGGTGCAGACCCCGCACGCGGCGACGGTGCCCGGCTGCATCGACGCGTGGTGCCTGCTCAATCGCGAGCACGGCACCAGGCCGCTGTCCGAACTGCTGGAGCCGGCGGCCAAGGCGGCCGAGGACGGCTATGTCGTGACCCCGCGTGTCGCCCATGACTGGGCGCGCAACGAAAACAAATTGCGCGATCCGCATACCGCCAAGGTCATGCTGGTCGACGGCAGGGCGCCGAAGGCGGGCGACACGATGCGCAATCCGGCGCTGGCCCGCACCCTGCGCCGGATCGGCAGGGAGGGGCGCGACGCGTTTTACGAGGGCGCGGTCGCGCGCGACATCGTCAACCGGCTCAAGGAACTGGGTGGATTGCACGAGGAGGCGGATTTCGCGGCGCAGCGGTCGAGCTGGGTCGAGCCGATCCACGCCTCGTACCGCGGCCATGATGTGTACGAATGCCCGCCGGCCAACCAAGGGCTGACCGCGCTGATGATCTTGAAGACCCTGGAGGGGTATGCGCTCGGCGGCGACGGGTTCAGCGAAGCCGACCGGCTGCATCTGCTCGCGGAGGCGACCAAGGCGGCGTTTTACGTGCGCGACAATTTTATTGGCGACCCGGATTTCGTGGCGGTCGATGTCGAGAAGTTCCTGTCGGCGGAATGGGCCGAGCGCAGCCGCCGCGAGATTAGCTTCGTCCGGGCCTTGCCGCCGCGGCATTGGGACGGGATCGAGCACAAGGACACGATCTACCTGTGCGTCGTCGACCGCGACGGCAATTCGGTGTCGTTCATCAATTCGCTGTTCTCGGCCTTCGGCACCGGCATCATCGGGCCGGAGAGCGGCGTGATTTTGCACAATCGCGGCAGCGGGTTCCGCACCATCCCCGGCCATCCCAGCGCGATCGCGCCGGGCAAGCGGCCGTTCCACACCCTGATCCCCGGCATGCTGGTCAAGGACGGCCGCGCGGTGATGCCGTTCGGGGTTATGGGCGGGCAGTACCAGGCAGTGGGCCACGCAACCTTTCTGCACCGCCTGCTCGACCGCGGCATGGACCCGCAGCAGGCGGCCGAGGCGCCGCGTATCTTCGCCTATCAGGGCGCCTTGCAGGTCGAGCATTTCGTGCCCGAGCCGATCCGCGACGATCTCGCTCGCCGCGGCCACAAGATCGAGATGCTCGACATGCCGGTCGGTGGCTGCCAGGCGATCCAGATCGACTGGGAGCGCGGGGTTCTGATCGCCGGCTCGGAACCGCGCAAGGACGGGCTGGCATTGGGGTATTGAGCTCCGGCCGGCCCTCACCCCCCCACGCCTGCGGCGCGGGTCCCCCCCTCTCCCGCTTGCGGGAGAGAGGCTCTCCGTCCGAGCTTGCCGATAAGAAACCCTCGCCCCCTTTCGGGGGGAGAGGGCAGGGTGAGGGGGGCGGTTCGGGCGGTGGGGGCGTCGCCGAGATCGTCTTCGATCTTCGGGGCGGCGAGACGCGGCTCCGCCACCTCTATCAGCGCAACCCGCTGCGGGTGCTATTTCCGAAGCCGGAGCCGGGCGACCTCGCGCAGGCGGCGATCGTCACCACTTCGGGCGGGCTGGTGGCCGGCGACCGGGTCGCGCTGGATGTCACGATGGGGGAGGGGGCGGCCGCGCACGTGACCGCCTCGGCGGCGGAAAAGATCTACCGCTCATTGGGAGCGACCACCGAAATCTCGCAGCACCTGCGGGTCGCGTCGGGGGCGTGGCTGGAATTCCTGCCGCAAGAGACGATCCTGTTCGATGGCGCCCGGCTGCGTCGCGACACCGTGGTCGCGCTCGCGCCGGGCGCGGGGTTTCTCGGCGGCGGCATCGTCGTGTTCGGCCGCCGCGCGCGGAGCGAGCGCTTTACCCACGGATTGTTGCGCGAGGCGTGGGAAGTGCACCGCGACGGCGAACTGGCGTGGGGCGACGCGCTGCATCTTGATCAAGACATCGCCGCGACGATCGCCGACCCGGCGTGCTTCGACGGGGCGGCCGCCTGCGCGACCTTGATTCTGGTGCCGCCGATCTTGGGGCCGTTGGGCGACAATCCGCGCGATTTCGTCGATGGTGCGCGGGCGGTGCAGGCCGGGTTGGCGGCGCCCGGGCTGCGCGCCGGGGTCACGGTGGTCGCGGGCGTGCTGGTCGCGCGCTGGCTCGGCACGGAGGCGCTGGCATTGCGCCGCGCCTATGGCGAACTCGCTTGCCATTTGCGCGCGGCCGCGATGGGATTGCCGCCGCGACTGCCGCGCCTGTGGGATCTTTGACGTGGCACGTTTGGTGCTGGGGAGGCCCCGATGAACCTTACGCCCCGCGAAAAAGATAAATTGCTGGTGTCGGTCGCGGCGATGGTCGCCGAGCGGCGGCTGCGGCGCGGCGTCAAGCTCAACTACCCCGAGGCGGTGGCATTGATCACCGATTACGTGCTCGAAGGCGCGCGCGACGGGCGCAGTGTCGCGGAATTGATGCGCGACGGCGGCACCGTGATCAGCCGCGATCAGTGCATGGAGGGGATCGCCGAGATGATCCGCGAGATCCAGGTCGAGGCGACCTTTCCCGACGGGACCAAATTGGTCACCGTGCACGAGCCGATACGATGACCATGTTCGGCGGCCTCCCCCTCACCCTCCCACGGCTTCGCCGCGGGTCCCTCCCTCTCCCCGGAAGCGGGGAGAGGGGCTTTAGGTGTCCCGCCGGCGTGCTCCCTCGCCCCGCTGGCGGGGAGAGGGTCGGGGTGAGAGGCTTTTGCGAGATGGCGCGATGACCCCCGGTGAACTCTTTCCGGCCTCCGGCGACATCGAGATCAACGCCGGCCGGGCGATGGTCACCTTGACCGTCGCCAACACCGGCGACCGGCCGATCCAGGTGGGCTCGCACTATCATTTTTATGAGACCAACGCCGCGCTGCAATTCGACCGCGCGCAGGCTCGCGGGTTTCGGCTCGACATTCCGTCGGGCACCGCGACAAGGTTCGAGCCCGGCCAGACGCGCGAGGTGAGGCTGGTCGCCTATGTCGGCGCGCGGCGGGTGGTCGGGTTCAACGGCCGCATCAACGGGAGCCTGTGACATGGCGACGACGATTGGCCGCAATGCCTATGCTGCGATGTTCGGGCCGACCACCGGCGACCGGCTGCGGCTGGCCGATACCGAGCTGGTGATCGAGATCGAAAGCGACCGCACGATCTATGGCGAGGAGGTCAAATTCGGCGGCGGCAAGGTGATCCGCGACGGCATGGGGCAGAGCCAGGCGACCCGCGCCGACGGTGCCGTCGACACGGTGATTACCAACGCGGTGATCATCGACCATTGGGGCATCGTCAAGGCCGATATCGGGTTGCGCGGCGGTCATATCAGCGGCATCGGCAAGGCCGGCAACCCCGATATCCAGCCCGGTGTCGACATCATCATCGGGCCTGGCACCGAGGTGATCGCCGGCGAGGGGCGCATCGTCACCGCCGGCGGGATCGACTCGCACATCCACCTGATCTGTCCGCAACTGGCCGACGAGGCGCTTTATAGCGGCATCACGACGATGCTCGGCGGCGGCACCGGCCCGGCGGCGGGCACCGCGGCGACCACCTGCACACCAGGGCCGTGGCATCTCGAACGGATGTTGCAGGCGGCCGAAGGCATCCCGGTCAATCTGGGATTTTTCGGCAAGGGCAACGCGTCGGACCCGCGCGCCCTGGTCGAGATGGTCGAGGCCGGTGCCTGCGGGCTTAAACTGCACGAGGATTGGGGCACCACCCCGGCGGCGATCGATTGCTGCCTCGGGGTCGCCGAACTGCTCGACGTCGCGGTCGCGATCCATACCGATACGCTCAACGAATCCGGCTTTGTCGAGGACACGATCGCCGCCTTCAAGGGCCGCAACATCCACGCCTTCCATACCGAGGGCGCGGGCGGCGGGCACGCCCCCGACATCATAAAGCTATGCGGATTACTCAACGTATTGCCGTCATCGACCAATCCGACCCGGCCGTACACGGTCAACACCATCGACGAGCATCTCGACATGCTGATGGTGTGCCACCACCTCGATGCGCGCATCCCCGAGGATGTCGCCTTCGCCGAGAGCCGCATTCGCAAGGAAACCATCGCCGCCGAGGATATCCTGCACGACCTCGGCGCGTTCAGCATGATGTCATCGGACAGCCAGGCGATGGGTCGGGTCGGCGAAGTCGTCATCCGCACCTGGCAGACCGCCGACAAGATGAAGCGCCAGCGCGGCAAACTGCCGGAAGATGGCGCCAATTCCCAAGGTGGCAACGACAATTTCCGGGTCAAGCGGTACATCGCCAAATACACGATCAACCCGGCATTGACGCACGGGCTAGCCGAGCACGTCGGTTCGGTGGAGGTTGGTAAGCTCGCCGATCTGGTGCTGTGGTCGCCGGCGTTTTTCGGGGTCAAGCCGGATTTGGTGCTCAAAATGGGCACGATCGCCGCGGCCTTGATGGGCGACCCCAACGCGTCGATCCCGACGCCGCAGCCGGTGCATTACCGGCCGATGTTCGGTGCGTTCGGCCGCGCCTTGACGGCGTCGTCGGTGACGTTCATGCCGGCGCTGGCGATCGAGCGGCGGCTGGCCTCGCGGCTCGGATTGCAGCGGCTGGTGTTGCCGGCGCGCGGCATCCGCGCGATCGACAAGAGCCGCATGATACACAATTCCGCCACCCCGCGGGTCGAGGTCGATCCCGAGACCTACGAGGTGCGTGCCGACGGCGTTCTGCTGACCTGCGAGCCCGCGACCGTGCTACCCTTGGCGCAGCGGTACTTTCTGTTTTGAGGAATTGAATGCGGCGGGCGATAGCGGTCCATCGGCGCGGGCAGTGGCCGGAAGATTCGGTCGTCGACATGGTGACCCTGGCGTTTCTCGACCGGCATCGCCGGCGCATTCGGCTGGTGGCCGATTCCGGCGCGCCGTTTCTGCTCGACCTCGCCCGCGCCCAACGCTTCGGCGACGGCGACGGGCTCGAACTCGACGCGGGCGGCTATGTCTGGGTCCGCGCCGCGGCCGAGAAGATCATCGAGATCACCGCCGACACCCCGACCGACCTGCTGCGCATTACCTGGCATATCGGCAACCGCCATCTGCCGTTACAGGCTCTGGAGGGACGGTTGCGGATTCGCGACGACCATGTCATCGCGGCGATGGTCGAGGGGCTCGGCGGCCATGTCACCCGGCTGGAGGCGCCGTTCGATCCGGAAGTTGGCGCCTATGCCGGCGACATCCATACTCACCACCATGACCACGCCTGAACCCACGAGCGGCCTCTACCGGCTATTCGCCTGGCTGTCGCCGGCGTTCCCCGTTGGCGGGTTCAGCTATTCGCACGGGCTCGAAGCTGCCGCCGCGGATGGAATCGTCGATGACCGCGCCAGCCTGCAGCACTGGATCGCGGCGATCGTCGCGCGGGGCAGCGGACGGGTTGACGCCGATATATTCCGCGACGCGTACCGTGCCGCGCTCGCGGGAGACGATTCGGCATTCGCGGTCGTCAACCGGCGCGGCATCGCCTATCGCGGCACCGCGGAACTGGCGCTCGAGTCGGGCGGGCAGGGCGTGGCGTTCCTCGCGGCGATCCGAGCGGCGTGGCCGGATGCGTTTCTCGCTGAACCGGCCCCTCACCTCCCCATCGCCGGCGCGATGGGTCCCACCCTCTCCCGCATTGCGGGAGAGGGTGCTGAGCGCAGCGAGGCGGGTGAGGGTATCTGCCACGCCGCGATCGTCGGCGCGGCGGCGGCGCGGGTGGGGGTGGGGCTCGCCGATGCGATGACGCTTTATCTGCAGTCCTTCGCGGCCAATCTGATGTCGGCCGGGCTGCGGCTCGGCCTCGTCGGCCAGACCGACGGGCAGCGCATTCTCGCCGCGCTCGAACCGGTTATCGCCGGCGCCACAGCGGCGGCATTGGCGCGCGACGCGGCCGATTTCGGCGGCGCGGGCTTTGCCGCCGACCTCGCCTCGATGGCGCACGAAACCCAATATTCGCGGTTGTTCCGCTCGTGACCGAAGCCAATTCCTCCCGAGACCCGCTGCGGATCGGCATCGGCGGCCCGGTCGGGTCGGGCAAGACCGCGCTGATGGACCGGCTGTGCAAGGCGATGCGCGCCCGCTTCGAGATCGTCGCGATCACCAACGACATCTATACCCGCGAGGACGCCGAGTTCTTGACCAGGAGCGGCGCCCTGCCGCGCGAGCGGATCAAGGGGGTGGAGACCGGCGGCTGCCCGCATACCGCGATTCGCGAGGACGCCTCGATCAACCTCGCCGCGGTGGCCGAGATGACGCGGCTGTTTCCGCGCCTCGACATCGTGCTGATCGAATCCGGCGGCGACAATCTGGCGGCGACGTTCTCGCCCGAATTGGCCGACCTGACGATCTATGTCATCGACGTCGCCGCCGGCGACAAGATCCCGCGCAAGGGCGGGCCCGGCATCACCCGCTCCGACCTCTTGGTCATCAACAAGATCGATCTGGCCCCGATGGTCGGCGCCAGCCTTGACGTGATGGACCGCGACGCGCGGAAGATGCGCGGCGAGCGCCCGTTCGTGTTCACCAATTTGAAGGCCGGCAAGGGGGTCGATCGCATCGTTGATTTCGTCGTGATGCAAGGTGGGCTCGCGCAAGGCGGGCTGTGAGGCTGTTTCAACGATAGGACGACAACCCGATGCTCGCTCTCTACCGGCGCGACGGCGGCATCCATACGCCGTCCGATCTTGGCGCGGAACCGCTGCCGCGCGACATCGTCTGGCTTGACCTGATCAGCCCGAGCCCGCGCGAGGTGGAATTCGTCGAGCGCGTGACCGGGCTGACCCTGCCGAGTATCGCCGATCTGTCGGAAATCGAGACCTCGAGCCGCCTGCGGGTCGAGAACGGGGCGCTGATGATGAGCGCGCCGCTGGTCCACCGGGTAGACACCGAGCGGCCGCAGATCACCCCGGTGGGGTTCATCCTGACCCGCGAGCGGCTGGTCACGGTGCGGTTCGAGCCGCTTGTCGCATTCGCCAATTTTCTGCATAAATCGATCGGCCCCGACACGCCACACGCGAGCGGCGCGGCCATGCTCGCGGGCCTGGCGGAGGCGATCGTCGATCGTCTGGCCGATATTCTCGAGGCGATCGCGGCCGATCTCGACGTGCTGTCGCAACGGCTGTTCCAGGTCGGGCCAGGGCGCAGGGAGCACCGGCCGGCGCGCGAGGAAGCCAATCTGCGCAACAGTCTGCAACGGGTCGGGCGCAGCGGCGATCTGTCGTCGCAGATTCGCGACAGCCTGCTCGGTATCGCCCGGATCGTCCCGTTCGTCGCGATCCACGGCGCGGATTGGATCCATCCCGACGTCAGGGTGACGCTGGACACGCTGCGCCAGGACGTCGCCTCGCTCAGCGATTACGACGCGCATCTGACCAACAAGGTCCAGCTCCTGCTCGACGCGACGTTGGGTCTGATCAACATCGAGCAGAACAACATCATCAAGGTGTTGACGATCGTTTCTGTGGTCGGCGTGCCGCCGACCCTGGTCGCCAGCATGTACGGGATGAATTTCAAGTTCATGCCCGAACTGAGCTGGGAATGGGGCTATCCCTACGGACTGTTGCTGATCGCGCTGAGCGCGATATTGCCGATCACCTGGTTCAAATTGCGCGGATGGTTCTGACCCCATGATCGCGATCCGGCCCTATCGCGACCAGGACCGGGCGACCGCCGCGCGGATTTGGTACGCGGGCTGGCACTCGACCGGACTCGCCTTCGCGCAGCAGACGTCCGAGGCGGAATTGTTCGAGCGGATCGGCCGCGAACTCGCCCTCGGCTGGTCGGTATTTCTCGCGTGGGATGACGAGCGTCCGGTCGGCTTTCTCGCGCTGCGGATCGCCGCGCGTTGCCTCGACCAGCTGTTCCTGCCGCCCGACAGGCACGGGACCGGCATCGGCACCGCCCTGCTCGATTTCGCCAAGGAGCAACTGCCCGACGGGTTCTGGCTGCGCACTTCGGTCGACAACCGCCGCGCCTGCCGGTTTTACGAGCGCGAGGGGATGATACGGGGCGAGGAGCAGACTCATCCGACCCTGGGGCACCTGACCGTGATCAACCGGTGGATGGGTGCAGAATAAAACGCCCCCGATTTCCCGGGGGCGTTGGCCGAGGTCGCTGGACCCCCGCTTTCGCGGGGGTGACGAAGGGTCCTAGGGTCAGGCGGCCTGCTGATCGACCACCTGCGGGCGGGCCTGTTCGGCTGAGCCGATCTTGATCTGGCGGGGCTTGGCTGCCTCGGGTACGTCGCGCACCAGGTCGACATGCAACAGGCCATTGTCGAGGCTGGCGCCGGTGACCTTGAGGTGATCGGCGAGGCTGAAGCGCCGCTCGAAGGCGCGCCGGGCGATGCCGCGATGCAGGTAGCGGCCGTCGGCGTCCTTTTCCTGCGCCTTGCCGGTGACCGACAAGGTGCCTTCATGCACGGTGATGTCGATCTCGTTCTGCGCGAACCCGGCCACCGCCATCGTCAGGCGATAGGCATCCTCGCCGGTCTTTTCGATATTGTAGGGCGGGTAAGAAGCGGCGGCGTTGTCGACGCGCGTCGTCGAATCCATCAGCCTCGCCAAGCGGTCGAAGCCGATCGACGAACGGAACAGCGGTGAGAAATCAAAGCGGTCCATGACCATATCCTCCAATGAGCGACATGAGTTGCGGCGCCCGCCCGTACCCTTGGAAGCGCTGATGGGCCGGGAGCCAGTCAAGATGCACGGCCCCGCATTGGCGACCGCGCACTCATCGAGATGGTTATTGGCGGGCCTGGTTCAAGAGGCGGAGCCGGCCGTGACTTTCGCGCGCGTGGGCGCGCCGTGGCGACTTTAAAAAATCACTTTGCCCGGGCTCGGGCCGGGCACCCATGAAGTTTTCCGGAGGACGCGCAGGCCCCCGGACAAGCCCGGGGGAAGCGATTTTCCTCAACGCATCTCGGTTATAGCTAGGTCTTCGGGCCGAAGCCGCCGAAACGCCGGTTGAAGCGGGCGAGCTGGCCGCCGGTGTCGAGCAGGCGCTGCTGCCCGCCGGTCCAGGCCGGGTGCGATTTCGGGTCGATGTCGAGGCGCAAGGTGTCGCCCGCCTTGCCGTAGGTCGAGCGCGTCTGGTACGTCGTGCCGTCGGTCATCTGGACCGTGATCTCGTGGTAATCCGGGTGAATTTTTTCTTTCATCGCCTGATTCCTCTCGCCCGCGCGGGTTTATAGCGGCGCCATGAGCGCTACGTAAGCGGAAACTGCGCTAGCCTTCCGCGATCAGCCCTCGGCGATCAGATAATCCGCCGCCGCCTGCACGCCGCCCCGGCCGTGCGGCACCTGGGCCAGGTCGAGCGCCATCTCGACCGCGGCGATCGCGCCCAGCACCATCGGCTCGTTGAGGTCGCCGAGATGGCCGATGCGGAACAGGCGGCCCTTGAGCTGCCCGAGTCCGCCGCCGAGCGAGACGTTGAACTTGTCGAGGCAGAGCTGGCGCAACTTGTCGGCGTCGTGCCCGTCGGGCAGCAATATGGCGGTGACCGTGTCGGATTGCGCCGTCGGGTCGATCGCGAAGATTTCCGGCCCGTCATTCTGCCGCCAGGCGCGGACCGCGCGCCGCGTCGCCTCGGCGAGGCGATGGTGCCGGGCGAACACGTTGTCCAGTCCTTCCTCTTCGAGCATGCGCAGTGCCTCCTGCAGGCCGAAGAAGAAATGTACCGGCACGGTGCCGTTCCAGTAACTCTGCTGCGCGCCCTGGCCGAGCAGCCGCTGCCAGTCCCAATAGACCCGCGGCAATTTGGCGACCGCCGAGGCCGCGAGCGCCTTGGCGCTGACCCCCGTGAAGGCCATGCCGGTCGGCAGCATCAGCCCCTTTTGCGAGCCGGCGACGACGACATCGACGCCCCATTCGTCCATGCGGAAATCGAACGATGCCAGCGACGAGATCGTGTCGACCAGAAACAGCGCGGGGTGGCGGGCGGCGTCGATGGCCTTGCGCATCGCCGCGATCGGGTGGGCGACGCCGGTCGAGGTTTCGTTATGGACGGCCAGCACCGCCTTGATCTGGTGGCCCCGGTCTTCGCGCAGGCGGGTTTCGAGCTTGGACGGGTCGATCGGGCGGCGCCAATCGTTGGCCAAGGTCTCGACCTCGAGCCCGAAAGCCTCGGCCCGCAACCCCCAATTCAGCGAGAAATAGCCGCTTTCAGCGATCAATACCTTGTCGCCGGGCGAGAACATGTTGACCAATGCCGCCTCCCAGGCGCCGTGCCCGGTCGCGGCATACCCGAGGATGGTCTGCTCGGTCTTGAAGACGCGCTTGAGCCCGGCGAAGCACTCATCGGCGATCGCCTTGAACTGCGCACCGGTGAAATCGATCGTGCCGTGATCCATCGCCCGCAGGACCCGGTCGGGGATGTTGGTCGGGCCGGGGTTCATAAAGAAATGCCGACCGTGGGTATTCGCCATCGCGTATCGCCTCTGTTGGGGTCGCAGCCGCGGCACTTATCGGGTGCCGCATTATCGGACAAGTCTTCATCGCGCACAAAAAATAGGCAGGGCCAAACGGCCCTGCCATCTTATCCTTGCGTCTCCACCGCCGAAACCGTGATTTTGGCGGGAAGTTACCTCCCTAAACTCGGGCCAGGCTGTTATGCCTGTACTTATCTCAATTGGCGCGATCCTACCCAGGCCGCGTCACTTGGTCACGCGGTTTTTTCAGAACAGCGCGTATTTTACGATAAAGATCAGCGCCAATCCGATCATCGACGGACTGGCCTCGCGGAACCGCCCGGACAGCAGCTTGACCGCGGCGTAGGTGATAAAGCCAAAGGCGATGCCGTTGGCGATCGAAAAGGTCAATGGCATGGTCAACGCGGTCACCATCGCCGGGGCGTATTCGGTCACGTCGTCCCAGTCGATCTCGGCCAATCCGCGCGCCATCAGGCAGGCGACGAACAATAATGCCGGGGCGGTGGCGTAGAGCGGCACCGACTCTGCCAGGGGCGCGAACGCCAAGGTCAGCAGGAACAGTGCCGCCACGGTGACGCCGACTAGCCCGGTGCGGCCGCCGGCCCTGACCCCGGCCGCGCTTTCGATATAGCTGGTCACGGTCGAGGTGCCGAGCAATGCGCCGCCGATCGTCGCCGCCGAGTCGACGATCAGCACGCGATTGAGCCGCGGGATGGTCCCGTCGGGTTTGACGAAGCCGGCGCGGTAGGCGACCCCGACCAGGGTCCCGGTATTGTCGAACAGATCCATGAACAGAAACACAAACACGATCGTGACCAGGCCGATGTCGAGGGCGCCCCTGAGATCGAGCGCGAGCGCGGTCGGAGCCAGACTCGGCGGCAGGCTGGCGATGCCGGCGAACGGCGAGACTCCGAGCACGATGCCGGCGAGCGCCGTCGCCAATACCGCGATGATGATCGCGCCCGGTACGTTGAGGCGGTCGAGCGCGACCATGACGATGAACCCGGCGCTGGCCAGCAGGGTCGCCGGCGCTTTCAGGTTTCCCAGGGTCACCAAGGTGACCGGGTGGGCGATCACGAGCCCGGCGTTCTCCAGCGCGATGATGCCGAGAAACAGCCCGATCCCGGCCGAGATCGCGATCTTCTGCGACATCGGGATAGCCGCCATCAGCCAGGCCCGGACCGGGGTTAGGCTGATCGCCAGGAACAGGCAGCCCGAGATGAACACCGCGCCCAGCGCGACCTGCCACGAGTAATGCAGTCCCTGCACCACGGTGAACGCGAAATAGGCGTTCATCCCCATGCCCGGCGCCAATGCCAGCGGGTAGTTGGCGTAAAGCGCCATGAACAGGGTCGCGCCCGCCGAGGCGAGGCAGGTGGCGACGAACACCGCGCCCTTGTCCATGCCCGCGGCGCCGAGGATCTGGGGGTTGACCAACACGATGTACGACATCGCGAGGAAGGTTGTGACTCCGGCGACGATCTCGGTGCGGACCGTGGTGCGGTTTTCGGTGAGACCAAAAAAGCGCTCGATCATCGCGGCGGCTTCCAGGGTGCGTTGGCGCGCCCTCGATAGACAGGTTTGGGCATGTTGCCTAGAGTGCGCGCGCCCGCTATCGCCCGAGGACTCATGCGCCTCTCCCAGTATTTCCTGCCGCTGATCCGCGAAAATCCGAGCGAGGCGCAGATCGTCTCGCACCGGCTGATGCTGCGCGCCGGCATGGTGCGGCAGTCGAGCGCCGGGATCTATTCGTGGCTGCCATTGGGCTTGCGCGTGTTGCAGCGGGTCGAGGCGATCGTGCGCGAGGAGCAGGACCGCAGCGGCGCCCAGGAAATATTGATGCCGACGATCCAGCCCGCCGAACTATGGCGCGAGAGCGGGCGCTACGACGATTACGGCAAGGAGATGCTGCGCGTCACCGACCGTCACGAGCGCGAGATGCTGTACGGCCCGACCAACGAGGAGCAGATCACCGCGATCGTCCGCGACGCGATCAAGAGCTACCGCGACCTGCCGAAAAACCTGTACCACATCCAGTGGAAATTCCGCGACGAGGTGCGGCCGCGGTTTGGCGTGATGCGCGGGCGCGAGTTCCTGATGAAGGACGCCTACAGCTTCGATCTCGATCCGGCCGCGGCCAAGCACGCCTACAACAAGATGTTCTTCGCCTATCTGCGCACCTTTGCCCGGATGGGGTTGCGGGCGATCCCGATGCGCGCCGATACCGGCCCGATCGGCGGCGACCTCAGCCACGAATTCCAGATCCTCGCCGATACCGGCGAATCCGAGGTGTATTGCGACAAGGCTTGGCTGGAGACCGACATCCTCGCCGAGGCGGTCGATTACGGCAGCGACCTCGACCCGCTGTTCCGGCGATGGACCGGACGTTACGCCGCCACCGACGAGATGCACGATAGGGCGACATGCCCGGTGCCGGAAGATCAGCTGGTCAGCGCGCGCGGCATCGAGGTCGGCCACATCTTTTATTTCGGCACCAAATACTCGACGCCGATGGGCGCGGTGGTGGCCGGGCCGAACGCCGAGAGCGTGCAACTCGAAATGGGGTCGTACGGGATCGGGGTGTCGCGGCTGGTCGGCGCGCTGATCGAGGCAAACCACGACGATAGCGGCATCATCTGGCCGGAGAGCGTCGCCCCGTTCCGCGCCGGGCTGATCAATCTGCGCGTGGCCGACGCGAAATGCCGCGCCGCCGCCGACGATCTCTACGGCAAATTGCGCGATGCCGGGGTCGAGTTGCTCTACGACGACCGCGACGAGTCGCCGGGCGCCAAATTCGCGGCGATGGACCTGATCGGGCTGCCCGATCAGTTGATCATCGGCCCGCGCGGCGTCGCCGCCGGGACGGTCGAGGTCAAGCACCGGCGCTCTGGCGAGCGGCGGGACTTGTCAGTCGACGGGGTGCTCGCGCGGCTGACGGTCGAGCGCCGATGATCTTCAACGCGTTCGAGCGGATGGTGGCGTTCCGCTATTTGCGGGCGCGGCGGCAGGAGGGGTTTGTCTCGGTCATCGCGATCTTCTCATTGCTAGGCATCATGCTCGGGGTGGCGACGTTGATCATCGTGATGTCGGTGATGAACGGGTTTCGCGCCGAGTTGATCGGCCGCATCCTCGGCCTTAACGGCCATCTCGGCGTGTATAGCGAGGCCGGCGTATTGACCGATTTCGATGCGGTCGCGGCCAAGGTGCGCGCGGTTCCCGGGGTGGTCAGCGCGACGCCGCTGGTCGAGGCGCAGGTCATGGCGACCAGCGATTCCGGGGCGGCGGGGGCGCTGGTGCGCGGCATCCGCCCCGACGACATCCGCGGCCGCAAACTGATCGCGGACCATATCGTCGCCGGCTCGCTCGCCGCGTTCGGCGACGACGGCATCGCGGTCGGCGACCGGCTGGCGCGCCGGCTGGGGCTTGGCGTCGGCAGCAAGATTTCGCTGATTTCGCCCGAGGGCACCGACACCGCGTTTGGCACGGTGCCGCGGATCAAGACCTACCACATCGCGGCGTTGTTCAATGTCGGCTTCTACGAATACGACAACAGCTTCATCTATGTGCCGCTGCCGGCGGCGCAGGTGTTTTTCCGATTGCAGGGGGCGGTCACCTATCTCGAAGTCTTTGTCGCCGACGCCGACCGCGCCGCCGGCGAGGGCCGGCTGATCCTCGCCGCGCTCGGCGGCAGGGCGCGCATCCTCGACTGGCAGCGCAGCAATTCGAGCATCGTCAACGCGGTCGAGATCGAGCGCAACGTGATGTTCCTGATCTTGACGCTGATCATCGTCGTCGCCGCTTTCAACATCATTTCCGGCATGATCATGATGGTGAAGGACAAGGGCCGCGACATCGCGATCTTGCGCACGATGGGTGCCTCGCGCGGTATGATCCTAAGGATCTTCATGCTGAGCGGCGCCAGCATCGGGGTGGTCGGTACGGCGGCCGGGTTCGGGCTCGGCCTGCTGATCACCAAGAATCTCGAAGGCATCCGACATTTCCTCGAAGGCGTCTTGCACGTCGACCTGTTCTCGGCCGAGATCCGCTTTTTCACCCAGATTCCGGCGCGGATCGATTCCGGCGAGGTCGGCACGGTCGTGGCGATGGCGCTGGTGCTGTCGTTTCTGGCGACGCTCTACCCGTCATGGCGGGCGGCGCGGCTCGATCCGGTCGAGGGGCTGCGCTACGAATGAGCCGAATGCCTAGGGCGCGTTACGCCGGCGTCGCGCTACTGCGTCCTTCGAGACGCGCCCTGTGGGCGCTCATCAGGATGATGGATTATTTCGTGTTTCCAGTGTTTTACGTCATCCTGAGGAGGCCGCGAAGCGGCCGTCTCGAAGGACGCACGGCGCCGTCCGGAGGCGGGGGCAGGTGACGCGAAGCGCAGCGGTCGCGTCCCGCGCCGCACTCGAACTGCGCGGGGTGCGGCGCAGCTTTCGCCAGGGCGGGGTCGAGCTGGCGGTGCTTAACGGCATCGACCTGACGCTGAAACCTGCCGAGATCGTTGCTCTGGTCGGGCCGTCGGGCGCGGGTAAGTCGACCTTGTTACACGTCGCCGGGCTGTTGGAGCGCCCCGACGGCGGCGCGGTATTGATCGACGGCGCGGAATGCGGCGGCCTCTCCGACGAGCGGCGCACCCTGCTGCGCCGGCGGACCCTCGGTTTCGTCTACCAGTTCCACCATTTGCTGCCGGAGTTTTCGGCGCTCGAAAACGTGATCCTGCCGCAGATGATCGCCGGGATCGCGCGCGGCGCGGCGCGGGAGAAGGCGACCCGGTTGTTGACCCGGGTCGGGCTCGCCGAGCGGCTGTCGCACCGCCCGGCGCGGCTGTCCGGCGGCGAGCAGCAGCGCGTCGCGCTGGTGCGGGCCCTGGCCAACGACCCGAAGGTGCTGCTTGCCGACGAGCCGACCGGCAATCTCGACCACGATACCGCCGAGGGGGTGATGGCGATCCTGATCGAGATCACCCGCGCCAGCGGCCTCGCCGCGTTGATCGCGACCCACAACCTCGAACTCGCCCGCCGTCTCGACCGCATCGTCGCGCTGGAGGGCGGAAAGCTGAAGGCGGTGGTCTAGCCGCGCTCGATTCCCACGCGGGCGGCGATGTCGTCTCCTATCCAGCGCAAAGCCGCGAGGGTTTCCGCCAGTCGCGCAACGGGGCTGATTTAGTGGGGCGATGGTGCGATGCTGGGTTCGCGTCGTTGGCCGATCGTACATTTTGGCGGCAGCCCTTACCCTCCCACGCCTGCGGCGCATGCGGGACAGGGGCCGCCCGTCGGCTGTACCTTACCCGGAAAATGAACCTTGGAATGTCCATGCCGCTCGCCGATTTCGTCCATCTCCGCGTCCATACCGCCTATTCGCTGTCGGCGGGGGCGATCAGGATCAAGGAACTGGCGCAGCTCTGCCGCGCCGAGGCGATGCCGGCGGTCGCGATCACCGATACCGGCAACCTATTCGGCGCGCTCGAATTCGCCACCGCCTGCGCCGAGGCCGGCATCCAGCCGATCATCGGCTGCGAGATCGCGCTGGCGGCGGGGGAGGCCGGCGAGATGCCGCGGCCGGGACGGACGGCGCCCGAGCCGGACCGCCTCGTGTTACTGGTCCAGAACGAGGCCGGGTATCGCAATCTGCTCGGCCTCGTGACCAAGGCGTTTCTCGACGGCGAGCCCGGCGCCGATCCCGCGGTCAGCCTCGCCGATCTGGCGGAATATGGCGACGGGCTGATCTGCCTCGCCGGCGGCATCAAGGGACCGCTCGGCCGGCTCGTCGCCGAGGGCCAGGACGATTCGGCCGAAGCGGCTCTCGCCGCGCTGCGGGGCGCCTTTCCAGGCCGGCTCTATATCGAATTGATGCGGCACGGGCTGCCCGACGAGACGCGCGCGGAAGCCGGTCTGATCGAACTTGCCTACCGCCACGACGTGCCGCTGGTCGCCACCAACGATTGCTATTTCCCCGACCGCGAGTTCTACGAGGCGCATGACGCGCTGATGTGCATTGCCCAGGGCCGCGTCGTCGGCGACGCCGACCGGCGGCGCCTGACCCCGGATCATTTCTTCCGCCCGGCGGCGGAGATGCGGGCATTGTTCGCCGATCTGCCCGAGGCCTGCGACAACACCTTGGTGATCGCCCGGCGCTGCGCCTTTATTCCGGAATCGCGCCGGCCGATATTGCCGGCGTTTCCGACCCCGGCGGGGGTCGATGAGGCCAGCGCGCTGCGCGAGGCCGCCCGCGCCGGGCTCGACCTGCGGCTGGCGGGGCAGGGGGCCGGCACGGCCGACGATACCGCGCTGCCGTATCGCGAGCGGCTCGAATTCGAGCTCGACATGATCGTGCGGACCGGGTTCGCCGGGTATTTCCTGATCGTCGCCGACTTCATCCAATGGGCCAAGCGGGAGGGCATCCCCGTGGGGCCGGGACGCGGTTCCGGCGCCGGCTCGGTGGTCGCCTGGTCGTTGACGATCACCGATCTGGACCCGCTGCGCTTCGGGCTGCTGTTCGAGCGGTTCCTCAACCCCGAGCGCGTGTCGATGCCGGATTTCGACATCGATTTCTGCCAGGACAGGCGCGACGAGGTGTTGCGCTATGTCCAGCGGAAATACGGCCGCGATCGGGTCGCCCAGATCATCACCTTCGGCAAGTTGCAGGCGCGAGCGGTGTTGCGCGATGTCGGCCGGGTATTGGCGATGCCTTATGGCCAGGTCGACCGGCTGTGCAAATTGGTGCCGAACAACCCGGCGCACCCGGTCTCGCTCGAACAGGCGATCGCCGGCGAACCGCAATTGCAGCAGCTTCGCGACGGCGACGAGACCGTGGCGCGGCTGATGGCGATCGCGTTGAAGCTCGAAGGGCTCTACCGCCACGCCTCGACCCATGCCGCCGGCGTCGTGATCGGCGACCGCCCATTATCGGAACTGGTGCCGCTCTATCGCGACCCGCGCTCCGACATGCCGGTGACCCAGTTCAACATGAAATGGGTCGAATTGGCGGGCTTGGTCAAATTCGACTTTCTCGGGCTCAAGACCTTGACCGTGCTGGCCCGCGCGGTCGAGCTGCTGGCCGCGCGCGGGGTTCCGCTCGACCTGGCGAACCTGCCGCTCGACGACCGCGCCAGCTATGAGTTGCTCGCCCGCGGCGACACGGTCGGGGTGTTCCAGGTCGAAGGCGCGGGCGTGCGCGACATGCTGAAAAAGCTGCGCCCGGACCGGTTCGAGGACATCATCGCGGTGGTATCGCTGTACCGCCCCGGCCCGATGGAGAACATCCCGCGCTATATCGCGGTCAAGCACGGCGACGAGGCACCCGACTACCTGCATCCTGATCTGGTGGGCATCCTGAAGGAGACCCACGGGATCATGATCTATCAGGAACAGGTCATGCAGATCGCCCAGGTGCTGGCGGGCTATACGCTCGGCGGCGCCGATCTGTTGCGCCGGGCAATGGGCAAGAAAATCCAGTCGGAGATGGACGCTCAGCGCAAATCGTTTGTCGAGGGCGCGGTGGCGCGCGGAGTCGAAAAGCGGCGAGCCGAGCTGATCTTCGACCAGATGGCCAAATTCGCCGGTTACGGCTTCAACAAATCGCACGCGGCGGCCTATGCGCTGGTCGCCTACCAGACCGCCTATCTGAAGGCGAACCACGCGGTGGAGTTCCTCGCCGCGTCGATGACCCTCGACATGGGCAATACCGACAAGCTCAACGTGTTTCGGCAGGAATTGGGGCGGCTCGGGATCACTCTGTTGCCGCCCGATATCAACCGCTCCGATGTCGCCTTCGCGGTCGAGCCCGACCCGAAGACCGGCAAGCCGGCGATCCGCTATGCATTGGCGGCGGTCAAGGGGGTCGGCGCCCAGGCGATGGGCGAACTGGTGGCCGAGCGCAAGGCCAACGGACCGTTCAAGGACCTGTTCGATTTTTCGCGCCGGCTCGACGCCAAGAGCTTCAACCGCCGCCAGTTCGAGAGCCTGGTCAAGGCCGGCGCCTTCGAGGCGCTGAACCCGAACCGGGCGCAGAGCTTCGCCGCCGCCGATCTCTTGTTGCGCCAGGCGAGCCGCGCCGCCGAGGAGCGCGAAAGCCGCCAGGAAAGTCTGTTCGGCGGCATCGACGGCTTGGGCGATGGGGGCTTCGCCGCGCGCCCGTCACTGCCGGTGGTGGGTGATTGGCCGCCGGTCGAGCGGTTGCAGTACGAGTTTGACGCGATCGGGTTCTATTTGTCGAGCCACCCGCTCGACCCCTACGGCAAGAGCCTCGAACGCGCCGGGATCCTGCGCTACGTCGATCTGCCGGCGGCATTGGCGGGGGGCGGCGCGACCCGCTTTCGCCTCGCCGGGATCGTCGTCGGCAAAAAGGAGCGCACCTCTGCCCGCGGCAGCCGGTTCGCCTTCGTGCAATTGTCGGACACCACCGGCTTGTTCGAGGTGACCCTGTTTTCCGAGGTCCTGACCCAGGCCCGTGCCATACTTGAGGGCGGTCAGCCGCTGATCGTCACGGTCGACGTGCGTCACGAGGAGGACAGCCTCAGACTGACCGTGCAGAAGATCGAACCGCTCGACACCGTCGTCGCGCACGCCGCGGCGGGGCTGCGCATTTTCGTCGGCGAGCCCGAGGCATTGCCCCGTCTGAAGACATTGTTCGCGCGCGAAATGACCGGCCGAGGCCGCGTCACCTTGGTGCTCGACCTGCCGAAAAACGAGGTTGAGATCACCTTGCCCGGCGGGTTCCGGGTCGATCCGCGGATACGGGCGGCGGTCAAATCGCTCCCCGGCATCGTCGACGTGCACGATATCTGAGGCGCCTCATCGAGCCGGGATAAGCAAATCTTCACCGGTTTCCCGCCTGGTAAGGCGTAACTGCGACGCGCTCGTCATAGTTTACGCGGAGGGGAGGTGTTTCGGCGTCTGGGGGTCATCGGTACGCGGCGGCGGTGGGTCGCGGTGCTCGTGGCGCCGACCCTCGCGATCGTCCTCTACGGCGCGGTCTGCGTGTGGTTCGCGCTGAACCAGCGCGCGCTGCTGTATACGCCGGGCGGCGTTCGGATGACGCCGCGGGAAGCCGGGGTGGGGTGGGTCGTCGCGGTCGACATCATGACCGAGGACGGCGAGCGGCTCGACGGCTGGTGGTCGCCGCCTCCGGCGGGGGCTGGCACCGTGATCTATTTCCACGGCACGCCCGGCACGTTGGCGGGTACCGCCTGGCACCTGATCGATCTGGCGCAGGCCGGGCTCGGGATATTGGCGATCGACTACCGCGGCTATGGCGGTTCCACCGGCACGCCGAGCGAAGGCGGATTGCGGGCGGATGCCCGCGCCGCCTTCGATTTCGTCCGCGCGGCGGCGCCGCAATCGCGGGTCGCGGTGTTCGGCGAGAGTCTGGGCACCGGCGTCGCGGTCGGGCTGGCCCGCGATCGCGCGGTGGCCGGGGTCTTGCTCAATGCCCCCTATGCGTCGATGGCGCGGCACTGGGCCTTGCACGCGCCGCCATTGCCCTATCGGCTGCTGCTGACCGAGCGCTACGATTCCGAGGCATTGATCGGCGGCATCGGCGTGCCGGTGATGATATTGCAGGGCAAGGAGGACGACGCCACGCCGCTCGCCGAGGCGCGCCGGCTCTACGCCGCTGCGCGTGAGCCGAAGACGATGATCGAGGTCGACGGCGCGGGGCACCTGATGGCGTGGGCCGGTGACGCGAAAATCGCCGCGCTCGCGGCGCTAGTGTCATGGACCGCGCGTGAGCCGCCGCATTCTGATTGAGGTGCCGGATGGGAATCGCGGCGCAGCGCGCTTGCCAAATCGGCCGTGCCGCCGTACCTAGTCGCGCGCAAACCTCACGCAGGGTCGCGGCGCCGTCGATGACGGGGTTGCTCCGGTGTCGGCGGCGTGCTTTCGCGCGTGGTCGATTTCTCCTGCGGCGGCATAACCGGAAAGGACCGACATGGCGATTCCGACCTATACGATGCGCCAGCTTTTGGAAGCGGGCGTGCATTTCGGCCACCACACCAGGCGGTGGAACCCCAAGATGGCGCCGTACATCTTTGGCGTCCGCAACGGCATCCACATCGTCGACCTCGAACAGACCGTGCCGCTGTTGCACCAGGGGCTGGCGGCGATCCGCGACGTCGTCGCGGGCGGCGGGCGGGTACTGCTGGTCGGCACCAAGCGCCAGGCGCAGGAAGTCGTCGCCGACGCGGCCAAGCGCTGCGGCCAATATTACGTCAACTACCGCTGGCTCGGCGGCATGCTGACCAATTTCAAGACGATCTCGCAATCGATCAAGCGGCTGCGCGAACTCGACGAGCGGATCACCACGGAAGAAAGCGGGCTGACTAAGCGCGAATTGCTCGAATTGACCCGCGACCGCGACAAGCTCGAACGCGCGCTGGGCGGGATCAAGGAGATGGGCGGGTTGCCCGACATATTGTTCGTGATCGACACCAATAAGGAAGCGATCGCGGTGCGCGAGGCCAACACGTTGCGGATCCCGGTCGTCGCGGTGCTCGATTCGAATTCGGACCCGGCGGGGATCGCCTATCCGATCCCGGGCAACGACGACGCGATGCGCGCGATCAACATGTATTGCGACCTGGTCAGCGCGTCGGTGCTCGACGGGTTGCAGGCCGAGCTTGCCGCGTCCGGGATCGATGTCGGGGCCCGCGCCGAACTCGCCGCCGAGCCGATCGAGGATGACGCCGTGCTGGCCGATCCTGGCGAGGCGCTGGAGGTGCCGTCTGACGTGACCGAGACCGGGGAGGCCGTGGTCGAGGCCCAGGCCCAGACGAGCGAACCTGCGGCGTAGGCGCGACGCGACCCAACACGAGAGGAATAATGCGATGGCCGAGGTGACCGCCGCGCTGGTCAAGGAATTGCGCGACAAGACTGGCGCCGGAATGATGGATTGCAAGCGCGCGCTGGGCGACACCGGCGGCGATATCGAGACCGCAGTCGACTGGCTGCGCAAGAAGGGGCTCGCCGCGGCCGCGAAAAAGGCCGGGCGGATCGCCGCCGAAGGGCTGGTCGGGGTGGCGACGGCTGCGCACGCCGGCGCCGTCGTCGAGGTCAATTCCGAAACCGATTTCGTCGCCCGCAACGAGTTATTCCAGGCGCTGGTGCGGGCGATCGCCACGCTCGCGGTCAACGGCGACGGTTCGCTCGCCTCGCTTAACGCGGCGACTTATCCGGGCGCCGGGCGTTCGGTCGAGGCCGAACTGACCGAGCTGGTCGGCCGCATCGGCGAGAATTTGGTGTTGCGCCGGGCAGCGCGGCTGGTTGTCGAGCGCGGGATTGTCGCCTCCTATGTCCACAACTCGCTCGCCCCCGGGCTCGGCAAGATCGGCGTGCTGGTGGCCCTGGAGTCGACCGCGAGCGCCGATGTTCTCGGCCCGCTTGGCCGACAATTGGCGATGCATGTCGCGGCCGCGAACCCGCAGTTTCTCGACGTCTCCTCGGTTCCGGCGGCGGCGCTCGACCGCGAGCGCGCGGTATTGCGCGGGCAGGCGGAGTCGAGCGGCAAGTCGGATGCGATCGTCGACCGCATGGTCGAGGGGCGGCTGCGCAAATTCTACGAAGAGGCGGTATTGCTCGATCAGGTGTTCGTGATCGACGGCGAGACCCGGGTCGGCAAGGTCGTCGAGGCCGCGGCCAAGGCAGCGGCCACCGAGATCCGCGTCGCCGGATTTGTTCGCTACGCGCTCGGCGAGGGGATCGAGCGGCCGACCACGGATTTCGCCGCCGAGGTCGGGGCCCAGCTCCAGCACTGAGCTGCCTCTCCGGCGGCGCGCCGGGACTGTCGAAAGGCGGGTACGTGTCCGCGGGTTTGGTGTATCTTCGCGCTGCCAAGGGCGAGCGTGGGGATTGGCGTACCCTCACCCGCCTCGCTCCGCTCGGCACCCTCTCCCGCATGCGGGAGAGGGAGGGACCCGCGCGCAGGCGTGGGAGGGTGAGGGTCTTTACGGACCTCAGGCGGGCGCAGGACGGTTGATACCATGCGATCGACGAGCCGAGTGGAGGAAGACCTCCACGAGCCGGTGGGGAACCCGACCGATCTAAAGTACCGCCGTGTCCTGCTCAAGGTCTCGGGCGAGGCGCTGATGGGCGGGCTCGATTATGGGCTCGACCCGGTCATGGTCGGCCGCATCGCCGACGAGATTCAGTCGGTGCATCGGCTTGGCGTCGAATTGTGCCTGGTGATCGGCGGCGGCAACATCTTTCGCGGCATATCCGCCGCGGCAAAGGGCATGGAGCGCGCCTCGGCCGACTACATGGGAATGCTGGCGACGGTGATAAATTCGCTGGCGATGCAAAACGAGCTCGAGCGGCGCGGCATCTCGACCCGGGTGCAATCGGCGATCTCGATGCAGGCGGTGTGCGAGCCCTATATCCGCCGCCGGGCGATCCGTCACCTGGAAAAAGGCCGCGTCGTGATCTTTGGTGCCGGCACCGGCAATCCGTTCTTCACTACCGACACTGCGGCGGCGTTGCGGGCGTCGGAAATGGGCTGCGACGCGCTGTTGAAGGCGACCAAGGTCGACGGCGTCTATGACGCCGACCCCAATCTGGTGCCGGATGCGCGCCGCTTCGAGCGGCTCAACTATCTCGAGGTATTGTCGCGCGATCTCCAGGTCATGGACGCGTCGGCGATTTCGCTGGCACGCGAAAACCGCATCCCGATTCTGGTCTTCTCGATCTTCGAGAATGGCGGCTTCGCGCAGGTCGTGCAGGGCATCGGACGGTTTACGATCATCGAGGACCAAAACTAGACCCAGAACCAAACATCGCCAGGGAAGCCGGAAGCGCAAGGAAACCAGGGCCATGACCGAAGATGACTTACTGAAGGACGTCGAGCGTCGGATGGACGGCGCCCTTGAGGCGTTGCGCAAGGAGTTCGGCGGGTTGCGGACCGGGCGGGCATCGACCAGCCTGTTGGAACCGATCCTGGTCAACGCCTATGGCGGCGTGGTGCCGCTGACGCAATTGGCCAACATCAACGTGCCGGAGCCGCGCATGATCACGGTGCAGGTGTGGGATCGCGGCATGGTCAAGGCGATCGACAAGGCGATCCGCGAATCCTCGCTCGGCCTCAACCCGCAGACCGAGGGCCAGTTGATCCGCGTGCCGATCCCGGATCTGAACGCCGAGCGGCGTCGTGAATTGACCAAGGTCGCGGCGAAATACGCCGAGCAGGCCCGGGTCTCGGTGCGCAACGTGCGGCGCGACGGGATCGAGGTGCTGCGGCGGCGCGAAAAGGACGGCGACATCTCGCAGGACGAGCAGCGCAAGCTGGAGAAGGAAATCCAGCTGATGACCGATGGCCACGTCAAGCGGATCGACGATACGCTCGCGCAAAAAGACAAGGAAATCCTTCAAGTCTGATGAGCCTCGCCGCCGCCGTGCCGGGTATGACGCCGCGGCACATCGCGATCATCATGGATGGCAACGGCCGCTGGGCCCAGGCACGCGGTCTACCCCGCATCGCCGGGCACCGGCGCGGCGCCGAGGCCGTGCGCCGGACCGTGACCGCGGCCGGAGAGCTCGGCGTCCCCTATCTGACCCTGTTCGGGTTCTCGTCGGAGAACTGGAAGCGGCCGCTCGCCGAGGTCGACGATCTGATGGGGCTGTTGCGCCATTACTTGCGCGGCGAGATCGCCGAATTGCACCGCAACGGGGTGCGCCTCAGGGTGATCGGCGACAAGGCGCGCCTCGCCGCGGACATCGTCACCCTGATCGGCAACGCCGAGACGCTGACCCGGGACAATCGCGGCGTCAACCTGACCGTCGCGTTGTCATACGGCGGCCGCGCCGAACTGGTGGCGGCCGCCCGGGTCATCGCCGAGAAGGCCGCGGCCGGCACCTTGTCGCCCGGCGCCATCGACGAGGAGGCGATCTCGCGCCATCTGTTCACCGCCGATCTGCCCGACCCCGACCTGTTGATCCGCACCAGCGGCGAACAGCGCATCAGCAATTTCCTGCTGTGGCAATGCGCCTATGCCGAACTGGTCTTCACCAAGACGTTGTGGCCGGATTTCGGGCGGGGCGACCTCGAACAGGCGATTACCGATTACGGCTGCCGCGAGCGCCGCTATGGGGCCTCGGTTGGCTCGCGCTAACCCCGAGCCGAAGCTGACCCCCGAAACGGCGCGCATTCTCTCCGCGGTAACTTTGGCCCCGGTGCCGCTCGCGGCGATCTGGTTCGGCGCGCCCTGGCTGACCCTGCTGGTGGGGCTCGCCGGTGCGGTGATGGCGTGGGAATGGGGCCGGCTGTGCCACGGCGGGGAGTGGAGGCTTAGCGGCAAGGTGCTGGTCGGCATTGTCGTGACCGGGATCGTCGCCGGCGCGGTTGGTGGTGTTGTGATTGCGGCGGCGTTGATCCTGGCCGGTGCCGCCCTGGTGTACGCGCTGGCGCGGCGGTGGCAAGACGGCGAGGCATCGTGGCTCGCCTTTGGCGCGATTTGGGTGGCGGTGCCATGCATCCTTCTGGTGTGGCTGGCGCGGCCCGAGAATGCCGGGCGGCCGACCGTGCTGTGGCTGTTCGCGGTGGTGTGGGCAACCGATATCGGCGCCTACGAGATCGGCCGCCGGGTCGGCGGTCCCCGCCTGGCGCCGCGCTGGAGCCCGCGCAAGACCTGGGCCGGGCTGGCGGCCGGGATCGGCTGCGCCGCGCTGACCGGCTGGGCCACCGCGCGGGTGCTAGGGATCGCTTCGGTGCTGCCGTTGGTGCTGGCGAGCGCGGGGCTTGCGATTGTCGAGCAGTTCGGCGATCTTGCGGAGTCCGTGGCCAAGCGAAGGTTCGGTGTGAAGGACTCGAGCGGCCTCATCCCCGGGCATGGCGGCCTTCTCGACCGGCTTGATGGCCTGTTGGCCGTGATCCCGGCGGTGGCGCTGCTGACCCTAATCGGCGGCGGGGTGCTGACATGGCGATGACCGCCGCGATCGCGAAAGAGGCGCCGGTCGACCGGCCACGGCGGGTGACGATCCTCGGTTCGACCGGCTCTATCGGCCGGAGCACGATCGACCTGCTGACCCGCAATCCCGACCGCTTTACCGTCGAGGCGCTGACCGCGAACCGTAATGCGGAACTGTTGGCCAGGCAGGCGCGGGCATTGAGCGCACGCTTCGCCGCGGTTGCTGACCCCGCCGACTATGCCTCGCTCAAGGACGCGCTCGCCGGCAGCGGGATCGAGATCGGCTGCGGCCCGGCGGCCCTGATCGAGGCGGCCGAGCGGCCCGCCGATCTGGTCATGGCGGCGATCGTCGGCGCGGCCGGGCTGGCCCCGACCCTGGCCGCGGTGGGGCGCGGCGCGATCGTCGCGCTGGCCAACAAGGAGGCGCTGGTTTGCGCCGGCAGCCTGTTCCTGCGCGAGGTCGCGCGCAGCGGCGCGACCCTCCTTCCGGTCGACAGCGAGCATAATGCGATCTGGCAATGCTTTGACTTCACCCGTGTCGAGGCGATCGAAAAGATCACCTTGACCGCTAGCGGCGGCCCATTCCGCGAGCGCACCCTCGACGAGATGCGCGACGTCACGCCGGCGCAGGCGGTGGCGCATCCAACCTGGAACATGGGTGCCAAGATCTCGATCGACTCGGCGACATTGATGAACAAGGGCCTCGAGGTGATCGAGGCGCACCATCTGTTTCAGCTTCCGTCGGAGCGGATCGACGTCGTCGTCCACCCGCAGTCGATCGTGCACGGCTTCGTCACGTATTGCGACGGCTCGCTATTGGCCCATCTCGGTTCACCCGACATGCGCACGCCGATTGCCTATGTGCTCGGCTGGCCGAGCCGCACCGCGGCGCCGACCCCGCGGCTGGACCTCGCCGCTGTCGGCCGGCTTACCTTTGAGCCGCCGGACGAGCGGCGCTTTCCGGCGTTGCGGATCGCCCGCGAGGCGCTGACCCAGGGCGGTTGCTGCGCGACCGTGCTGAACGCGGCGAACGAAACTGCCGTGCACGCGTTTCTCGAAGGGCGGATCGGATTCCTCGACATCGCCGCGACCGTCGAGCGCACCCTGGAGGCATTGCCCGGCGGAAACCTTGATTCGCTCGATGACGTTTACAATGTCGATAGGGTGGCGCGTGAAATCGCGGCCGGTTTCGCGGTGCCCCGGGCCCGCGTGCGCGTCGCCGGTTCAACCGCGTGAGATAAGGTTCATATGGAAGCGCTCTTGCATGGCGGTGCTCTCCACTTGCTGTGGGTGGTCTTCTGGTTTCTAGTGGTTCTGACGGTGCTCGTGTTTGTGCACGAGCTGGGCCATTACCTGGTCGCCCGGCGCAACGGGGTGCGGATCGAGGTATTTTCGATCGGCTTCGGCCCCGAATTGTTCGGCTGGAATGATCGCGCCGGCACCCGCTGGAAATTCAGTGCGGTGCCGCTCGGCGGCTATGTCAGGATGTTTGGCGACAACGACGTGAGCTCGGGCCTGCCATCGGCGGTGCTGGGCCGGCTCACCCCGGCCGAGCGCGAGGTTTCGTTCCATCACAAGCGGCTGGGCCAGCGCGCCGCGATCGTCGCCGGCGGCCCGCTCGCGAATTTTGCCTTCGCGATCGTCGTGCTGGCCGGGCTGTTCATGACCTATGGCCAGCCGTTCACCCCGGCCGAGATCGGCCAGGTGGTGCCGGGCAGCGCCGCGGAACATGCCGGGATGCTGGCCGGAGATGTGATCGTCAAGATCGACGACCGCGCGATCGAGCGGTTCGAGGATGTCCAGCACCTGGTGCGCCTCAACCCCGAAAAAGCGATGGTGATCGCGGTAAAACGCGCCGACCAGGTGGTCACGCTGAACGCCACGCCGAGCCGCAAGGAGGTCGCCGACCGGTTTGGTAATCGTCACCAAATCGGGCAGCTCGGCATCGGTCACGGCGGCGTCGAATACGTCCGGCGCGACCCGCTGACCGCGGTCACTCGCGCGGTCGGGGAGACATGGACCCTATCAACCGCGACGTTCGAGGCGATCTGGCAGATCATCATCGGCGCCCGCGCCAGCGATGAACTCGGCGGCCCGCTGCGGATCGCCCAGATGTCGGGAGAGGTCGCGCAGAGCGGTATCGTGCCGCTGTTCTGGTTCATGGCGGTGCTGTCGATCAATCTCGGTCTGATCAACCTGTTCCCGGTGCCGGTGCTTGACGGCGGGCACCTGCTGTTCTATGCCGCTGAGGCGATCCGGGGGAAACCGCTGGGCCAGCGGGCTCAGGAATACGGTTTCCGTATCGGTTTGGCGCTGGTGTTGACGCTAATGGTCTTCGCCACCTGGAACGATCTCGTGCATATTGGGATCGTGGAGTTTGTAAAGCGTCTCGTAACCTGATCCGGCGACGGGTTCGGAGCTGCGGGAGAGCGTCGGGGTGTGGGGGGCCGTTTGTATCCGAGCCGGGTAATTCACCGTTGGCTGGCGATCGGCGTGGCGGCTGTGTTCGTGACCGCGGGGTGGCCGTCGGATGCGAGCGCGCAGTCCAACACCCAATCGCGGCGGGTGCGAACGACGGTGCCGACGCGGGCGGCGACGCCCGTCGCCGCGACCTACGGCACGATCAGCGATGTCCGGGTCCAGGGCACCCAGCGGATCGAAACCGAGACGGTGCGCTCGTACCTGCTGATCCAGGCTGGCGATCCGTGGGACCCCGAACGGGTCGATCGCTCGCTCAAGGCATTGTTCGCGACCGGATTGTTCGCCGATGTGAAGCTCGACCGCGAGGGCAACGCCCTGGTCGTCAAGGTGGTCGAGAACCCGATCATCAACCGCATCGCCTTCGAGGGAAATTCCAAGCTTGACGACAAGGCCCTCAACGGTGAGGTGCAGTTGCGCCCGCGCGTCGTCTACACCCGCACCCGCGTGCAGAACGACGTCAAGCGCATGATCGACCTCTATCGCCGGCGCGGGCATTTCGCCGCGACGGTCGAGCCCAAGGTCATCCAATTGTCGGAAAACCGCGTCGATCTGGTATTCGAGATCAACGAGGGTCCGTCGACCGGGGTGCGCTCGATCAATTTCGTCGGCAATCGCCATTTCGGTGACGGTACGCTGCGCGGTGCGATCGATACCAAGGAGAGCCGCTGGTACCGTTTTTTCTCGACCGCGGACACCTATGATCCCGACCGGCTGACCTATGACCGTGAGCTGTTGCGCAAATTCTATCTGTCCGAGGGCTACGCCGATTTCCGCGTGGTTTCCGGCGTCGCCGAACTGACCCCGGACCGCGATGGCTTTATCGTCACCTTCACGATCGAAGAGGGTGAGCGTTATCGCTTTGGCAAGGTCGACGCCAACATCAAGCTCAAGGATCTGCCGCGCGAGGAGGTGCTGCCGCTGCTGACCACTCAGCCGGACGACTGGTACAACGCGAACGCGGTCGAGAAATCAATCTCGGTGTTGACGGACGTGCTGGGCAATCGCGGCTATGCCTTTGTCGAGGTCAAACCGCAGATCAGCCGCAACCGCGAAGCGCACACGATCGACATCACCTTCGACGTGCAGGAAGGGCCGCAAGTCTATGTCGAGCGGATCGACATCACCGGCAATGTCCGTACGCTCGACAAGGTAGTGCGGCGCGAGTTCCGACTGGTCGAGGGCGACGCGTTCAACACCAACCGGATGCAGCGCTCCAAGGAACGGCTGAAGAATCTCGGCTTCTTCAAGAAGGTCGACGTCAACAATACGCCGGGGGCGGCGCCCGACCGCACCGTGATCACGGTCGAGGTCGAGGAACAGTCGACCGGAGAATTGTCGTTTGGGCTTGGCTTTTCGACCAGCGACGGCCCGCTCGTCGACGCGTCGATCCGCGAGCGCAATTTTCTCGGCCGCGGCGAGGATCTGCGCATCGGCACGGTGCTGTCGTTCCGGTCGCAACAGGTCGATCTGAGCTTTACCGACCCCTATTTCCTCGACCGCAACGTCGCCGCCGGTTTTGATCTGTTCGAGGTCAAGACCAGCCCGACCTCATCGTTCTTTTCGGGCGGCACCCCGGCGTACCAGCAGTTTTCGTACGGCGGCGCGGTGCGCATGGGCTACCAGATTTCCGAGAACCTGCGCCAGACGCTGAAATACACGGCCCGCTCCGACGACATCACCAACATTCAAAGCGACGCGTCGCTGTTCATTCAATTGCAGTCGGGCACGCATCTGACCTCGTCGATCGGGCACGTGCTGCTATATGACCGGCGCGACAACCGATTGAACCCGACTAGCGGGTACTACGCCTCGATCGGCAACGACGTCGCCGGGCTGGGGTTCGGGGTGCAGTATTTCCGCAGCAAGATCACCGCCGGGTATTACTACTCGGTGGCGCCGGATTGGGTACTGAGTCTGACCGGTGAAGCCGGCGACATTTTTGGCTGGGGCGGCGATCCGGTATTGTTGCAGGATCGCTTTTTTGTCGGCGGCGACAATCTGCGCGGCTTCGCGCCGGCCGGGATCGGGCCGCGCGATATCGTCTCGGGCGATTCGCTCGGCGGCAATAAATATTATGTGGGGTCGGTGACGCTCGGCGTGCCGCTCGGGCTGCCGAAGGAATTGGGGTTGAGCGGCCGGATATTTACCGATTTCGGCAGCAGTTGGTCGAACGATCAAAAGAACCTGATCCTGACCCCGGCGCAATTGGCGTCGACTGGCGGGGTCCAGCCCCAGGTGTTCGACACCGCTGCGATCCGCGCCAGCGCCGGCGTTGGTGTGTCGTGGGCGTCGCCGGTTGGCCCGATCCGGTTGGATGTGGCGTTGCCACTCAAAAAAGAGAGCCTGGATAAGACCCAGCTTTTCCGCGTTAGTTTCGGTACGAGGTTCTAATGTTGGTGTTGCGTGTCGGACTTGCCGTGCTGGCTTGTCTTGTCGGAGTGGGCTTGGGCGTCGCCCGGGCGCAGCAGCAGCCGGCGCCCGCCCCTGCTCCGGCGTCGGCACCGACGACCCTCACGGTCATCGTCGTCGATATCCAGGCGCTATTGCAGAATTCCAAGGCGGCCAAGATGGTTCGCACCCAGATCGAACAAAAGCGCGCCGAGTATGCCAAGGAGATTTCGCAGCAGGAAGAGGGCTTGCGCCGCGAGCGGGACAATTTGCAGCGACAGCAGGCCTCGCTGTCCGCGGAAGCGCTGAACCAGAAGGGCCGCGAGTTCCAGGCCAAGGTCAACGATCTCGACCGCAATGTCCAGAGCAAGCGCCAGGCGCTGGAAAAATCCAACTCGGAGTCGCTCGAAAAGATCCAAGAGGTGATGCTCAAGATCATTACCGCGATCGCCAAGGATCGTAAGGCCAATCTGGTGTTCCAGCGCGGCGAGCTGGTGATGTTCGATCAGGCGTTCGATGTTACCGACGAGGTATTGCAAAAGCTCGATGAGCAGTTGCCGACGCTGACCGTCAATTTTGTCGCGCCGGCGCCGGTCACGCCCACGCCCGCGCCCGCCGCGGCCAAACCAAAAAAGAAATAAGGCCACCATCGTGCCCCGGCCTGCGGCAGCCGGCTGATGGCGGACCCTCGCTTCTTCGAGCGCGCCGGACCCCAGTTGCTCGGCGTGCTAGCGGCATCATGCGGGGCCGAACTTCTCGACAATGCCAACGCGGCACGCGTCGTGAGCGACGTGGCGCCGCTCGAGACGGCGGGGCCGAGCGATCTGACCTTTCTCGACAATCGCAAATACGCCGATGCGTTCGCCCGCTCTAGGGCGGGCGCTGCGTTCGTGCGCGCGAGCATGACCGGCGCCGCGCCCGCCGGCATGGCCTTATTGGTCACCGAGCAGCCGTACAGGGCATTCGCGCTGGCGGCGCGGGTATTCTATCCGGAAGACAAGGCGGCGGGCGGCCGCGCGGCATCGGCGATGGTCGATCCGGCGGCGGTTGTTCCCGCCGATTGCGCGATCGGCGCCAATGTCGTGATCGAGGCGGGCGCGCGGCTCGGCGCGCGCTGTCGGATCGGCGCCAACACCGTGATCGGCGCCAATGTCGAGCTCGGCGACGATTGCCGGGTGGCGGCCAATGTGACCTTGAGCCACTGCATCGTCGGCGACCGCGTCGTGCTGCACCCGGGGGTGCGCATCGGCCAGCCCGGATTCGGCTTTGCGCCAGACCGCGACCGTCCGGTCAAGATTCCCCAGCTCGGCCGGGTTGTCATCGGCGACGATGTCGATATCGGGGCCAACACGACGGTCGATCGCGGCTCGGGGCACGACACTGTGATCGGACCCGGCACAATGATCGATAATCTCGTCCAGATCGGGCACAATGTAGTTCTGGGAAAGGGCTGCATCCTGGCCGGACAGGCGGGGATCTCCGGCAGCACCAAGCTTGGGGATTTTGTCATGGTGGGCGGGCAGGTCGGTATCGCCGGCCATCTGACGATAGGCAGTGGGGCGCGGATAGCGGGCACGTCGGGCGTGATGCGGGATATCGAGGCTGGGGCAACGGTATGCGGCGCCCCGGCCATCCCAATCGCCCAGTTCATGAAGCAGCAGGCCATCCTGCAGCGCCTCGCCAAGAAGAAAGACGGGTAATGACCGACCCGGCCTTCGCCGAATTGCAGGCCGCCGAAATGGATCGGCAGCGGATCATGGAAATGATCCCGCACCGTCACCCGTTCCTGATGATCGACAAGGTGGTCGGCGCTGTCGCCAACGAGCGCGCGACCGGGATCAAGGACGTCTCGCTCGACGAATATTATTTCAAGGGGCATTTCCCGGCGCGGCCGGTGATGCCCGGGGTATTGATCATTGAGGCGATGGCGCAGACCGCAGCCGTGCTGGTGGTGCACACCTTGGGGCCGGAATCGGAAGGCAAGCTGGTCTATTTCATGAGCGTCGACAACGCCCGGTTCCGCCGCCCGGTGGTGCCCGGCGACCGCCTGCACGTCCATGTCACCAAGTTGCGCAATCGCCGCAACGTGTGGAAGTTCGAGGGCCGCGCCGAAGTCGGCGGCGTGCTCGCGGCGGAAGCCGTGTTCGCCGCGATGATCCTCGACGAGTAGGCCGCGCGGGCATGCCTCAAATCCACCCCACGGCGATTGTCTCGCCGGGTGCGACCCTGGCCGACGACGTCGTGATCGGACCGTATTGCGTCGTCGGCGAGGAGGTCGTACTGGCCGCTGGGGTCGATCTGCGCGCTCATGTCGTGATCGAGGGGCGCACCACGATCGGCGAAAAAACGCGGATCTTTCCGTTCGCCTCGATCGGCTTCGAGCCGCAGGATTTGAAATATCGTGGCGAGAAATCGGCGCTGGTGATCGGGCGCAACAATACGATCCGCGAACACGTGACGATGAACCCTGGAACTACCGGCGGCGGCATGGTGACTCGGGTCGGCGACGATTGCCTATTCATGGTCGGGGTTCATGTCGCCCATGATTGCCAGATCGCCGACCGCGTCGTGATGGCCAACAACGCCACTCTGGCCGGCCATGTCGTGATCGAGGCGCACGCGGTGCTCGGCGGGCTGTGCGCCGTGCATCAATTCGTCCGCATCGGCCGGCACGCGATGATCGGCGGCATGTCAGGGGTCGAGCGCGACGTGATCCCCTATGGTCAGGTGATGGGCGACCGCGCCCGGCTCTACGGGCTCAACATCGTCGGCATGCAGCGCAGCGGCTTCACCCGCGAGGACATCCAGGGGCTGCGTAGCGCCTATCAGTACCTTTTTTCCGAAGGCGGCACCCTGAACGACCGGGTCAACGAGGCGGCAGAGCGGTTCGGCGGGATCGGACCCGTCGACGATATCATCGCCTTTATCCGCGCCGATTCGAGCCGGGCGATATGTCAGCCGAAGGGGGCGAATGGCGGCTAAGCTCGGCATCGTCGCCGGAGGCGGCGACCTGCCGCGGCGTTTGATCGCTGCTTGCCGCGCTGCTGGGCGCGATTTTTTCGTGATCGCCTTTCTCGACCAGACCGACTGGGAAACCGTCGACGGTGCGCCGCATGCCTGGTGCCGACTCGCCGCCGGAGGGCGCGCGCTGACGCTGTTGCGCGAGCATGGTGTGACCGAGCTGGTATTCGCCGGCGCGATCCGGCGGCCGTCGCTCGCGGCGTTGCGCCCGGATCTGCGCGCGGCGCGGTTCTTCGCCAAGGTCGGCTATCGCGCGCTCGGCGATGACGGCCTACTCTCGGCGATCGTCAAGGAGGTCGAGGCCGAGGGGTTTCATGTGGTCGGCGCACACCAATTGCTCGAAGCGGCGATGCCCGAAGGCAGGCTCGGCGCGATCGGCCCCGATGCCGGGGCGCAGGCCGACATCGAATTTGGCGCGCGTATCGCGCGGGCGATCGGCGCGCTCGATATAGGCCAGGCGGCGGTGGTGCAGCAGGGGCTGGTGCTCGGGGTCGAGGCGATCGACGGCACCGACGCGCTGTTGCGGCGCTGCGGCGACTTGCACCGTGACGGTCCCGGCGGCGTCTTGGTCAAGGTGGAAAAGCCGGGGCAGGAACGCCGCATGGATCGGCCGACGATCGGCCCCGGCACGGTGGCATTGGCGGCCGCCGCCGGATTGCAGGGGATCGCCGCGGAGGCCGGTACCACCTTGCTGCTCGACCGCGACGAGGTCGTCCGAGCCGCCGATACCGCCGGGCTGTTCGTGATCGGAATCGGCCGGGGATGACTTTTAATCGCCTTGGCCGGGCTTGCCCCGTGGGCCTTGAGCCCGCTGACTTGATCCGTGGGCATCCGCGAATTGTTTGCGGGTGTTTCTTGCGTTCCCGGGTCAAGCCCGGGGAAGGCGGTAAAGAACGGCAATATGCTTTAAACGCTCCGACCCGATGACTCCCCCGTCCGAGACGGCGCCTTTCATCTTTATCGTCACCGGCGAGCCTTCGGGCGACGCGCTCGGCGGCGCCCTGATCGCGGCGTTGCGCGAGCGTACCGGCGGAATATTGCGGATCGCCGGGATCGGCGGCGAGCGCATGGCCGAGCAGGGGCTCGCCAGCCTCGTCCCGCTCGCCGATCTCGCGGTGATGGGGGTGACCGAGGTGTTGCCGCGCGCGCCGCTGATCCTGCGTCGGGTGCGCGAGACGGTCGCCGCGATCCGGCGGCTGCGGCCCGACGCGGTGGTCACGATCGACAGCTCCGGCTTTAGTTGGCGGGTCGCGCATGGGCTGCGCCGCCGCGGCGAGCGCCTGCCGCTGGTCCATTACGTCGCGCCGATGGTGTGGGCCTGGCGTCCCGGCCGCGCCCGGCGGATGGCGCGGTGGTATGATCATCTGCTGACCCTGTTGCCGTTCGAGCCGCCCTATTTCGAGCGTGTCGGCTTGCCAGCGAGCTATGTCGGCCATCCGGTGATCGAGAGCGGTGCCGGTGCTGGCGACGGCGCGCGGTTTCGCGCCGCCCACGGGATCGCGCCCGACGCGGTGGTATTGACCGTATTGCCCGGCAGCCGAGGAGGCGAGGTGCGGCGGCTGATACCGCTGTTTGGCGCGGCGTTGCCGTTGCTGGAGGCGGCGGTCGGCCCATTTCGCATCGTCGTGCCGACGGTAGCGACCGTGGCCGATGCGGTCACCGAGGGCGTGCGCGGCTGGCCAGGGCAGCCGGTCGTAGTGCGCGGCGTGGCGGCCAAGTACGACGCGTTCGCGGCGAGCCGCGCGGCGCTGGCCTCTTCCGGCTCGGTCGCGCTGGAACTAGCCTTGGCGAGGGTGCCGATGGTCGTCGCCTATCGCACCAGCGCGTTGACCCAACTGATGCTCAACTGGTTCCTCAAGGTCAACCAGGCCAATCTGATCAACCTGATCCTCGAACGCTCGCTGGTGCCCGAATTGGTGCGGCGCGACGGCACCGCGGCGCAACTCGCCGACGCGGTCGCGACGGTGATCCGGGACGAACGGGTTCGCGCCGCGCATCTCGCGGGGTATGATGAGGCGATGCGGCGTCTCGGCGCCGGCGGCATGTCGCCGAGCCGTCAAGCCGCCGACCGCATCCTCGCGGTGATCGCCGCCGCTCGCGGCGCCGCGCCAGTCAAAGTCGCGCCAGCCAAGGGAGAATGACTATGCCGGATACCGACAAGTACCGCTTTCTGCACACGATGATCCGGGTCAAGGACCTCGACGCGTCGCTGAAATTCTATGTCGAGGAGATGGGGATGAAGCTGATCCGCAAGCGCGACTACCCGACCGGCAAGTTCACCCTGGCCTTTGTCGGCTATGGCGACGAGACCGACAGCACGGTGGTCGAGCTGACCCACAACTGGGACCAAGCCGAGCCCTATGCGCTCGGCAGCGGCTTCGGCCACCTCGCGATCGGCGTGCCCGATGTCTACAAGACCTGCGAGCGCCTCGCCGCGGCGGGGGTCAATATCCCGCGCCCGGCCGGTCCGATGGCGCATGGCGGCTCGGTGATCGCCTTTATCGAGGATCCCGACGGCTACAAGATCGAATTGGTCGAGCGGAAGTAGGCCGGCCAAAGCACACGATCATTGTCATTCCCGCGAAAGCGGGAATCCAGAACCAGCACCGTGCCGTGCCCTTCCCCCCCTGGACCCCCGCTTTCGCGGGAACGACTGGGTGGCTCTTGGAGGCTGGACCGTTCTAGTGCCGTTCGTTGATCGAGAGGTAATGGCGCTCGGGCGAGCCAGTGAAGAGCTGGCGCGGCCGGCCGATCTTGGTGTCGGGGTCCTCGATCATCTCAGTCCATTGCGCGATCCACCCGACGGTGCGCGCGATCGCGAACAACACCGTGAACATTGAGGTCGGGAAGCCCATCGCCTTCAGAATGATGCCTGAGTAGAAGTCGACATTTGGGTATAGTTTCCGGCTGATGAAGTATTCGTCGTTGAGTGCGATCTTTTCCAGTTCCATCGCCAGATCGAGCAGCGGGTCGTCCTTGATGCCCAATTCGTTGAGCACCTCGTGGCAGCTGTTGCGCAAGACGTGGGCGCGGGGGTCGTAGTTCTTGTAGACCCGGTGGCCAAAGCCGAACAGAATCTCGTGATTGTGCTTGTCCTTGACCTGGCTGATGAACTCCGGGATGCCGGATTGGTCGCCGATCTTGGCGAGCATCTTGAGCACCGCCTCGTTGGCGCCGCCATGCGCCGGTCCCCATAAGGAGGCGATGCCGGCGGCGATGCAGGCGAACGGGTTGGCGCCGCTCGACCCGGCGTTGCGCACCGTCGCGGTCGACGCGTTCTGCTCGTGGTCGGCATGCAGGATGAAGATCCGGTCCATCGCCCGCGCCAATACCGGGTTGACCTCGTAATCCTCAGTCGGGACGGCGAACGTCATACGCAGGAAATTCTCGGCATAGCCGAGCGAATTCTTCGGGTGAACAAAAGGCTGGCCGAGCGAGTATTTGTACGCCATGGCTCCGATCGTTGGCAATTTGGCGATCAAGCGGTGTGACGCGACCATCCGTTGGTACGGGTCGTTGATGTCGGTCGAGTCGTGGTAGAACGCCGACAGCGCGCCGACCACGCCGCACAACACCGCCATCGGGTGCGCGTCGCGGCGGAACCCGCGAAAGAAAAAGCTGATCTGTTCATGCACCATCGTGTGGTTGGTGATGTCGTGAACGAACTGGGCCTTTTGCGGCACATTCGGCAACTCGCCGTTCAGCAGCAAATAAGCGACTTCCAGGAAGTCGCTTTTGGCCGCCAATTCCTCGATCGGGTAGCCGCGATACATCAGCACCCCTTCGTCGCCGTCGATATAGGTGATGCTCGATCGACAGGCGGCGGTGGCCATAAAGCCGGGATCGTAGGTGAAATACCCGGTTCGCGCGTAGAGGCTGCGAACGTCGATGACCTTGGGGCCGACCGAGCCGTTGAGCACCGGCAGCTCGACCGACTTGCCGGTCTCGTTGTCGGTCAAGGTCATGGTGCCACTTGACGCGGCCACCTTTGTATTATCGCCGTCCATGGATGCACCCCAGTCGCTGCGCCCGCAGGCAGTTGCCCGATCTCGGCGGGAGAATAAGCCGGCTATCGCCGATTATCAAACGGCGGCGTTATAGTGCAATGCAATATCGCACTCGCGAGAAACAAAACGCTCAACCGCGCCCGTTCGCGGCGTCGTCGAGCCGTCCCAGGCACTCTTCGCGGCCGAGTACCTCCATGACCTCGAACAGGCCGGGCGATGCGAGAGACCCGGTCAGGGCCGCGCGCAACGGTTGCGCCACGGCGCCGAGCTTGACCCCCCTGGCGGTGGCGAACTCGCGGACTGCGGTCTCCAGCGCGGCGGGATGCCACTCGGCGCGGGCGGCGAGCGGCCCAAGCTCGGCGAGCAGATTCCGTGCCTCCGGGGTCAGCATTGTGGCCGCGTCGGTGCTCGGGTGGAGCGGCCTGGGGGTGACGTAGAACGCGGCCCTTTCAGCCAATTCTAGGATTGTCTTGGCGCGCGGTTTCAGCCCTGGTATCGCCCGCGCTAGACGGTCGCGGTCATGCGCGGACAGGGCGCGGCCGAGCGACATTTCCAGCCGCCCGGCGATCAGGCTGACCAGCCGCGAGTCATCGGCGGCGCGGATGTAGTGCGCGTTGACGTTGTCGAGCTTGGCCTGGTCGAAGCGGGAAGGCGCGCGCCCGATCGCGTCGATGTCGAACCATTTTATCGCGTCTTCGGTCGCGATGATCTCGTCGTCGCCGTGGCTCCAGCCGAGACGTAATAGGTAGTTTCGCATCGCCTCGGGCAGATAACCCATCTCGCGATAGGCCTCGATGCCGACCGCGCCGTGCCGCTTCGACAATTTGGCGCCGTCCGGCCCGTGGATCAGCGGCACATGCGCGAACTTTGGCACCTCCCAGTCGAGCGCGCGGTAGATATGGGTCTGGCGGAACGCGTTGTTGAGGTGGTCGTCGCCGCGGATCACATGGGTGATCGCCATGTCGTGATCGTCGACGACGACCGACAGATTGTAGGTCGGCGTGCCGTCGGCGCGCAGGATGATCAGATCGTCGAGCTCGCTGTTGGCGACCGTGACCTCGCCCTGAACCAGGTCGCGGATCGTCGTCTCGCCTTGCTGCGGCGCGCGCAGGCGGATCGTCGGCGCGATGCCCGGCGGCGCCTCGGCGGGATGGCGGTCGCGCCAAGTTCCGTCGTAGCGCACCGAGCGCTTCTCGGCGCGCGCCGTGTTCCGCATCGCCTCCAGCTCGGCCGGGGTGCAGTAGCAGCGATAGGCCCGGCCGGCCGCCAGCAATTGCCGCGCGACCTCGGCATGGCGAGCAGCGCCGGCGAATTGATGCACGATCTCGCCGTCGCACGATAGGCCGAGCCAGCGGAGCCCGTCGATGATCGCGGCGACCGCCTCCGGGGTCGAGCGGACGCGGTCGGTATCCTCGATCCGCAGGCGGAAGGTACCGCCGTCGCCGTGGAGCTGGTGGTGGCGGGCGAACAGCCAGTTGAACAACGCGGTGCGGGCGCCGCCGATATGCAGGAACCCGGTCGGGGAGGGGGCGAAGCGGACGGTGACGGTCATTTGCAGCGGTGCTTCCGATGGATTCTTAAGTCAGGTGACGCCCGCGGAAAGTATCCTATGGAGGCGGTTCCGAAGTTCGTTCGGTTCAATCATCATAGTCTTTCGTTTTTTAATACCGGCCTTCGCCGGTATTACAATGCGGCAGATACCGCAGGTTCAAGGTTCGGAAAACTAACGCGTGACCGGCTTGTGGTTGGCGTACATCTCGCGCAGGCGCGTCTTCATCACCTTGCCGGTCGCGGTATGCGGCAATTCGGCGATGATGACGACGTCTTCGGGCAGCATCCAGCGTGGAAAGCGTTCGGCGAGAAAGGCCAGCAACGCCGCCGGGTCGGGCTGGCGGCCGGGGCGAGGGGTCACGATCAGCAGGGGCCGCTCCGCCCATTTAAGGTCGGCGATCGCGATCACCGCGGCCTCGGCGACATCGTCATGTGCCATCGCCGCGACTTCGAGGTCGATCGAGCTGATCCATTCGCCGCCTGACTTGATCACGTCCTTGCGGCGGTCGCTGATCTGCATGTACCCGTCGGGATCGATCGACGCGACGTCACCGGTGTGGAACCAGCCATCCGGTTCGAGCGCTTCGGCGGTGGCCTCGTTGTCCTCGAAATAGCCGCTGACGACCCACGGCCCGCGCACCAGCAACTCACCGACCGATTTACCGTCATGCGGCACCTGCCGGCCTTCCTCGTCGATCAGCTTCAATTCGACGCCGAACACCGGCCGGCCTTGCTTCGACCTGACCTTCATCCGCGCGGCATCGTCGAGGTCGCGGTGCTTGGCCTTCAGTACCGCGACGGTGCCGAGTGGGCTCATCTCGGTCATGCCCCAGCCCTGAATCATGTCGATGCCGTGACGCTCGAACGCCTCAATCATCGACGGCGGCACCGCCGAGCCGCCGCACAACACTCGCCGCAGGGTCGAGCAGCGCGCGCCGGCCGTGCTCAGGTGGGATTCGAATCCCAGCCACACCGTGGGCACGCCGAGGCTGTAGGTGACGCCTTCGCTCTCGAACAATTCGTAGAGGCTTGCGCCGTCGAGGCGGTTGCCCGGCAATACCAGCTTGCATCCATTCATCGGCGCGACATAGGGGACGCTCCAGGCGCAGGCATGGAACATCGGCACGATCGGGCACACCGCGTCGCCCGCCGACATTGGGATCGCGCCAGGGGTGGAGGCGGCGAAGGCGTGGATCACGGTTGAGCGATGGGTGTAGAGCGCGCCCTTGGGCCGGCCGGTGGTGCCCGAGGTGTAGCACAGCGCTGCGCCGCTGCGCTCGTCGAACTCGGGCCAGGCGAAATCGTCGGGCTCGGCCGCAACCAGGCTGTCGTAATTCGCCAGCACCCGCAGTGCGGTGTCGGGCACCGCCTCGGTCAGGCTGACGATATGGCAATCGCGCGGCAGTCGCGGCATCAGCCGCTCTATCAGGGGCAGAAAGCTCGCGTCGACGAACAGCAGCCGGTCGTTGGCATGGTTGACGATATAGACGATCTGGTCGTCGAACAGGCGCGGGTTGATCGTGTGGCAAATCGCGCCGATGCCGGAGATCGCGTAGTAGAGCTCGAAATGCCGGTAGGTGTTCCAGGCGAGGGTGCCGACCCGGTCGCCCGGCTTGATGCCGAGGCGCAGCAATGCGCGCGCCAGCCGCTTGGCCCCACGTTCGGCATCGGCATAGGTGTAGCGGTGAATCGAGCCTTCGATCGTGCGCGACACGATCTCGATATCGCCGTGATAGGTTGCGGCGTGGCTCAGGATCCGCGAAATCAGCAGCGGCTGATCCTGCATCAATCCGAGCATCGCCCCCTCCCGCCGCGCCGGCGCTTCCGCCGCGAACGAGTAGAACCGCGGCGCGGCCCAATCACAAGCGCGAAGCCGCTATGGCGGCGGAACCCGGTTCGGCCTGGGCTTGGTCGGACTCAATATCGCCGCAGCAATCCGACCAGGCGGCCCTGCACCTTGACCCGGTCGGGGCCGAAGATGCGGGTCTCGTAGGTCTGGTTGGCCGGTTCGAGCGCGATCGAGGCGCCGCGCCGGCGCAGCCGCTTCAATGTGACCTCGAGATTGTCGACGAGGGCGACGACGATCGCGCCGTTGTCGGCGGTATCGCAGCGCTGGATGATCACGGTGTCGCCGTCGAGGATGCCGGCGTCGACCATGCTGTCGCCGGCGACTTCGAGCGCGTAGTGCTCGCTGCCGCGACCGAGCAGGGTGCCGGGTACAGCGACGCTCGCGGTCTGGTCGCGCAATGCCTCGATTGGCGTGCCGGCGGCGATGCGGCCGTAGAGCGGCAGGTCGACGGCGGCGATATCCGAGGCTACTGGGGTGCCGGGGAGAATGCCGGAAAAATCGCCGCGGATGACGGTCGGCGAAAACCGGCCGCGGTCGCCGCCCCCGGAACCGTTGCCCTGGCCATTGGTCGGCGCGGCGCTATCCTCGGGCAATTTGGTCACTTCGAGGGCGCGGGCGCGGTGCGGCAGGCGGCGGATAAAGCCGCGCTCCTCCAGCCCGCTGATTAGCCGGTGGATGCCGGATTTCGAACGCAGGTTGAGCGCGTCCTTCATCTCGTCGAACGATGGCGCGACGCCGGTCGCGCCGAGCCGCTGGTTGATGAACATCAGCAGCTCGTGCTGCTTTTTCGTCAGCATGGCGATCCCCCGCCGTGAACAAATACAAAACAATCGCTGGTGTTCTACTTTGGTTCGCGCACAAGGTCAAGCGTGTCGCCGGGATACCATCGAGTAATCCCGGCCTTCGCCGGTATGATAACGGCAGGGGCGATTGACAAGGTGAGGGATGGCGCGCCGGATCATCATCGATACCGACCCCGGCATCGACGACGCGATCGCGATATTGCTCGCGCTCGCCTCGCCGGAATTGGAGGTGCTCGGCCTCGTCGCTGTCGCCGGCAATCGGCCGCTGGCGACGACCGAGCGCAACGCGCGCGCGCTGTGCGCATTGGCGGGGCGGCATGAGCTGGCGGTGTATGCCGGCTGCGACCGGCCGATCCGGCGGCCGCCGTTTATGGCGGTGCGGGTGCACGGCGACAGCGGGCTCGGGCGGTTGGAACTGCCGCCGCCGCCGACCCCGCTGCGGCCTGGGCACGGGGTCGATTTCCTGATCGACGCGATACGGGCGGCGCCGACGCGGACCCTTACTTTGTGTCCGCTCGGCCCGTTGACCAATATCGCGACCGCGCTGGACAAGGCGCCGGATATCGCCGGGCGGATCGCAGAGATCGTGCTGATGGGCGGCGCGTCGCGGCCGTTCGGCAACGTGACGCCGGTGGCCGAGTTCAATATCCATGTAGATCCCGACGCGGCCGCAATCGTGTTCAACAGCGGCATCCCGATCACGATGGCGCCGCTCGACGTGACCCTGCCTCTGCGCACGACCCCGAGGCGTTTGGCGCTGATCCGGGCGCTCGGCAATCGCTCCGGCGCGGCGGTCGCGGAATTGCTGCGGCCGGTTGCGCCGGCGCGCACGCCGATGCGATTGCACGACCCGTGCGTGATCGCCTACCTCGTCATGCCCGAATTGTTTCGCGGGCGAGTCGTCAATGTCGCGATCGAGACCGAGAGCGAATTGACGATCGGAATGAGCGTGATCGACTGGCGCGGGGTCAGCGGCCGCGCGCCCAACGCGCGCGTGCTCGAAAAAGTCGATGTCGACGGTTTCTACGCCTTGCTGACCGAGCGGCTGGCAAATCTGCCGTGAAAAGCTGGGTTCGGGCGGCGATGCACAGCGGGCTTGTACAGGACGGGGCATCTCTCGTTAGAATGCTCGGGCTGAACCCTCGCTTGGAGAATGGCGATGATCGTCGAGATGCGCACGTACCGGCTCAAGCCCGGCTCGGTCCCCGAGGTCGTAAAGCGGTTTGGAGAGGCCCTGACCGACCGGGTCAAGGTTTCCCCGCTCGGCGCCCTCTTTCACACCGAAGTCGGCCCGCTGAACCGTATCATCCATTGCTGGCCCTATGACGACCTCGCGCACCGCACCCGGGTGCGCTCGCAGCCGATCCCGAACTGGCCGCCGAAGACCAGCGAATTCATCGAGGAGATGGAAAGCAAGATCATCAATCTGGCGCCGTTTTCGCCGAAGCTCGGCGACCGCGGGCTCGGCAATATCTATGAGATACGCACCTATACGATGCTGCCGGGCGTTCTCCCGCAGGTCATCGAGAAATGGGCCGAACGGATCGAGGGGCGCCAAAAATTGTCGCCGCTCGCGTTCTGCGGCTCCACCGAGCTCGGCCCGCTGAACCAGTGGATCCATGTCTGGGCCTACAAGGACGCGGCCGAGCGCTTCGCGATCCGCGCCGAGGCGACGAAGACCGGCGCGTGGCCGCCGGCGACCCGCGGCATGTTCACCAGCCAGGAGAACATGTTCGTGGTTCCGGCGCCGTTCTCGCCGTTGCATTAATCCCACCGCTCCTCCCTCTGCCCGCATGCGGGCAGAGGGTCGGGCTCACTCGCGTACCGCCGGGCCGGGATAGCGTGATCCGGCCAACGACGGCGCGTCGGGCGGCGGCGGGAGCGGAGTGCCGTTGCCGCCGAGCCCGCCGATCAGCGCATCCAACGCCGACGGCCCTCCTGGTAGCAACCCGGCGGGCGAGGTTTCCGGCGGCGGCGCGCTCGGCAATTGCCTTACCGGCATGGTTTTGGTCGCGGCCAGCATGAAGTTGCGCCAGGCGACGGCCGGGAGCGTGCCGCCGGTGACCTTGTTCATCGGCGTGTTGTCGTCATTGCCGAGCCATACCCCGGCGACCAGATCGGCGGTGTAGCCAATAAACCAGGCGTCGCGGTATTCCTGGGTGGTTCCGGTCTTGCCCGCCATCGGCCGCGGCAGGGCGGCGGCCTTGCCGGTGCCATGTCCGACGACACCGCCGAGCATCGCGTTCATCAAGCCGACATTTTCTGGGGCCACGACCTGGCCGGGGCCGGAGCCGGCGCGCCGATACACGATCGTGCCGTCTGTGTCGCGGATCTCGCTGATGCCGTAGGGCAGTATGCCGGTGCCGCCGTTGGCGAACGGGGCATAGGCAGACACCAACTCCAGCAAATTCACCTCGTTGGTGCCGAGCGCTATGCTGGCATCGGCGGCGAGCGACGAAGCGATGCCGACCCGGTTGGCGACCGCGACGACCTTGGCGATGCCGGCGCGCTGTGCCACCTGCACCGCGATCGTGTTGATCGACTGGGTCAGCCCTTCCGCCATCGTCATGTCGCCCTGATAGCGGTTCAGGTAATTGCGCGGCTGCCAGTTGCCGATTCGGATCGGCATGTCGGTGAAATGATCGTCGGGCCGCAGCCCGGCTTCGAGCCCGGCGAGATAGACGAACGGCTTGAACGCCGAGCCGGGCTGGCGCTGCGCCTGGGTGGAGCGGTTGAACTGGCTCTCTCCGTAATCGCGGCCGCCGACCATCGCGCGGACCGCGCCGTCGGGAGACAGCGCCACCAGCGCGCCCTGGCTGACCACCAGTTTCAGGGCGTGACGCGCGATCGTCTCGGCGATCGCCGCCTCGGCCGCGTGCTGCAGGCGCGGATCGAGCGTCGTCTTTACGGTCAGGTCGCGGTTGGCGGTGCCGGCGAAGTCGCGCACCTGCTCGGCGACCCAATCGGCGAAATAGCGCGAGCCGGGCCGGCCGGCGGCGAGCGCGGTGCTGGCGGCGCCGCGCTTTTGCGCGTCGGTCGCCTCGGCGGCGGTGATGAAACCGGCATCGACCATGTTGTCAAGCACCTGCGCCGCCCGCGCCGCCGCCCGATCGCGGTCGCGCGCCGGGTTGAACTTGGTCGGCGCCTTCAGCAGCCCGGCGATCACCGCGCTTTCGAACAGGTTGAGTTTGCCGGCGGATTTGCCGAAATAGCGGTGCGACGCCGCGTCGACCCCATAAGTCCCGGCGCCGAGATAGACCCGGTTCAGGTAGATTTCGAGAATCTGGTCCTTGGTGAAGCGCCGCTCCAGCCATAGCGCCAGCAGGGTCTCGCGGATTTTGCGGGTGAAATTTCGCTCGGGCGTCAGGAACAGCACCTTGGCGAGCTGCTGGGTGATCGTGCTGCCGCCTTGAACCAGATGGCCGGCCCTCAGATCGGCGACGAGGGCGCGGGCCAACCCGATCGGGTCGATGCCGAAATGGCGGTAAAACCGGCGGTCCTCGGTGGCGATCACCGCCTTGGGCAGCGAAGGCGCGATCTCGCGCAGGGTCAGCGGCTGTCCGAACAAATCGCCGAAGGTGGCGATTAAGCTGCCGTCCTCGGCGCGAATCGTCACGCTCGGACGGCGCTCGGCGATTGTCAGGTTGCCGGTATCGGGCAGGGTGAAGGCGAAATAAACGAGCGCGAAACCGCCGAGGATCATGCCCCACAGAAACACCAGCAGGCCGAGCTTGAACCCGCGCCTCAGCCACCGCCGACCCGGGCGCCGCGACGGCGGAACCCGGCCGGAACCGCGCCGCCGCGGCGGCGGCTCCGGGCGCGACGCGACCATGCGAATGCGGTCCCGCGGATCGGCGCGCAGCAGCGGATCAGCCATGTTCCCCCACCGTCACCCTCGCTGCCCCGCTTTTGTCCACGGCATTCTCAACCCCGCGGCCGACCGCCTCGGCCACTGGCAAGCGCATGATACGCGAGAACTGTGGCGGAGGTTCGGCAGGCGCGCGGGGCATCGGCGGAAACTCCCATTCGGCGAGCGAAAAATTTGTTAGGTTTCACCGCCGATATCAGGAGGCTCCATGACCCGCGCCGCCGCGATCGCCGCCGCCGAAGCGTATTTCGACGAGGGCGGGTTCGCCGCCGACCTCGCCCGCCGGGTGGCGATCCCGACCGAAAGCCAGGTCGAGGCGCGCGCGCCGGTGCTGGCCGCCTATCTGACCGACGAGATCGCGCCGTCTCTCGCCAAGCTCGGGTTCGACATCGAGATCGTCGATAACCCGGTGCGCGGCGGCCCGGCGCTGATCGCCGAGCGGCACGAGGACGGGGCGGCGACCACGGTGCTCGGCTACGGCCACGGCGACGTGATCCGCGGGCTCGAGCCGCAATGGCACGAAGGCTTGTCGCCGTGGCAATTGACCCGGCGCGGCGACCGCCTCTACGGCCGCGGCACCGCCGACAACAAGGGCCAGCATTCGATCAATTTCGCCGCCCTCGCGGCGGTGTTGCGGACCCGCGGCTGCCTCGGCTTCAACGCCAAATTGCTGATCGAGACCGGCGAGGAGATCGGCTCGCCGGGGCTGCGGGAAATCTGCCGCCACTATAAGGACCGCCTCGCCGCCGACGTGCTGATCGCGTCGGACGGACCGCGCCTCATGCCGGAGCGGCCGACGATCTTTCTCGGCGCGCGCGGGGCGATGAATTTCGACCTCACCGTCGATCTGCGCGAGGGCGGGCACCATTCCGGCAATTGGGGCGGCCTCCTGGCCAATCCCGGCATCATATTGGCGCATGCGCTGGCGACGATCACGACCCCCAAGGGCGCGATCCGGGTGCGCGAATGGGTGCCGAGCCACCTGCCGAACTCGGTGCGGGTCGCGCTCGCGGATTGCCCGATCGAAACGGGCGGGGAGGGCGGCGACGACATGCCCGAGATCGACCCGGATTGGGGCGAGCCGGGGCTCAGCGCCAGCGAAAAAGTGTTTGGCTGGTGCAGTTTCGAGGTGCTCGCCTTCACCACCGGCAATCCCGACAACCCGGTCAACGCGATCCCGCCGAAAGCCACCGCGACCTGCCAGATCCGCTTTGTCGTCGGGGTCGACCCGGAGAATTTCCTGCCCGCCTTGCGCCGCCACCTCGACGCGCGGGGGTTCGCGATGGTCGCGGTCGAGGCGTGGAAAAAAGCCTATTTCCCGGCGACGAGGCTCGACCCCGACCACCCGTGGGTGCGCTGGGCCGCCCGATCGATCGCGGCGACGACCGGGCGCGACCCCGCGATATTGCCCAATCTCGGCGGCTCGCTGCCCAACGACATCTTCGCCGCGGACCTGGGATTGCCGACGATCTGGGTGCCGCACTCCTACGCCGCCTGCTCGCAGCACGCCCCCAACGAGCATTTGCTCGCGCCGGTGGCGCGCGAGGGCCTGGCGGTGATGGCGGGGATTTATTGGGATCTGGGCGAGGAGGGGGTGCCGGCGAGGGGGTAACGGCGGGATTCCCTGGTCGCCGGGAAATTTTCCCGCGCGAGGTCCGGCGGAGACCTATAACCTGTTGCGAATATTACGTATTCGCGGTTCCTCCCGCCGGGAAGCAGGGAATTCCGGCATGGCCGGCGGGGAATTCCGCCGGCCGATCAGGGAACCGCGCGCCGCCGCCTTTCCACGAATTGTCTCGAGGGCTTCGCGGACCCCCGGGTCAAGCCCGGGGAAGCGAGCTTTGCCGGGATGGTCCTGTCTCAAGCGAGGACTCTCTGGTGTCCCGATCGAGAAATTCATGGGCCCGGAACCGTTGGCCCCCTTCATCGTCATACCGGCGAACGTCGGTATCCACCGCGGAGTGGACCCCGGCCTTCGCCGGGGCGACGAGGGAGGGAGATAACGCGAACTTCAGAGTCACGATATTAGCGCCCAAAAACGGCGCCATCATGGCGGTGTCGCGCCACTGGACGTTGCCGGGGCGCGGCACCAGATTCTGGGGATTAACACTCGGCGGGAGCCACAACTGATGGCCGCACCAAATGTTGACAGCCTGATCGAGTGGGCCGGCGGGTCGTGCGTTACCTTGGCGGTAGTCTTCACTGATATCGTGCGTGGAACAGAGCTGGGCAGACAACTCGGCAACGTGCGCATGAAAGAGGTAAAGGACGCGCATTACGCGCGAGCCGACGCACTGATCAGCGGGCGCAATGGCCAGTTCATAAAGACCATAGGGGACGCAGTCCTGGGCGTGTTCAAAGCCGTGCCCGATGCCGTTGAGTTCGCTCGCATCTTTCACAGTGAGCCGGGGCCGGTCGAACTTCGCGGGCGGGTCCGCGCCGGGGTCCATCATGGCGAAGTCGAGGTAAAGGACGCGGACACAACGCCGCGCGATGTTACTGGCACGGAGGTAGACTTCGCCGCGCGCGTTGTCGGCCATATCAGGGACGCGGAAATCTGGCTTAGCGCCGAGGCGATGAAAGCCATCCGCCGCCATGAAGGCACCGCCGGGACCAGGAATGGCGAGTGGGCCGAGCACCCGGACGTCGTTTTTAAGGGGTTTGAAGACGAGCCTCCCGTCACGCTTTGGTCGCTGGCGCAACAGGGGTCCGCGGCTCCAGCCGCAAGGTCCACCTTTCCGCCGGCTTTAGTGCTGTCCCCTCGGCCAGTGTCCATAAATGATCGCCAGCCCATCCGACGGGCGGAAAATTTCGAGATCGTCGACTTCCTCAGTCACGCCGAGGCGCTCATCGAACAGCCGCGTGACCGGCAGGAGCGCCGGCTCTTCGTGCGGGCGCACTTTCGCGAGCGGATGAGTGTCATCGGCGAGAAAGCGACCTATGAGTTCGGCGTTGGACGCTTTTATGTCCATATGTGCCATGACGGACTCGGAACGTTGTCTCCCGCCGATGATCTGCGCAACGGCGTGGCTCCGGCAGGTGTGGAACTGGTGCGGTTGCATGCTCCGGAGACCCCCGGCCGCCCGGGCGTCACGGTCAGTGTCGATGCCGAGCCAGGCCGCGCGCACGGCCGAAACGCGATACCGCAAATAGGCGACGATAACCGGTTTCCGCACCTCGCCACCGCCAGCGCCGATGTCGAAACGGGCAAATTGTCGGTCGAACTTCTGGTGCTTCTCCGGCCTGGCGAGCTTCATATGGACGGTGAGGTGGCGATAAGAATATCGGATCGACGCCGGAAATGTGTCGAGGCGATCGCCGCCGTAATGGCGCGTAAAGGGCAGGCGGTCGACGCGATGGGCCTGATCCGCAAGGTGGTCCCTGTGCGGGAGCGCCGCGGTGACGACTGAACGGACATGCAAGCCGCAGCCCCCGCTGGGCGAGATGCTCGACCGCCTGGTCGAGCGCGCGGTGGCCGACGAGACTGCGAGCTTCGCCGATCTGGTCGGTGCCTCGGGGCTGGACCCGGCGCGCGATTTCGTCGGTGCGTCGCTGGCCGGTCTCGACCTTCGCGGCGAGAATTTGCGCGGGTTCGACCTCACCAACGCCGATCTGAGGAAGACCGATTTTCGCGGCGCGAACATGGAGGGCGTGTCGATCGCCGGGGCCGACACGGCCGGCGCGCTCGGGCTGCCGCCACAACCGAAGGCACCCCGCCGCCGGCCACCCGCGCCGCCCGAGTTCGATCTCGACGAGGCGCAGCGGATGATCTTGGCGGGGGTCGCGCCGCCGGCGGCGTGGGTGCCGTCGATCGCCGTGCTGAATTTCGACGACACCGATCTCGCCGACCTCGGCCCCCTCGCCGGGCTGAGCGCGCTGCAAAGGCTCGATTGCGATGGGACGCAAATCAGCGATTTGTCGCCGCTCTCCGGGCTGAGCGCGCTGCAAAGGCTCGATTGCGATGGGACGCAAATCAGCGATTTGTCGCCGCTGTCCGGGCTGAGCGCGCTGCAAACGCTCTCTTGCGCTGGGACGCAAATCAGCGATTTGTCGCCGCTGTCCGGGCTGAGCGCGCTGCAAAGGCTCGATTGCGATGGGACGCAAATCAGCGATTTGTCGCCGCTCTCCGGGCTGAGCGCGCTGCAAAGGCTCGATTGCCATGGGACGCAAATCAGCGATTTGTCGCCGCTGTCCGGGCTGAGCGCGCTGCAAACGCTCTATTGCGATGGGACGCAAATCAGCGATTTGTCGCCGCTGTCCGGGCTGAGCGCGCTGCAAACGCTCACTTGCGATGGGACGCAAATCAGCGATTTGTCGCCGCTGTCCGGGCTGAGCGCGCTGCAAGCGCTCTGGTGCGATGGGACGCAAATCAGCGATTTGTCGCCGCTCTCCGGGCTGACGAAGCTCAGATGGATCGATCTGACCGATACGAAGGTGACCGATCTGGCGCCGATCCTGGGCATTCGGGGCCTCCATATCGTCGGCAAGGACACGCTCATGACGCGCGAACGCCGCGCCCGCAACCGGCGGCTCGGGCGGGGGGGGTGAGGGGGGCCGCGGCCGGTGAGCGCGGTCTCCGGGAGGCTGACCCGAAAATAACCCGAGTGTCCGCGACAGGGTACGACACCACTCTCGTCATTCCCGCGCAGGCGGGGATCGATGGCCGATGCCGAGTTCCGGCCTTGCGGTGGACCCCCGCCTTCGCGGGGGTGACGGGTTGACCGGGGGTCCGGGGGAAATAGGCGTAATTACACGAAAAATAGGCGTATCTACACAAAACGGTTGACCCGGGGCGGCGGCGCCGGGAGAGTGGCGTCGACAATCACCCCGGGAGATCATCATGCGGCTGGAAAAATTGCCGGCACCGATGGCGACGCGCCTCGCCGAGCTCGAATGCCCGCAATTCACCACGACGCCGTTCGTCCAGGGGAAACCGCTGTCCGAGCGGCGGGTGGCGATCGTGTCGTCGGCCGGGCTGGTGGTGCGCGGCGACAAGGTGTTTCGCGGGCGCGACGCCGATTTCCGCGCGATCCCGGCGACCACCGGGCCGAACGATCTGCTGTGCAGCCATGTCTCGATCAATTTCGACCGCACCGGGTTCCAGGAGGATTGGAACGTGGTGTTTCCGCTCGACCGGCTCGACGAATTGGCGGCGGAAGGGGCGATCGGCTCGGTCGCGGCGGTGCATTACTCGTTCATGGGCGCCACCGACCCGGTGCGGATGGAGGCGAACGCGCGCGAGGTCGCCGGGCGCCTCAAGCAGGACCATGTCGATTCGGTATTGCTGACCTCGGTGTGACCGCTCTGCACGCGCGCCGTGAGCGCGCTGGGGCATTATATCGAGGAACAGGGTATCGCCACGGTCGCGATCGCGCTGATCCGACCGCAGGCGGAGCACACCAAACCGCCGCGCGCGTTGTGGGTGCCGTTCGAGTTGGGCCGGCCGCTCGGGCCGCCCAACGACCCGGCCTTCCAGCGGCGGGTGATCCTGGCCGCGCTCGGTCTTCTCGGCGAGACGGCCGGGCCGGTGGTGATCGTCGATTACCCCGAGGACGATCCGCGCGAGGCGGCCGACCCGAACTGGCGTCCGCCGGCCGAGGCGGCGCGGCTCGACGGGGCCGACGGCGCGGCATTGGCGGCGGCCCTGATGGCCGAGATGCGGGCATTGGCGCCGGCCTATGCCGGTTCCTGCACCGAGCGCGGGCGCAGCATGGTCGGGCTCAGCGGGCTCGCGCCGGCCGGGTTCGGCGACTATATCGCCGCCTGGCTGCGCGGCGAGATGCCGCCGAGCCCGGCGGCCGACATGTCGCCGGCCCTGGCGTTGCGCTTCGCGATCGACGATCTGAAGGCCTACACCCTCGAGGCCGGGCTCGCCGGCCATGCCCGGCCGTCGAGCCGCCAGCTCGGCGACTGGCTGTGGAACGACAGCGCCGCCGGCGCCGCGATCCGCGCCTTGCGCGCCCGCTTTCTCGCCAGCGGCGACGACCGCGAAAAGGCGGTCGCCGGGTTCTTCGTGCCCGCGCTGCGCATCCCGCCGGGGGGATAAGCCCCCCCGGCGCGCCGCGTTAAGCCTAATACGGCACCGTGCCCCTGACGACGGTGCGGTGCAATACGCGGCGGTGGGTCGCCATCGCGTAATTGGCGACGGCGCGATGCAACAGGCAGCGATTGTCCCACATCACCAGATCGCCCGGCCGCCAGCGGTGGGTGTAGACGAATTCGGGCCGGGTCGCGTGGCGCTGCAGTTCCGCCAACAGCGCGCGGCCCTCGGCCTCCGGCCAGCCGAGCACATGCGCGGCGTGGGTGCCGATATAGAGCGATTTTTCGCCGGTTTCGGGGTGGGTGCGCACCAGCGGGTGGTCGACCGGCGGGCGCTCCTGCTTCTCGGCCTCGCTGGCCGGGCGGCTGCCCGAGGCGAGCCGGCTCGCCTCCCAGCTATGGACCGCGCGCAACCTCGCGATCCGCTGTTTCATCGGCTCGGGCAGGGCGGCGTAGGCCAATGCCATGTTGGCGAACTCGGTATCGCCGCCCTCGGGCGGCAGCTCGGCCGCGTGCAGCATCGTCATCAACGACGGCACCGCGTGGTACGATTTGTCGGTGTGCCAGAAATAATTGCCGCGAGTGTCGAGCGCGTCGGTCGGGTTGCCGTCGCGGCCGAGATTGGTCACCGAATGGACGATCGCGTAGCGCGCATCCTGGTGGCGGGCGACGTGCTCCTCGATCTCGCCGAAATTGAGCGTGAACGCGTATTGCCGCTCCTTGGTCAGCGCCTGGTCGCGGACCACGACGACATGGTGCGCCAGCAGCGCGTCGAGGATCAGCCGCTTTAGCGCCGGGGTCAGCGGCTGCGACAAATCCGCGCCGGTGATCGCGGCGCCGCCCGCGGGCGACAGGCGCGGCCCGAGGTGGACCTCGGCGGGCGCGGTCGGGGCCTCGGCGGAAAGCGATGCCGTCATCGGTTCAGATCCTTCGCGGTCGTCCAGGGTTTTAGCCGGGTCTCGGAAAGCGGGGGGCCTCAGAAATCGGAGCAGCGGCCGTTGACCTCCCAATCGCCGTAGCGGGTCGGCTCGGGACCTTTCGGGCCGCCGATCTCGCGTGTGCCCGGCGGGGGGCGCGCGGCCGGCGGGGCTGGCTCGGGCGGCGAGGCGGGGGTATCCTGGGGATGACGATGATCGTCGTCGCGTACTTTGCTTGTCATGTTTCCGATATGGGAATTGGCGGCACCGGCTCAACCGCCGCGATTTGCAGGTCCCGCGGAACGTAGCGGGTGCGTTTGCGTTTGCGAACTGGAATCTACTCGCGACCCGTGACAGGCGCGACCCCTGACAGGCCATGTCGTAGTCGAACCTTGATGTCGATAGCACCGTCAGCAGCAGCACCGTCGGCACGCCAAGTGGCGCTCGACCTGCTCGGAGCCGTGCTCAGGCGCAAGCGGCCCCTGGACGACGCCATCGACGACGATGGCGCGATCGGGGCGTTATCGGCGCGCGACCGCGCCTTCGCCCGGCTGCTGGTCGCGACGGTGCTGCGCCGCCTGGGCCAGATCGACGATCTGATCGCGGCGTGTCTCAAGGCCCCGCTGGCGGCGCGCGCGGCGCTCGTCCACGACATATTGCGGCTTGGCATCGCCCAACTGCTGTTCCTGCGCACGCCGGCGCACGCGGCGGTCGCGACCAGCGTCGATCTTGCCCACGGCCGCGGGTTCCTGTCGCACAAGGGTCTGGTCAACGCGGTGCTGCGTCGCTTGAGCGTCGAGGGCGGCGAGCGGATCGAGCGGCAGGACGCCGCCCGCCTCAACACGCCCGAATGGCTGTGGGAGTCCTGGAGCGGCGCCTATGGCGAGGCGGTCGCCCGGGCGATCGCGATCGCTCACCTGAAGGAAGCGCCGCTCGATCTGACGTTGCGTTCCGGTGGGCGGACGGGTGGGGGCGAGGGCGGGGGTTCTGGCGAGAGCGATTGGGGCGAGCAGCTGGAGGCGACGGTGTTGCCGACCGGCACGTTGCGCCGCTCGGGCGGAGGCGCGGTAATGGCGCTGCCCGGCTATTCGGAAGGCGGGTGGTGGATCCAGGACGCGGCGGCGGCGCTGCCGGCGCGTCTGTTCGGCAGCGTCGCCGGCCTCGATATCATCGACATGTGCGCCGCGCCCGGCGGCAAGACCGCTCAGCTCGCGGACGCGGGGGCGCGGGTGACCGCGATCGACCGCTCGACCCGGCGGCTCGATCGGCTCGTCGCCAATCTGGGCCGCCTCGGGCTGCCGGTCGCGGCGGTGGCGGCGGATGCGCTGATCTGGCGGCCCGAACGCCCGGCCGACGCCGTGCTGCTCGATGCGCCGTGCACGGCGACCGGCGCGATCCGGCGCCACCCCGACGTGCCCCACCTGAAGCAGCCGGGGGATGTCACCCGGCTGGCGTCGGTGCAGGAGAATTTGCTGCGCGCGGCGGTCGAGATGTTGCGCCCCGGCGGGATGCTGGTCTATTGCACCTGTTCGCTCGAACCCGAGGAGGGGCCGCAGCGGATCGCGGCGTTATTGCGTAACGGCGCACCGGTCGAGCGGCTGCCGCTCGACGCCGCCGAGATCGGGGCGCCGCCTGAATGGGTCACCGCCGAAGGCGATTTGCGCACCTTGCCCTGTCATTTCGGCGAGTATGACGGGGTCGACGGCTTCTTTGGCGCGCGGCTGGTCAAGCGCGCCGGGGAAAACTAGCCGGGGGAAACTAGGCGGAATCGGTTGTCGAATGGTTTTGGCGGCGCCGCCGGCCCTAGGGCTCGGGCCGGAGCGCGGCTTGCGGCGTGCCCCTTTACTTGTTACGAAACATCATGGAATCCACCGTCGGGCCCATCTTCCGGCGAGCGGCCGGTAGGTCACACGCCATCGGCGCGGCGTCGCGATTATGAGATCCGCCCCGATCCCGGGCCGCGGCGCGGCGGGTGCGAGGCCCGCGGGCGGGAGACCGGCGTCGCCGGTCGCCGAATTGCCGGATTTCTTCACCCGGATGCGGCGCGACGCGCTGCGCGCCCTGGCGGCGGGGCCGTTGTACCGGCATACCCTGATCGGCCGGGTGCCCGCCGATCTGCGGGTGCGGATCGGCGAGCGCTGGCCGGGCGACGTCCAGCGCGGCACCGCGCTCCTCGCCGGCGACATCGAGCTCGCCGGGGAACTCGTGCGCAACCCGGCGCCGGTATGGTTTCCGCCGGGTGCCGGGCCGGATTGGCTCGCCGCGTGGCACGGCTTTACCTGGATGGCGGATCTGATGAGCGTCGGCGCGAGCGCGCGCGAGGCCGCCCGCGCGCTGATGCGCAGCTGGCTCGCCGAAAACGCCAAATGGCATGCGATCGCGTGGCGCTCGGACGTGCTGGCGACGCGGATCTTCGCCTGGATGGTGCATCTCGACGAGATCGCCGGGCGCGAGACCGATCGGCCGTTGCGGCGGGCGATCCTGTCGAGCCTCGCCGGCCAATTGCGGCATTTGGCGCGCACCGCCGCCTGGGAATTGTACGGCGCCGGGCGGCTATGCGCGCTCAAGGGGCTGATCGGCGGCCTCATTGCCTTTGGCGGGTCGGAAAGGCGGATCGCGCGCGCCCTGCGGGTCGTCGAGCGAGAACTGCCGATACAGATATTGCCCGATGGCGGGCATCTGTCGCGCAGCCCGTCGGCGCAGCTCTGGGTCCTGCGCGACCTGGTCGACACCCGCGCGGCGTTGCGGGCGGGGCATGTGCAGGTCCCCGGCGCCCTGCAGGACGCGATCGACCGGATGGCCCCGATGCTGCGGTTCTTTCGCCACGGCGACCGCCGGCTGGCCCTGTTCAACAACTCGCTCGAAGAGGACGGCGTGCTGGTCGACCTCGTTCTCAGCAAGTCCGACACCAAGGGCCGTGCCCCCAGTCAGGCGCCGCATAGCGGGTTTCAGCGGCTCCACGTGGGACACAGCCTGGTGCTGGTCGATACCGGCAAGCCGCCGCCGCGCGGCTTCGACGAGCACGCCCACGCCGGCCCGCTATCGTTCGAGATGAGCCAGGGGCGCGACCGCATCATCGTCAATTGCGGCGGCTACCGCGGCACCAAACCAGCGTGGAGCCGGGTCATGCGCGCCAGCGCGGCGCATTCGGTGCTGGTCGTCGGCGACACCAACGCGGTCGAGATCCGCGAGGACGGCTCGGTCGGGCGCGGTCCCAACGCGGTGCGCTGCGAACGGGCGGAGGAAGCCGGGCATCAGTGGATCGCCGCCAACCACGACGGCTACCGCCAGCGCTTTGGCCTGCTCTATTCGCGCGAATTGTACCTCGGCCAGGAAGGCGACGATTTGCGCGGCGAAGACAAATTGACCGGCCGGTCGGGGGCGAAGTTCGCGGTGCGGTTCCACCTCCATCCCGCGGTGCAGGCGTCGCTGGACGAAGGTTCGGGGGCGGCGATCCTGCGGCTGCCGAGCGGAGCGGTGTGGCGGCTGCGAGCCTCCGGTGCCGAGATCAGCCTCGGAGAGAGCGTCTATCTCGGCGCGGGCGAGGCGCAAAAGACCCAGCAGGTCGTGCTGAGCGGCACGACCGGGCCGTCCGGTTCCTCGGTGAAGTGGGCGATCCAGCGCGAGCCCGGCCCCCGCGGCCAAGCGTAGAATGTGGCGATCGGAAGGTTCAGTAGTGTCCGATCAGTTCGCCAAAAGAGTCGATTGGTGAGTGTAGCGGAGCAAAGGCATGCCACTTAACAAATGGGATCACCGCTTTCTAGAAGTAGCGAGAATCGCGGCTGACTGGTCAAAAGACCCAAATGTCCAAGTGGGTGCCGTTATCGTAGATGCGCAAGGTCAAATTGCAGGCGTGGGCTACAACGGATTCCCGATCAGAGTTGAAGATTCGGTGGAGAGGTTGGAAGATAAAGAGATCAAGAACGAGATGATCGTTCATGCTGAAGAAAATGCCGTCCTGGGCGCTGGCACAAGAGCAAGAGACGGCACTATCCAAGCACGTTTGACGCGCGTCGTAGCACAGAGGCCCAAAGAGGGCACTGACTCACATTGGGATAAGGTTGGGTTGTTAGCCCTCGCAATGTTGGCCGAGGCGAAAGTTGAATTTGAACCTACGTCAGATTAGGGCATCCATAAAGATCGTAGACTCGGACAAAGCATCTTCAAATTGTCATCCCGGCGAAAGCCGGGATCCACTCTCGCGACCGCACGAGCGGTTGATTGGTGGATCCCGGCTTTCGCCGGGATGACATGGAAAATGTTGGTCGAATGCCGCCTCCCTGGCTCTTCGCGGTGGTCGCCGGGGTTGCCGGGCTGGTTTGCGCGCTCGGCATCCGCGCGCTGGTCCCGGTGTTGCGCCGCCGCGCGGTGCTCGACCATCCCAACGAGCGCTCGCTGCATGCGGTGCCGACCCCCCGCGGCGGCGGGATCGCCCTGATCGGGACGATCATCCTGGCGTGGGCCGGGCTCGATGTCGCCGGCGAATCCGCCCCGGCCGGCGGGATCGTGCTGCTCGGCGCGGTCGCGCTGGCCGCGATGTCGTGGATCGACGATCTCGGCGGGTTGTCGCCCCTGGCGCGGCTGCTGGGGCAAGTCGCGGCCGTCGGGCTGAGCCTGTGGTGGTCGCCGCTGCCCGGCGTGGTGTTTCAGGGCTGGCTGCCGCCCGCGGTCGACACGATGGCGGCGGCGCTGGCGTGGCTGTGGTTCATCAATCTGTTCAACTTCATGGACGGGATCGACGGTCTCGCCGGCAGCGAGGCGGCGGCGATCGCGGCGGGTCTGTTCGTGTTCGCGATCGTCGGGGTCGGCGCCGATTCGGCGTTTGCCCTGGCGGCGGCCGCGGCTTTCGGCGCGACGATCGGGTTTCTCGTGTGGAACTGGGCGCCGGCGCGGATCTTCATGGGCGATGTCGGCAGCGTGCCGCTCGGGTTTCTGCTCGGCTATGTATTATTGGCGCTGATGGCGCGGGGCTGGTGGAAGGCGGCGGTGATCCTGCCGCTCTATTTCATCGCCGACGCGACGATCACCTTGGCGCGGCGGGCAGCGCGCGGCGAGCGCGTGTGGCGGGCGCACCGCGAGCATTTCTACCAGCGCGCGGTGCAGAACGGGCTCGGCCACGCGGCGGTGACATTACGGGTCATCGCCGCCAATCTCGGGCTGATCGCCTGCGCCTGGGCGGCCGAGAACGGGTTCGGGCCTGCCGCGCTGGCGGCGGCGGTGGCGATCGTCGCGCTGCTGCTCGCCGATCTGGGAAAGCGGCGCTGAAGGGGACGCTGATCTCCCGCTTGCCCGGCCCGGGGGCGCATCCTATACCGGGCCGCATCCTGTTCGGGGAACTACTGACCGGGGAACCGCTACGATGACCGCTTCGCCGCGCCCGATACGCCGTGCGTTGCTTTCGGTCAGCGACAAGGATGGCCTCGTGCCGTTCGCGCGCGAACTCGCCGCGCGCGGGGTCGTGCTGGTGTCGACCGGCGGGACCGCCAGGACCCTCGCCGATGCCGGGCTGCCGGTGACCGAGGTCGCGGCGGTGACGGGCTTTCCCGAGATGCTCGACGGTCGGGTCAAGACCCTGCACCCGGCGATCCACGGCGGGCTATTGGCGCGGCGCGACCGGTCCGACCATCTCGCCGCGCTGGCCGGCCACGGCATCGCCGAGATCGACCTGCTGGTCAGCAATCTCTACCCGTTCGCCGCGACCGTCGAATCCGGGGCGGGGCGCGAGGACTGCGTCGAGAATATCGATATCGGGGGTCCGGCATTGATCCGCGCGGCGGCCAAGAACCATGAATTCGTCGCCGTCGTCACCGATCCTGCCGATTACCCGCCGGTGCTCGCGGAATTGGCGGCGCGGGAAGGCGCGATCGGCGACGACATGCGGCGCGGCCTCGCGCGCAAGGCCTACGCGTTGACCGCCGCCTACGATTCGGCGATCGCGGCGTGGATGGCGCGCGAAGAGGGGATCGAGTTTCCCGAGACCCTGGTCGTCGCCGGCAGACTGGCCGAGCGGACCCGCTATGGCGAGAACCCGCACCAGCAGGGCGCGTTCTATCGCACCGACGCTTGGCGCCCCGACGAGCGCCGTTACGGCGTCGCGACCGCGCGGCAGGCGCAGGGTAGGGAGCTTTCCTACAACAATTACAACGACACCGACGCCGCGTTCGAGGCGGTGGCGGAATTCGCCGAGCCGGCGGTGGTCATCGTCAAGCACGCCAATCCCTGCGGGGTCGCGACCGGCGCTAGCCTGCACGCGGCGTGGCGGCGCGCCTTGGCGTGCGATTCGGTCAGCGCGTTCGGCGGCGTCGTCGCGGTCAACCGGCAGCTCGATCCGGCGACCGCGGCGGCGATCGCCGAGTTGTTCGTCGAGGTCGTGATCGCGCCGGGGGTCGAGCCCGAGGCGGCCGCGATATTGGCCGGGCGGACCGGGCTGCGGCTGTTGGTCACCGACGGCGTGCCCGACCCGGCCGCGCCCGGCTGGGTGTTGCGCTCATTGTCGGGCGGGTTGCTGGTGCAGGAACGAGACCGGGTATCGGCCGAGGCCGGGGGGCTGAAGACCGTCACCAAACGGGCGCCGAATGCCGCCGAGATCGCCGATCTGCTGTTCGCCGACAAGGTCGCCAAGCACGTCAAGTCGAACGCGATCGTGCTGGCCCGCGCGGGGGCGACGATCGGGATCGGCGCGGGCCAGCCGAGCCGCGTCGACAGCGTCAAGATCGCGGTCGCCAAGGCCGGGGAGGCGAAGTTGACGATTCAAGGCGCGGTGCTGGCGTCGGACGCGTTCTTTCCGTTCGCCGACGGGATCGAGGCGGCGATCGCGGCCGGGATCGCCGCGGTGATCCAGCCGGGCGGTTCGCGCCGCGACGCCGAGGTCATCGCCGCCGCCGACCAGGCCGGCATCGCGATGGTGTTTTCCGGGCTACGGCACTTTCGCCATTAGGCCGCGGCCACGCGCGCCACCGGGGCCTCGCGGATCGGCAGGTTGATCAGCGCGGCCGCGGTCGCCAGCACCGCGTCGGCGTACCACATCCAGGTGTAGTCGCCGAAATTCGCGACCGCCAGCCCGCCGAGCCAGGCGCCGTAGAACCCGCCGAGCTGGTGCGACAGCAGGGTCAGCCCGAACAAGGTCGCCAGATAGCGCACGCCGAACAATTTGCCGACCAGCCCGGCGGTCGGCGGCACCGTCGCCAGCCAGGTCAGGCCGAGCACGCCGGCAAAGACGTAGAAGGTCAGTTCGGTCTTCGGCGCCATCAGGTACAGCAATACCGCGATGGCTCGCGACAGATAGAGCCAGAACAGCAGATGCTTCATCCGGTGCCGGGTGCCGAGCCAGCCGACGCCGAGGCTGCCGATCACGTTGGCGAGGCCGATGATCGCCAGCGAGTTGGCCGAGACCGAAGCCGACAGCCCGCACAGAAGCACCTCGCCCGGGAGATGCGTGATCAGAAAGGCGATGTGAAAGCCGCAGGTGAAAAAGCCGAGATGCAAGAGCCAATAGCTCGGCTCGCGGGCGGCGACGCGGAGCTGCTCGCGCATCCCGATCGCGGCTTCGGTGGGGGCCGCGGCGGGGGCGGGCGGCCCGGCGGCGCGGCGGCGCAACGGCCACGCCAATGGCAGGGTCGCCAGGGTCGAGACCGCGACCGCCAGCATCGCATTGACCCAGCCGAAGCCGACGATCGTCGCCTGCACCGCCGGCGCGAACACGAACTGGCCGAGCGAGCCGCCGGCATTGATGAAGCCGGCGGCGAAGGAGCGCGATTCGGGGGCGATCCGCGACATCACCGAGCCGATCAGGATCGAAAAGCTGCCGGCGCCGGCGCCAAACGAGGTGACGAACCCCAACAGCGCGATCAACGCCCATTCCGAGCGCACGAACGGGGTCGCGGCGGTGCCGGCGGCCAGCATCAGTCCGCCAAAGGCGACCATCCGGCCCGGGCCGTAGCGGTCGGCCAACATGCCGAAGATCGGCTGCGCCAGCCCCCACATGAACTGCCCGATCGCGAGCGCCAGGCTGATCGCGACGATGCCGAGCCCGGTCGCGTCGTCGAGCGGGGCGATGAACAGCCCGATCGTCTGCCGCGCGCCCATCGTGATCAGCAGGATCGCCGCCGCGGCGAGCGGGAGTGGCCAGGAAAAGCGGGCGGGCATCGGCTTGCCTAATTACGTGTATATGCTCCTATATAGAGGCCGATCGCCAGTCCCGCAATGCCGAAGGCATGATCCCGCCGGTCATGCCCGCCGGTGACGGCCCTCTCCCCCTCCGCCGCGGGAAGAGGGAGGGGGCCCGCGTTATCGCGTTAGTATCTTCAAACTGCTACCCCGGCCTTCACCGGGATGACATTGAAAAGCGGGTCGGCCGCACTTTTTCGGTCCGCATGAGAGTGGATGGACTCCGACGCTTGCTTCCCACACATCGTCATGCCCGCGAAAGCGGGCATCCAGGGCGGCGAGCGAGGTGCCTGTGGCCCTGGACCCCCGCTTTCGCGGGGATGACGGAATCATATGTTGAGGTCATACCACTGGATTCGGCGAACGGGAGCTATTCGATCGGATCGAGCGGCCAGACCGGGCGGGGGACCTTGTCGAACAATTCCGGGGTGTAGATCTCGGAGCATAGCGCGCCGGTGTCGACCAGGATCACCTCGCGCGCGATCGGCTCGAAGGCGGCGCGGAAATGCTGCATCGACTTGACCGCGACCGTCGCGTAACGCGCCGGGTCGACGCCGAGCGAGGTGAACTGGCCGAGATCGACCGCCTGGCCGTTATTGGTGATCAGGACGATGTCGACGCCGCCGACCCGGAACACCAAGGACGGCCCGTAATCCCGCTCCAGACCGCCGCCCATCGGCCCGTAGGCGATGAATTTTCCGTTGGCGATCGTGGTGATCTCGCCGGAGAGGGTCAGCGGCCCGCCGCCCATCGCCGGGTCGGTCTTGCCGCCGATGGTCAGGGTCGCCGGGCCGATCCCGTTGCGCATGCCGTCCGCCACCGCCGCGCCGTCGCAGATCGCGTGAAACGCGACGCGCTCGATCCCGGCCTCGACCAACCCCCGCAAGAACGCGGTGGCGTCGCCGTAACCGCCGCCGCCGGGGTTGTCGGTGTAATCAGCCACCACCAATGGCCTGTCGCCGGGCTTGCCCTCGCGGGCACGGGCGACGGCCTCGGCGACCGACAGCAATTTGAACGATTCGTAGTCGCGGGTGGCCCAGGCGTGGTCCATGAATTCCTCGGCGATCGCCTGCGCGCCCGGGGAGGCGCCCTCCGCCGCAGCATCGACCGTGACCGTGACCGATGGCCCGACATCGCGGATGTTGGCGCGGCTGAACCCGGCGCAGATGCTGACCGCCAGCGCCTCGCCCGATTGCTCCAGCACGTCGCCGCGGGCGATCAGCTCGGCCATCGGCCCGGCCTGGTGGCGGCCGCGGTCGAGGCCGTAGATCATCTTGCGGCGCGCGATCACGGTACGCGGGCGCACCTCTCCCCGCATCGCCCGTTCGAGCAATTCGGCGCCCTGCCAGGCGCGCTCGTACTGGTCGACATGCGGGTAGGTGCGAAACGCGATCAGCGCGCTGGCATGGTCGGCCATTTGCCGGGTCACGTTGGCGTGGAGGTCGAGGGTCGCGACCACCGGCAAATCCGGGCCGATCACCCGGCGCAGCCGCGCCAGCAATTCGCCTTCGCCGTCCTCGTGGCTGTCGACGACCATCGCGCCGTGCAGATGCAGCAGGACCCCGTCGATCGGGGATTGGTTTCCGGCCGCCGCCAGGATGGCGCCGCCGATCTGGTCGAAGGCATCGTCGGTGACGATGCCCGACGGGTTGGCGTTGGCCGAGATCGGATGGATCAGAATCCAGCCGAATTTGTCGGCCGCCTCGAAGGTCGCGCCCAATGCCGAGCGGGTGCCGCGGAACGCCGTCGGGATCTCGTTGTCGCGGTGGAAATCGCGCCGGCGCCACTCGGCCATGTCGGTCTTGACCCGGCTGAAGGTGTTGGTCTCGTGCATGAACCGGGCGGTCAGAACGCGCTTCACGGGCGGCCTCCTCGTTCGCTGGGTCGGCATTACGCGGGCGCAGCGGGCGAGGCGCAAGCGCGAGCTGCGCCGGCGCGGCGCTATCGCGGATTCAGCGGAGTTGGCTGGCGGCGATCACCGGTTGCGCCGGCGCCTCGACGTGGACCACGCGGGTTACCCGCGGCAGCCGTTCGACGATTTTCTGGGTCAAGAGGAAGGTCATGTCGAGCGTCGCCAAACCGACCGCGATCGCGATCAGCAAGATGTTGAGGTCGCCGGCGACCTTGTCGAGGCGACGGAAAAGCCGACGGGCCGAATGTCCCGCGTGGGGTGATAGACGCCGTGATAGCCGCATTGTTCGCTCCGGTTGTTTCGCCGGCAGAGGCCGAAATCTCGCTCGGCCTGGCTAAAACTGCTTGAATGATAGGCAGCGGACGGGTTCTGCTCCCGCCCCAGCGACCGTTCGAGTCGCAGATAGGGGTTTATGTTGCGTTGCACAATAGATGCCAAAGCACATCAGTTATGCTTACCTTTTACAAATGTCACGAAAGTTTCAAAAGCTCCGTGTCCGGCGGTGCCGCCGAGCGGGAGGTTTCCGTCTGAGGCCGGCGTGGCGGCGGTTTGCGGCGCAATATGAGCGCGATGTCGTGGTCGGCGATGCTGACGCCGTTCCGGGTGCGCAGCTTTCGCTTTCAATGGCCGGCCGATCTGCTGACCTCGTGGGGCACCGAGATGGAGAATCTGGTGCTCGGCTGGTACGTGCTGGTCGAGACCGGCTCGGTGATGCTGCTGACCCTGTTTTGGGCGATGCAATATCTCGGCACCCTGCTGGCGCCGGTACTTGGCATGGTGGGGGACCGCTTTGGCCACCGCCGCATCCTGTGCGCGATGCGGGCGACCTATACGCTGGTGGCGGCGACCGTCGCGGCATTGGCCTTCGCCGGCGCGCTGCACCCGCTCGAGGTGTTTATCGTCGCGGCCCTGTCCGGGCTGATCCGGCCGTCCGACCAGGCGATGCGCAACGCGCTCGTCGCCGAGACGATGCCGGCCGATCGGCTGATGGTGACGATGGGGGTATCGCGCACCACCGCCGATTCGGCTCGGATCTTCGGCGCGCTAGCCGGCGCGGGATTGTTCGCCGCGTTCGGCATGGGGCCGGTCTATGTCGTGATCACCGGGTTTTACGGTCTCGGGTTTCTGCTGACCTTGGGGGTGGCGAGGGGCCGGGTCCGGCCGGCGCTTTTGGTCGGGGTGATGCGCCCGTCCTCGTGGCGCGACCTGAAGGACGGGCTCGTCTTTGTCCGGGACACGCCATGCCTGCTGGCCGGGATGTGGCTCGCCTTCCTGGTCAATCTGACCGCGTTCCCGCTGACCAGCGGGCTGTTGCCCTACGTCGCCAAGGACGTTTATCACATCGACCAGACCGGGCTCGGCCTGCTGGTCGCCAGCTTCGCGCTGGGTTCGCTGCTGGGGTCGATCGTCGTCAGCCTGGCCGGACGCGCCTTGCGGCCCGCCCGGATGATGCTGGTTTTCGCGCTGGCCTGGTACGCGATGCTGCTGGTGTTCGCGCACATGCCCGGCCCGGCCAGCGGGCGGGCGGTGCTGGTCGCCGCCGGAATCGTGCAGAGCCTCAGCCTGGTGCCGATGTCGGTGATGCTGCTGCACGGCGCCGGCGAGCGGTTTCGCGGCCGGGTGATGGGGGTGCGCATGCTGGCGATCTATGGCGTGCCGATCGGCCTGCTGGCGGCGGGCGCGGTGATCGAGCGGGTCGGGTTCGCCCCGACCGTGTCGATCTATTGCGCGATCGGAATCGTGCTGACCTTCGCGATCGCGTTGCGCTGGCGCGCGGCGCTGTGGCCGGTCGACGCCGCGGCGAATGCGCGATGAGCGCGGCGCGCCGGCGTGTTACGTTGCCCGCGTCATGATCCGGGAGGGATAGCGATGCCGAGCGCGCTTGAGGAAAAGGACGCGATCCGCGAGGTGCTGGCGGAATACTGCTTTCGCCTCGATGGCGGGCGCTATGCCGAGATGGCGGCGCTGTTCACCGAGGACGGCACCTGGGAGACCGCGTTCGGCAAGCCGACCGGGCGCGCCGCGATCGCCGATTTCGCCCGCGGATTGCGCGAGAACGCGCCGCAGCCGCGACCGCGCGGCATCCATCTGGTGACCAATATCGCGATCGCGCTCGACGGCGACCGCGCCGAGGTGCGCTCGAACTGGATCACCGCGCAAAACAGCCCGGACGGGCCGAAGATCGGCTCGGGCGGGGGGTATCTCGACCAGATGGTCAAGCAGGGCGGGCAATGGCTGTTCCGCCACCGCAAGATCGACCGCTTTATCGCGGGGTGAGGGCCGCGATTGACACCCCCGCCGGCGTGCTCCCTCGCCCCGCTCGCGGGGAGAGGGCTGGGGTGAGGGGTCGGCAGCACGCAAGCGCAGACGCCTCCGAGTGGTGGAGAATCCCCCTCACCCTCCCATCGCTTCGCGACGGGTCCCTCCTCTCCCCGCGAGCGGTGAGAGGGGCTTATCGGTTGTCCGGCCAAATCACATCGCCGCTTCGCCGGTCTGGGCGTCCTCGATGTCGAAATAGAGGTTGGCGAGCGCTTCGGCGGCGCGCTCCTTGGTCAGTTGCGGCGTCAGGCCAAAGCACTTGCAGGCCTCGACCACCTGCTCGCAGATGAATTTGGGCTGGTAATACGCCAGGCCGAACTCGCGGATCAGCCGCTGCACGACAAAATCGAACACCTCGTCGTCCAGGGTCAGGCCGTAGGCGCGGGTCACCGCGTCGAAGATCTGGTGGTATTCGACCCGGCTGGGCGAGAACAGTTTGATCTTGTAGGGGATGCGGCGCAGGAAGGCGGGGTCCATCAGGTCGGACGGCTTCAGATTGGTCGAGAAAATCACCAATTCGTCGAACGGCAGCGAAAAACTCGCGCCGGTATTGAGCCGCAGATAATCGATCTGGTTTTCCATCGGCACGATCCAGCGATTGAGCAGCTCGGTCGGGTTGAATTTCTGGCGGCCGAAATCGTCGATCAGAAACATGCCGTTGAGCGCCTTCACATGCAGCGGCGCGTCATAGAACCTGGTGTCCGGGTTGTATTGCAGGTCGAGCATTTCCATGGTGAGTTCGCCGCCGGCGACGGCGACCGGGCGACGGCAGGCGACCCAGCGCTCGTCGAACCGATCGCGCTGGAAACTGCCGCTGGCCGACAGAAATCCGACCTCGTCCTCCGGCACGGCGGGCTTGTGTAGGGCGGGATCGAACACCTTGATGATCTGGCCGCCGACATCGATCGCGTAGGGGATGTAGACGACGTCGCGGAACAATTTGGCGATGCGGGTGGCCAAGGTCGTCTTGCCGTTGCCCGGCGGCCCGAACAATAGCACGGTGCGCCCGGCATTGATCGCCGGCAGCAATTTGCGCAAATAGTGCTCGGGCACCACCAGCCCCTCGAAGCCGCGCCGCAAACTGTCGACATCGACCAATTCGTTGGAGACGCGCTGGCGGTGGATCTGTTGCTGAAAGGCGGCGAGCGCGACCGGCGCCGGCCCGAGATACAGGTTCTGGTCGAGCGCGTCCTTTGCCGCCGCTTTACCCTGCTCGCCGAGCGCATAGCGGATCACGGTGACCGCGCTGCGCCCCGGCATCGACCCCATCGCCTGGACGAAGCGCAGGCTGGTGGCCTCGTCGATCAGGTCCTGCACGATGCGGTTCGGCAATTTGATCCGCTCGGCGATCTCCGGCACCGTCTCGAGCGATTCGATGTGCATCAGTTTCAGCATCAGATTGAGCAGGTTGCGCGGCGAGATGCCGGTATCGGCGATCGACGACGGGTTGGCCGGCGTGCCGTTGATCACCGTGGCGAGCTGATCCGGGGTCAGCCGGCCGAGCGCGATCAGGTTTTCGCCGAGCCGCCCGCCCTCGGCAAGCTGGCGCTTGATCGCCGCCTCGACGTCGGCGATCGAGACGATACCGCCGCCGACGAGTATTTCGCCCAGACGCATGGCTTGCCCTTGATGCGGGCCGTGGCATCCGGATTGTCGCCACGGCCGATCGACAGGGCGCAGTCTGGGCGGGATATCTTTAATAAACCCCTGCACCCGCCACTCCAGTCATGCCGGCGGGGGCCGGGATCCATTTCCGCCGTGGGTCCCGGCCTACGCCGGGATGACGGGGTGGGAGTGGATGGAATCGCGGCTAATGCGCGGCGTCCCAGCTTCGGGCCCAGCCGGTTTCGACCACCAGCGGCACCGACAATTCGCAGCGCGGGGCGCAGGCGTCCTCCATGACCTCCTTGGCGAGGGTGGCGGTTGCCTCGATTTCGGCTTCGGGCACCTCGAACAACAACTCGTCGTGGACCTGCAACAGCATCCGCGCCTTGAGCCCGGATTGGGTCAATGCCTCGGGCATGCGGCCCATCGCGCGCTTGATGATGTCGGCGGCCGAACCCTGCAACGGCGCGTTGATCGCCTGCCGCTCGGCGCCGGCGCGGCGGGCCGGATTGGCGTCGCGGATGCCGGGGATGAAGCATTTGCGGCCAAAGATCGTCTCGACAAAGCCGGCGGTGCGGCATTCGGCCTTGACCCGCTCCATGTAGGCGCGGATGCCGGGGAAGCGCTCGAAATACTTGCGGATGTAGTCGGCCGCCTCGGCCTGGGTCACGCCGATCTGGTTGCCGAGGCCGAACGCGCTGATGCCGTAAAGGATGCCGAAATTGATCGCCTTGGCGCGCCGCCGGGTCTGCGGGTCCATCGCGGCGAGCGGCACGCCGAATACCTCGCTGGCGGTCGCGGCGTGGATGTCGTGCCCGGCGAGAAACGCCTCCTTCAACGCTGGGATGTCGGCGACATGGGCGGCGAGGCGCAACTCGATCTGGCTGTAATCGGCCGACAGCAGCAGATTGCCGGGCTCGGCGACAAAGGCGCCGCGGATCTTGCGGCCTTCCTCGGTGCGGATCGGGATGTTCTGCAGATTGGGGTCGTTCGACGACATCCGCCCGGTCGTCGTCGCGGCCAGCGAATAGGTCGTGTGCACGCGCCCTGTCTCGCCGTCGATCTGCTGACCGAGCGCGTCGGCGTAGGTCGATTTGAGCTTGGTCAATTGGCGCCATTCGAGCACCCGGCCCGGCACCGGATGCAGCGGGACCAGGGTTTCGAGGATCGACGCGTCGGTGCCGTAGGCGCCGGTCTTGCCCTTGCGCCCGCCCGGCATGCCGAGCTTTTCAAACAATACGTCGCCTAATTGCTTGGTCGAGCCGATGTTGAATTCATTGCCGACATCGCGGTAGATCGCGGTCTCGATGTCGGCGATGCGGCGGGTAAAATCGACCGACATGTCGGACAGCGCGGCGCGGTCGACCTTGATGCCGTTGCATTCCATGATCGCGACCGCCGGCACCAGCGGCCGCTCGATGGTCTCGTAGAACGCGGTCATCTTTTCGCGCACCAGCCGCGCCTTCAACAGCGCATGCGCGCGCAACGCCGCGTCGGCGCGCTCGGCGGCGAAGTCGCGGGCCGTCTCCGGCGCGCTCTCGGCGAACGTGGGCGGGCTCTTGC